>ERZ773005.268-NODE-268-length-45491-cov-5.960758_pt1 | contig 45491 bp, 34 predicted proteins | sample MGYA00580666_ERZ773005 | MGnify/ENA primary metagenome ERZ773005 (study PRJEB29015, sample SAMEA2737999) | human oral metagenome | biome: human oral; feature: human-associated habitat; material: dental | place: China | collected 2061 ...
GAAGCCCTCAACCGCGCAGTTCGAAGCGAATACCACCTCGGTGCGGCCTAAACCTGCTCGGGGCGGTACAGCTGGGCGCGCTGAAGTGCGCGAAGCCTCCGGTGCAAAAAAACGTGCGCCACTGGCCCGTTCTTTACGTAAACCCACCCGCCGGGGAGGCATCATGAGCCTTCTAATGTGGGCGGTGTTTTTTGTGATCCCGCTATTTCTCATCTTTAACCTGCTGATGAATATCCTAGTGGCTCAGCGTCAGTACGAACTGGTAGACATGCACGCCCAGGAGCTGGCTCTCACCCAGCAGAACGAGGCTCTGCATCAGGAGTTGGGGTACAACGAAGCTCCGCAGGATCTAGCGATCCGTGCTTCTCTGCTGAATATGTTCCCCAGCACCACCCCGGCAACTTTGGACGTGCAGAACGGTACGATTCAGGGCACCCCAACCCCAGCTGCTTCGCCCACCTCAGCTAATGGGACCCGCGGGAATCTGGTGCCAGCACCCGCGACCCGCGATAATGACCCCTCCGGGCAGAAGGCTGCGGATGCCCAGAAGCAGGCGCAGGAGAAGACCGCGAAGCAGAACCGTGAGCGGGAAGAGAAAGAGAAGCAGGAAAAGGAGAAGGCAAGTGCCGCCGCCTCGCCTTCACCCTCTGCATCTCCGCAGGGTTCACAGAGCCCGCAGCAGGCTCAGCCATCACAGGCTGCGCCTAGCGCCTCCGCGAATCGCTAATACAGTTCACACCCCGGGTAGGGGTGGTGGCGCCGATTGGTGTCACCTAATCTACTCGGGGTAGTGTTCTGTTCGGGGCAAGTTATAAGCTGCCCCGGCAGGTGCTAGAAGAGCCCGGCGATATAGGAACAACAATCCAGGAAATAGCGCAGGAATGTACCGGAAGGAACACTGTGGCCCACAAGAAAAAAGCGGTATCCTCACAGAGCGAGCGTAAACTCAGCCGACGTGGATTCATGATAGGCGCCAGCAGCACGGGGCTACTTGGCCTGCTGAGTTTACGTCTACTGTACGTTCAGGGGCTTGACCCGCAAAACCTGGCTGCAACCTCCCGGGATTCTCGAACCCGAACCCAGAAAGTTCCCGCAGTCCGCGGGCAGATTACCGATGTGAACGGGCATGTACTGGCCCGTAGCGTGCAAAGGTACAATATCATCGCGGACCAGACGATCGTGGCGGAATTTAAACGCTACGACCACTCCCAAGAGCGTGTGACAGTCACCCCCACCGAGCTGGTGTACGAAGTCACCGATATTTTGCGCACCGTGGACCCGACCATCACCGATGACTTCGTGAAGTCAAAACTTGAGGGAGACTCCCGGTATTCGGTCATTAAAACCAACGTAACCCCCGAAATTTACAATCGTATCGACGCATTAGGGGCACCGTTCCTCTTCGGGGAAGTAATCAGCGAACGCCTGTACCCCGACGGGCCGGTGGGTGGTTCTGTGGTAGGCCGCTACCGCATCGTTGATGAAGCAGTTGAGGGTAAAGAAAACGAAACCGTTGAACGCAACCTCTCGGTAGGGATTGAGCGCACCTTCGAGAAGGAACTCGCTGGGGTGAACGGCAAACGCGTGTACGAGATCGGGGCCGACGGTGTGCGTATTCCTGTGACCCAGGAGCAGGTGAGCGAATCAGTGAACGGTAAAACCGTGCGTCTGACCCTCAACCGGGATATCCAGTACTACGCCCAGCAGGTTATGAAAGCCCGTGTAGACGAACTCAAAGCAGAATGGGGATGCGCCATTGTGATGGATGTGCGCGACGGCTCAATCCTGGCACTTGCTGATTCAACAACCATGGACCCGGGCGCCGAAAAAGTTGAGAACACACAAGATATGGTGCCACGTGCCATTTCTCAGATCATTGAGCCCGGATCGACGGAGAAAATCCTCACCGCATCAGCGCTCATTGAGAAAGGCATTACCACCCCCACCGATACATATGATGTGCCCGCCACCCTCACCGTTAACGGGCAAACCTTCAAAGATGCTTTTGAGCACCCCGCGCAACGCCGCACGTTCTCGGGTATTATTACCGATTCGATGAACACCGGAACTGTGCTGGTTGGCCAGAAGATGCCCAAAGAAGAGCGCTATGAGTGGCTGAAAAAATACGGTATGGGCGAGTTCACAGGCATTGATATTGCCGGAGAACAGCAGGGCTTAGTCTCCGATTGGAAAACCTGGGACGGACGCCAGGAATTCACGGTGTTTTTCGGCCAGGGCCTTGCGCAGACCCCGCTTCAGACCGCTATGGTTTTTCAGGCCGTAGGTAACCTGGGGGTTAAAGTGAAGCCACGGATTGTGGATGCGATTATCGACCCCGACGGCACCGAGCATAAGGTTCCCGTAGAGGGCGCCCAGCGTGTGGTGAGTGAAAAAACCGCCCGAGACTGCCTGACCCTCATGGAGAATGTGGTGACTAAGGGGCAAGCGAAACTTGCCCAGGTCAACGGGTACCGTGTCGGGGGTAAAACCGGTACCGCAGAGGCGCCCAGCGAAAAAGGCGGCTATGAGGGATACACCACATCTTTCATTGGTGTGGCACCCATTGAGAACCCCCGGTTTATGGTGAGTATCACCCTGCAGCGCCCCAAAGGTGAGGTGGGAACTATCGGTGGTACCGGGCAATTCTCCCAAATCATGGAGCGAGTTCTGCACACCTACAATATTCCGCACTCCACCACCGAGCCACATATTATCCCCATTTTTGCGGATGGTAAGAACAGCGGCTAGTCTCGTGAGGGTGCCGAGCACCCGTTGGCTCATTACAATGAGAAGGTACCAATCGCCCCAGCCCAGCTGTGGCACATCACAAGACGATAAATAGGGCGCCCCATGCGCGAAGGAAGAAGGACAATGAACGGCGAACAGCCCGGTGAGAAACTCTCAGACGAAGCTATGCCCGGCGAAGAGCTGTTCGGCAAAGATGCCCAGAACTTACGGCCCCGCCTAACCACAGGCTACCCGCTAGATACGCTCATTCAGAAGCTGCAAAACCTTGAGGCACAGCCACGCCTAGCCCTATCCGGTTCCCGAAACGTGACCGGTATCAGTATGGACTCACGCTCCGTACGCGAGGGGGATCTATATGTAGCGCTGCCAGGTGCTAAAACACACGGAGCTAGTTTCGCTGCAGCTGCTGTAGCCGCAGGCGCAGCGGGTATTCTTACTGACGCTCAGGGGCAGCGCATTATTGCTGAGGCGCACCTTGATTTAGCAGATACTGCGCTTATAATTGGCACAGATTTACGCCGGGTGCTGGGTTCCTTGGCGGCTTTCATCTACGGTTCAAACGACTACCCGCAACTGCAGCGGTTCGCGGTGACCGGAACAAACGGGAAAACTACCACCACCTATATGCTTGAATCCGTTTTCCGTGCCGCTCTGGGCGTCAAAACCGGGTTGGTCGGTACCATCCAAATCCTTATTGACGGTGTGTCGATTCCCTCCGCGATGACCACCCCCGAATCTGTGCATGTGCACGCCCTGCTGTCTCTCATGGGCCAGCGTGGAGTACGTTGTGCAGCCATGGAAGTCTCTTCCCACGCCATTGATTATCGCCGCGTTGACGGGGTGCGTTATGCAATGAGTGGTTTCACAAACCTCACCCAAGACCACCTAGACCTACACGGTGGGATGGAAGAATACTTTGACTCCAAAGCACAGCTGTTCACCCCTGAACGTACTGAACGGGCCGTGATCACCGCAGACGATCCATGGGGGCAGCGGATGCTTGTTCACGCACAACAGCAGCTGGGTGCGCAAAACACAATTCGATTGCTGACCAATCACGGTGCCGGGTTAGAAGCGGTACCGGCAGATTTTGGTGTCAACGATTGGGCTGTTACTGAGGTGATGGCTCAAGGGTTAGGGCATACCTTCGTACTTGCTAACGGGGCTGGGGAGCGTGTTCAGGCTCGTACCGGACTTCCCGCAGATTTTAACGTTTCCAATGCGGCCCTGGCGGCGCTTATGGCCTGGCTCAGCACAAGCGAAGAAGAGAGAGAGCCGTTGGCGGCTGCGCTCGCCAGTGGGGAGGCACTCACCCCGGTAGTTCCTGGTCGAATGCAGCTTATTGGGCACAGCCCCCACACTATTGTTGATTTTGCGCATAATCCTGACGGGCTAATCCGTGCGTTAGAGGCGATGGACCGCCCCGGTGAGGGCCGAGTCATTATCGTGTTCGGTGCTACCGGTGAACGTGATCAAGGCAAGCGCCCCATCATGGGTGAGATCGCTGCCCGCTACGCAGATATTGTTATTGTGACCGATGACGATCCGCATGGGGAAGACCCGGCCCCCATTCGCGAGGCTGTTGCTGCCGGTGCGCAGCAAGCTATCGCCGCTGGGGCGCGGGCTCATGAAGTACATAATATTGCCCCGCGTGCTAGGGCTATTGCGCAGGCTATTGATATGGCCACCCCTGACGATGCCGTGCTCATTGCGGGTCGCGGCCATGAAACAGCCCAAGATGTAGCTGGGGTAGATGTGCAGCTGGATGACCGTATTGAAGTGGCCCGCGCCATGGTTACTCGCGGATTTGAGATTCTGCCAGATTATCGGCGTATGCTGGAAGAAAACGCTGAGGATAAGAAATAATGATTAAACTAAGTGCCGCCGAGATTATCCAGGCGACCGGAGGTGCCGCGCTCGGGCTTCAAGACCCCGAGACGGTCTTCTGTACCTTCGCCACTACTGATTCACGGGAAGTAGTCCCCGGTACCCTTTTTATTGCGAAACCGGGAGAAAGTACCGACGGGCACCGTTTTGTTGCCGCGGCTTTTAACTCTGGTGCTTCCTTAGCTCTTGTGGAGCGGCCTGTTACCGCTGAGCCTTCAGGTGAGCTGTATCCTGCCGTGCAGGTGGATGATGCGGTACTGGCGATGGGGCGCTTGGCGGCATACGTTATTGAGAAGATGCGTAGTCTTGGTTCCGTGGAAGTCATTGGGATTACTGGTTCCGCAGGGAAAACCACCACCAAAGACTTGCTGGCAGCTATTTTTGGTGCCGAAGGTGCTACGGTGGCTCCCGTGGGTTCCTATAACGGTGAGGTTGGGGTTCCGCTGACGGTATTCCGTGCGGATGAAACCACCCGGTACTTGGTGATTGAAATGGGTGCTGACCATGTAGGCAATATTGAGTACCTGGCGAATATCGTACAGCCGGACTACGGGGTTATCTTAAAGGTCGGTACCGCCCATGCGGGCGAGTTCGGCGGGGTAGACAATATTGAACGCACCAAAGGTGAACTGGCCGAAGGCATCCGCGCCAGTGGGGCGCTCGCCCTCAACGCTGACGATGAGCGCGTGCTGCGCATGGCAGCGCGTGCGTGTGTTCCCGTCACCTATTTCGGGGTGGGGGATAAGCCACAGTATGAGCGGTATGTGGCGGCTCTGAACTTGAGCACGAATGATGCGGGGTGCCCGGAATTCACTCTGCGGCTGCCCAACGGGCAGGAACACCTGGTGTCGTCACAATTAATTGGTGAGCATCATGTGCATAACCTGCTGGCGGCCGCAACTATTGCGTATAACGCTGGCATCGCGGGGGACAGGATAGCTCACGCGCTCAATACCAGCGGTGCTGTGTCTAAATGGCGTATGGCCCGCACCGACCGCTCCGATGGGGTGAGCATCATTAACGATGCGTACAACGCGAACCCGGAGTCAATGTCGGCTGCACTGCGAACTCTGGCGCAGCTGGGCCGCGGCAGCGAGCCACGCCGCACCTGGGCTGTGCTGGGGGCGATGCTGGAACTGGGAGAAAGCAGCGTCGAAGAGCACGACCATATTGGGCGGCTTGCAGTGCGGCTCAATATTTCTAAGCTAATCGCGGTGGGAGATACGGCCAAACCAATCTATAATGCCGCGCACCTGGAAGGTTCCTGGGGTAATGAGGCCACCTGGGTGCAGACCCCGCAGCAGGCATTGTCGGTGCTACGCGCTGAGCTGCGCCCCGGCGACATTGTGCTGTTTAAATCCTCCAACGGCGCCAAACTTGGACAGTTGGGAGATGAGGTGGCGTTCAGCAGTGACCGGTTTGGGTCCGGCTTTGAGCCTGCTCCTACCTGGTTGAGCGCTGGCGACTTTGTTGAAGTGACCGATTTGACGGGTTCTGTCGCCCCCATGGCGAGTGAGCCCGCAACCACCTCCAGCCCGGCGGCCACTACGGCCTCCGCTTCCACCACATTCACCGGCCAGGAAGGCACACGCTAGAGAATGATTACTGTGCTCATTGCGGGAGTTCTGGGTTTTGTCCTGTCATTTGGGGCGATCCCCCTGTTCATCCGCCAGATGAAGAAGCTGAAGCTGGGTCAGCTCATCCGTGACGAAGGCCCGGCCGCGCACCAGCATAAAGCGGGAACCCCCACCATGGCGGGGCTTGTCTTCATCCCCGCCGCCGTGCTCGCCTATTTCATAACGTTGCTGCTGAGCGCCTGGTTCTACGGTACTTCCCCGAAACCCAGCGCAACAGCATGGCTGACTCTGGGGTTTACGGTGGGAATGCTCGCTGTGGGAGCGGCAGACGACATTATGAAATTCCGCAATAAGGGCAATGAGGGGCTGACGGAGATTCAGAAAACGGTCGGGCTGCTGGCCGTAACCCTGCCGTTCTCTTACTTGGCGTTTCAGTTCCCAAATTCCGCAGGGGCTACGCCCGCGTCCACAGCGGTTTCTTTTGTGCGTGATTTGCCGCTGGATCTTATGGCCCCGGGGGCTATTGTGGGTACCCTGCTGGTGATGGCGTGGATTAACCTGATCGCTCTCTCCGGTACTAATGCTGTGAATTTCACTGATGGCCTGGATGGCCTAGCCGGCGGGGTGATGATGACGATTTTCACCGGCTATTTGGCAATGACTGTGTGGCAGTACTCGCACCGGTGTGTTTCGGCTGCTGGGGTCGGGTGCTACGACGTGCGTGATGCTGGTGCCCTGGCCATGATCGCTGCAGCTCTTGTGGGGGCGCTGGGCGGGTTCCTGCTGTGGAACGTGTCGAAGGCGCAGATCTTTATGGGCGATTCCGGGTCACTGGCCTTAGGCGGGGCTCTTGTAGCGTTCGCTATTTTTACCCGCACCGAGCTGCTGCTACCCATTATTGCGTTGGTGCCTGTGCTAGAGGTTTTCTCGGTGATAGTGCAGAAGTTCGTTTTTAAATTTAGCCGTAAAGGCTCGGTGTCCCGCGGTGAGAAAGTTCCGCATGCACACCGTTTCTTCCGTATGACACCGTTCCACCATCACATGGAGAAGACCGGCGTGAATGGTATGTATTCTATTGATAAGAAGGGTATCGCACCCGGTACCGTCAGCAGCGGCGAGGTAAACTCGGTGTTCCGGCTGTGGGTGGTGAACGCTTTGTGCGTACTCATCGCCTTAGCCCTGTTCTTTGGTGATTGGTTCTCGCAGAATACCGGGGTGATTAACTAGTGACGGAGCGGAACATGAAAACTGCTGAGCAGCTGGCCCGTATTGAGGCGAATAAGGACGCGGTAGCAACCAACCCTGTATTGAATAATTCGCGTCTTGCTGAGCTGACCAGTTGGGATGCTCCTTGGGCCGGACTTCGCGTGGTCGTGGTCGGTCTGGGGGTCTCTGGTGATGCCGCAGCTGATGTGCTGGCTCAGAAAGGCGCGCACGTAGTTGCTATTGACGCTAAAGACACCGCAGAGAAACGGGAGCGTATCCGCCTTTATGATCAGGCATACGGTCATGTGAGCGGCCTTTTCGGGCAAGAGCACATGAGCTCCTTACCCCTGGTTGATGGGCAGGAGCCGGACGTAGTGGTGGTGTCCCCAGGGATCCGCCCTGATAGCGATATTATGTTGGACGCCTATGAGCGCGGCGTTCAGGTGTGGAGCGAGGTTGAGCTGGCGTGGCGCCTAAACACGCGTGCTGGCCGTCGCAGCACCCAATGGCTGTGCCTGACCGGTACAAACGGGAAGACCACAACTGTTGGTATGGTCGATTCAATCCTCAAAGCAGCTGGGCGGCATAGCGCTCAGGTGGGGAATGTGGGCCTGCCTATTGTGTATGCTGTGGCTGATGACGAAGAGTACGAATTCTTCGCTGTGGAGCTTTCAAGTTTTCAGCTGCACTGGACCTATTCGCTTTCGCCCTTGGCTTCTGTGGTGTTGAACGTTGCTGATGATCACGTGGACTGGCACGGTAGTTTTGAGGCGTATAAGGCCGCGAAGGCACGTATCTACGAGAATACACAGGTGGCCTGCATCTTCAACGAAGACCATGCTGATACGCGTCGCATGGTTGAAGAAGCTGACGTGGTTGAGGGTGCCCGTGCGGTGAGCATCAGCAGCACCGAGATCCCAAGAGTTTCCATGCTTGGTCTGGCTGAGGATATCCTCGTGGATCGGGCGTTTTTGAAGGACCGTTACCATCAGGCCCTTGAGCTGGGGGTGCTAACTGATTTAGCGCAGGCTCCCGGTCAGGTTCCCGCGCAGCACACGGTTGAAAATGCGTTGGCGGCGGCGGCGCTGACTCGCGCGGCGGGTATAGCCCCGGAGCATGTGCGTGAGGGGTTGCGTACGTATTCCCCAGGGGCGCATCGTAACCAGTTGGTGGCCTCAGCTGGCGGAGTGCAGTGGGTGAATGACTCAAAGGCCACGAACCCGCACGCTGCAAACGCCTCCATGAGCGCCTACCCGTCGCTGGTGTGGATAGCGGGGGGCCTGTCGAAGGGTGTCACCTATGATGAGCTGGTGAAGAAGCATGTTGAACGCCTGCGTGCGGTGCTTATTATTGGTACTGATTCTGCGGCGTTGATGTCTGCTTTGGCCACCCATGCGGGGCAGGTTCCTGTGTATAACCTCACTGCGAGTGTGGCGAACCCAACGGATGGGGCGGCTGCGATGGAAGCTGCAGTTATTAAGGCTCGCGAGGTGGCTGAACCTGGCGATGTGGTGCTCATGGCCCCCGCGGCGGCTTCCATGGATCAGTTTAAGAATTATGCAGAGCGCGGTAACGCTTTTGTTGAGGCTGTGCAACGAGCCGTTGGTGAGGGTATTTCAACCACCTAAGAGCAGGTGCGGTGTTGAGCTAGACCACAAGACGCTAAGCTAATAACTGGACGGGAGTAACGGAATAAACGGGGAGATTAGTGTGAGCGGTGCATCTGGCAAGACGCAAAACACGGCGGCAGACCATCGTAAGACGCGGCGTGTGTGGCGTGATGGCGTGCTGGCCAGGCGCTATGCTTCCGCCTATGCGCGTATTTCCCGCGCTGAACTGTCATATGTGTCCCGCCTGATCCTGCTGGTGAGTGTGAGCCTGACGTTCTTCGGGTGCATTATGGTGCTGTCCGCTTCGTCGGTGCGCATGATTTCGCAGGGTATGTCCCCGTTTAACCAGGGGGAACGACAGCTGCAGTACGCCGTCGGGGGTCTTGCCCTCATGCTGGTGGTGGGGTTCCTGCCGGTGGGGTGGTATCGGCGCCGGTGGGTGCTGAACACGGCCGTGGTGTTGGGTATCCTGCTGCAGGTTGCGGTGCTTGTGGTGGGCGTTGAGGTTGGCGGTAACCGTAACTGGATTGTGCTTGGCCCGGTGCAGCTTCAGCCTTCTGAATTGTCGAAACCGATTCTTATCCTGTGGATGGCCCTCATGCTGGCTAGGCAGGGGGACGTTTCGAAGAACAGCTGGCGGGCTCTTCTCCCCGCGCTTTTTGGCTTTTTGCCGCTGGTGGGCACTATCATGTTGGGCCGAGACTTGGGTACCGCTATCGTCTACGGTGTCATCTTTATGGGGATGCTGTGGCTGGCGGGTACCCGTAACCGCACCATGTGGGTATTGGTGGGGTTCGCATTGGTACTCGCAATTTTCGCGGTTGTCATGAGTGAGAACCGTATCCAGCGTGTGTTTGGTGCTGCCGGCGTATGTGACGGGGCCACCTGTGACCAGTCGAATGCGGGTAAGGTCGCCTTGGCAACCGGCGGTTTATGGGGTGTTGGGCTTGGGCAGTCCCGCCAGAAATACAACTACCTGCCGGAAGCACATAACGACTATATTTTTGCGATTATCGGCGAGGAGCTGGGTCTAGTAGGCACCCTCGCTGTGGTGCTTTTGTATTTGGGTCTTATCTACTGTTCTGTCACTATTATGGTGCGCACTTCGGACCGTTTTGTGCGCTTGGCGGCGGGCGGTATTACGGTGTGGATTACGGCGCAGGCGCTTATTAATATGGGCATGGTCACGGGTGTGCTCCCGGTGATTGGTGTGCCTCTGCCGTTTATTTCTTATGGTGGTTCCTCTCTTCTTGCATCAATGTTTGCGGCGGGGTTATTGTTCGCATTTTCGCGGCAGGCGCCGGTGTACCCGTTGCGGAGGGACCCGAACCGTAACCTTTCTCCGCGTGAGATTCGCCGTGAGAATGAGGATTGGCAGCGCCGCCTGGTTTTAGGGCAGGCAGTTGCTGAGGAGAACCGGCGTATGGTGCAGGCAGGCGGCGCATTGGGTCTTGACGTGTGGCATTGGCGCAGCCAGCTGCGGGATGCGATACACGGTTTGCTCGTATGGTTGGGCCTATCCAGTGAGCAGCGGGCGCGTGCGCATCAGCGTCGGGTCCAGCAGCGGGAGCTAGCTGCCCGTGAGGCACAGAAACAGCAGGCCGCGGAGCGTGAACGTGAGCTTCTTGAGAGGCAGCGGCTTCAACAGGCGCAAAAACAGCAGGCTCAGCGGGCAGAACGTACAGCGACCCGACGGCCCAGTGCGGCAACTTCGGGGCAACAGCGGCCCACAGCCCAGGCCCGCCCAGCTAAGCAGTCTCAGGCAGCTGACAGGAGTCGGGGAGAACGGCAGCGGCCTGAGTCAAAACGCCCCGCTGCAACTGTTTCGGGAGGCGGTACGGCTCGCCCTCGCACTGCTTCTGAGCAGCGGCCGGGTGCTGCACGGAGCAAGACCCAAGGCGCAGCGAAGCAAGGGGTGCCTCGTCGTCAGGATGCGCAGCGTACTGCCGTGCGCGGCTCGCAGGCTCAGGGGAGTAACCGTACTCAGGGCAAAACTCAGCCCCAGGCGGCGCGTACGCGCCGTCCGCAACGCACTGGTTCGCTCCCGGAGGGCCTGCGTCCGTTGCACGGGGGCGCTCCGAAGAATGCGGCGTCAAAACCCCGTCATGGTTCCGGGGAAACCCCACGGGGGTCAGGCTCAGCTGCGGCGGGCCAGCGGCGCACCGTAAGGCAGGGCAGCAGCCCCCAAAAGCGTGGCGGGTCACCCGGCGGGTCGAAAAATACTGGCCAAAGTGCACAGGGCAATCGTTCCAATCCTCGGCGCTAGAGAAAGCAGCGTTGGTGCTTTCACACCCGGTTCTGTGTACGTTGAGAGCCGACAGTAAGGGGCAGCGTCGCGTTAAAATATAGGTCTGTTTTGCCGGATGAGGTGGGTGTATTGCATGTTGTACGGGGACGGTTTGTGCCGTGTCTGATGCCGTAGAATGGGGAAGAACCGATTTTTAGGGAGATTTTTATGTCTAAGGCACCTTCTGTGGTTTTTGCTGGGGGCGGCACGGCAGGGCACATTAACCCGATGCTCGCTATCGCCCGCGAGATCCGTAAGATAGAGCCAACTGCGAAGATTACGATGCTTGGTACGGCTGATAAATTGGAGGCCCAGCTGGTTCCGGCAGCTGGTTTCGATATTGAGTTCATCCCCAAGGCTCCGTTACCGCGTTCGTTGAATAAAGAGGCTTTTGCGTTCCCCGGAAGATTCTTGGGTGGTATTCGTAAGGCGCACGAGGTTTTTAAACAAGTGGATGCGGATGTCGTGGTGGGCGTGGGCGGGTATGTGTGCCCTCCAGCTTATATGTGTGCGGCTAAGGAACGTATCCCGATTATTATTCATGAGGCGAATGCAGCCCCGGGGTGGGCTAATAAGCTGGGCGGGCGCTTCGCGGAGTTTGTGGGGGTGGCGTTTCCTAATACGCCGTTCCGCGGCGCTGAGCTGGTCGGGATGCCCATGAGTGATGAGATTGCGAACTTAGACCGTAAGACGCAGCGTTCTGAGGCGATGCGCAGGTTGGGGCTGGATGAGTCGCTGCCGACGGTGATAGTGACTGGTGGTTCCCTGGGGGCACTAACGCTCAATAAAGCGGTGGAGGCTAATATTGATGCTCTCGCCGACTGGGGGTTTCAGGTGTTGCACATTACGGGTAAGGGCAAAGCTATCCTGGATGAGCAGGGTAATCCGCGCACCGCGAAGAATTATCACCAGATGGAGTTTTGCACCAGCATGCAGGATGTGTACGCCGCTGCTGATCTTTTGGTGGTGCGTTCGGGCGCGGCGACCGTGAGTGAGGTTGCTGCCGTGGGGGTTCCTGCTGTTTTTGTGCCGTTGCCGCATGGTAATGGTGAGCAGAGTTTAAATATTCGCCCTCTTCTTGAGGAAGGAGCAGCTCGCCTGGTGGAGGACCAGGATGCCACCGCTGAGTGGTTTGCGAGCGAGATTCCGGCTTTAATGGCGGATTCGGCGTTATTAGAGCGGATGGCGCAGAAGGCATATAAGTTGGGTATCCGCGATGCTGCGCGGGTTATGGCTGAACGGACATTGAAAGCGGTTAAACACAGTGACTGAGTTAATGAACCTTGATCTGGTGCTTCCTGCACCGTTGAATCCGCCGTTTCCTGAACGGGCACGGGTTGCTGATTTAGGGCGTGTGCATTTTGTGGGTGTTGGCGGCGCGGGGATGAGCGCTATCGCATTGCTAATGGCTCAGCTGGGTGTTCCGGTCAGTGGGTCGGACCGTGCCGAGTCGGCTAACCTTCAGTCGTTGCGACAGGCTGGGGTGCGTGTATCGGTTCCGCAGGATGCCGTGAATATTCATGACGTGGATACTGTGGTTATTTCGACTGCTATCCATAAGGATAACCCTGAACTGGTGAAGGCCCGTGAGCTGGGGCTGCCGATTTTGCATCGTTCTGAGGCGCTTGCCGCAGTGATGGGGGACTCCCAGGTGGTCGCGGTGGCTGGTACGCACGGTAAGAGCACCACCAGTTCCATGATTTCGGTCATGTTTGATGGGCTGAATGCGAAACCGTCGTTTGCGGTGGGTACTGTGATCGCCGGGTTTGGTACGAATGCACGGCTGGGCGCCACAGGCCCCGGATCGTGGTTCGTAGCTGAAGCTGACGAGTCTGACGGCTCATTTGTACGCTACCGCCCGAAGGTTGCGGTGGTGACGAATATTGAACCGGACCATATTGATTTTTATGGCACTGCTGAGCGGGTGTATGAGGCGTTTAACCGGTTTGTGGCCTCAATGGTTCCTGATGGGGTGCTGATTACGTGCGCGGACGATGCTGGCGCTGTTTCGCTGGCTCAGCGCAGTCGGGCGGCTGGCCTTCAGGTGCTCACATATGGTGAATCTGAAGATGCCGATGTGCGTTTGTCACAGATTACGAGTCATGGTTCACAGTCGTCGTCGGTGTTAAGCTGGTCGTTTGATCTTGCGGGGCAGCACTATGCGGGTGAGCAGGAGCTCAGCCTGCAGGTTCCTGGTGTCCATAATCAGCTCAATGCTGCGGCGTCGTTTGCGACGGCGCTGGTTGCTGGGGCACGCCCGGCGGATGCTGCCAGTGCACTGGGCGGCTTTGTGGGTGCGGACCGTCGGTTCACACTGCGGGGAGAAATAGCCGGGATTAAGGTTTTTGACGACTATGCCCACCACCCTACAGAGGTGTTGTGCGCTTTGCAGACGGGGCGTACTGTTGCGGGTGGACATAATCTATATGTTGTATTCCAGCCGCACCTATTTTCACGCACTAAGGAGTTTGCTCAGGAGTTCGCTCAGGCGCTGTCCTTGGCGGACAGGGCATATGTGCTTGATATTTACCCGGCGCGTGAGGAACCCATTGAAGGTGTAACGAGCGAGTTAATTACCGGTGCCGGGTTCTCTGAGGTGCACTACGCCTCTGATGCTACGGTAGCTATTGATGACATTGTGACGTGCGCTAGCGCGGGGGATATTGTGATGACGGTGGGAGCGGGCGATGTTACCGCACTCGGGGAGCGTTTCTTGGAGGCTCTCACCTCGCGTCATGGTGCCTCTGGTGAAGGTGAAGCTGGTACCGAGTAGAACGGATAGAGTGTAGCGGAAGGCTGGTATGGGCGAAGAAGAACAGAAACGGAAGGGACCGCCGGAGCATCGTAATGCCCCGGCGGGGGCTCCGCGTGTGCCTGTCCACCGCCGACTAAAAAAGAAATCGGCGGCAGACGGTTCGTCCCCTGCAGCACCTGCTGAGCAGAAACAACAGGCGAATAATTCCCGCCCTGCCTCTGCTGCATCCGCAGATTCTGTTGCTCAAAAGCGGAAGGTATCTGAGCCTGCTGCACCGGAAAGTTCAGCGGGTCAGCAACCAGCCGCGCGACGGGCTGAGCCCATGCCAAAGCCCCGTAACCCTAGGGCTCGTGTTTTACCTCCTCATGTCATCGCTACGGAGGTGCAAGAGGGCGCCGCACAAAAGGAAGCTGAGACACCTGCAGAGGCGTCGGTAAGCGATGTAGTCTCTGGACGACAAAAGCCGTCTAGGGAGGCTTCACAGTCGTCTCAGAAGCATGAACCAAGTGATGCTCTCCCGTCCTTACCTGACGCCGCAGATGAATCCACCGGGAAACGGGAGCCTGCCGTCTCTCAACCCGAGGAGAAAAGCTCGGGACAGAGTCGTTTTGGTCGTTGGCGGGCAAACCGGGAGCAGCAGCGCGAGGCTGAGATTGCGCGTGAGAATGAGAGGGTGCGGGAACATAACAGGCGTGAGCAGATACGTCGCGATCCCGCTCTGGATGGTTTACGTGCTGAAGATAAGGTTGAGCCGGAGCGTGCTCCGCTCTCGCGTATGCGTAAGCTGGCTTATACCGCTTTGGCTCTGGTGCTGGTGGTGGCACTCTATATTGGCGTGGTATTTTTCTCTCCGTTGTTGGCGGTTGAGAAGATTACGGTGCGGGGTGCCTCTTTGATGGACAGCGCACAGGTTGAACAGAAGCTGAGCTCGCTGCGGGGGGTTCCGTTATCACGGGTGAGCGAGGACCGGGTGCGTGAGCTGGTTGGCTCTGACGGGGCTTTGCGCGGGGTCCAGATGGAGATTCGCCCCCCGCATGAGCTGGTGGTGACGGTAAAGGAGCGTGTGCCGATCGCTGCGGTGAAACGCGGCGAGAAATATGCGCTGGTGGATAATGAGGGGCAGACCCTGCGCGAGGTTGATTCAGCACAGCAAGCCGGTGTTCCTATAGTTCAGGTTGAAGATGAAAATCTGTCGCAGAGCGCCGCATTCCGCATTATCTCGAATGTGTTGGTGACCTTACCAACGTCGCTGTTAGCGGAGGTCTCTGAAGTAAAAGCTGACTCCACCTCAAGCATAACTCTCATCTTGAAGGATAAGGTTACAGTGCTATGGGGTACCTCACAGGAGAATGAAGTTAAAGCTAAGGTTTTAACTAAGCTGCTGGAAGCTACTCGGTCTGAAGATTCGCAGTCGAGCGGGGCGCAGGGGCAGGGGAAGAAAATTTCTGTGTATGATGTTTCTTCACCGCTTCTTCCGGTGACTCGGTAGGCGCTATCTTCAAGTTGGGGTTTAGACAGATGTAATTTTTTGGCTAAATCCCCACAAATTTGGGTGTCAGTACACCCCGCAACTAGGAACCTGGTGAATCTGTTGGTATCCTTGCAAATAAAGCCAATTTGAGAGCGAGTATGTCTAAGGTTAAACTCGAACTTTGGACTTTTCTCAATAAATCAACGAAACAATTGAGGGATAAATGGACGCTGGAACTCCCCAGAACTACTTGGCAGTCATCAAGGTCGTCGGTATCGGCGGCGGTGGTGTCAACGCAGTCAACCGAATGATTGAGGTTGGTCTGCGCGGCGTTGAGTTCATTGCAATCAACACCGATGCCCAGGCGCTATTGATGTCTGATGCGGATGTTAAGCTTGACGTTGGTCGTGAGCTGACCCGCGGTCTTGGTGCTGGTGCTAACCCCGAGGTTGGCCGCCAGGCTGCAGAGGATCATGCGCAGGAGATTGAGGAAGTCCTCAAGGGTGCAGACATGGTCTTTGTGACTGCCGGTGAGGGCGGTGGTACCGGTACCGGTGGCGCTCCCGTGGTGGCACGTATCGCTCGCTCGCTTGGTGCTCTTACCATTGGTGTGGTGACCCGCCCGTTTACCTTCGAGGGCCGCCGCCGTTCAAACCAGGCAGAGACCGGTATTTCCGCTCTGCGCGATGAGGTTGATACCCTCATTGTTATTCCGAACGACCGACTGCTGTCTATCTCTGACCGTAACGTGTCAATGCTTGATGCCTTTAAGTCAGCAGACCAGGTGCTTCTGTCCGGTGTGCAGGGTATTACCGACCTGATTACCACTCCAGGTCTGATTAACCTTGACTTTGCGGACGTGAAGTCTGTGATGCAGGGTGCTGGCTCCGCGCTTATGGGCATCGGCTCCGCTGCCGGAGAGGACCGCGCGGTCAAGGCTGCCGAGCTCGCTATTGCCTCTCCTCTTCTGGAAGCTTCCATTGACGGTGCACATGGTGTTCTGCTCTCCATTCAGGGCGGGTCCGACCTCGGCCTATTCGAGATTAACGAGGCCGCACGTTTGGTTCAGGAAGTGGCCCACCCGGATGCGAACATTATCTTCGGTGCTGTGATTGACGACGCGTTGGGTGATGAAGCTCGTGTGACCGTGATTGCTGCTGGCTTTGATGCCGTGAACCCCGAGACAAATTCAAATGCATCCGCTGCCGCTGCAGTGCAGGCTCAGGCCCAGCGTACTCAGCAGACTTTCGGCGGTCAGAGCGCACCTACGGCTGCTCCTGCTCAGCCTGATTACGGGTTCAATGCTCCTGCCGCCCCGGCATACCAGCAGAATGATGTTCCCGCATCAGCCGGGTTCGATGTTGATCTGCCTCCGGTGGTGGAAGAGCCTCCGGCTCGTCGCGATACCCTAGACGTTCCTGACTTTTTGAAGTAGGGCGTGTAGAACCGCATTTTGAATGTGGGAGTCGGTGCGCGGTACGTGATAGTGCCGTGCCCGGCTCCTTCCTTTGTACCTTTATAACTTCTAAGGGGTGCTGGTTATGTTCCACCCCGTCAATATGTACTAGAGATATATCGCAAAATCATGGATAATACCGAACATATTTACCATACTAGTGCACCGCTATTGTTCTCATATCAGCTTTTTCGCTCTGGAACACATGAGGTAAATATTGCTTTTACCAGTGTGGCTGCGGGCAATGTAGGACTGCATGTTGATACGGGCGAACCGCAGGCGCAGACGCTACACCATAGGTTACGTTTAGAGGGGATGCTGAGCACAGGTTTACCCTTTCTGTACCTGAACCAAGTGCACGGTACCACTGTGGTATGCGCTGAAGACTATGAGCCAGCACAGTATGCTCCGCAAGATTCAGCCGACGGATTTAGCGATACACACGCACAGCACCTGTTGGAGCAGGCGCCCGTGGCGGATGCGGCATATAGTACGAACGGTCGGCCGTTGGCGATTATGGTTGCTGATTGTATCCCTGTGGTGCTGGTGGGGCAGTGTCAAGATGGTGATCTGGTGCTGGCCGTGGCCCATGCCGGTCGTAAAGGTCTGCTGGATGGAGTGCTGCAACGCACTGTTGTGGCCATGCATGAGGCTGGAGCTGAGAATATATGTGCATGGCTGGGGCCGAGCATCTGCGGGAGCTGCTACGAGGTTCCCGAGCAGATGCGCACTGCCTCAGCTGAGCGTATTCCACAGGTTGCTGCGCAGACCCGCACAGGAACCCCAGCTCTTGATTTACCTGCGGGTGCTATTGCGATACTAGAAGATATGGGGGTTGAGGTATCCACCGAGCTTGCGGCGTGCACCTATGAGACCGGTGAGCTGTATTCTCACAGAGCGTTCACTCACGGGTCTCGACCCGCAGGGCGTATCGCAGGGCTAGTGTGGCTTAGCGCCGCATCGGAGGAGAAGGAAGAGACCACAAACTAGCTGTCTCTTAGGGGTATCTTTGCAGGCTGCTAGAGGTATAGGTGCCTTCTGCAGGCTATCTTCGGCCTATCTATTTCAGGTCATTGGGGAGGAAATAATGAGCACTAATTCTCTAACATATACTGCCGATCGTGCGGAACAGCTTGCCAGCGGTTACCAGCGGGTGGTTGAACGTATTCGGGCAGCTGAGCAAGATACTAGCGGTGCCCGCTCCGCCCAGAGTGAAACGGTGCAATTGGTGACCGTGACAAAGTTCTTTCCGGCCTCAGACGTGATGGCCCTCTACGATGCTGGTGTGCGGCTTTTTGGGGAGAATCGCGATCAGGAGGCTGCACCAAAGGCGGCGCTGGTGAGCGAATCCGTCCCGTCCCATGACCCGGTTCGTTGGGCTTTTATTGGCCAGCTGCAGACCAATAAGGCGAAATCTGTGGTGCGGTATGCCCAGCAGGTGCAGTCAGTGGACCGCCCGTCGTTAGCGGATGCCTTAGCGAAAGCCTATGCGCGGCAGGTAGAGCGCTTTGAGACTGAGCATGCTCCTGCCCCCGCAGCATATAAGGCTGGGAAACTGGAATGTCTTATTCAGGTGTCTCTGGCGCAGGGACAGGCTACGGCGGGTCACGCCTCAACCGGTGCCCGCGGCGGGGCTGACCCTGAGCAGGTATTAGCATTGGCCGAACATATTGAAAACTATGAACAGCTACACTGTGCGGGAGTGATGGCCGTTGCGCCTTTAGGATCTGAGCCAGATATGGTATTTGAGAAACTATGGAATATTTCTCAGATACTTCGAGAGTCTTTTCCCCAGGCCACCCAGATTTCGGCGGGAATGAGCGGGGATTTAGAAGCGGCTATCCGCTGGGGGTCGACATGCGTTCGAGTGGGGTCTGACATTATGGGGCCGCGCCCAAGCGCATAGTCCTGGTGATGCGTTCGTTACCAGCTGAGGGGCTTCCCGTACCAACTATTCAGGAACCATGGTTTTGAAGGTGTCTGAAGCCTGCAGCGAGGTGTTGTAGCGCGCATCACTGGAAAAAACCAAGGTCTGGGCGCAATTTATGCGTAAGATACGCAAATCTATAAGGTTTAGCGGCACATCCACTGATAGAATAGTGAACAGCAACGCACCCGCGTGACGGAGTGCTCACCCGGCATCCGCCTCCTGGATGTGTTTTAAACGGGATTATTTCCATCTGACTGACTGCGAAGCGAGATTTATAGTATGGCTAAACAGGGCGGCGGTATAGCCCGAATTACCTCGTTCTTTGGTGTTGCGGAGTATGAAGGTGCTCATGAACATCAGGGGAATAGCGAGGCTGAGGGAGCTGCTACTTCCGCCCAGCCTGAAGAGTCGTCGGCACGTCTGAACGCTCTGCCCACCCCGTTAGATGGAGGGCATAAACGTCGCTACGCGCGTCAGGAGTCTTCCGCAGCCGCGGATCGGGGGTATGATAATTCCGCAGATAACCACTGGGAGGATGATACGGTGCAGGACAACGCAGAGGTCGAGTACACGCAGGATCAGTACGGCTACGAAGACGGCGAGCTGGCCGAGGAGTATCCCGAGGACTACGGTGCTGACGATTACCCCAGTGAGGAAGAAGAGGACGAATTGCGCCGCATCACTACTATTCACCCCCGATCCTATAATGACGCCAAGATTATTGGTGAGGCATTCCGTGAGGATATCCCCGTCATTATGAACGTTGATGATATGCCGGATGCGGACGCGAAACGCTTGGTGGATTTTGCCTCGGGGCTGGTGTTCGCGCTTAACGGTCGTATTGAGCGGGTGACTGCCAAAGTCTTCCTGCTCACTCCTTCTGACCTGGAGGTTCTCGGTATTACCAGTAGTGATGATATGCCGCAGGCCTTTGACGATGAGGGACTAGTTCCCTTCGACCAGGGTTAGAGGATCTTGCCCGATGGGTTATCTTTTTGCGGTGCTGACAATCGCCCTGTACGTGTTGTACATTGGGCTTCTGCTGCGCATGATGTTTGATTGGGTGCGTATTTTTTCCCCCACGTGGCGCCCACGCGGGCCAGTGTTGGTCGTGGCTTCTGCGGTGTACGGGGTGACTGACTGGCCAATGAACCTTCTGAGGAAGGTGGTGCCTCCGCTTCGGCTGGGGAACGTGGCCCTTGATATGGGTTTTTTGATTCTTATTATTGCGGTGAGTTTTTTGTTGAATGGGCTACAGTATCTGACGGCTATTACGTCGTAGGGGATACCAGTCCGATAGGGATCTTGAAATTTTGGACTTAAAACTCCTAAATCTTAAGGTGATATGCCTCTCTTTGACGGGTCAGTAAAAACCCTGGAATAGCGTCAAGTTTTGCTTTAGGTGTAAATGGTTTTCGCTTATCGGCCCGTTAAAGGCGATTTTGCCACCCAAAGGGGGGTAGAATAATTACGGTATACCGATTTCGTGCGGCCCATCCGTGCGGATTCATTGTTTAACTTCCGAGGAGAAACCCCAGTGGCTATTACCCCCGAAGACCTGATTAACAAGAGTTTCAAGGTCGTTAACGTTGGACCCAGCTACAGCATGAATGAGGTCGACGATTTTCTTGACGAACTGGTAGGCGAGCTGCGTCGTCTGAATGCTGAGAATAATTCACTCAGGCGCAAGCTTGAAGATTGTGAGTCGCGTAAGGGCGGCGCATCGACCTCCGAGACCACTGCAGCAGCGGCTGCCCCCGCCGGCGGTGGCTCTCAGGATGCTGCTGGCCTGCTGGCCATGGCTCAGAAGGTTCACGATGATTACGTGAGCCAGGGTGAGCGCACGAAGGCTGAACTGATCGCTGAGGCCGAGAAGAAAGCTAACCAGCTGGTAGTTGAGGCCGAGATTAAGCGTGAGAAAGCTCTGTCGGCTCTGAAGGAGGAGCAGGCAAATCTTAAGAGCAGCGTTGAGTCGCTACGTGGCTTTGAGTCCCGCTACCGTACTCAGCTCCAGGAGCACCTGAACAGGCAGCTAGACGATCTGCGTCACCTGAAGAGCATCGAGGCTGAAGCGAGGTACTAAAAGAAGAGGTACTGGTTACGGTACCTATGGTACCCGCGCCTCTTACTGTGACGCGTGGCGGCCGCCTGTGTTCCCTAACCGCCTTATGGCGGGCGAGTTTATGAATTGGGGATGCGGGCGGTCGGTTATATTCTGGTCAATGTTTTAAGCGGTTGAGCATTCTTTGTGCCGCACAATAGTGAATATTTTTTCGCCTGCTTCTATATGTAACCTTTATGTATACCTTAATCGTTGCTTAATGATACGTTCGAACGTTTTTAATGCACGATAATAAGAGAAAATACTATTCTTAATAACCGTATTATATGCATTGTGAGAATGCTGCTGGTGCCAGACCTTATTAATAGCTCGCAGGTTTGTAAAGAATTAATAGGGGAGTAGCTATCTGCAGTTAGTATCTATATTGCTGCTGCCCGGACCTCCTGAACTCTATAGGTTACTGGTGCAGTAGTTAAGATGCGATAAGCTAGAGGGTGCGGGGCCACCCCCGTCAGTTACTGAACGAGGAGCCGCATGAAGGACGAGCACACACACGCCGCAACCACCTCCAAAGAACAAGCCGCAGAATCCGGCAGCGGATCTACCGGCAACCCGCGACCGCACGTCATATCCCGCCGCGTTTTTAGTACACGTAGTGCTTGGACGCTGGCCCTTCTTCTAGCAGCTACCGTTTTTATTATCGACCAGGGGACCAAATATTTAGTGGTAACCCGCATGGAGATAGGGGAGCGTATCCCCGTTATTGAGGGGCTGCTGTGGTGGTACTCAATCCGTAATTCCGGTGCGGCATTCTCGTTCGGTGAAGGGGCCACCTGGGTGTTCACCCTTATTATGGCTATCGCAGCGGTAGTGGTGGTATATACGCTTCGTAAAACCCGGGCTCTGGGGTGGGTACTGGCACTGGGAGGCCTGCTCGGTGGGGTCCTGGGAAATCTTTTTGACCGTCTTTTCCGTGAGCCTGGTTTTGGAACCGGGCATGTAGTGGATTTTATCTCAGTACCAAACTTCGCCATTTTCAATATCGCTGACTCCGCGATATGCGTATGCATGGCATTGATCGTGCTTTTGAACTTTAGGGGGATGACCCTCGCCGGAACTCGTGCCGAAAGCCCTCAGCGCACCACACCGGAACACCACACCGATGACACCCCCAGCGACCTGGAGGAAACGGCATGAGCGGTACAGGGCATATGCGAGAGAACGAAGAAGGCATTCACGCTGAATTTGAAGTGAGCGAACCCATCGCTGGAATGCGCCTAGATGCGGCACTTGCGGGGGTCTTTGATGTTCCCCGCACCCGAGCCTCCGCATGGATCCGAGATGGGCATGTGCGTCTCACCCGGGCTCACCAGCCAGTTAAAATCGGCAAATCTCATAAACTGTCGGTGGGGGAACTGGTGAGCGTAAACGCCCCCGCACCGCGTGATTTGGCGGATATTCGCCCCGAAAAAGTAGACGGCTTCTCCATCGTCTACTGCGACGACGACATTGTGGTAGTTGATAAACCCGCCGGGGTGGCGGCGCACCCTTCGCCGGGATGGCACGGGCCAACCGTACCGTCGGCCCTGCTGGGAGAAGGAATTAGCGTAACAACCTCCGGTGCCGCCGAGCGGCAGGGCATCGTGCACCGGCTGGACGTGGGAACCAGCGGACTTATGGTACTCGCCCGCAGCGAGCGCGCCTATACCGAGCTTAAACGTGCTTTTAAAGAACGCACAGTGGAGAAGGTGTACCACACGCTAGTGCAGGGGCTGCCCGACCCGCTGCGAGGAACTATCGACGCCCCGATTGGGCGTCACCCAGGCAGTGAATGGCGGTTTGCTGTGGTAGAGGACGGGCGAGAATCCATCACCCACTACGAAACGCAAGAGGCATTCGGGCCAGCCACCCTGGTTGAGGTGCACCTTGAAACCGGACGCACCCACCAGATCCGTGTGCACTTTTCAGCTCTCCACCACCCCTGCTGCGGGGACCTCACCTACGGAGCAGACCCCACACTGAGCGCGGAGCTGGGGCTAACCCGCCAGTGGCTGCATGCCCACCGGCTGGGTTTTACGCACCCCGCCAGCGGTGAGAGAATGAGCTTTGAGAGCCCCTACCCGCGTGATTTGACCTACGCGTTAGAAGCGCTCCGTGAGGGGAATATTCGGCGAGGATAAGGCGACGAGTGCGGAACAGCCTCTGAACCGCACGAACAACCAGTGACGTACTAGATAGCGAACGAACGGAGAGACCGTGGCGAAAAAAGGCTTCGCACACCTGCATGTGCACACCGAATACTCCATGCTGGATGGTGCCGCGCGACTGAGTGACCTCTTTACGCACACCCGCGAGCTCGGTATGGACTCCATCGCCACCAGTGATCATGGTTTCTTATTCGGCGCCTTCGACTTCTGGCGGCAGGCAAAAGCTAATGACGTGAAACCCATTATCGGGGTGGAAGCGTACCTGACTCCCGGAACGCATCGTAGTGACCGTTCCCGTGTGCGGTGGGGAGACGGCTCCCGCGATGATGTTTCTGGCGGTGGCGCATACACGCACATGACCATGTGGGCAGAAACCACCGAGGGTATGCACAACCTATTCCGGGCTTCCTCTATCGCCTCCCTGGAAGGGCAGCTGTATAAGCCGCGCATGGACCGTGAGGTGCTGCAAACTTACTCCAAAGGTTTAATTGCCACCACCGGGTGCCCTTCAGGTGAGATTCAGACGCGTCTACGCCTGGGGCAGTATCAGGAGGCGGTTGCTGCCGCCGCAGAATTCCGCGATATTTTCGGTAAGGGTAACTTCTATTGTGAAGTGATGGATCACGGCCTGTCTATTGAGAAAAATGTGGCTGCTGATCTGATGCGCCTCGCTAAAGAACTTGACCTGCCGTTTGTGGCAACTAACGATCTGCACTACACCAAACACGAAGACTATAATGCGCACGCGGCGCTGCTGTGCGTACAGTCAGGCTCAACCCTGGAAGACCCCAACCGCTTCAAATTTGATGCGGATAACTTCTACCTGCGTTCACCTGAGGAGATGTACTCCATCTTTGGTGATATTCCCGGGGCGTGCGAGAACACCCTCGAAATCGCTGAGCGGTGCAACGTTGAGTTCAACACCAAAGCGAACTATATGCCGAACTTCCCGGTGCCTGAGGGGGAGAGCGAAGAATCATGGTTCGTGAAAGAGGTTGAGGCGGGGCTGCATTACCGGTTCCCCAACGGCATCCCTGATGAGGTGCGTAAACAGGCGAATTATGAGGTTGAGGTTATTACCTCAATGGGCTTCCCCGGCTACTTCTTGGTGGTGGCGGACTTCATTAACTGGGCGAAACGCAATAATATTCGTGTGGGTCCGGGGCGTGGCTCCGGTGCGGGGTCGATGGTTGCGTACGCTATGCGCATCACCGAGCTGAACCCGCTGCGGCACGAACTGATTTTTGAGCGGTTCCTGAACCCTGACCGCGTCTCAATGCCTGACTTCGACGTGGACTTTGACGATCGCCGCCGCCCCGAGGTGATCCACTATGTGACTGAGAAGTATGGTGAAGATAAGGTCGCGCAGATCGTCACCTTCGGCACCATTAAAGCGAAGCAGGCGCTCAAAGACGCCTCCCGAGTGATGGGGTACCCTTACTCGGTGGGGGAGCGGCTCACCAAGGCAATGCCGCCGGATGTGATGGGGAAGAACATTGCCCTAGCGAACGTCTACAACAAAGACGATAAACGCTACGCCGAAGCTGGAGATTTGCGTGAGCTCATCGAAACCGACGACGTTTCGGGCAAGGTTTTTAAAACCGCTCAGGGCCTTGAAGGCCTAAAACGCCAGTGGGGCGTGCACGCCGCCGGTGTGATTATGTCCTCGGAGGTACTCACCGAAGTCATCCCTGTGATGCGCCGTGAAGCAGATGGGCAGGTGATCACCCAGTTTGATTACCCCACCTGTGAGGGGCTGGGCCTGATTAAGATGGACTTTCTGGGGCTGCGTAACCTCACCATCATCTCGGACGCTATTGAAAACATTAAAGCTAACCGTAATTTTGACCTCGACTTAGAGACGCTTGAGCTGAGCGATAAAGCATCCTACGAGCTGCTGGCGCGCGGTGATACACTGGGTGTGTTCCAGCTTGATGGCGGGCCGATGCGTTCGCTTCTGAAGCTTATGGAGCCTGAAGAGTTTGAGCATATTTCCGCTGTGCTTGCTCTCTACCGTCCCGGGCCGATGGGGGCGAACTCGCATACGAACTATGCGCTGCGCAAGAACGGTAAGCAGGAGATTACGGCGATCCATCCCGAGCTGGAGGAGCCTCTTTCCGATATTTTGGGTACCACGTACGGTTTGATCGTGTACCAGGAGCAGGTGATGGCGATCGCCCAGAAGGTGGCGAATTACACCCTTGGTGAGGCAGATCTTTTGCGCCGCGCAATGGGTAAGAAGAAAAAGGCTGAGCTGGATAAACAGTACGCCACGTTCCATGATGGCATGATTTCGAACGGATACTCTGAGGGCGCGGTAAAAGCCTTGTGGGATATTCTGCTGCCGTTCTCCGATTACGCGTTTAATAAGGCTCACACGGCTGCTTACGGGCTGGTTTCATACTGGACCGCATACTTGAAAGCGCACTACCCGCAGGAGTACATGGCTGCGCTGCTGACCAGCGTGGGCGATAACAAAGATAAGCTTGCCATGTACCTGAACGAGTGCCACCGTATGGGTATTACCGTGCTGCCGCCTGATGTGAATGAATCGGAGCTAACGTTCGCCCCGGTGGGTGACGATATCCGCTTCGGCATGGGCGCAGTCCGTAACGTGGGCGCGAACGTGGTGGATGGTATGATTACCGCCCGCAATGAGAAGGGCCGGTATGAGTCGTTCAGCGATTTCCTGCAAAAAGTGCCGTTGAGCGTGTGCAATAAGCGCACCATTGATTCGCTTATTAAGGCGGGTGCGTTTGACGATCTGGGGCATACCCGCCGTTCTCTTGCGCTCATGCATGAGGAGGCAATTGATGCGGCTGTCTCGGTGAAACGTAAGGAAGCCGCCGGGCAGTTTGACCTGTTCGGTTCCCTCGGGATGGGGGAGGAACTGGGCGAGGATCTGTCGGTATCGGTACCTGATGTTCCCGAGTGGGAACGGCGCGATAAGCTCAACTTTGAGCGTGACATGCTGGGGCTGTACGTCTCGGATCACCCGTTGCGCGGGCTGGAACGCGCCCTTTCTGATGCGTCCAGTACCTCGATTCACGACATTATGGAGGAAGAATCCCACATTAAAGACGGCGAGTTCGTCACAATCGCAGGGATGCTCACGGGCGTGTCACGGCGTATCGCTAAGTCAAGCGGTAACCAGTACGCCACTGCCGAGCTGGAAGACCCCTCGGGGGTGACGATCACCGTCATGTTCTTTGCCCGCACCTACGAGACGGTGGGCGGGGTACTCGCTGATGACCTGATCTGCTCAGTGCGTGGACGTGTACAACGTCGAGACGACGGCAGTGTGAATATTAGCGCCCAGGAGCTGACGATCCTGGAGCTTACCGAGGATGGGCGTACCGGCCCGGTGACGATCGCTATCCCCGAGTATCGTGCCACCGAATCGAACCTGGTGCACCTGCGGGATGTGCTGCTTGATCATCGGGGTTCGACGGATGTGCGCCTGGCCCTGCGCGGTCGGGAGAAAGAACAATTGGTGCTGCTGGAGGCTAAGCTGCGGGTGGAACCAAACCCCAGTTTATTCGGTGAGATTAAGACGATTTTCGGTCCCGGGTGCATCCGCCGCTAGGCTGTTGAACCCTCATGAGGCAGCTGACGTGAGATGAGGTCGGCAGGGGCTTGGCTCTGCTCAAGCAGATGCGTTCAGGGCATATATACAGCAAACTATGCGGTTAGGGTCCCCTGTAGCGGGGTACACTGGGAATAAGTATGCTCACAGTGGGCGGTTATACCCCGTCCGACCGAGGAGGCTCCCTGTGTATTGCCCCTACTGCAAACACACCGATTCCCGAGTGGTTGACTCCCGCACCACCGATGACGGTGCCGCAATCCGCCGCCGCCGCCAGTGCACCGACTGCGGGCGCCGGTTTACCACGGTCGAAACAACCAGTATTTCTGTTATTAAACGCTCCGGGGTTACCGAGCCGTTCGATCGCGCTAAAATCGCCTCGGGTGTGCGTAAAGCCTGCCAGGGCAGGCCGGTCGGTGAGGATGACCTGGCGAAGCTCGCCCAGGAGGTAGAGGAACGTATCCGCGCCAAGGGGCTTGCCGAAATTAACGCGCATGAGGTGGGGCTGACTATTCTAGAGCCGCTATCGAAGCTGGATGCGGTGGCGTACCTGCGGTTCGCCAGTGTGTATCAGGCGTTTGAAAACCTTGAGGATTTTGAAGGGGCCATTGCTTTGCTCCGTAAAGATGCTGTGGGGGATGCACTGCCCGAGGCTGAAGCACCTGCACCGAAACCTCGCAAGGCCAAGACGGAGACGGCCAGCACCAAAAAACCTAAAGAAGCCCCTCTGCAGGACACCTTGTTATAGGGCCACTCTGCACCACGTATACTAATGTGCCCTACCGGTTGGAACTTGAACACCGGTAGGGCACACCTCTTCCTTATTGGCAGGTTTTCTCGGCGTGCTCTTTACGCCTCCCCGCGGCGTTGACGTTCGGGCAGCATACCGCCAGCCCACAGTGCCGCCCCCACAATACCGGCATTATTGCGCAGGGTCGCCATGACCATGGGGGTGCGAATCTCGTCCTCAAAATAAGGCATGAACTTTTCGGGGTTCTTCGAGATACCACCGCCGATAATGAAAAGGTCAGGGGAGAACAGTGCCTCAACATGCTGGAAGTACCGGCGCAGACGTTTACTTGCGTACTTCTTCCACGAGAGCTCGTGGACTTCGCGTGCTCGGGCGGACGCGCGGGATTCTGCATCGTGCCCGTCAATTTCAAGGTGCCCAAGTTCGGTGTTTGGCACCAGCACACCGTTATTAATGAGGGCGGAACCAATACCGGTCCCCAGGGTGATAACGGCGATGAGCCCCATCTTGTCTCGCCCCTGCCCGTAGGTGGCTTCGGCAAGACCTGCAGCATCGGCATCATTAATGCCGTAGACAGCTCTTGAATCCAGGGCGTCACTGATGAGCTGCTCAAGGTTAGTGTTAATCCAGGTCGGATCAACATTCGCGGCTGAGAACACCACACCGTTCTTCACCACAGCGGGGAAATCAACGCCAATAGCCGAGTGAGGTTCAGGCGCTAAATCGCGGGATTGAAGCTCATCAACAATCTGACGCGCCACCTGGGCAATGGCCTGCGGGGTTGCCGGTTGCGGGGTGGGGATGCGGAAACGCTCAGACACCAGGTTGCCGGTGCGCAGATCAACGATCCCGCCTTTCATCCCGGTGCCGCCAATATCAATACCGATCATTAGGTCTTTCGGCGTGGGCGCCGGGATATCGACATACTCTACTGACTCTTCGGCTGCGGAATTTGCCGCTGTACTCTCGCTCATGGGTTTCTCTTTCCTTGTTGTGTCTGCGTTATGGAGGGAATGCTGAATTAAGGCAGGGTGAGAACATCCACGCCGTCTGATGTGACAACCATGGTGTGCTCAAACTGGGCGGTACGTTTACGGTCACGGGTGACCACGGTCCAATTGTCGTCCCACAAATCCCACTCAATGGTGCCTAAGGTCAGCATGGGCTCAATAGTGAAGATCATGCCTTCTTTAATCTCGGTATCGTAGGCGGGCGCCGCATCGTAGTGGGGAATAATAAGGCCTGAATGGAATTCGCGGCCCACACCGTGCCCGGTGTAGTCACGCACCACACCGTACCCAAAACGCGCCGCATATTTTTCAATCACGCGGCCAATAACGTTAATCTGACGGCCCGGTTTAACTGCTTTCATCGCACGGTTAAGGGCCTCTTCGGTGCGTTCGACCAACAGGCGGGACTCCTCATCAACGTTGCCCACCAGCAAAGTCTTATTGGTATCGCCGTGCATTCCGTCAAGGTAGGCGGTGACGTCAAGATTCAGAATGTCGCCGTCCTCAAGTACCGTAGAATCGGGAATGCCGTGGCAGATCACCTCATTCAGCGAGGTGCACACTGACTTCGGGTAGCCGCGGTAGTCCACGGTGGAGGGGTAGGCACCGTGATCACAAATATACTCATGAACCAGCACATCAATCTGGTCGGTTGTTGTCCCCGGGACGGCAATCTTCGCCGCTTCCACAATGGCACCGGCGGCGACCTTACCGGCTGCACGCACCCTCTCAACCTCTTCAGGGGTGTACATATTTGAATCGTTGCCCTCATTGGCGGTGGGTTTCCCCACGTACTCGGGACGAACGATGTCTGCCGGTACTTTACGCATGGGGGTGATGGTGCCGGGGGCCAAGCACCCTATGGGTGCGGTACCCGGTTCTGCGGGAAGATTATGAGAAGTAGCCATACCTAATATTTTAGCGGCGCCCGCCCGCACTGGGACCGGGCAGACACCCAAATCCTGAACCTTTTGCCAACTGGTGTATTATTTTCCGCGCTGTTTTCAGCGGTGCGGGGGTAAACACATGCGAAGCGAGCACGGATAAGATACCGTGAAAGGTACATGCCGTACATATAGATACACTCATGTGGTGTGAGACTAAGGAGAGACTGTGAGCCTGAAAAATGATATGACCCCCGGCCCCCACGAGACCGAATACTGGTACAACACCTCCACTGGGGAGGTTGAAGAAGGGCAGCAGAGCAAGATCACTCACCTGTGGGGTCCTTATAAGACCCGTGAAGAGGCGGAACACGCTATGGAAACCGCCCAGAAACGCAACGAAGAATGGGATAACCAGTGGAAGGACTAGACCCACCAGCGGTAGGGGTGTCCCTCAATGATGCGTTAAATATTTCCGGCTGGCCCATACACATGATGCGTACGGAACCAGCCGGAGACATATAAGCTGCGTGGGTGCTTTCTTCTAGTCGAACGTGTGCTCATCGGCTGGGAATGAGCCAGCCCGCACCTCAGAGCGGTAAGCGCGAGCTGCGTCCTCCAGCAGCTGCCCCACTTGGGCGAACTGCTTCACGAAGGTAGGCATCCGCCCTTGACGTACGCCCATGGCGTCCTGCCACACCAGCACCTGCCCGTCAGCAGTATTACCCGCACCAATGCCGATGGTGGGTACCGCACCCACCGCTTGGTTAACACGTTCAGCGGTTTCTGTGGTTACCATCTCCATGAGGATGCAGAAAGCGCCAGCAGCGGCGAGTGCCCGAGCGTCCTCAACTACCCGGTCGGCGGTACCGTGACGGCCCTGAACCCTGAAACCGCCCAGGGCGTGCTCAGCCTGCGGGGTGAACCCCACGTGCGCAACTACCGGGATGCCAGCGGTTACGAGGGCCTGCACCCAGTCGGCCATGCGTGCATCGGCCTCAATTTTTACGGCGTGCGCCCCGCCTTCTTTCATGAGGCGCGCCGCAGAAGCAACCGCCTGCTGCGGCGACTGCTCGTAGGTGCCAAACGGCAGATCGGCGACCACCATTGCCCGTTTCGCCCCGCGTGATACTGCGGCCACCATCGGGATTATCTCATCAAGGGTGATGGCTAGGGTTGATTCGTAACCAAGCATCACATTCGCGGCCGAGTCACCAATAAGAAGCATCTCAATGCCTGCGCGGTCAAAAACCTGCGCTGTGGAAAAGTCGTAGCAGGTGAGCATTGAGAACTTCTCACCCTCAGCCTTAGCCCGCTCCAGGTGGATGGTGCGGATTTTTTTCACCGTATCAAGGCTAAAGGGCGTTTGGGCCATGCCGGGTGTCTCGGCAGTATTCGTTACAGTGGACGTTGCATAGGGTGCGTTTTCGTTCTCACTCATGCCTATAGTTTATCCTGCCTAACCCCTGGCACCGGTACCTGCGTTAGCGTTTAGTGAACGCCGCGCGTGCCGCCTCTAGGGCACTGGTAGAACGCTGGTATCGTTCTGCCAGCGGTTTCTTGCGTGTCGATAGAGGCTGAGTAGCTCTCTGGTACAGCCACTGAGCACGTTCCAAGCGGTTTGCTGAGGCAGGTTTTGTCTTCTGCTTATCTTGCACGGGTCGCGTTTTGGTGCTTATGCGCGCGCATGCGATATACTGCTCGGCCAGCGCCACATGTGCACCTATTAGGTTTTCCTGGGTTTTTGTGCGCGCCTTTGAACCGATGAGTTTCTGCTCCTGGGCCAGCAGGGAGGCGGTGTCCTCCAGAACGCGGAACATATAGTCTAGCGGCGCGAAATCTTCGGTTTCTAAACGGTCGCGCAGGGTGCGGCGAAGCGCCGCCCGCTGTTGTTCGGCAACCGAAAAATTATGGGAAACTTCCTCAGATAAGAAAGCATCCAGCAGGGTATTTGCCGCCGTCTCACATTCGCGCACGGCCAGAGGCAGACGCCCCAAAACTTCCAGAGATTCAAAGAGAGAATCGAGAAGATCATTCGCCTCATCCACCCAAGAGCGTAGCTCTTTGAGCTTCTTCCGGGTCTTAGGGGTATTCACCGGCTGGTCGGTTGTGGAGGATGCTTCTGCCAATTCTGTGTGTTCACTGCTGGAACGTTTCAGCAGCTTTTCAGCACGGCTGTTTAGGGCCTGCAGATCGTTAAGTGGCAGGCCCCGGTACGCCAGCAGGGCACGTTCTATGAGCGCAGCAGCTTGGGTGCGGCGGTTGTGGGCTGCGGCAATAGCTGCGCCTAGGGTATCTACCTCATCCTTCACTACGGAATCTTTATGTGAGGGCTCACGCTTTGAGGGTGCTTTTGACGTATCCTCATGTTTTTGCGTCTTGTGTGTGCGCTGTTTTCTTCTCACCCAGAGGTAGCGGAAGATAATCCATGCGCCGTAGGGAGCAAAAAGTATGGCTAGTGCGGTGAGGATAATCCCTACCTTCCGGGATTCGTTCCCGGAGGATTGTGAGGAAGTACCTGGTTTTACACCGATATCGGCTTCAGCCGATGCCTTGGCGGAGGCCTCTTGATCCCTCTGATAACGGGCGAGCTGGGGAGGCTCTTCCCTGCCGGGGGAGCCAAAAAGAGTTGAAGCATTTATTCCTGCCTGCTCGATGGCATCACTATTTCTATGATGCCTTGCCCAATCGGCGGCAGATTTATCGATCTCCGCATACTTGTACAGGTATTGCGCATCCTCATCACTGAGCCACAAGGGGTCTTTAGCCACCAGAGAGATCTGATAGTTATCGGCGGTTGCTATCAGTAGTACTGCATGATCGGGGGCGTTATTACGCTGCAGAAAATCACGCCCCCACCGTATGCGTTCCGCCTGCAACTCTTCATCACTGCGTTGCTGGCCGGACTGTTGTTTGGGGCTGCCGCCGTCAGTATTATCGATCACCACAATATACAGGTGACCGTTGTACTTGGCGGCAATTTTTTGCGTCATGCTCTCAAGATATTTAAGGTCATTGTCGGTGAGAATAAGACCGGTGCGGTCAATAACTGCGTGCTGAGAATCTAGCGGGGCGGAGAAAACCTCTGTCGCCTGTGCAACACCGGGGGACAATACACCAGCGGCTACAGTACAGGTGGCACCTAAAAGCACTGTGAGCACAGCAGAAAAGAGCAGACGCAATAACTTTAACCCTGTTCTTACCACGGGTACCTCACTATCAGGCTGCGGTTACAAAACCTACGAATACGAGACATAGCTATGGCCACCCGCATACTAGTCTTCCGGTTTGTTGCGCCTGCGGCGACGCATCCACACGTAGCCAATAACCCCTGCCGCAGCTACAGCGCCGAGAACCGCAAGAATCACTGTACTGTCTGGTGAATCTTGTGAAGAACTTCTCTGCGCCGCCTCAGCACTGGGGTTGGGGCTCCACTTACCGCCCGCGCCCGGGCCCTCCCCGAAACCCGGGTTATACGCGGGGCCGAACGCGTGCGGGGAGGGCCGTGCCGCAATAATGCGGTCGTACAGGCCGTCTTTCTGAAGTGCAGCTTCGAGGCTGGTAAGAGCGGCATCCCATTTGCCCTCATGTACAGTGCTTTCGATGGAGGGCACCCCGTCTGCCGGGTGCTCGGAGTATAGCTTTTGAGCTTCATCATTCTGCAAAGGACCGTGTGGAGAATGGTAGAGGCTCGCTTGATGGGTGTCCGTTTCTACCACCAGCAGCGCATCATAGGCGTCAAGATGATTCTTCTGAGTAAACTGATACGCCCACAGTAGCCGTTTCTTATCTTCCGGGGTTTGACCCGCAGGCTTCGGGGCGGCATCGGGGGATGCACTCGAGGGAGCCGAGGGAACCTCTGTGGGGGAGGCATCCGGCACCGCAGTTTTTACGAACACAATATAAAAACGGAACGGGCGTTTTGAATGAATATTTGTCAGCTTTTGTGAGGCCTCCTGTACCTGCTGCTGGCTCAGCACGTCCGCCTTATCAACAATAGGGTGCGAGGGGTCAAACCGGTGCTCGAAAACGCTTTCAGCATGGGCGGCAGGTGCGGCGGGAGAGGGGAGGAACAGTGGGACACCTGAGCCACCCAGCCCAAGAGCCACAGCTAAGGCAATTTGAGTGATGCGCTGTGACCACCGGGAATGGCACACGCTGCCCGCGCCCGCACGCGTACATGTGAGCGGGGCGTCCTGCGGACTGCGGTGGGAAGAATAGTGAGCAATAACTCTGTTCAATAAGCTACTCATTAAGACTGTATTTCTCCCAGTTTTCTATGGCCAATTTGTCGATATTCGGAATATTAGTGCGTGATTGGTCGGGCTTGTCGCTATCTTCCAGTGTGTTACTTTTTGGTGTGCCAGCAAAAATGCGGGATAAGCCGCGATATACCTTAATAATAAAATTGCCGAACCCTATAATAGCGGCGCATATAAACGCGATAAAAAGCCCAATAATTAAAAATACTAATACGGTATCTAAAAATCCGTTACTTTCTTTAGGGGCGGCTTTTGTCTTGGTGTCCAGCGATTCTTTTCTGATGCCTTCTAGGGCTGCTCTTATAATAACTCCGAGATCGTTATGGTTTGATTTCTCTTTAATGTAGTCGTTATTAATCTTATGTAATGAGTTATCGCTGATGAAGCCGCTGTCATTAGTGGTTACCAAGCATTTTCGCGGATCATCGCGTGTCCTATCTCCCTGGCAGACAAGCACCGCAGTGTGCGCGGGGGCATTATTAGCGCGTAAGAACTCTTTGCCCCACTCCTGTAAATCTGATGGGTTTTCTGGTTTGGTCAGCAGCACAACATACAGCTGGGCGTCGTTGTTTTTATTAAAACTTATAAGTTCGGGCCATAATTTCGGGTCGGTGAGTGAGTACGATGTGAGACTAAAAACTGGGTCTTCAGGATTAAGCTCTGTTTTCATAACAGACTGGCCCGCTGCTGTGGGCGAAGGTGTAGGTGATGGGGTAGGCGTGGCTGTTTGCGGAGCGGGTTGAATATTATATTTATCTGGGTACCCTGTGCTATTGTCAAAAGCTTTAGCCATAGCTTGCGCTATACCCGTAAAATCACGTTTTTCAAGGAGCGGGTTTATTGTTTTATTTCTTATTTCAGAGCCCTCGGTGACACCCAGATAATGCATATTAAGAGAGTGGAAACTGGCTTCTGGGGTGGCGTTTTTATCACCAGTACCCTGCGGGTCTAGCTCTATGAGAAGCAGAGCAGTTTTATCATCGGGGCCTACACCATTCTGCCGCAAAAATTTATGCCCCCAGTTTCCAGCCCATTCCGGGGCGGCCCTGTCAATCACCACAACCTGCAACGAGACCCCGCGTCGCGCGGAGACATCCGCAAGAGGAACACTCATCTGTTGGATTTGTTCCGTACTGAGCACACCTGTTTTATCAACGACTGGATGCGCGGGATCCAGCTGTGAATCAAAAGTGCGGGTGCCTACTACAGCAGAAGAAGCCGGTGGAAGAACAACGCTGGTCACCACGGTATGCCCAACACCTAACGCGGCAGCGAGCGCCATTGCCAGAAAGGTGCGGTGCGTCCTGCGGAATGTGCGGCGGATGCGCTCAGTGCACGTGCGGGTGGGGAAAGTATTCACTAGCGCTTGTTCCTCACAAAAGTTCGGAGAATAAATACTTTAAATAAGTATAAAGTACGTTGATTCTGTGTTGGTTGTGAGGGTTACCCCGTGCGCGCTGTCTGCAAAGTAGTGCTGGGCCTATGGTGCAGCTCTGGCGGGCAGCACCCTCCCCGCTACCCTTAGAAGAAATGAGTGCGTGACTATGTGGCGAAACCTTCTCGGGTGGCCTCGGAGAGCACATACTCCAGCTCTTGCAGGACCGTATGGTTCTTATACCCCAAATGAGGCAGCAGCTCCCGGCACCAGTCAAAGTGATCCCAAATATCCGTATTTGCTTTATCCCAGAAGAGCTGGTGCATGAACCGGATGGCCGCTGATTTGCGGATAGGAGCATATGTTAGGTTGTGTGAATCTAGATATTTCCAGATAAGCACCCGGGCGTTCTCAAGGGCTTGAGGTGATACGTTTCCTGCGTGCCAGTAACCTTCGGCAACCTCAAGATGTGCCCTGAGCTTTTCGGGGATTTTATGCTCGATTCGGGGGATAAAACGGAAGCAGAACTCAATGTAGATTCTGTATGCTTCCTGCTCCGTAAAGTTCTCTTCTAGGCCATCAATAATATCTAAGATACGCTGTTCATCAGCCACGGGTTCCCTCTTTTCCCTCGTTTAGTGCGGGAGCTTAGTAGTGTATGGGTATGAGGATTTAGCGCATTTTCCAGACTGAGTTTTCCTAGAGCTCCGCGCAAGTTCCGCATATTCTACAGGCCCTATTGTATGCGCATCAGAGAAGACACCTGGGGGAAGACAGCTGCACATGAATTGATTTGGTGGGAGCCTGGAAAGGATATTGGCAGTACCTTGCCAAATAGTAAATGACTGATACTAAGCAGATACTTTGGTCATTTTGTAACCCGAACAAAGGATACACACGATGACAGCAGATAACATGTCGCAGCAGAGCACGAACCGCAATGACCGCTACGAGCGCGGCCTGCAAATACTCGCCCAGGTTGAGCAGACGCAGGGCCCCTCCGTCCTAGACTATGTGGCCGAATTTTCTCCTGATCTGGCGCGACTGACCGCAGAACTTGGGTATGCCGATGTGTACGGCCGCTCTGGGCTCACCTATGAGCAGCGCCAGATTTTGACTATTGCGGCGCTGGGCGCGATGGGGACCGCCCCCAGCCAGCTACGTTTTCATATTCGGGGCGCCCTTAATGTGGGGTGCACGCCCGAGCAGATTATTGAAACCTTTATCCATCTGACGATATACTCCGGGTTCCCTGCAGCGCTCAACGCTCTCTCAGCCGCGCGGGAAGTCTTCACCGAACGCGGCATTCGGCCATCTCTTGAAGAACATCGAACCGAGCCTTCTGAACGGTTTGAGACCGGGAGTAGGCTTGTCGCTGAGGTTGACGGGAGCGCGGGGGATTCAGTGATCAAATCTCTGCAAGATATTTCCCCTGATCTGGGCAGGATGATTGTGGAGTACTCCTTCGGTGATGTGTATTCACGCCCGAATTTGAGCCTGTGGGAACGTGAACTGGTGACTGTTGCCGCCTGTGGGGCGATGGGAACCTGCACGCCTCAATTGAGGGTTCACACGCACGGCTTCCTCAATGTGGGAGGTACCCGAGAGCAGCTGATTGAAGTGGCAATTCAGCTTGCTGTATATGCGGGGTTCCCCGCCGCGCTGAATACTCTGGAAGTGTTCCGAGGCGTCCTTGAACAGCACGAAAACGCGGGATAAAGGAATCTCACCTCCCAGCCACTGCGGTGTCTGGTCACCAGAAACGGCTCATTAGGAGAACAGACACCGCAGAGGCAACACGGGCGCACAGAATTTACATAAACGAAACCTGCACCCTGGGCGTTCCGCCCCAGAACCCGATAGGCTAGAGGAGAGACAAAACCGTGACAGCGCACGCGTGTGCGCCCGGTACCGCTCACCGCCGACTCAACGACCGCCCGGATCGAGGGAGAAACATATGGACCGTCAGCAGGAATTCGTGATGCGCACCATTGAGGAGCGTGACATCCGCTTTATTCGCCTCTGGTTCACCGATGTGGTTGGCACCCTCAAATCTGTGGCGCTCGCCCCCGCCGAGGTTGAAAGTGCCTTTGAGGAAGGGCTGGGGTTTGACGGTTCGTCCATTGAGGGCCTCTCCCGGGTGTACGAGTCAGACATGCTGCTGCAGCCTGACCCCTCAACATTCCAGATCCTGCCGTGGCGCGGCGCCGAATCCCACACCTCCCGCATGTTCTGCGACATCCTCACCCCAGATGGGGAAGCGAGCGCATCCGACACCCGCGGCGTTCTTAAACGCACCCTGAACCGTGCCGCCGAAATGGGGTTCACCTGCTACACCTCGCCCGAGATCGAGTTCTACCTCCTTAAATCCACGGAGCTGGGGGCTGACGGGTTCCCCGTCCCTGTGGACTACGAGTCGTATTTCGATCACACACCCGGCGGGATTGTGCAGGATTTTCGCCGTAATGCGGTGACCATGCTGGAAGAGGTTGGCATTTCGGTGGAGTTCAGCCACCACGAAACCGGCCCCGGGCAGAACGAGATCGACCTGCGTCACGCCGACGCCCTGCAAACCGCCGATAATGTGATGACGTTCCGCACCGTCATTAAAGAGGTGGCGTTTACCCGAAACATGTACGCCACGTTCATGCCCAAGCCTTTCACCAAATATGCTGGCAGTGGGATGCACACCCATTTCTCCCTGTTCGAGGGGGACACCAACGCATTCTTCGAGGCGGGTGCCGAATACCGGCTCTCAAAAACGGGGCGGCATTTTATTGCCGGGGTACTCAAGCATGCCCCCGAATTCACGGCGGTCACCAACCAGTTCATTAACTCGTATAAGCGCCTGTGGGGCGGCGGGGAAGCACCCAGCTACGTTTCGTGGGGGCACAATAACCGGTCTGCGCTGGTGCGGGTTCCGCTGTATAAACCAAACAAGATGCAGTCAGCCCGCATTGAATACCGCGGCCTTGACTCGGCCTCTAACCCGTACCTGGCGTATGCGGTGATTCTTTCTGCCGGGTTGAAAGGTATTGAAAACGAGTATGAGCTGATGCCAGCGGTGACCGAAGATTTGGCGGCAATGACAACCGCTGAACGCCGCGCCATGGGGTACCACCCGCTGCCAGCGTCACTGCGGGAAGCCATTAACCTGACCGAGGACTCCGAGTTCATGGCTGAGGTGCTGGGGGAGCAGGTGTTTGAGCATTTCCTGCGGAATAAGCGGGCCGACTGGGAAGACTACCGGGCACAGGTGACCCCGTACGAGCTTAAACACAACCTGGGCATCCTCTAAAGCTGCTTGCGGGCAGGCTATGAGGGAAGCGGCGGGTACTACGTACCGGGAAGGTGAGTATGAATCAAGCGGAACCAGGGCATACACCCCAGAACGGGCGGGAAACGCACCCCAGAGGCACCGCATCTGGCACCGAGAGCCACCTCACCGGTGCCACCCATGCGGTGGGAGCGGCAGATGCAGCCGACGCTGATGTATCTAAACCCGCTGATGCTGAGCATGCTGAGGAGCAGCGCCGCACCCGCACACGGTTACGGGCGCAAATGGTCAGCGCGGGTTTCTACGACTCCGGCAAAAGCGAACGCTGGCTAGAGGCCCCTGAGCTTGCCTCCGTGGACCGGGTAAACCTGTTCGCGGGGCTGCGGTATGCGCCTTCACCGGATACTGCCCTACCAGCGTTAGTGCGGCTGATTGAGAAACACCCGCCGGTTGCTGAACGCGCTAACTGCGGCGAAAAACAGATGGGTCTGTTCCGGCTACTGGGCGCATCCCAGGCGGTGGGAGATTTTCTGTACCGCCACCCGCAGACGATCGACCCGCTCTTTGACACTGATACGGTGCGCGGCGAGACGGAGCTGGTGGCAACTGAACACCCGAAAACTGTACTAGATACCCCCGAAACAGACACGCCGAATAAAACACCGGAACGGGCGCAGAAGAGCCCCCTGCCCCAGAGCGCCCCGCTTAATACCCCGTACCGAACCCGTCTGCTACACGCCGTTGGTGCCGACCCGGACGCTGAGCGCCCGCGCGCCCGCGCAGAACTCACCGGCAAAGACGGGTACGTGGCTTTACGGGTGGCCTACCGTGCGGAGCTGGCAAAAATAGCTCTGATTGATGTGTGCTCACCTGACCCGGTGGAGCTCATGCCCACCATTGGGCGGCACCTTGCTGACCTGGCCGCAGCCGCCCTAGAGGGGGCGCTCGCTATCGCCCGCACCGAAGTTGCTGAAGGCGCTGGCGGGGGGCTGTGTGCCGCTCCCGCACGTGGCGCATCCGTAGATGCCCTGGATCTGGCAATTATTGGCATGGGCAAGTGTGGGGCACGTGAACTGAACTATATTTCTGACGTGGACGTGGTGTACGTGATCGCCCCCGCACCCGCCGACGACCTGCCCGAGGGGGCTGAGCCGCTCACCGAGCAGCAGTGCGTGCAGATCGGCACGGAACTGGTGCACGCCCTCACGAAAGCAATCATGGCCCCAGCCCCGGAGCCGCCCCTGTGGGAGGTGGACGCGAACCTGCGCCCCGAAGGTAAGGACGGGCCGCTGGTGCGCACCGTCGAATCCTACGTGAGCTACTACAAGCGGTGGGCGGAGAACTGGGAGTTCCAGGCGCTGCTGAAAGCCCGCCCTGTTGCAGGTTCGGCGCACCTGGGGCGGCGTTTCGCCCACGCGATCGACCCGTTCGTGTGGGACTCAGCGGCGCGGGAGTCCTTTGTTGAGTCGGTGCAGGCGATGCGCGCCCGCGTGACCGACAATATCCCCCCAGCGCAGGTGGAACAGCAGATAAAGCTCGGCCCCGGCGGGCTGCGTGACATTGAGTTCACGGTTCAGCTGCTGCAGCTGGTGCATGGGCGCACCGACCCCACGGTACGCACCAAATCCACCATCGAATCTTTAGAGGCGCTGACCGGTTCAAGCTACATTAGCCGCGCCGACGCGCAGACATTCGCGCTCTACTACAAGAAACTGCGCCTGCTGGAGCACCGCATCCAGCTGTCCCAGCTGCGCCGCACCCACCTGATGCCCGCCAAAGAGCAGGAGAGGCGCGCCCTGGCCCGCTCGCTTGTTTCCCCGGAGAGGCTGGGCACTCTCTCGGCGGAGCAAATGTATAAGGCGTGGCAGAAGCTCAAACGGAACGTGCGTTCCCTCCACGAACGTGTCTTCTTCCGCCCACTGCTGGCGGCGGTCTCAACCTTGAGCCGTGACGAAGTGGTGCTCACAGAATCAGCCGCCCAAGACCGCCTGGCTGCGCTCGGGTACCGCGACCCACGCGGTGCTATGCGGCATATTCAGGCGCTCACCAGCGGGGTGAGCCGCCGCGCCGAAATTCAGCGGCACCTGATGCCCGTGCTCCTGGGGTGGTTCGCTGACGGGGTGGACGCGGACGCCGGGCTGCTGGGGTTCCGCATTGTTTCTGAGTCGCTGGGAACCACCAGCTGGTACCTGCGCATGCTGCGCGATTCACCCGCCGCTGCGGAGCGGCTGTGCCACATACTTTCAAGCTCCCGGTACATCACCGACCTACTGGAGGATGCGCCCACCTCCATCACCTGGCTCGATAAGGTTGCCGACCTGCAGCCGCTGGGTGCGGCCGCGCTCAAAGCCGAGATAGCCTCACTGCTGTCACGCCATGACGACTCCGCGGAGGCGATGCGCGCCGTACGGTACCTGCGCCGCCGCGAAATTCTGCGCATCGCCATGGGGGACGCCTTGAACCTGCTGGGCGTGCAGCAGGTGTGCACCGGGCTGGCGACTGTGGACGAGTGCACCATCGGCGCGGCGCTCGCCCTAGCCGAGCGTGAGGAAATAACGGCGAAAGAACGCGAAGAAGCCGCCGGGATTAGGGAAATTCCCGAGGAGGAACCGAAGAACCCGCTGCTGACTGAGATCGCGGTGATTGCCATGGGCCGTTTAGGTGGTGCCGAGAACGGTTTCGGCTCTGACGCGGACGTGATGTTTGTGCACCGCCCCGTGGAAGACGCTGGTGAAGAGGAAGCCCAGTCGCAAGCGAACCGTATTGTAAACCGGCTGATGCAGCTGATTAAACAGCCGGTACGCCCGGCAATCCGTGCCGAACGCCCGCTTGAGGTGGATGCGGATCTGCGCCCGGAAGGTAAGCAGGGGGCGATGGTGCGCTCGCTGGATTCGTATCGCGTCTACTATGAACGTTGGGCTGAGACCTGGGAGTTTCAGGCGCTTTTGCGGGCGCGCCCTATCGCTGGTTCTGAGGAGCTGGGGTGTGCGTTTATTGAGCTGATTGACCCGTACCGGTACCCGCGCGAGTTCACGGCTGAGCAGGCGCAGCAGGTGCGGCGCATGAAGGCGCGCGTGGAGCATGAGCGCATGCCGCACGGGGCAGACCGCACCCGGCAGCTGAAACTGGGGCGCGGCGGGCTCTCTGATGTGGAGTGGTTGGTTCAGCTGATTCAACTGCAGCATGCCCATGAGGTGGAGGGGCTGCGCACCACCTCAACCCTGGAGGCGCTGAACGCTGCCGTGGAAGCTAACCTGGTGGCTGCCGAGGACGCCGAGGTGCTGCGGGACGCGTGGCTGCTGGCGACCAAGATTCGTGGCGGCAATGTGCTGCGTGGTGTGCGCCAGTCCGATCTGCTGCCTACTCTGCGCGATGCCCTGGAGGCGGTCGCCCGCTGGAGCGGCTACACCCCAGGCAACGCCCGCCAACTGGAAGAAGACTATCTACGCGTTACCCGAAATGCCAGGAAAGTCTATGAACGGCTTTTCTTTGAAGGGTGAGAAAAGGATATATGAAGGATATTAGGAGAGAAATGTTTGGGCGTAAGAAACTCAAGAAAGATTATACAGAACTCACAACGAACCTTCAGAATATTAGTGGAGATTTAGTTCGATTAAATCATACGGTTCAAAATGCTTCTCAAATAACTCACGAAGAAACGAAAAAAGAAAGTAAAAACTTATTGGAAAATATAGATAAAATAGTGAAAATAATAGCTGCATATATGGTTACATGGGGTGCTGTGAACATATATTTATGGGCATCATACATATCCTCTTGGAACTTAGCAGACACCGCCTTTATAATCCAGCAGGAAGGGATAGGTAGCGGTGTATCTAGAATGTTTGCATTGATAGTTTCATATACTATTATGATTTTGATATCTTTTGCTTCTCTTATCATTCTTATTGGGCTTCCAATTATTACAGTGAGATGGGTTTTTAAAAACGTTCAAGGTCAACTAGGTAAAAAACTTTCTTTGTTGATTTATATTTTTTGTGGTATTTGCTCATTCGGCACTTGTGCCATCATATATAATATGGTAATTGTGTGTGTATCTATATTCTATATGGACGATAGTTCTGTAGATGGGTATTTTGATTACTGGGTAAAAGGGGAAAATTTTGCCATACCATTTATTGTAGTTTCTTTTATGGCTTTCGTCATTGCGATGATAAAATTCTTTTCCTGGGATAGGTATAAGTTGGAGAGTAAAGAGGAGGTTGATCTTTATATAAAAAGAGTGTTTTTGATATATTCGGCTATTGTTCTTGCTATATTCCCGATCTTTGTTTTCTCAAGTGTTTATTCTAAGGGGTATGGGGCTGAGTGTATCTCTCTTGAGGTTGAAGGTAGTGTGATAAAGGGCTCAGAGATGAATAATGCAGAAGGTAAAGAGGGTAAATTGAAACCCTCATGGGCTATTCAATCAGGTGGTAAAGATATTGCTGAGATACTAGATAAAAATAAAGGAAATAATACCTATGTGTTAGCTAGTTATGTCTACTCTGAAGATAAAGATTATTTGAATATTATGGTTTTCTCTATTCGAGAATTATATAAAGATACTGAAGGAAAAACCCGAGCAAAGAGTGACTTATTGATTAAGGAGAACGGTGAAGGGAAAAGTGGAGTTCTTGTATCTATCAAAAAATCTTCTATTGCAGGTAGATATCTAAGCAATCCATTATGTTTTAAAGGCGATTCTTGAAGTGTGAGCTTAAAGTTTCCATTTTTGAGAGTAAAGTTTTGATTTTTGTTAGATTTAATCTAGTAAGTTTGTAGCTGGTGAACTGTTTCCCACTTCTTTTTGGGGTGGTTGATTGGTAAACCCTGCAGAATAAGGTGTTGTTTATGCGCTAGAGTAGCTGAAGGTATCCTGATGAATGAATCTCTATCTTGTTGTTTATTCCCGTTATGATAATAGACTGTTAAGTATCTGGTTTTAAAACTATTCCTGCCCCAATAACGAGGATAACCCTATGAAAACTTTTTCCTATAACGGTTCTGCCGGGCAATATATCGAAGTTTTCGCCTATCTCGAAGAACATTATTATTAGGAAGCCGTAATTATTAGTGTCAGATGTGAGTCTGCTGTGGCTCTCTCTTCGAGTATGAACCGTTCTGTGAGACTATACGAGACTATACGTCTGATGGTTTCCCAGGTGAATGCACGTTGTTTTATAGCATCTGTCGCCCGCATCGAATCATAAAAGAGCTTCAAACAGTAGTTCCATAAAGACCCAGCTTAGGGTATTGCTAACAATGCGGACGTAGGGTTGCGAACCCCTTCAACGTACCTCTCCCACCCATCAGGAACTCAGCTTCCCAGAGCAGAAGCTTCCTCTGCGCCTGCGTGCCGTATCCTTAATAGACACGTTCTGTGGTGCCATCCAGCCGTTGGGTTGCCACCTCGAACATGCCTAAATTATTCACCAAATATGTTGATAGGAAGGCGCTGTTATGGATACGAACATTGAGCACATCATCAAAGTAGATGAGATTATCCACAGCATGGGCGCGTTACAGGCCCTCAAACGTAAACTCCAGGACGGGGAACGCGACCCCGAGAAGCTGGGGGAGGCGTGCGACCGTATCGTAGCCGCCACCCAGAAGGTTATTAGCGAGTCCGGGGAAGAAGGGGAGGCTATCGCCGAGCTGCTGCGTGACTCCGTTTCAGACACCGTCTACTTCTTCCTGGAAGAGCACAACCTTGACGACGATTTCGATATCCGCGCATTCGTCACAGACCGCAACTGGTAGGTGGCTCGCCCCTCACAGAACCTGCGATGACCGAGCCGGTTGCCCGCCGTCTTTGGTGCGTGGGATTATAAGCTCAGCCCCAGTAAACGCCGGGGCCACACCTCACAATTTTGAAGGAAAAACCATGCTGAAAAACGATGACTACGTCTACGACATGCGCGATGACGACTATTACCCGCCCCACCTGGTGCAGAAAGTCGCTGACGAGCTGCGGAAATTTGATGAGCTTCTGGACGCGGGCGAGCGTGACCCACAGAAAATCCAGGCCCGCGCCGACGAAGTCACCAAGAACATTAACACCCTTGAAGATGAGTTCGATGAGGCAGACAGCGAGATTGAGACCGTCGCACGCGAGTCCATTGCTGAGACCTTCTACCTCATCCTCAAAGAGTACGGGCTTGAGGAAGACTTCGATATTGAAGAGCTCATCGCTGAGCGTGACTGGTAAATTAGACGCACTTTACACATAGGGCCTCGTCGTCTCAGAGGTTGCTCAAGGGCAGTAATCTGAGCGGCGAGGCTTCGGGATGCCTCAACCCTAGCGAGCACAGTTTTCTTCCTTGCACCATATCTCTATTGAAAGTACGCTACTTTGTACATAGAGGAGATGAGCTTATGAAAACCATGTCTTACACCGAGTCTCGGGCTCGGTATGCTGAAGTACTTAACCACGTTGAAGATCACCGTGAAGAGGTTGTTATTACACGTGCCGGGCATGAACCGGTAGTCATTCTCTCATTGTCTGAGTACGAATCTCTTCAAGAAACTGCATACCTTATGCGCTCTCCAGTCAACGCACTTCGTCTCATGGATTCTATTGCCCGCCTGGAGTCTGGTCTTGGTTCTGAGTATCAGCTAATTGAGGATTAGTTGTGAGAATTATATTTGATGATTCAGCTGTACAAGCTTATTGATGACTCTGTTGTCGTAGCTTCATACCGATACCACTATGGGGTATAGGTTCTATTCAGAAGGGGCTGTGCGCATTCAGAAGCGATATTTTCTGAATGCGCACAGCTCCTTCTAGATAGGATTCGCGGGGCAGGGGGAACCTACTTCTTCACCTGCTCCAGCGCCTCACGCTGCGCCTTGGCGATGCGCTTCTCCGAGACCGTGTACGCCGTGCCGAGTTCCTGGGCGAAGAAGCTCACGCGCAGCTCCTCAAGCATCCAGTTCACGCGGGCGAGCGCATCGGGAATAAGAGTCCCCTCGGGCAGCGACTTGACGGCGGAATCGTAGGAATCCTCCAAATCCTGCACCGTGAGCATGAGCTGATTATCTCGGTTCAGGTTTGGCCCCAGCTTGGTCAGACGGATCTGCGCCGCCTTCAGGTAGCGCGGCAGGTGAACCAGCTGATCGTACCCGGTGTTCGCCACGAATCCGGGGT
>ERZ773005.269-NODE-269-length-45465-cov-24.191720_pt1 | contig 45465 bp, 46 predicted proteins | sample MGYA00580666_ERZ773005 | MGnify/ENA primary metagenome ERZ773005 (study PRJEB29015, sample SAMEA2737999) | human oral metagenome | biome: human oral; feature: human-associated habitat; material: dental | place: China | collected 2061 ...
CCTTATACACTGCCGGCGATTCGCCAAACGGATAATCAAGCCATGCGCCTGGCAAGCTTAACAAAAACGTCTCTAAGTCTTTATGTGTCATAGCCATTTTTTCCATACGAAATACCACACCATCAAGAGCGGCATGACAACAATCAGTACCATGATAATTACAAACGCTGTATCATCATGAAACGGCAGCTGCGAAAAATTCATGCCACCAAGTCCAGTCAAAAACGAAATCGGCATAAAAATCGTTGTCACCAGCGTTAAGCGTTTCATAACGTCGTTCATACGGTTTGACACCACCGACAAATACATATCAAGCGCACTCGTTAGCAGATCGCGCATCGTATCAATCAGCTCGTGCGTGCGCCAAGCGTAGTCGTAGCTATCACGCGCGTACAATTCATAACGCTCCTCAAACAGCTCATAACGCCCGCTGCTCAAACCGTTGAGCGTATTCATTAGCGATAATACTACTTTACGCAAGTCCGCCAACTGCCGCTTGTGCATAAATAGCTGCTGCACCTGCTTGCGCTGCGGCGTACGGATCATCGTATCTTCTAATTGATCGGTTACATCATCAATTTTATTTAGAATCGGCGTAAACTGCTCTACCGTGTACTGTAAAATGATTGACGCGATCAGCGATGGCGTCAACGACTCGCGATGGCGTGTTTGTACCCGCTCAGTGATCTCCGCATCAAGTGCGCCCGCGTGAATTGTCACAATCTGCGATGCGCCAAGCAGCAGTGTCAGATTGCGTAATACGACATCGCGCCGCTTCACTTCCGGTAGCTCTAATTGAATCAGCAGCCAATCGTCGCCCTCAATCGCCTGAGATAACTGCCGATCCTGTACTAACACGCGCGCTTGCAAATCCGGCAATCCCAGCTCTTTTGCTAGCTTTCGCCGATCGTTTGGTTCGGTCGTCTCTATATCGCGCCACAGATCACTAAGTGCCGTTGTTTCCATCGCCTACATCTTCACTTTCTTTAAGTAATATTGCAATTCCTGAATGCTACCGCGAATATCGTCAAGCGCTCGATGCTCTTCTGGCTTCGCAAACTTTTTCCCAAATTTTCCTTCAAACACCACTTTCCATGCGCTTACATCAAGCATCCGGTAGTGCAATCGCCTTGACACCGCTGGCCACCATTGGTCAATAAATCGCCGATCCTGGTGGATTGAATTACCGCCAAGCAAAATTTTCGGTTCATTTGCAAAATGTTCATCACAGAATGCTAGCAAATCCTGCTCAACCGCCGCGAGCGCTTTGCCGCTATCATTTTGCGCCTCAAGCCCGCGCCGCGCCTTAGGGTTCGCATCCCAGAACGCCGCATTGCGGTCAAGCAATCGCTTTAATTTTGTCGGTTCATGCCACACAACGCCCTCAAACGTTGCAATCTCACGAAAATCCCAATCAGTTGCAATCGCCGCCACCTCTAAAATCTCATCGTGTACCGGATCAAGTCCCGTCATTTCCAAATCAACCCACAAAATCCGTTGCGGCTTAAACGCATGTTTCATGATCGTATTATATCATTTTATCTACGCATGCCGGGATGCATAATCGCCAATTCTGTGAGTTAATCGCGCCGTCCGACGGCCTCTATCAAGCGAATAGCGTGCACCGTCCGACACATCGAAATCATAAACCGTCCGTAACAGCCCTTCGTATAGTTCTTCAACGGTAACATCCTCTGAGCTGCTGTCGTATGGATGCAGGTCAAATGTACGTAGGTTTTGCAAGTATCGCTCCGCTACGTCATACCCATTTTCGAGCGCCTTGTTCTTTATACAACAAGTTAAGACGGACCATCTCTTCTCGAATTAGCTGTTGTACGTATGCGCCTTTATTGGGTGCTTCGTTTTAGTTTGATATGCCTCAAGAAATAAGGAGGAAAAGAGGGGGCTAGCAAGATCAGTATAAGTTTTGAGATTAAATTCATAAAAGTATCTTACTTAAACGCCTAGCTGCTCTTTTATCTTTAGCACCTTAATTGCTTATGTCTGTCAACAATACTTTATTAGCAAACACAAGTATTCAAGGAATATTCCCCGCTTTTGAGAAACCAGTGCGGGGAAACTGGGTGAATCATGCCAGTGGCGCAATGCTTATAAGTAGCGAGCTACTTCACATGCGTTCAACGGCTTTAGCCTAGATACAGGCGAATGAATTTTAGCAAATACCAAAATCCATCATGTCCGGGTTTACTGCCCGTTCAGTGTGACACCGAGGCATCAGAGCCGCGCGAACGCGCGGCAGCCGACGATCCGACCCTGGCTGTCGCGGACAGCCCCGCTCGTAGTGAGCAGGTCGTCCGTTGAACGGCCCTGGGCCTGTGCTGCCTCCACCGTAATACGGCTTACGATGAAAACAACACCCCCAGTGGGCTCGGGCAGTCCTGAGACCTCGCCGAACTCAGTCTTAACGACCGGGATCGACTCGATCTCGCCCGCCGGCACGTCGTGCTGGCGAGCCCGAGCCACTCCGACACTCGGGAAAGTCGCGATGACGTTATCGTCGTCATCGAGGACCTTCACCTCGTGCGGGGTGAGATTCACGATCTCCATTTCCCTCCCTTCAAGGGTGAGCGCGCATAACCCCGCAAAGTACTTTCAGAAACCCCGAAAGCTATTCTTTGCGGTGCGCGAGGTCGCTTTTTCCTGATAAGACTAAAAAGTGCCTGATCAGGTTGCTGACCTCTAGAATCGTCAGCAATCTAATCAGCGTATGTTTACCATCCCGCAACATTAAATATTATGTGTAACCTGTGCTTTGCTTGCACGACCCACCTCGCACATAGCCGTCGCGTATTATACTGCGAAACGCATCGTTTGTCAATAGTATCGTATTTTTTCGCGTTCATAGTAAAACCAATAATTGCTAAGAAATTAAGAAATAATGATAACTAGTTAATTTAAGCTATGGTATTGAGCACGCAAATAAAGACCCTGGCGGAGAGACAGGGATTCGAACCCTGGGTACGATTGCTCGCACACACGCGTTCCAGGCGTGCACCTTCAACCGCTCGGTCACCTCTCCGCGTATTTTTAGTATAACGCATTACGCTATGGATCGCCCGTTCTCCGCGTAAAGTTGTATTTTATACATTATTTAACGGTTGCCTTATCTTGCATGACGCTTTTATAATAAAGGAGATGATTGCGAAAACTAGCACAGCGCCCGTCATTCAATTGAAAGGGCTCACTAAGCGTTACGGTATCGGCGACACGGCGCGCGATGTTCTCGACTCGGTGAACCTGAAAATTGAGCAGGGCGAATTTATCGCCGTTATGGGTCCATCTGGGTGCGGCAAGACGACATTACTTAATGTTATCGGCTTACTCGACAGGCCTGATAGCGGTGAATATTCTTTGAACGGCACATCGGCGGCGCGGTTGTCGGGCGCGCAGCGGGCGCGGGCGCGAGCAACGCAAATCGGTATCGTCTTTCAAAGTTTTAATTTAATAAACCGCCTGACGGTACTCGAAAACGTTGCGCTTCCTCTCACCTATCAAGGCGTTTCCCGCGTAAAACGATTGGAGCGCGCTAGTGAAATTTTGAAGACGTTTCATCTACAAGAACGCGAGTACTACATGCCGTGGCAATTGTCTGGTGGACAAATGCAGCGCGTTGCGATCGCGCGGGCACTCGTCAGCAAACCAAGCATTATTCTCGCAGACGAACCGACAGGCAACCTAGACAGCCGTTCCAGCCACGTCATCATGGAAGAATTGGCGCAGCTTCACAAGCAAGGCAACACGATTATCATGGTGACGCACAATCCGAATCTCACGAGTTACGCTAGCCGCGTTATCAATATGCTTGATGGTAAAATCGCGAGCGACACCAAAATACGTATCGCGAGCGGCAATGAAAGCGAGAAACCGGTAAAAGTCTCGCTCAACGCGCGCCGCGCCGCCAAAGAAGAAAAGAGCGAAACGCGCTCCGCAAAAAAGAAGCTGGCGAAAGAGGCAAAAAACGACGATCAGCCTGCTGCAAACGACCCTGAGCCATCTGAGTCAGACGGCGCCGAAGCATCATCTTCCGGTCAACCATCAGACCAAACCGAACGAAAGAAGGCAGAATCATGAGTTTACTTTCCGAACATATCAGCGGCGCGTACCGCACTTTACGCCGAACGCGGGCGCGCACCGTTTTAACGACGCTTGGTATCGCGATCGGCGTCGCAAGCGTGACGTGTATTTTGGCGATCAGCGACGGCGTCACGCGCATGTTTGATAAGCAAATATCGCATTACAACGGCCGCCTCGTCGTGGTGCGCCCGGGTATGCAATCGCGCGATCCGAATATGCTTTTGAGCGCTATGTCTCAGCAGATGTTTGGCGCAAGCACCCTAACCGACGCCGACGTTGACGCAGTGGCAAAAACGCAGCACGTGCAGTCCGTTGCACCGCTAATGACGCTGAACGCAACAATTACAGCGAAAGGACAAACGGCAAAAAATAACGTTGTGCTTGCAACAACGCCTGGATTTGCAAAAATAGCTGATGCCGATATTACCGCTGGACAGTTTTTAGGCGAAGAGACGAAAGATACAACAGCGGTAATAGGCGACCAGTTGTCGATTAAACTATTCAATACCGACAGCTCTGTCGGGCAGGTCTTTACTATGCATGGGCAGCGTTTTACGGTGATTGGCGTGATGAAGCAAAAAACAAGCGCGGTCAATTACAACAACATTGACTATGGTAATGCAGTGATTGTTTCATACGATCAGGGCAAACAGCTGCTAAAAGGCAGCACGCAAATCCAGCAAATTGACGTATTAGTCGACGATGCGAAGTCGAGCAATAATGTTGTAACAGAGCTAAAAGATAAGTTAAGCAAGTTGCATCTAGGCGAAGAAGACTTTTCGGTACTCACCGGACCGGAAATTGGTCGCCCGACGAATCAGCTCTTTGCGGCGCTCATCGCAACGATGGCGGCGATTGCTGCAATCTCGCTTGTCGTTGGCGGCATTGGCATTATGAATATTATGCTCGTTGGCGTGGCTGAGCGCACACGCGAAATCGGTATCCGCAAAGCGGTCGGCGCGAGCCATCGCAATATCATCGGGCAATTCATGGTGGAATCGCTGATGATTAGCATTCTTGGCGGTGCTATTGGCTATGTTGGCGGCTATATTATCGCGTTTATCACTAGTACATTCCTATATTTCTCGCCGGCATTCACATTGCAGACAGCGCTGATGGCAGTGCTGATGACAATCGGCGTCGGCGTCGTGTTTGGCACATATCCAGCAGTTAAGGCGGCGCGCAAGGATACAATTGAGTCGCTGCGGCAATATCATTAGAAGCGGTTTATTTTATTATATTTCAAACAGCAGGAGCGGTCGTAATTACCGTTCTTGTTTTGTTGTTTAATAGTCGTTCTTATACATTTACGCGCAACTTTCGCGGCAAATTTTCAGTTATTTCTACTCTGCTAGTGCTTTTTTGAATTTCTCGATCAAATCAACGCGCGTCGGATCGACGTTATTCAAAATTCCAACATAAATACTAACAAAATCGGCAAGGACGCTCCCCCATAACATCTGCTCAAGAATAGTCTCGCCTTGCAGCGGCACGACGGTAGACTTGGGGCGTTTGCCTGACAGCATTTTATCGCTTAGCGCAAACCGCTTGAGAATCCGCGGATTTTCTAGATTGCTAATCAAGTCAAATACCGCAAACGGTTTTTCGACCGGGTGGCTTGTCCAGCCGATGAATTCATTGTGGCTAAACTCCGGAAAATAATTCCAAAATGCCACGTTTTTTGCATTTTCGTTCCAGCTAATTTTCCACTTATAGGCAACTGGCGCCATCAAGCTGCCCGCATAGAATACTGGCGTTTTACCGACGGCGATAAGAGCTAGCTGCTTGGCGTAATTGCGTTTGGTCGGAATGTCTTTGCACCAGAGAGCACTTTCGCGCGCGATCCACGGCTCGGCATCGTCAAGTTGCTTGAGCCACGAGCTTGATAATAGATTAAAATTGTGCAGTAACGTGAATAATCCGCGTAAATTATACAACATGCCCATACGCGGCTGCGTATCGTTCGGAATGTGCGCAAACGCGATCTGGTGTTGCTCGGCGATGCGCACGACTTCCCCGCCCGTCGCGATAACGGCGATTTGGCAGCCGCGCTTGATTGCCTGGCGCAGGCACGACACGGTTTCTTCAGTATTACCAGAGTGGCTGCTCGCAATTACTAATGTATGCTTGGCAGCGTAGGCAGGCAACGCATAATCTTTCACGACTTCAAGCGGAATTGGCAGCGTATCACGCAGCAGTACTTTTGCGGCGTCGGCAGCAAGCGCCGAGCCGCCCATGCCGGCAACAATTACGTGGCGCAATTCCCGCCCGTCGTGATCTTCATTTACTACTGGAATCTCGCGAGAAATTTGCGCGTGCAGCTTTGCCGCAACATCAAGCGCCCCTAAGCGGTCGCGCTGTTTCAAAATCTGTGCGTCATCGAGCATTCTTAAAACCACCTTTTCCACTTGCGATACATTCTTTATCTATGATACAGTATATGAGAAAGCATAACAAGAATGATAGTAATGAGGTGGGAATGAATATAAAACCGCAAACGACACAACCAATCAGTGACGACCAAGAGCTTGCAAAGGTATTGGCCGGCGTAAACGATGATGCCGCTGCCGCGCAGCCGCAAGCCGCCCTACCTCCAACGCCGCCGCCGATGCCGCCAGCGCCGGCAGATGATACTGCGCCAGCAAGCGTTCCCGCTAAAGCCGCGGCTTCAGTAAAAGCCCCGGCAGCGCCTACTTCATCAGGCGACGCCTCGCTTGACGCTGTCAAGAAAGACGCCATAACTGAGCTGCGCCCGCTTGTTGATAAGCTCAATATTGCTCCCGACGAAAAATTCGATACGTATCTCCTGCTAATTCGCTCTACAGACGATCGCTCGCTTATTGCGCCGGCGCACGAAGCCGCTAAAGCGATCCCCGACGAAGGACGGCGCGCCCAAGCATTACTCGACATTATTAAAGAAATTGACTATCTTTCAAACCCGCAGAGCTAACTCTTTGACATGTTTGCAGTAATATGCTAGAATAACAAATCTTATGGAACTTAATCCCGGAGAACGATACGAAGTCGCGTTTGACTCATACACGGGCAATTTAGCTGTTGGAGAAACAGTTGAATTTTATGACAACAACGATCTCATCTGTGTCGAGCTTGAGAACTTAGATGATAGTATGGGCAATGTCATCCGTGCAATTGGCGGCGTTGCCGGTCAGGAAATCATTATGTCTTCTGGGTTATTTTCGTGCGATCATAGTGATGGCTTCGCTATATTTAAGGCTAGGCACGATGATATTCAAGACGTTTCTTAAACTGCTCAGAAGATACTTTTCCCTGTAAATACGGCAAAACGTCTTTATGCGGCATACCATAGAATTCTTCTATTCGGTGTTTCGCACCAACTACCCCCCCCCGTATGAACTCGGATCCGGGCGGTATGGAATATCTCCGTCGCTGAAACGTTTTGCCAAGAGCGCAAAGTCGTCTAATAGTTCACGCGACTTACTATCCATCTCAGTACGCATAACACTTAACACATGACGTCCAATCCGCTCGGTTTTCTTATTTGACTTCGCAAGAAGCTCTGGATTATTGTCATCAATACCACCGCGACCCTCCGACGACTTACTGTCATACCAAACTGGCACATGGTAGGCGGCAAAATGACTTTCAACTGAACCATCATCTTTCGTTAAACTCCACCTGAACAACGGAGGAACAGACCAGACAACCGGTTCAATGTGCGCGTCTGGAAACGCCTCCTGTAATAGCATGTCTGCAATGCGCAATGTTGCTGACGATGATCTAGTTTCATCGACTATTGCAACACGCTGTCCATCGAATACGGTTGGGTAGCTCCAAACGTCGTCAAGATTATTTTCATCTATTTTGTCAATATCCTCAGGGCGCAAATACAGCGCACGAATTTGCTGAATAATATCTTTATGGAATTTTGGGTGTAGCTTGTCTAATGATATCTTATCAAGATCTGGGCGTTGTAATTCTCTAGCGGGAAATCCCATAGCAAGTAAATATTTCTCTTTATCTATATTAAGAAACGATGCTTCAGGAATTTCTTCTGATGACTTACCGGTGAGCGGACTCCACAATTTATTTATAATACTGCTAACGTTACGAGCAGATTTATCTAGATATATAGCGTGCGTGACAGGTTCGTCTGGATAACGTGCCTTTTTGTCAAGAAAATGCTTTGATTCTTTGACATCACTTGTAAAAATACCCACTAGAGCATCAGTGTCGGTAACGTATTGAGCTTCAATATCTTTCATATTCCGCTGTAATAAATTTTCTGCACCGAGCTTACCAAATACCGCCGAACCGTTCTTGTCATATCCAGTGACGCTTGTGTCTAACTCACCGCTATCTTGAATGATTTTATAACCTGGATTTGGATTATCAAGAGGCGCTTTAACCATGTGCCGTATGTTAGCATAAACTTTATAAAAAATCAATATACTAGTATAACTATGATATATAATGGAGCTATGACAGTACATTTCGCAACACCCGCTGAAATTAGCCAGTGGGACGAATTAGTGAGCAAGAATCCAAACGGCGGTGATTTTTTTCAGTTGGCAGCCTTTGCGCACATCAAACAGCAGCGCGGGTGGACACCGCGGTATATCGTGACAGATCGCGCAGCACTGTTAGCACTCGAAAAGCGTGCGGCCGGTTTCGGTAAGTTATGGTATTGTCCGCAAGGTGTAGGTGCTGCGAGCACCGAGGATATGGCGGCGATTTTGCATGATCTACAGGCGTTTGCGCGCACGCAAGGCGTATTTGCGGTGAAATGCGAGCCGCAACTCATTGACGCACCAGAAACACGCCAAGCGCTGCTACAAGCGGGCTTACAGCGTTCTACTGATGTACAGCCGACGATGTCGACGATTTGGCTTGATATCCGCCCGGAATTAGCGGTTATTGAAGCACGTTTCAACAGTAAAGTCCGCTATAATATTCGCCAAGCGCGCAAGGGCGAGGTGCGCTGCCGTGTTATGCCAGCAGAAGAATCGACGTACCGGGCGTTTTATAAATTATTTGCCGAAACAGCAAACGGGCGTTTCGTGATTCGCCCCTACGAATACTACCGGAAGTTTTGGAGCGAATACTGCGAGAGCAGGCATGGATTTATCATATTTGCCTACGATGACGGACAACTTGCGTCGGCAGATTTCGTTATGACGCTCGGGCACAAAGCTAGCCGCAAAGACGCTGGCAGCACGCGCCGTAAAACTACGCGCGGCATTCCTGCTCTTTTGATTCTCGAAACGATCCGCGAGCTGAAAAAGCGCGGCATCACCGACTACGATCTCTGCGGCGCGCCACATTCAGCGCATATCAAAGATAAAAAACACCCACTACACGGTGTCGGACAATTCAAAGCGGGATTCAACGACCATGTCACCGATCATGCTGGTACATACTTGTTGCCGGTGCGTCCATGGCGAGCGAAGTTATGGCAGCGTTTCGTTGAAAAACTCGTGCGCGCTATATATTATCGCCTGAAACACCAAGCATGGTACTAGGTTTTCTTGAGTAATTCTTTCACGACCTCGGCATCATTCCACGGGACGCGCTCGCCGTTGATAATGCGGTAGACTTCGTGCCCCATGCCGGTGATAAGTACTGTATCGCCTTTCGCGGCAAGACGAAGCGCTTTTGCGATTGCATCGCGCCGGTCGGGGATTTCAGTTGTTTTTACTATGCCGCTTCTTACGCGTTCTATACCATCGTAAACCATTTTACGAATTGCTGCCGGATCTTCATTGTAGCTTTCTTCGTCGGTCAAAAAAATACGATTAGCAAGGCGCGCAGCGATTTCGCCCATAATCGGGCGCTTTTCTTTATCGCGGTCGCCCGTCGCGCCGAAAACGAGCAGCACGCGGTTTTTTGTGATTGCTTTGACAGCAGTGAGGATTTTCTCAAGTCCGTCTGGCGTATGCGCATAATCAACGATCACATCATACGGCGTGTTAGTGTTGACGCGCTCAAATCGCCCCGGCACGCTTTCGAGATTCGCGGCGCCCTCAACAATGTCCTTCAGCGATACGCCAAGCAGATACGCGGCACACACCGCAGCAGTCATGTTGTATACATTAAATTTGCCCGGCAGATTTGTGGCCAGTTCCAGTTTAGTTTGATGGTCAATTGTGATGGACGCCTCTGTTCCCTTGCGGTACAATTTTACGCGGTCAATATGCGCTTCGGCATCGGCATGTTCGCCGTAAGTAATTTTCTGAGCTTGCGCGGGGAATTTGTTAAAATACTCAAACCATTCGTCGTCGCGGTTCAGGACAATATATTTTGGATTTTGCGCAAACAAGCGGCTTTTTACCTCGGCGTATGCATCCATAGTTTTGTGGTAATCTAAATGATCTTGCGTCAGATTGGTCATAATTGCCATCTCGACCGGCACGCCTTCAAGCTTATGCTGATGAATCGCATGGCTCGGAAATTCCATTACTACAAAATCAACATGCGCTTTCTTGGCGCGGCGGAAGAATCGCTGCATTATTGCTGTGCTCGCGACAGTAGCGTTCAATTCGTTGCGTCTTGTTTGCCCGGCAATCTCAATCGTTGCGGTACTAAACATCGCTGTCGTATAGCCAGCCTCTTTGAGAATTTCATTCAGGTAATTAACTGTCGTTGTTTTGCCGTTCGTGCCAGTTACAGCGATGACGCGAAGATGTTTCGCTGGATTGCCATATCGCATACGCACCAGCCGAACGCGCATTTTGCGATACCGCTCCTCTAGCTGATGCACCAAACGAACAGGCAGTATTGCTCGCACGCCTCTCACTAACAGCTGCTTCATATGTTCTATCGTACCACTTTTTGCGGCAAACCGGCTAGTATCTAGGCGTGCTCCCCGGGTGGTATAATAAAGTTGATGAAAATTTTGGGAATTGAGTCGAGTTGCGATGAGACAGCGGCGGCGGTCGTCAAGGACGGTTTTTGCGCGCTATCCAGCGTGGTAAACTCGCAAATTGACATTCATGCGCAATACGGCGGTGTTGTGCCAGAAATAGCCGCGCGCAGCCATATTGAGGTGATAAATCCGGTTATCCGCGAGGCGCTAACGCGGGCACAGTGCAGTTGGAATGATATTGATGCGATTGCTGTTACCTACGCGCCCGGTTTAGTTGGCTCATTGCTTGTTGGCACGCTTGCCGCGCGGACGCTCGCAATTTTACGCGATAAGCCGCTCTACGCGATTCACCATGTTGAGGCGCATGTGTATGCGAATTTTATTACCGAGAGCAATGGCTCGGCGCTACAGCTACCGTCAAAGCAACCGGAATTCCCCCTGCTTGCGCTTATTGTATCAGGCGGACATACGCAGCTGGTACTGTTCCACGGTCACGGCGATTATGAATTGCTCGGGCAAACGCAAGACGACGCCGTTGGCGAAGCCTTTGATAAGGTCGCGAAAATCCTCGGACTTCCCTACCCTGGCGGTCCATCAATTGCCGCAGCTGCTCGGCATGGTGACCCCGAAAAATATCATTTGCCAAAGGCAAAGCTTGATAATCCGTATAATTTTTCGTTCTCTGGGCTTAAAACAGCCGTTCTACGGGCTGTGCAGCATGCAGTAGGCAAAGACTTCACATTCCCATCGCACGAGCTGCCAAAGCTCGTAAATGACGTTCAGCGGGCAGATTTCGCGGCGAGCTTTCAGCGCGTGGCGGTCGAGACATTAGTGGAGCGCACATTGCGTGCGTATAGTGACTTTGCACCGCGGTCAGTCGTGATTGCTGGCGGCGTGGCGGCGAATCAAGAATTGCGGCGTCAACTATCGGCTCGCTTGCCGATTGCGATTGAATATGCGCCGATGCAGTTTTGCACGGATAATGCAGCGATGATTGCTACGCTCGGGTTTTTTCATGCTCAATACGGTACACCTGCTGATCCATATACTCTTGATGTCGTTCCAAGCTTATCCATGGTAAATACAGCCTGGAATGTTGCAAAGGTGTTGTAAATGACACAACTATTTACCTATGTTGCTGACAAGAACTTAGCCGCATTGCTGCACGGTGGCGCAATTGGCATATTGCCAACCGATACGGTGTATGGCTTGGTGTCGGTTATTGCCCCCGAGCCGATTAAGCGCCTCTATGCGACGAAGCCGCGCCAGTCGCATGCCGGTACAGTTATCGCATCATCGGTTGATGATTTGATCGCACTTGGGCTTGATGAGGCAGCTTTGCGGTATGTCTCACATTTGTGGCCGGCACCTCTGAGCGTGGTGATTGCGGCGCAGCATGTTCCTAAGTTTTTGCGCGAGGAACGTGGTAGTCTCGCGGTCAGGATACCAGAGGACAAGACACTACGGTCGCTGCTACAAAAGACTGGTCCGCTCATGACGACAAGCGCGAATAAACACGGTGAAAAGACAGCGGCAACAATCTCGGCGGCGCAGCATATTTTTGGCGATTCCGTTGATTTTTACGTTGACGGCGGCGATTTGAGTAACCACCCGCCTTCAACGATTATCATGGTGGATGCTCATGGAGTTATAACAGTACTGCGTGAAGGTGCCGTGCCAGTGCAGTCGCTTGCTGGTGTTTAGTGTTTGATATATCGGATTATTTTTTTAGCGGCTGGCAGCAATCTTGTCCAGACGCCATAAAGCGGACTGAGCGGATAGTCGTACGTACCAGCGAGCATATCCTCATGATTAGCAAAACCGCGTTTGAAATTACTAATACCGTCATTAAGCAGCCCGTTCATGTCGTAACGACTAATCCCCCACTCTTTGCACTTGCGGATAGCAAGCCACTTCAGCGCGTAGTTTGCTCGTAGCGCCTGCCCGCGTTCGTTCATGCCGCCGTATAACTCAAAAGAAGTTTCCTGACTGGCAGCGAGCCAGACGAATGCGATCGGCTCGCTGCCTTCATAGGCGGCAAAAATAAGCGACGAGTCGCCCAGGTTGATGTGGACGTCACGGTAATATTGATCGTCGTGAAGAGCAAAACCAGCACGTTCTGCTGTCTGATGGTAAATTTCGAGTAATTTTTCGATGTCGTCCATTGCTTTGACGCGGCGCAACGTGATACCTGCCCGTTCTGATTTACGGATATACTGGCGTGTTTTTTTCGCCATTGCGGCAAGCAGCTCCTCTTCGCTGTGGTGCAAGTCTAAAATTAATGTTTTTGGGATCAGGATCGTATTTGACGATCGCCGCCACCCCGCTGTTGTTGGAGCTAACCCTGTATCAGGTTCGACGGTTAACAGCGTGCCGGGTAAATGCTGCGACGCGTACGCTGCGAGCGCCTCGTATACTGCTGCGGCGTCCCCTTCCCTACAGACTGGACCGCGCGGCACGTAACAGAGGCGGCGAAAAGGCTTTGGTAGTATTCTCTCTAAAATCTGTGCGGCACCGGCAACTCCGCCCTGCTGATCGGTAAACAATACGCGGTGCGCGTGCCAGTTGTGCGCCGATTTTACCTCTCCCCACCCCCACAGCTGAAGCGGGTGTCCTCCTAAATCGTATATTACTTCGTTCCACACCGTTGATTCGGTGCATTCATTCCCTTGTAACATACACTCAGTATACACGGAGTTATGGTATAATGAAAAGGAATACAAACACGTGAGAAAATAAAAGGTGCAAGGATAACAGAGGTGAGGGCGCTTATGCTGAGCGATTCCTGGGTTATCTTTTTGATTTTTAGTTTTCACGTGAATAACCTAATGAATAAGAAGAGCCGATATGAATTTAGCAAAAGCTTATACACCGAATGACTACGAACCAACAATCTATGCGATGTGGGAGAAATCGGGGGTTTTCGCGCCAAAAGGCGAGGGCGAGCCGTACGCGATCGTCATGCCGCCGCCAAACGCGAATGGCAATTTGCACGTTGGGCACGCGCTCGGGTCGGCGATCCAGGATATTTTAGTACGTTATCACCGAATGCGCGGCTATGATGCTGTGTATATTCCTGGGGCAGATCATGCGGGCTTTGAGACGTGGGTAGTGTACGAACGCGAGCTCGAAAAGCAAGGGAAGACACGGTTTAATTTCGACCGCGAAGATTTGTACGCCCAAGTATGGGACTTTGTGGCGGCGCGGCGCGGCGATATGGAATTGCAGCTACGCGCAATTGGCGTGAGCGCCGATTGGGATCATTTAGTATTTACACTGGATGAAAAGGTGATCGACACAGTATACGATACGTTTGAAGCGATGTGGCGCGATGGACTTATCTACCGTGGCGAGCGCATTGTGAATTATTGCACTAAACACCAGACGAGTTTTTCGGATTATGAAGTTGTCTATAAAAATGAAAAAAGCAAGCTTTGGAAAATTGCCTATCCGTTAATTGATAGGGTAGGGGAAATTATCATCGCAACAACACGTCCCGAGACATTGTTAGGCGATGTGGCGGTAGCAGTTCATCCAGATGATGAGCGCTATAAAGATCTAATTGGCAGCAAAGTACAGTTGCCGATCGTCCATCGCGAAATTCCAATCATTGCCGACGAATACGTCGACCGTACTTACGGGACGGGCGCGGTGAAGATTACGCCGGCGCATGACCCGAACGACTTTGAGATTGGGCAGCGCCATAATCTCAAGACAGTGCAAGTAATTAATTTTGACGGCACCATGGTAAACGTACCGGCGCAGTTTAAAGGACTAACCGTTGAAGAGGCGCGTAAACGCGTGCTAACAGCGCTTGATATTGACGAGCTGCGTCGCGGTGAAGAGAATATTGAGCACCAAGTTGGGCACTGCTATAAGTGTGGCACAGTGATTGAACCGCTCGTCAAAGAGCAGTGGTTCGTGAAAATGCGCGGGTTGGCTGATCGGGCGATTGCAGCAATCCAAAACAGCGATGTGACCTTCACGCCAGCAAATAAAGGTTCGGTTGTCATTAATTATCTAAAGGATATTAAGGATTGGAACATTAGCCGCCAAATTCCGTGGGGAATTCCAATTCCGATGTTTCAATCACAGGATAATCTAGATGATTGGCGCTTTGATCGCCGCGTTGATCAGAAACATATTGTTGTAGATGGTACAACATATCGACGAGAAGAAGACACGCTTGACACGTGGTTTAGCAGCAACCAATGGCCGTATATTACCACCGACTACCTAGCAAATGGCGATTTAAGCCGCTTTTATCCAACGGCGGTCATGGAGACGGCGGGCGATATTTTGTTCGTCTGGGTGGCGCGCATGATTATGATGGGTCTGTATCGCACCGATAAGGTACCGTTCCGCCACGTGTACTTGCACGGGCTTGTACTTGACGAAAAGGGTGTGAAGATGAGCAAGAGTAAAGGCAACGTCATCAACCCGATGGAATACGTATCAGAGTATGGCTCTGACGCGCTGCGTATGGGTGTGATTTCGAGTCGCTCTGCTGCGCAGCCGCAAGCCTTTAACACTGGTAAAGTTATCGCGGCGCGTAATTTCTGCAATAAGTTGTGGAATGTTGCGCGCTATATTGAAGCATCTGTTGCAGACGAAACACCTGCAGCCGAGCCGGTTCCGCAGTCGCTGGCGGATCACTGGATTTTGAGCCGGCTTGATGAAGCGGCGCAGCAGGTTGAAAAACAACTTGGAACCTATCATTTCGCTGAAGCTGCTGAAACGATTTATCACGTTGTATGGGATGATGTTGCCGATTGGTTCGTCGAAGTGAGCAAAGTTGAGCAAAATATCAGCATGAACGCGTATGTTCTTGACACTATTCTGCGTTTATCGCACCCATTTGCGCCATTTGTGACTGAGACAATTTGGCAAGCATTGCCATGGCATGATACGATCTTGGCGGGCGAAGCGTGGATGAAACCCGCCGAATACGATGATATCGCCGCTAGGCAGTTTGGTCGGCTGAAAAATTTAGTAAGCGAAGCCCGCTATGTGATGAGCGAGCTGCCGGGCAATAAGCGGTATGGCATGCTGTATATGGACGACTCGCTCGTAGCAGATAATGCTGAGTTAATTCAAAAGCTTGCGCGCGTGAAATCAGTTGAGCATGTTGACCAGGCAAGGGGATTGCGCTTAGCGGTAAGCGGACGCGACGCCTGGCTTGACCTAGACGACAACACGCTGTACGAGCATCAAACAAATCTCGAAAAGCGTTTAGCAAACGTGCGCCAACAGGTGAAAACGCTTGAAACGCGTTTGGCAAATGAAAACTACACAGCGAAAGCGCCGGCTCATCTAGTGGAAGAATCGCGCCGTCAATTGGCGGAAGAGCGAGCGCTTGTGAAACGCTTGCAAACTGAGCTGCAAGTTATTGCGCGCAGTTAGTCAAGGATTGGCAAATTAGCATTGTCAAACGCGTGGCGTCCGCCTTCTTCAAGAACGGCGAGAATGCGCTTGTGGTGATGGCGGCGATCCGGCGCAATGCTCGGCGACTGGTATGTAAAGCTATGCGACAACATTGAACTGCTTGCATCGTGGTCGGAATGCGTATGCGGCGTACGCGCTTCGCTAATCGCTTTCACATCCAGCGAGGTTAGCTTGCTTATTTTTGCCTGCTTCGCCGTTTCAATCACGTGCTCAACATGGCTATCGTGCACTGCAACGCCGCTAGTGATACACAGGCTCAGTGCGGCGATGAATATTCGGGCTAGGTAGTCAAAATATGTCATTGTCTATTGTTTGTGTTTAGTAGTATCGTGCTACTTAATTTAGCATAAACTTTATTAAAAGTCAATAGAATGATGTAGGATTGTTATTTATCGCTAGGTTGTAGGTTGGGTATTTGGTGTATGGCGCTAGATTGTGCCGTCTTTTATTTTGCAAAAATCTATTAGATTCTTGATTTTCCATTAGATTTTTGTTACAATTAATGCATGAACATGGTTACCGTTACATCTCAGGGGCAAATTACTATTCCGGCGAAGATTCGCAAGGCGTGGGGGATTAATAAATCTACTAAACTGAAGGTTTCGTTTGACGAAAATTCTCGGCGCATGACGGTAGAGAAACCGATAGGGCTGGACGAGTTGCGGCAAATGGCGCGAAAGCTGACTGCTGAAATTCCTGAAGGCGTCAAGTCTCTCGACAGTAGCGAGATTCATGAATTTTACGCCGAAAGCCGCGCCCGCGAAATAGCAGAAAAGCTGAGAGGGTCTGACCAATGACGAGCTCGCTTGATACCAGTATTGTATTGCGTTTATTGCTAGAGGACATTCCGGAAAAAACGCAGGCTGCTATGGATTTGCTTTCGTGCCCCGGCGCAAAGTTCAGAGTCGAAGCGGTTGTATTTACGGAGGCGGCGCATGTCATGACTAGAAATTATCAGCTAAGCCGCAGTAGGGTTGCCGAAGTTCTCGCGGGGTTTGCGAGCATGGAGTGTATCAATTGCGATGAAGCTGTTATCAACGAGGCGCTGGAAATATTTGCGGGTCACCCTGCCTTGAGCTTCGAAGATTGCTATTTGGCGGTTGCTGCGCGCGAGCGAACCGGCGGACCTTTGTATATGTTCGACAAAAAGTTGGCTCGGCAAGTTGAGTGGGCGAAAACGCCTTAGGGCGGTCAAAAAAGCGATGTGAAAATGCCTAATCTGCCGATAATAAGACTGGTTTGCTGGGTGAATATAGAATAGACAAGAGTTTTTGAGCAGCTATAAGTCAGGATTGTTATTTGTTGCTGGATTGCGGTTTGCGCTCTCGGCGTATTTGTCTAAATATAAATACCGCCAACTGGTGTGCAGCTGGCGGTATAAGTTAGCTAGTAATATTTATGAGGTTCGGTTTGACTGACCACTGACCGTTATCTGATGGTTCATTTAGGGTTGATTCCACGCGAGCGTCTAAAGAACCGCGCCCTGTTGATGGTTTACATACTGTAACCTCGACCGGTGTGGTGCTATCACTGCTCTTGCCTGCAATACTTTCGCGTTGCAGTAAAGGATCGAGCTGAAATTGGATCAAGTAATCTTCGCTATCTCCCCGGAAGTTATCCGCGAGCTCATGGGCTGTATCGCCATAGTTGCCAAACGTAGTCTCTGCTGTGACACAATCGGGATTCTTTAGTGCCTGTGCGCCATCATCCTTGCTCTCGCCCGAAAGGAAGTTGCCGTACCAAGTCCCGCTGTTATCGCCATTACTGCTGCGCCAAACTTGGAGCGCCAACTGCGCCGCGTCTCGGGAGCCTTATAGTTGTTATGGTTGTTGTGGTGGTTTCTCTCAAATTTACTCATGGCAATTGTAGCACAGATATTTAATTTTGTCAAGCATTTACGTAATAATTGGCAAAATTATCAAGTTTATAGTTGACAAATTCAGAGAGAGCGTAGAGTGTATTCTTGTGGCGATAACCTTTCGCTACAAGAGGTCTTGTACTTCTTTGGATGACGCTAATGTAGCGTCCAAATTTCAGGAGATGAAATGTCTTCTCACGGCATTTTCTGCCTTTGTCCGAGGTGCCTGACGGGCACCACCAGCAAGAAGGGCAAGAACCGAGGGCACCGCAACGGCAAGTCAACGCAGCCTACCCGCCGCCCCTCGAAGGGGTTCGACGGCCGCAAGAGCCACGACACGAAGGGTAAGAACAGGCACGGACGCACGCGCTGGTAGCCTACTACACCTGGTCATGTGTTAAAACTGACCACTTTTCCCTATAATATTGATATGTATTCTTCATTTCGTTATATCGCGATTCCTCGACCTGGCAATATGGATGCCTGGCATTTGCTGGAGCATGTGCTGGTCGCGGCGCAGCGGCGGTTTTTGCGTGAGCGCGGCAATCATTTGTTTGATATTATTGCCGTGAAGGGCGAGACGTTTGAGGAGGTTGTTTTCTTTAGCGGCGAATTTTATACCGAGAAAGCTTTGGCGGATTATGAATTGTTTTGGAAAAAGCCGCAGCTTCGCATGGAAGACGTCCAGCTAGCGGTCAAAACGTTGGAGTTAGAGGAGCGGTCGGCGGCTGTTGCGGTCGATGAGCCGCAACTTTTGGCAGCTGCCCGGCGAATCGCAGCCGGGGGGACTTCAAATCTCGAGGTAGATTTACGGATGAAAAAGACGCCCGGGCAGACTGTCGACGTGCGGGTTGACGTGGTTTTGGATAGCAGCGACGCGACGGAACAAAAAGTATTTTTGAGGTTGCGGCCGCCACTGTTGGATGCTATAACAGCGGTCGTTTCTAAGTTTTATGCTTATGACCGCGGCGCGGCGGCGGTGTGCCAGGTTGGGGGCAAATTAGAATTTTCGCAGATATTTACCGTGCCGAGCGAAACTTCCTTGGATAATTTGCAAAAAAATCTCCAACAAGCAATAGATGAGGCTAATTCGCCGGATAGTATACGCTGTATCAGGCACCAATATGCGGCTTTTGCCAAAGCACCGCTACTAAAAGATGTGCCGATAGAATATTTTAGAAATACGGGGATTATTACCTCTGTCGAGGAAATCGCCGAGCTGGCTACGCGCGAGAGGTTGGCGCGGGTGCTGAACAAGCTGGAGATTTCGGTCGCTTTGGCGAGCGAAGACGACTACGAGAGACTAGAAAATTAACCGTGGTGGTATTTGCCGCCGCGAGAGATTTCTTGGGCGCGGTAGAGCTGTTCGACTAAAATGAGCCGTACTAATTGATGGGGAAATACCAGCGGGCTGATCGACCATACTAGATTAGCACGAGCACGTAATGCATCAGTAACACCATATGCGCCGCCGATAACAAAGATAGGTGTGCGGTTGCTTGTGAATGCTTGGCTAAGAGACCGCGACAGGGCGGGGGAGTTAAGCAATTTCCCACGCTCGTCAAGGACGACAACGAACTCGTCTGCGCCACAGCGAGACAATATACGTTCAGACTCATCATGGCGGGCGTTGTTGCTATCGAATGGACTATGCGGTAACAATTCCCACGCGATATTCCACGGGCGCTGCAAGCGTTTTTGATAACTCTCTATGCCGGCAGCAACCCAGGGTTCGTGTTTTTTACCTATAGCAATGATTTTAAGCATTAGTTCGCAGTTTTTCTGCCATAGCCGCAAGCACGTCATGATCAACTGGCGACTCTGTGTCCTGTGGCTGCTTTAATTCCGCTTCGCTACCGATCGGAATTAGATGGATATGCGCATGCGGTACGCCATATCCCATCACGACCGAGGCAACGCGCGGGCGAATCTTGAGGCGTTCAATGTGTTTAGCAAGACGCTTTGCAACGTTCCAGAGGTGAGCGTACGTGTCGTCGTCTAAGTCCCATAAACTATCAACTTGTTTTTTTGGAATGACGAGCGTATGCCCCTCAACTTGCGGATGGATATCAAGAAATGCAATCGTTCTGTCGTCTTCGTAGATCTTGTGGCAAGGCAGTTCGCCTTTAATGATTTTAGTAAAAATTGAATCTTCCATACCTATATTATACACCGCATATCTGATATAATACGTAGGCAATATGGAGAGGTGCAGGAGTGGTTGAACTGGCCGCTCTCGAAAAGCGGTATGGGGCAACTCATCGAGGGTTCGAATCCCTCCCTCTCCGCCATGAATAATGCGCGAGGCTTGCTCGCGTATTATTTTTGCAGCATAGCTAAAACCCGCTTACCGCCGCGCGAACATTTCTTTAAGTGACACCTTGCGGCTGTACTCAAGTGCACCGAAGCGGAATACGCGTACGGCGAGTATTAGTACAAATATTGATGAGACAAGCAAAATGAGCGCGCCTGCAGCAATTTCCCATGGCTGCAGGTTACCGGCAGCATTGCGCATGAGCAGGGGAATCGGCGAAGTAAGCGGAAAAAGACTCAAAAATCGTACGATCGGTGCGTCTGGCATTGAGATAAACAGCGATACGGCATAGAGCGGCCCGTATAGTGCAATCATTACAAATCCCATAAATTGATTTGCCTCGCGTGCGGTTGGCATAGTGGCGCCAATTAGCACAAGTACGCCAGTGAAAAATGCAAAACTGAGAATAAAAATTACCGCAGCAATTCCAATCCGCGCCCAGTCGACCGGTAAGCCCGACAAATCAATATTCGGCAGATTAAGCTGATCGCGGAACAGCAGGTAGCCGATTAGTACGGGCGCTACCACAAGAACGCCTTGGATCAGCATGAGTATAATGAGCGAAATGATTTTGCCGATGATTAGCGTGCGCGCTTCAATTGTTGTGAGGATCATCTCAATCACGCGGTTCTCTTTTTCCTCGGTCGTACTAGTAAGCGCTTGTCCAGCAAAGAATGACATTAGCACATAAAACAGCACAAGGAATATACCTGGCAGGATCATTTCTTTGAATGGGTCGTAGGCACGCCCGTCGCGGTAAATAGTTGTGTCGCTAACTGCTGCATTTTGTAAAACAGTGCGAATCTGTGGCGATACGGTGTTTTGCACTGACTGGCTAAGTAATGCTAATGCTACCGAACTGTACCGTCCGTTCTCAAATAGGCCGACATTCTTGCCGTAGATTTCTATATGGTGAGCACTCACATCAGCAGGGTAGTAAAAATAGGCGTCGACCGTGCCGTTTTTAACCGCAGCGATGCCAGCTTCTTTAGTTGTCATTTTGGCATGAAATGCGCTTGTTATCTGTGAATTCAGCAGACGGGAATCGTCGGTGATAGCAATACTGAATGGCTGCTCTTTTAGCTTATCGGCGGCATCTTGCGTGGCTTTGTTCGACAAAAACACGATACCGAATACCGCACCGATCATAATCGGGAAGCCGAACACCATCGCCCAAAACGATTTCTTTTTGAGTACGCGAATGACTTCAAAGGTTATAACGGTCGATAAATTATGCATGGCGCGCCTCCTGTTCTTGATTATTTTCGTTGCCGTATACGCTTAGGAAAATGTCATCAAGCGATTTGCCGCCAAACTGTTTGCGTATCGCCGCGACCGTTCCGTAAGCACGCGCTACGCCGTCTTTCAGCAGAATAACGCGGTCGCACAAGCGTTCGACCTCTTCCATTTGGTGCGTGATCATGATGACGGTTGCACCTTTGGCTTGGTGCTCCTCAATGATTTCCATGAGCAACCGGCGGTTTACCGGGTCAAAACCTTTCGTTGGTTCATCCAAGATGAGCAGTTCAGGGTCATTCATAATGGTAATACCAAGCTGCACTTTTTGTTGTTGTCCGCCCGATAATTTATCAAGGCGGGTTGTCGCTTTGTCTGCCAGATTTACGCGCTGCAAAAATGCCATTGAGCGTGCTCGCGCTTCGCTTTTGCTGAATCCCTTCAGCCGACCAAAATATACCATTGTATCAATGACGGTTTCTTTTTTATACAGCCCACGCTCTTCTGGCAGGTAGCCAAGTTTCACGCCGCCCGACACGCTGTACGGCTTGCCGTTTACTAATAGCGTGCCGCTCGTCGGCGCGTAAATGCCAAGCAGCGCGCGGATTGTCGTCGTTTTACCCGATCCGTTGCTGCCGAGAAACCCGAATGTTTCGCCGCGCTTCACCGTAAAACTCAGATCTTTTATTACTTCAACATCGCCGAATTTCATCTGGAAATGGTCGACTGCTACAATTGCATTGCTCATACGTCCATTGTAATATGCGGCAGCTATCTGTAGCAATAGACGAACGAAATGCGATATGATAGAAGATATGAAATCATCGTGGAGGCTAGGCGCGGCAGCGTGCGTCGGCGGCTTTGCGCTAATGGCGTATGAGTTGGTAGCAGCGCGGCTGCTTGCGCCGTCGGTTGGTAGTTCGACATACGTATGGACGGGCGTGATCGGCGTGATTATCATTGCACTGAGTGCAGGTTGCTGGCTGGGCGGGCGTGTTGCAGACTATCGGCATGCGCCGCAAGACGTTGGACTGCTGCTAATAATTGCTGCAGCGCTGGTGGTGGCAACGATGTTGAACGCAAACGATGTGCTGCGCTGGCTGACGACGACCCTAGACGAGCCGCGCATACAAGCGGTTATTGCGGCGCTGGTGTTGTTTGCACCGGCAAGTTTCGTGCTTGGTGCGGCGTCGCCCTACTTAGCAAAATTGAATGTATCATCGCTCAACACGGCGGGACGGTCGGTGGCAAATTTGAGTGCGCTTGATGCGGTGGGCGGTATCGCCGGAACGTTTGTTACTGGATTTGTGCTGCTCGGCGCGATTGGACTAAACGAGACGTTAGCACTGGTAGCAGGCATCTTGTTAGCAACGAGCTGGTTGTTTATGCCGCGGTGGCAGTGGCGACTGCGGGCGTTGATGGTTGGAGTGGTAATTATCACAGCATTGAGCGGATTGTGCGCGCCGAAGCGCGGCGACGTGTCGGTAGAGACTCCAAGCGCACATTATTCCATCGTTAATTACACGAATAACGGCAGGCAAATCCGCGGCCTCGTGACTGGACCGACCGGCGTGCAGTCCGGCGTATATCTTGATGGCGCAAAGGACTTACCGTTTTGGTATACGCGGCGTATGGTTGAAACGACAATCGCCGCTAAACCGCGCACGGTGCTGCTGCTTGGCGGCGGCGCATTTACAATGGCAGAGTATATGGCGCGGCAATTGCCAAACACGCAGATTGACGTGGTAGAAATTGACCCGGGGCTAGAAAATATATCGCAGCAGTATTTCGGCTATCAGTCGCTGCCAAACGTGAAGCTAATTTTTAATGACGCGCGCACATATATTCAACACACAGACCGGCGCTATGATGTCGTATTGATTGACGTTTATAACGGCGGCGAAATTCCATATTCGCTATTGACGGCAGAATATGGCGGCGAATTGGCGCGAATCGTGCGCGAAGATGGTCTTGTAGTGGCGAATCTCATCGCCGGGCTCAATAATGCGCCGTGCCGCGAGTTATTTGCGGCGTTTGATGCGGTATACCGTCGCACCTGGCCGCATGCGTGGTACGCAGCGCAGCACCGTGATTTATCGCGCGGCAATTATGTTATCGCGTACAGCAAAAAACCGCGGACAATGCCTGCAGCAATGTCTCCGCTGCAGCCGCTTGGCGGCACGCTTTATACCGATAATTTCATTCCGAACGACAGGCTATATGAAGCATGCCGCAGGGCAGCACGTTAGTTTACGTAGTAAAAAATACATAAGCAAAATGCTTGCAATATCCATATATAGTGTCTATAGTTTATAGGCAGACGCTACATATATAGCAGTCGAGTAAATAAACATGTGCGCAAATAATTAGTACGACAGCTTATTTCGCCAGAATAAAGGCGGGGTTAGTTTTTTGCGCTCTAATAGGCATCAATAATAAACGGGGGAATATGAGCGATATTACAATCATTAAGCGCGACGGCAGTAAAGAACCGTTTGACGCGAACAAGATCAATTTCGCACTCATGAAGGCGAGTGATGGTTTGCCGGATCAAATCTCGAAAGTTGTGCAAGTCGCGAGCGAATTGCGGCTGACACTTTTTGACGGCATGACGACAGAGCAATTGAATGAAGCGGTAATCCAGACGGCACTGCAAAACGTCAAAGACGATCCAGACTTTGATACAATTGCGGCGCGGCTGCTACTAAAAACAATGTACAAAACACTGCTCGGCGACTACGAAACGGACGATGAACTAAAAGCACTGCATGCGCGCGAGTTTCCAAAATACATCAAGCAAGCGGTAAAAGACGGGTTGCTTGATATACGTATGGCGGATGCAAACGTGTTTGATTTAAGCGTATTGGCAGCAGCGCTTGATCCAACGCGCGATCGTTTGAGCAAATATCTCGGTGTCATCACGAACAAAAATCGGTATGCACTGCGTAAAAATGACGGTTCGCCGCTTGAAGTACCGCAGTTCACGAACATGCGCATTGCGATGGGTCTAAGCTTTAACGAACCGAACCCGACCGAAGCAGCAATTCGCTTCTACCGCCACATGAGCAACTTAGAATATAGTCCGGGCGGCAGTACGCGTGTCAACGCTGGCGGTACATTCCCGCAGTTAAGTAATTGTTTCGTCATTGACGTTGACGACGACATGGAGTCAATCGCAAAAAGCATTCACGATACTATGTGGATTGCTAAAGGTACAGGCGGTATCGGCATTAGCATGAGTAAGCTGCGTGCTGCCGGCAGTCCGGTAAAGACTACGAACACGGAATCGACCGGTCCAATTCCGTTTATGAAGATGATCGATACGGCACTGTTTGCCGTTAGTCGCAAGGGCAAGAAGGCTGGGGCGGCGGCACTCTATATGGAGAACTGGCATCTTAATTTTCCACAATTTATAGACCTGCGCCAAAACTCAGGAGACCCGTATCTGCGTACGCGTTTCGCAAACACAGCGGTATTTTTATCAGACGAGTTCATGAAGCGCGCCGAAAATGATCAGGATTGGTATTTGTTTGACCCATCAGAGGCGAGCGATTTAACTGAATTGTATGGTACGGCGTTTAGCAAACGCTATCGCGAATATATTAAACTGGCAGAAGCCGGTAAACTGCGTACGTTTAAGAAACTATCGGCGCGGCAGCAATACCGCCAGATTCTGATGAGCCTACAGGCCACGAGCCACCCGTGGCTCACCTGGAAAGACACAATCAATGTGCGGGCGCTCAATAATAACTCCGGTACAATTCACCTGAGCAACCTATGCACCGAAATCACGCTACCGCAAGACAGTAAAAATATTGCGGTATGTAACCTCATTAGTTTAAACCTGTCGGCGTTTTTGCAGCACGATAAAACATGTGCTTGGGGTCGGCTTGAGCAGGCGACCCGCTCGGCAGTGCGCCAACTGGACAACCTTGTTGATATTACTAGCACGCCAGTTGAAGAAGCGATGCATTCAAATACGCAAAATCGTGCGGTTGGGCTTGGCTATATGGGATTTGCAGATATTCTTGAGAAGCTTGAGATCAGCTATGAATCGGATGCAGCGTACGAGCTGATTGATCAGCTGAGCGAGTTTATCAGTTACTATGCGATTGACGAATCAGCGAATTTAGCGAAAGAGCGCGGCAGTTATCCGAATTTCAAAGGCAGCGGCTGGAGTAGAGGGCTATTGCCGATTGATACTATCGCAGCACTTAGCGAGAGCCGCCAACGAACAGTAAATATCTCAATAAAGCAGCGTTTAGATTGGGAAACATTGCGCGCTAAAGTAAAGAAAGGTATGCGCAATGCGACGCTTATGGCAATTGCGCCGACCGCAAACATCTCACACGTGACCGGCACGACGCCGGGACTTGATCCGCAATTTAGCCAAATTTTCAGCCGCAGCACGTTAAACGGTAAATTCCTTGAGGTTAATCACAACTTAGTAGCAAAACTAAAAGAGCTAAAACTATGGGATGAGTTAAAAGATGAATTACTCATCAACCAAGGCGACATTCAGGGTATGGAACAAATTCCGCAAGCAGTGCGTGATGTTTACAAAACGAGCTTTCAGCTGTCGCCGTACGCGTTTATTGAGGTAGCGGCACGGGCGCAAAAATGGGTTGACCAAGCAATTAGCCGCAACATGTATTTGGAAACGCGCGATATTGATGAGTATGAAAAGATCTACCGTGAAGCCTGGCGCCGTGGCCTTAAGACGACATACTACTTGCATGTGAAACCGCGTCATCAATCAGAACAGACTACTGTTGCTGCAAACAAGGCAGAGAAAATTCAGAAAGAAAATCAACGCAAAGTTGGATTCGGCTTTGCACGGAAAAAATAAGAGGAGGAACTATGACAGTATCAACACAACCAAAGGGAATTTTAGGCTCAGGCTTGCGCGACGGGCTGCAGCTGAAGCCGGTGCGTTACCAGTGGGCATATGACCTATATAATCAGGCGGTAGCGAATACGTGGTTCCCAAATGAAGTACAGCTTGTGCAGGATTTAACTGACTTTGAGAAAATGACAGACGAGGAAAAGCATGCGCTCAAGACTGTTATTAGCTATCTCAATCCAAACGAGCTGCTTATCAACAAAAGCCTCGCTTTTGGGATCTACCCATATGTCAATGCCGCTGAAGCGCATTGTTACCTCTCGAAACAGATGTGGGAAGAGGCGAATCATTTCATGACATTTGAATATATCATTGAGACGTTTCCATTTAATCGCGAAGAGATTTACGCAGCTGGGCGCGGCAAGCAAAGCCTGAAAGATAAATCCGATTTTCAGCTGAAGTATGTCGGGCGCATGCTTAACGATAAGCTTGATGTTACTACGACTGAAGGCAAGAAAGACTTCGTTCGTAATCTTGTAGCATACAATATTGTACTGGAGGGCATCTGGTTTTACTCAGGTTTCATGGTTGGTATGAGCTTTCGGCGGCGTAATCTATTGCGTAATGTTGGCAGCCTGTTGGATTGGATTACGCGCGACGAAAACTTGCATTTAACGTTTGGCATCAATTTGCTGCTCACTATTATGGAAGAGAATGAAGACTTGCAAGACCCAGAGTTTGCTGAGGAAATTCGCGGGCTGATTCTGAAAGCCGTTGAACTTGAGGAAGCGTATAACAAAGATATGCTGCCGCAGGGAATTTTGGGCTTGAACGCAGAGTATGTTAATCAGTATGTTAAATTCATGACCGACCGGCGGCTTGAAGAGCTTGGTTTTGAGAAAGAATACCACGTATCGAATCCTGCCAAGTGGATGGCAGCGGCGAATGATACGTTGGAATTGGTAAACTTCTTTGAAAGTACAAATACAAGCTACGAAGTTAACTCGGTAAAGTAGAGGTGCCATGAACAATTTTGACTCAGTGCGAGTTGGTTGTTTGGCGACAACAAATGCCGACGGCTCGCCGCGCGCAACGCCACTCCATTTTGTGCTCACTGATACGCAACTGGTCTGGCTGTCATCTGAAACGGCGGTTCACTCGCAGAATATTAGTCGCGATCCACGCGTATCATTTACGATGTGGAAGAGTCCGACGATTGCGCTGCGTATTGATGGCACAGCACGCGTAGCATCGGGCGATGAAGCTAGAGCGTTGACGCGCGCCTTCCGCGAAAAACTTGGCGATTCGCCAAAATTACCAGGTGCATTCGTCTACGCTGTCGACCGCGTAAAGTAGCATATTCTACAACGTACGATGGTCGCATTTTGATTGAATCAACGACACATAGTACTGTATGATAAACGTAAGCAGATAGTATAAAAGGGGGATAGTATGGCAGACGATGATACGGCGTCGGTAAAACGTGTGTTGTCAGACGACGACGCATCGCTTGAAGATAAACTGAAAGCAATTGAACAAATGGTGCAGCAAGCGCAGATAGAAGCTGACATGAAAGCAAAAGCCACCGGGGAAATTGCCGCGCCCGTTGATCCGGCTGATCTGACGATGTGCATTGGCTGCCAGTAAGTAGCGTTTGATTTTGGCGTAATCAAAAATTACCTTTTGCGATAATTGACAAGGGTAATTTTTGTTATTTAGTGTCTATGATAATTTTTACGACGCTATATGTAGCGCCGCGGGCAAGAATCGTGCTATAATGAAATTCCATGGAGATAACAGATCACATGGACAAACAGACAAAATTTATTTTCGTTACCGGCGGCGTTCTTTCGGGGGTAGGAAAGGGAATTACCGCGGCGAGCATCGGTGCAGTGCTCAAAGCCAAGGGCTTGTCGGTTTCGATTCAAAAGTGCGACCCGTATCTCAATGTCGATGCGGGTCTTTTGAATCCGGCGGAGCACGGCGAATGTTTTGTTACTAAAGACGGCGCTGAAACCGATCTTGATTTGGGGCACTACGAACGATTTCTTGACATTGAATTAACGCAGCAGAATGCAACGTTGGCGGGGCGTTTATTATCAAATCTGATCGCCGACGAGCGCGCCGGCAAGTTCGGCGGCAAAACCGTACAATTGATTCCGCACTTAACCGGTGCGATTCAACAGGCAATCATAACAGCCGCTAAAGGCAGCGACGTTCATATCGTTGAGATTGGCGGCACAGTGGGTGACTATGAAGGTCTGAGCTTCATTGAAGCAATCCGTGAATTTGCTCATAAAGTCGGTAAAGAGCACTGCCTGTATGCGCATGTTGTGTACGTACCTTTTATCGGCACAAGCAAGGAATTTAAGAGTAAACCAGCGCAAAACGCCTTGAATGATCTGCGCGGTTTCGGTATTGTGCCGGAAATTGTGATCGTACGCAGTGATAAGCCGGCGCCAGCCTCAGTCGCGCGTAAAATCGCATTATTTGGCGGTGTCGACGAAGCGGGCGTGCTAATGTTGCCGAACGTGGACAGCGTATTCAAAATTCCAGCGCGTATTGCCGAAAGTTCGCTCATGACAATTATTAATACATTTACCGGTAATGTAGCGCCGCCGCGGTTGGATGCATGGACAGATTTGGCGCAGCGGCAAAACAAAACGCACCGCGAAAGCGTGATTGTTGGGCTTGTTGCAAAATATATGGATAACGAGGATACCTATCTATCAGTGACGGAAGCACTGCGGGCTGCTGCCTGGGCGGAAAATGTCGGGCTAACAATTAAGTGGATTAATGCGGAGACGGCGACGAAACGTGATTTTGCGAATGTTGATGCGCTACTCGTGCCTGGAGGCTTTGGCGTACGCGGCGTTGATGGTAAGATTGCAGCGGCAACCTATGCGCTTGAAAACGATACGCCATATTTAGGGATTTGCTTAGGGCTACAAACGGCGGTAATCGCGGCGGCGCGGCGCGCAGGGCTAACGGATGCGCATAGCACAGAATTTGATTCCGCAACGACACACGACGTTGTTTATATTATGCCCGGACAAGAAGGTAAGGAGTCGACAGGCGGTACGTTGCGGCTTGGCAATTATCCAGCAGTATTTACGGCGCGGTCAAAAGTTGCAGAATTATATCAGAATGATCATACAACTGAACGCCATCGCCATCGCTACGAAGTAAATCAATACTACTTGCCGCAAATTAAAGCGGGCGGCATCGCTGTGAGCGGTATGTCGCCTGATGGCTCGCTCGTAGAGTTTGTCGAAGCGCCGGCATGCGACTTCTTTATCGCTACGCAAGCGCATCCGGAATTTCGTTCGCGCCCAATGCGCCCGCACCCGCTATTTATGGGGCTTATTCGGGCTGCTATTGACAAAAAATAATGCTTATGCTAATATAAAACTATGGCAGAAGAAAAACAAACACCAGAAGTCAGGTCTGTCGACGATATGATGTCTCGGGAAGACACTCTTATGCTGCGTGCTATTTTGCGCGATCGCAACTCGCGCGGCATCATGCCAGTGTCGGTGTATCGTCCGGCAGACTACGAAGACGGCGAAGTACTTGGGTAGTTACCGCCGCCAAAGAAAGCGTTCGCGATTCGTTCCCGAGCGCTTTTCGTATCTGTTATAATAGAACGCATGAATGACATACTGCTATGTATTGCGAAAATAATCAAAAAACAGTTTAATCAAGATGTTTCTGTTGAATGCAGCCGTCCCGACCCGAAATTCGGCGATTTAGCAACGAATGTTGCACTGCAGCTTGCTAAGCCGCTTGGTAAAAATCCGCGTGAAATCGCCGAACAGATCGCCGAGAAATTGCGCGGCGAAGCGGATTTCGCCGAGGTTAGCGTGGCGGGGCCGGGGTTTATTAATATTAGACTCAGCGACAGTGCACTGCTGGAATCGTTGCGGGTGCGACCGGCTACGCGGCGCCAGGGTCAGGTGGCGGTGATCGAGACTAATTGTCCGAATCCGTTCAAAGCCATGCATATCGGGCACGCGCTCAATTCGACGCTGGCGGACACTATGGCAAACCTGCTGGCGGTCAGCGGCGCGGCGGTGCATCGGGTCAGTTATCACGGCGACGTCGGTACACACGTCGGTAAGAGCATGTGGGCGATTTTGCGCGAAATCGACCGCGACCCGGCGAAATTAGACGAAATTCCGCCGGAAAAACGCAACGAATTCATGAGCCGCATGTACGTCGAAGGTTCAAACGCTGCCAAGGAATCGCCAGAGGCGCGGGCGGAAATTGATGAATTAGCCAAGCAATCGTTCATTTTGGACGACCCGATTTACAAGCAAGTTTACGAAACCTGTAAGCAGTGGAGCTATGACGAAATCGATGCTAACGTGGCGCGGCTGGGCAATGTGCCGATTGAGCGGCGCTACGCCGAGAGCGAAACCGAAGAGCTGGGCAAGGCGCTGATAATCGAAAAAACGCCCGGAGTATTCAAAAAATCTGACGGCGCCTACATTTTCGAGGGCAGCAAATACGGCTCGTTCGACAATGTGTTCATCGGTTCACATGGCAATGGTTTGTACGGCGCACACGACATGGGCTTGATTCAGTTGAAGTATCAGGATTTCCCGAACCTCGATCTGTCGGTGACGGTTAACGGCGAAGAGCAGGCGGCGTATTTCCGCGGTGTGATTGCCGCGAGCGAATTAGCGATCCCTGAGCTCAAGGGTAAATTATTCAATTACGCGACCGGTTTGGTGAAATTGAGTACCGGCAAAATGAGCTCGCGCACTGGCGAAGTGGTGACGATTGAGTGGTTGTTTAATGAATTTGCCAAGGCAATCGCGGCGCACGGCGGCGATGCTTCCGAGGAAATCGTGGCGGGCGCGCTGCGCTACCAATTCCTGAAAGTCAAAATCGGCAGCGACGTGGTGTTCGACATCAACGAAGCGGTCAGTTTGACGGGTAACACCGGAAGTTATCTGCAGTACGCTCACGCTCGGGCGCGGCGCGTTCTCGAAAAATCGACCGTGGCAGCGGCTTTCCCGGCGGCGATTTACGACGAAGACCGCGCCTTGGTGCGCAAATTGACCGAATACCGCGAAATAGTCGAGCTAGCGGCAGACAGTTTAGAGCCGCATCATATTTGCACCTATCTCTTTGAGTTGGCGCAGGAATTTAACCGCTACTACGAGCATCACCAGGTGATTGGCAACGGCAAAGAAGCGCATCGTATCGCTATCGTTGCTCTCTACGCTGACATTTTGAAAGCCGGATTGGCAATTCTTGGTATCAGCGCGCCAGACGAGATGTAGTATTGATACATGTTGTGCGTTTAGTTAAATTATGGCAAAAGGAGATCGGCTATGGCAGCAGCCAAAAAATCAGCAAAAAAACCGACAGCAAAGAAAATCGTTGAAGAAACGGAACTAAAAGCGGCTGATGTCATAAAAAAGAGTCATCTAGCAGGGTTTGCAACGTTTATCCGCGAGCAGGGTGTAGTCGGGCTAGCGGTCGGTTTGGCGATCGGCGCAGCTGCTGGCGACACGGTGAAAAAACTCGTACAAGCGTTTATTGATCCGCTCGTGCAGCTAATCGTCGGTTCGCAGGCAGGATTGCAAGCCGCCTCGTTCACCGTGAAGTTTGGTAATCGGCGAGGCGTATTTCTCTACGGGGCATTTGTTAGTTCGCTTATCACGTTGCTCGCGACAGCATTAGTCGTTTATCTTATTGTCCATTTGTTGCATTTGGATAAATTAGATAAGGCAAAAGAATAATCACAACCGTCTATATCAACGATCTAGCGCTGCATTGACGCAGCGCTAGAAGCCTGATATAATCAAAGCCTATGATATCAAAGGATAACAAAGCGAAAGCGATTGCTTTGACTCAGGTCAACAAAAACGATGTCGGTAGCCCGCAGGCACAGATCTCGATTTTGACGGCTCGTATCAAAGAGGTGACTGAACACCTAAAATCCAACAAGCACGATCACATGGCGCGCCGCGGATTGATTCAGATGGTAGGTAAGCGCAAGCGCCTGCTGAAATACCTTGAACATACGAACTTTGACGCATACAAAGCGACGCTTGAAACATTAGGCTTGCGCAAATAGTTTACGCAACCTGCAAAACTCCCTAGCTAAGTAACGAGACTAGGGAGTTTTTATATTACTATCGAGGTTCTCAAGCTTATCAGCATAACAAATGTGTTTTAACGGCGTAGATAGAGTATGCAACAGTCAACAAAATGCATGAGAAATCTACAAAAGATAGCCGGTCAATCTCAGTGCGCACTGCACGATATTATATCAAGTTTATAGTATACTATACATAGGTATGTCTATAAACCGTCAAGGAGATCACATATCATGAAGTATATCTATATTGTTTTTGGCCTAATCACTGCTGGGGTAGTGAGTATTGTAAACGCTACGCATACGACAGCTATTGGCGGTATCGCCGATGGCGCGCTCTCTGCGCGCGGCTCAGACCAGCCGGCAAATTTGTTTGGCGATACTGGCGTATTCGCGCAAATTAGCAGTATTCTATTGTTTATAATTGGTGCTGTCGCCGTTATCATGCTGATCGTTGGCGGTCTGCGCTATGTCGTTTCGGGCGGCGACGCGTCAAAAGTACAAGATGCTAAGAACACTATTTTATATGCACTCGTTGGTATCGTCGTAGCAATTTTGGCGTACGCGGCTGTTAATTTCGTCATCGGCAGCTTCATACCAAGCGCGACAAACCTAACTGGCGGCACAGGGGGCGGCGCTACCGGTCCGTACGGCGCATCTACTCGCTAACCTTCAGCAACGTAAACTCGGCTGAATTGACAATAACCGGCTTCCAGCCACTTTGGCGCAATTCTTTCGCAAACGCTGTATCCGCCGGAATCGCGGCGCAGACAATATGAAACCGCGCAAATTCACGTTGGCGGAATGACGCGTCGCGCACGACACGATAGTAATTATCCATTATTTTCACACCGCCGTATTGCCAGCTCGGCATTCGCCCGTCAATATACACTTTTTGCCGCGGTGCGCGCCATATCAGATAGCCGCCGATATTATAATCGTTGTATAAATTACCATTACTACATACGCCAGTTTGCAGCGACTGTGCGATTTCACGCGGATATCGCGATTCCGCCGGCACACGCACGAGCATGAAATCGCGCCAAAGCAAATAACCTCCAAAGCTAACGATGATAAGCGCGAGCGCTATCATCAACGGGCGAATCGCTTGCAACCGTTCACGAATACGCGCCCACGGCAATGGTGCTGCCGCCATCATGCGCGCGATATCTGCAACCGCAAAAATAACAAGAATAGGCACATTACGCACGCTCATCACCGTTCCGACGATCAAAAATATTGGGAAGGCAAAGACCGTTCGCCATACCGAACGCGTATAAAAATAACGGCACGTCGCCCATACCGCTGCCAGCAGCGCAACTTCAATACTAAACGCCAGCGACCGCCATTCGCTAATACGCCCATGCAGAGAACGATCACCAAGTGTGCGTATGATTTCAATGTAAATCGCTGCTCCGTAGGGCGTCACCGTCGTCGCGAGTACGCTCGCAGCTGTAATCACTGCCAACCGCCACGATGGACGCGCAATGAGCCGATATGCAATGTACGCAAGCCCGATAATGAACCCGCCGTGCAGATTCGCCCACACGAGCATCAAAAAGGGAATAAGCCAGTGCGTACGTCGCGATGCTCGGAATAATTCATATAATACCGCGGCACACAACACTGTCCATGCAATCGCGCGTACACCCGCAAACGGCAAACACGCAATAGCCCCAACGAGCACAATTATCGACAACCGGCACCGCCGCGCCACTAGCCAAAACGCTAGCGTCCACATCGCAGTATAGAGCAGCGCTACGAGCACATGGCCGCCAAGATGATACACCGCCGCAAGCACCATATCGCTGAACCATTCATGATTAATCCACGGAAAATGCTGCGCCGAAAACGTAAAAATATCATGCGTAGGGATACCGTGCGCCCAATAATACTGTCCCGCCGCCAAATGCCAGCCAAAATCCGGGTCAATGATTCCGAGCCCGCACACGAAGAATAGTGCGAACGCCGTTCCATACACAAACCACGCCGGTAGGATATAAAGGCGCAGCCACCAGGGGAATTTTATCATTTTTTTATGGTGATTCATGATATAAAAAACGAGTAACACTGATTAACATTGGTTACTCTTGCTTGGCGGAGAGGGTGGGATTCGAACCCACGGTGAGTATTAGCCCACGCCGGTTTTCAAGACCGGTACCTTCAACCACTCGGTCACCTCTCCGTGCCAATTCATTATATCAAACATTTGCCGTGCGAGAAAACGGCTGGCGCGAAACGACCGCAATCCATACCTCTGTTGCACCGGCGCGCAGCAACACATCAGCTGCGTAGCGCACAGTTGCACCCGTCGTGTAAACATCGTCAACCAGCAGATATATACCAGGCGGCACATCACCACATTCAAACGCTTGCTTCGCCTGACGCAAGCGCGTCGCGCGCGTCGTACCATGCTGAATGGTGTTTGAAGCGCGCTGAATAGCCGCACGGTAGGAGAGCTGACGGCGGCGCGCGAACCCTCGCGCCACGAGTGCCATATGATCATACCCGCGCTGGCGAATATGCGGCGGTATCGTCGGCACAGGCACGATCGTCACACCGTCCGGCAGCGGCGGCAATACAGCGTCAAGCAGATCAACTATCGCATGTTTCGCTGCGCGGGCACGTTCAAATTTGTATTGATTAATGAGCGCCTTAAGCACATTGGCGCGCTCGCCAACACACCACGCCCGCGCAAATGGAGCACGACAACGGCGGCACAATCCATGCCGCGCCGCTGGTTTTCCGCACGCGATGCAGCCGCTATATCGATTATCTATGATGTTATTTTTACAATTATCACATAAAATTGCACCGATCATACCGCAAGAACAACAGTAGTGGGGAGCGAATACATCAAGTAGCGACATCTTCATTGTAATTTTTACGTTTACCGTTGCTATATAGTTGATTATACCGCAACCGTTAGCTATAATGTAGTTATATAATTTGTCAACAAGCCAATGAAATGAAAGTTTAAGTGGAGGATGTCATGGCACGTAAGCAAAACGATGATCTACTGATCGAGGACGAACTGGCCGCAGCATTTTTGAATGATGACAGCATGGATTTAGCAGAGCCAGTTGCTACACCGCAGGCCGCAGCAACCACGCCAGCACCAGCTGCAAACGATACAAATGCCGCGTGGGACGACCAAGAAGAAGATTTTCCAGGGCAGTTAGCCGTTGATGTATATGAAACCGACGAAAATCTTATCATAAAAGCGCGCACTGCTGGCGTCAACAAGGAAGACCTTGATGTCAGCATTTCAGATGGTATTCTGACAATCAGCGGAACCTTGTCAAGCGGTGACGATACGACTGTATCACGCTGGCATATTCAAGAATGCTACTGGGGTGAATTTAGCCGCACACTCGCACTACCTGTCGCTGTAAAAGAAGACGAGGTTTCAGCAGTACTAAAAGACGGCGTACTTACCATTAGTTTTGCTAAGGTCAAACAAGAACAGGCGAAAAAGATCGCAATTCAGTAGACTATTTTAGCCATAAAACTCAAAAATGTCTTTGACTAATACGCTGGAGATATTTTTGAATACAACCTCAATAGATAGGGTAGGGTAAAATGTATCACTATATTAATCCTACGAAAAAAATCCTCAGTCTTGCTCCCGAGGATTTTTATTAATAGACAATCAGAATAATTATTCGCGATTTACAAAGCTACCAATCACGAAGTTAATCGCCGCAAACGCAAGAATTGCTATCACTAAACCAACAACGGCATACAAAATTGTATTTTTCGCATTTTGCACAGCCTGCTGGTCGCCATTTGATGTCGTGTAGCGGATACCACCGATGATCAACATGATAACCGATATCGCCCCAATGATAAAGAGAAGCACATTTGTGATCGTCCTAAAAATAGGGGTTTGATCGGTGCCCTCACAGCCAGGTTCATTGCCAAATAGACATCCCGATTGGTCGTTACCCCTCGCAGAGTTTGCGCCACCTGATATAGATAAGCTAGCCGCAAACGCCGGCGCCGAACCCACCGTTAATGCTAAAACTGGAACTGCTAGCAAACCAACGATACGCTCTTTTGTAATGTTCAATTTCATACAATCGTTATTCCTTTCTTCGTACGAGTTGCTTTATCTTATATTATATACCATATTCTGATAATTATGTTAATATAGCTGCTAAGCTATCCAACAAACTGATTAATAACGAAGTTAACAATCGCATAAGCTACGAGCGCCACTATGAGACCAACAACAGCGTACAAAATCGTATCTTTTGCCCCTTTTACTGCACTCTGGTCACCATTTGATGTCGCATAGCGAATACCGCCAACGATAATCATAATGACAGCAACTGCGCCAAGAATAAAGAGCATAATATTTGAAATCGTTGCCGCAATATCACTTACCGAGCTACTAGATGAACCTGTTGAACCAACACCATCTGCACCTTGCCTAATACAATCTTTAGCGGATGAACACTCCGCATACGCAGCAGGCGATAGACACAATGTAGTTACACTAATGATAGCAACAGCTATAGCCGCTATCTTTTGTCGTAATTTCATATAAACTTTCTCCTTTAATTTTATAAACTATTGATAATATATGGCACAATCACCGAAGCAGACGCTGCCAAAACAAGACCAACAACAGCGTACAAAATTGTTTGACGCGCCTTCTTGACTTGCGCAGGGTCTCCTCGAGAAACTACAAACTGAAAACCAGCAACAATGATAATGACTATTGAAATAGCTGCGAGCGCGCCAAGTGCAACGCGAATAACTCCTGCTACTGTGCTATCACTCGTATCTTTTGATAAGCTGTGCTCAGACGCGATAGAACAGCTTGTATTATCCAGCCCAAGCTGTGAACAGTTCGTTAGTTCAACCGCGGATGCAGGGAAGGCAGATACCAATGCAAGCCCCACTGCTATGATAGCTGCCACATATGGACTCCTTATCATTGAATAGCCCCCAGAACTATCACTGTAATTGTATATGCAGTAAATATAACTACTAATCCAATAACACCCCCCAAGAGGGTATTCTTTGCGCGAGCCAACCGTTGTGGATCATCTTGCGACAGCGTATAGAAAAAACCTGCAACAACAACGATAGCAACAGCAATCATACCTGCCCACAAATACACTGTTGTCAGAATATTTGAGAGTGAAATGTTTTTTGTGTCACCCGAAATTGCAACCGAGGTTGAATTACTGCCACCAGAAGTCTCGATTTTAGTCGCTGCCAAAATAAGCACCTGCCATACCGTCATTTTATCGCGGCTCCTATTGCATTTACAATTGATGCTGCCAGCAACGCGATTACCATACCAACCAGTGCATTTGTAATCGTTTTTTTGGCAGCAGTCATACCCTCTGGAGAACCGCTACTCGTCATATAACCAAATCCACCCCTGATCAGAAAACCAATCGCCACATACGCCACGATAACTAACGCTGCCCGTATCACATTTGAGGCAATTTTTGCACCAGTTTTTACAAAATCAGTTTTTGCAGCACCACCCTCAACGTACGTGATAGGCGTAAATGTACAGCCACCATCACCGCCGTGCGCCATTAGCCCACTATACCATGGGGGAATCCCGAAGACACTTTGCTCACATGAATCGTCCTTCGGATTAATTGCTTTAGACCCGAAAGCCGGCCCCACGGCCCCTCTTGATTTTGAGGCCTCCTTCGCCGAGCTTGTTCCTAATGCCACCTCCGCCGATCCTTTCATCTCTCCAGCTAAGCAAACTGAAGACGTGTTGATGAATGTCATGATCGCCAGTACAACACTACACTTAAAGATCCGTTTCATCAGTTAAACACTCCACCTGGTATCAACCAATTAAGCCCTAAGTACATGAGGCTAAATGCTATTATACCAATAACTGTATTAAGTATAATCTTTTTTGCTCTCATAACCTGCTCACTATTACCTTGGGCACTTGAATACAAAATACCCGCGAATATCATTGATCCAATTGCCGCCAAGCCGACAAGTGCTATCATAATATTTAACACCCAAATAAGTAACTTCCAAACCCCTGTACCTGATATACCATCTTTACTACCAGTCTTTGCAGCATCACAAATTTCTTTTGGTAGAACCGCACACTCAAGACTCTTTTCTTCTTCTGCGAATGCAGGCGTTGCAAAACTGACAAAACCGACAAGACTGACAGCCGCTATCGCTATAATGGCAAATCTATGTTTCATTTTCTTAATAGCTCCTGCACTTTAGTTTACCCAGAAAACCCCCAATGTGCAACTATTTTGTATTTTTCACTGTTGATTTTATAGTAATTGACTTTTTAGCATAGAAATGTTACCATAAAGGCGGTATGTGGGATTTGTGGAGACATTTCACGCGAGGGAGCATATCCTGGCGTCGTTTTTCGTTATTAGCCACATCTATGATGATGGCTATATTTGTCGTTATCGCTACGTTTACCCAAACCGCTTATGCTGCCGATGTAACACGAGCCAAAGATGCGAGCACTGTACGCTATGAAGGTGACGATTACCGACGCATTGACAAAGATAGTTTCAAAACAGATAAAAAAACAAAAGATTTACCGATCGTTAGCTCGGGCGCATTTGATGGTTATCAATTCGTTGACAAAGACAATAATTTACATTTAATCTTGACAGATGACGATGCATCAAAGGCTACATCGGGAAAAGCCGTCACGTATTCTTTCAAGGATGGCGTGTATGACCCTTCGTCTCAGTCGGAAATAAAGAACGTCTCGATCGAAACAGGAGATGTTAACGTTGCCGGTGAGTGCACACTTATGCAGGTTGGCTGGTTTGTATGTCCACTTATGGTATTTTTAGCAGATCGCATGGACAGCCTAATGAACGTTCTGTCAAATCTTTTAACAGTACGCACCTTACAAACAAATACGACAGATAATCCTATTTATGAGATATGGGAAAAAGTACGCGACATCGCTAATATATGTTTTATCATTGCATTCTTAATTATCGTATACTCTCAAGTAACAAATCTTGGTCTCAGCAACTACGGACTCAAGGTCATGCTGCCGCGACTTATCGTTGCGGCAATACTCGTTAATAGTTCGTATTGGATCGCAAGCTTAGCAGTTGATACATCAAACCTACTCGGGCTCAATATACAGCACATCTTCACTTCTGTGCGTGAAGGTTTATCGGGATACGACAAAATCGGCACCGATCTAGGATGGAGCAAGCTAACTGGTGTTGTTTTGGCTGGTGGCGGACTCTTAGGTGCAGTTGTTATCGCAAATGGTGGTATCGCAGCATCACTAACACTGCTGATTCCGGCACTTGTAGGTGTACTATTAGCTGCTTTTGTCGCATTAGTCATCCTCGCAGCACGGCAAGCGCTTATTACACTTTGCATCCTCATCGCACCTCTCGCGTTTGTCGCATACATTTTGCCAAGCACAAATAAATACTTTGACAAGTGGAAAGATCTATTCCTGACAATGCTGCTAATGTTCCCGATCATATCATTCGTCTTTGGCGCCGCGCAGCTGGCTGGCTACGCTATCATCGTAAATGCAGGCGACTCGCCGATCCAAATTATCATCGGGTTAACAGTACAAGTTGCACCAATTGCCATTACGCCATTCTTGATACGTATCAGCGGTAACGTCCTCGGCAAAATTGGCGGTATCGTAAACGATCCAAGCCGCGGGCTGGTGGACCGTACACGGAACTGGGCGCAAGACCGCGCTAAATACCAAGCCGCCAAAAACCGCGCCGGCGTGCCGCTAATCGACAAAAAGAACGGGCGTTTAACTAACAATTTCTTGACGCTACGCTCAACGAAGCTGAAAAAAGCCGCCGAACGCACTGCAGATGGATTAAATAAGGCGCATACCAGCAAATTGAACCCAAATAGCCATATGAACAACGCGATTCGCCGCCAGCATCGCAAAAAAACGCGCCAACAAGCACTCACCGCCGCCTACGAATCAATGGCAGCAAATAACGCTACCGCTTGGGATAACGAAACTTTTGGCAGCAGTTCGGCGCATAGTATTGAAGGTAATGAAACAGCACGAAAGTCCGAAATCGACAATGCATTTTATGCTACCCGCCACGGACAAAACCTAGAACGACGCACACGCTCGGCAGCAGTTCGCAAGACCGAGCTTGACAACGCTTTCGACCGTGCCAACCACGATCTCACCGCCCGCCAACACTATGCCGATATCGACAAAACCCGCGTCGCCAACGAATTTAACGACAGCGTGCTCGGGTCGCAAGTAGACCGCGCCCGCCGGCTAGTTGAAGCGAATAAAACGCGCATTGAGCACAATCAGCAAGCCGCTTGGGATCACGGTGCGGCTGGTTCGGATCGGCAAATCATGCAAGCCACGCTTGAGACAAAATCAAGCGAAATAAAAGCCGACAAGGCGAAGCAACGGCTGGAAAAAATGCAAACCGAAATCGTCGCACAAGGCGCCGATAGCGAGCATGTCATCAATCTACGTGGCGCGACACCTGCCACGCAAACGCATATTCTGCAAATCGCGCGCGATATCAAATCGGATAGCTTGGAAGCATCCGTCATCGCGACAGCCAAAGCGCAAGCCGAACGCCAGATCGTCGAGAACAAAGCCAAATCTCTAGACGAAAATCTCATCCGTATATCCGACACGCCAGGCGGTCCAACGAAAACTATCGTGGAATACGCCGGCGGCATTAAGGGTGTGGTAGGTGAACGCTCTGTGGTAGCGCAGGCGAAAACTGAACGTTCGAAATTCATCATAGACGACGCCAAAAACATTGAAGCGACTCTCAACTACGAAGTATCGTCAAACCCGCAAGCGCTCTTCACGCTGTTCCAAAACGCCCAAACCGATTCGGAGCGCGTAGCCTACACCAGCATCATGGGCAAGCGCGGCGGGCCAGGCGCAACGAATCTGCGCAAAATGGTGACAATCATGGATGAACGTCTCGCAGCTGGCGAAATCACTCGGGACGACCTAAACGGCTACAAAGAACTCGTGCTCGCACAAAATAGCAACATTCCGAAGCTCGGCAAAGACCTAGAATTCTACTTCACCAACGCTGCTTATGGCACAGACGACGCCCATCCGGATTATGCCGGCAATGTAAAGACGTTCACCGATATATCAAATAGCGTCAGCACATGGGGCAACTTATCGGCAAATGCATTTTCGAGCATGAATATCGTCAACCAAATGCACGGCCTGCGTATATTAGCGCACAAATCGCCCGCTAAGTATGAACGGCTCGTCGCCAACCTGAAAGCCAGCCCGACTATCATGGCAAACATGAAAGACGCCGTCGTAGAAGCGATAGACCGCGCCCCAGACGACCCGCGCTGGTTCACCGGCGCCGATGCTGTATCGCAAGACGAGCTAACAGACTTTGAGCGCCATGTACTCTCCGAGCCAAGAATCACCGACTTCAGACAACGCGACGGGTATGATGAAGAGGCGACATATTGGAAAGATAAGTACGACAAGCTCTACGCCAACACCGAACGTATGTTTGATGACCTCGCCAGCCGCGGCATCGCCGATCCAAACCAGCAGGGGCGAACCGTCGACTACCGCACCGCACCAGAGCATAAACCAAAAAAATAATATAGAGGAGTAACGCGCAGCGCAGCCGCCTATAATGTATCGCGCACTACACCATATGGTCCATATATAGCGCCAACGAACTAGCCATAACCGCTATATATACTGTCAAACTCTTGACTTATTTATAAAAAAGAGTATACTACACCTCAAGTACAGAGGTGTACGGTAATTTAACATAAACCACTAATCCTACAGAAGGAGGATTGAAGCTTTATGGAAAAACGTAATTTTACAATATACGAGCGGGTAACTGCTGCTGCTGCGGGCACAGCGCTTGCACTCGGGTTAACAGCATGCGCGCACGAAAGCGCGTCGAGCAAGCCGACGGAAACGAATTCCGCCACTCCAACAGCAACAGCAGAAGCGACGCCATCAGACATGCCGACTCCGGAGCCTGTTGAAACAGCAACTGCCATACCGACAGAAAATGAAGATGATTACTATCAATACATCCAAAACGAGGACACTTGCGCCCTGTATAAAATACCAAAAGGCAAAGATTACGACCACGCTAACTTTCAAACTCCCGATGCGTCATGCGTACCTAAAAGTTCTGCTACTCCCGAGCAAAAAGTTTCTAAGTTCAATGTTGATAAAGCCATGTTTGCGAACTGGGATAGTAAGAGTGATTTCGAAAAACTAGAGACTGCAAGTAAATTCTTCAAAGCAAACGGATATACGAAACCGATGCCAAACTACGATCTCAATTCACATGACCAAGTTGATGATATAGTGAACTGGTGGATTGAGAATAGATACCTTCCTGTGCGAGAACTATACAAGCAAGACCCAGAAATTGCCCGCTACCTAGCAGAAGATGTCATCGCGGGAAATAGCGGCAAAGAAAACCGTGTCGACCAAAGTCTAGATGAGCCGTTCCCGCTAAATGAAGTGTATAACCTATACGAAGGAACATCAGTGAGGCTTTTCAAGCTCACAGCTACCGGTGATGGTTTCTTAGGAATGAAAAAAGGCGATGAGTTCGTAGGGTTTACGGCTATTCTTCAGAATACGGTAAATCCCGAAGATCACCTCGGAATAGAGTACTCCATCATAGAAGACTACGACACTGGCGAAAAAACTGTCCGCGCAAACCGTTCATTCAAATATGAAACTTGGAGAGAAGATGGGCTGACGTACTACGATTTTAGCGGTACTAAATAGTTGTAATTGCGGTTCTTAGATACAAATACCACTTCCGTGCAGCGGGAGTGGTATTTAATATACAAACGCTAGCGTATTACAAAAATATCGTGTACTATAAAAATATGGCGTATACAACAAAAATTTCTCGACGTTGTTTTGCTTTATTTTGTGTATTTGTATTCGCTGTTACCGCAATAGTAACACCTTTGCTACGCGCAGTGCCGGCATCGGCAGAAGAGATCAACGAAAAGACCCGACAAAACGTCGACCATATTAAATCTTGGCTATATTATAAAGCATCGTTAGAGTGTTTTAAGGATGATGAAAAAGAGTATAACGCTAAAGATGTCGAGAAGAATGAGTTAGGTAGTAGTAACCGCGGTAATGATGAGCATATCGTTGGGGCTTACATTGTTCCAGGTAGCGGCAGCGCTATGAAATGTAATGATATAGTAAAAGAAGGACTTACGTTGTGGGGATACGGATCGTTAGAAGAGTTATTGACTGATGCAGGTTATACGAAATCTTCAAAAGGGAATGGAACCGGCGAAAGAGTAACGGGATCGGCTTATTATCCAAATGGTAAAACGGGCAAAGATATTATAGCTGCTATTGAAGCAAAAACTGGAATGTCATACGCTATCGACGGTCCTGGGTCGTTAGATGACGTGCAACTGTATATGTTTTACGAAAAAACATTTACAAACGCTTGCGGCGTAACATGGCAACTCTATTACGACGCTAAAGAAGAAGATCGGGTTGCCGCCGACAACCATCAAAATAATACCGTTACTGTCACTGCGTTAGACGAAAAAAATCTTGCGCATTACTACATCGCGACTGTTGGCTCTCCAGGAACATCCTCAAATTCATACCGTAAAGATCCTGGTCCGATAAACAAAAGCGACCCCGCCAATAGCCCTGTGGCAATTCATACATGCGATCCTGCGAGCAGTGATTTCGTGTTTGGCGATCTGATATCGCAGTACGCGGATAAAGTCGGCAAAGCTCAGCAAGAGAGCGCTGATAAGGAGACGGCAGCAACAACAACAGAAGCATATAAAAACGGATTAAGCGGCTACTTAAAAGAATTATGCGGCGAGGATAAAGCTTGTCTAGAAAAATATGAAAAAGAGATAGAACCTTGCGTAAAAGAGCAGATTCAAAAAGGTCACGAGTATCATGACAAAACCGGTAAGGATGCAACGGCTGATGAGTTGAAGGGGTATTTTGCAGATTGTTTTGCGCGGAAAACGGGGCTGAAAAAAGAGGACATCATCAAGGCTCTTTCGGGTGTTGATCCAAAACAAATAGCCGAAGGCGTGGAAGGAAGTCTACAAGGAAGCACCGCTAACGGAGGAGGGGGCGAGGAAGAAAAACAAACAAAAGACTGTAAAATTGAAGAAGGCGTCGGCTGGATCGTTTGTCCTGTTATAAACTTTTTAGCATCTATCAACGACTTCGCCTATAAATTCATATCCTCCACATTTCTTGAAACGGATAAAGATATTGTACAGTCAGACGACCTAAAGGCTGCATGGAGCGGTTTTCGAGATGTTGCAAACGTTGCATTCGTTATCGCGTTCCTTATCATTGTCTATTCGCAAATTACCCAAGCCGGTCTTAGCAACTACGGCATTAAGCGTATGCTGCCGCGGCTCTTTATCGCTGCTTTGCTTGTGAACGTATCGTTTATATTCTGTCAGCTTGCCGTAGACTTAAGCAATATGCTTGGGTATAGTTTAGCTGGTTTCTTTGACGGTTTCGCGGTAGGCACTGGAGAGGATAACGTGTCAGTCGTCAAACAGGCCGGGTCTACTCTTATCACTTGGGTCACTGTTGCCGGTGTCGTACTAGCGGCTGCCGCTGGAATTGCACTCGCATTTCTAGGACCGGCGCTTATGTCGTCGTTACTTGCGCTCCTTATGATCGTACTTATCTTGGTTGCACGTAAGGCACTCATTGTTATCCTTA
>ERZ773005.272-NODE-272-length-45130-cov-18.330471_pt1 | contig 45130 bp, 63 predicted proteins | sample MGYA00580666_ERZ773005 | MGnify/ENA primary metagenome ERZ773005 (study PRJEB29015, sample SAMEA2737999) | human oral metagenome | biome: human oral; feature: human-associated habitat; material: dental | place: China | collected 2061 ...
TGCACGGCCAATTTTAAGCGCATAGTAATAGCAGAGCCACGAAGCTCCCGTTGCAAGACCTGAGAGAATCAAAAAGAGCCAGCTTCTAGGGCTTATCGAGCTCATCCCATTCTGTGCACCCGTCATAAAAACAATACCCCACGCCATTGCGACTACCACAACGGTACGGATAGCAGTCGCGAGATTGGAATTCACACCGTCAATTCCGATCTTTGCGAGAATCGACGTCAGAGCCGCAAAAATTGCTGAACCCAGAGCAAATACAAGCCACGTATTCTATAAATTACAAAGCACCAGTTAAAGCGTTATATAATATCTGCCCGTGTCCTAAAATGTCCTAACTGTTTAATACTTTTCTGCATGATATTGCAGCCAAGCATCCCCTACAACATCGGCAAATTGCTTCCATTGCGGACGATCATAGTGTATTTCACCTACACCTTTCCCAGCGTGCCCCATCATCTTTTCTACGTAGTCAGAGTCTATACCAAGCTCCCAACGCATGATAGTACGCCAGGAGTTGCGCAAGTTTCTAAATGGTATATATTTCAACCCTTTTTCCTCAAGTTGTCTCTCCCACACTTGACGAATCCTATGCTGACTTATTGGCAGACCCGACCCTTTATCAGTTAGCCAATCTGTATCAACAGAAAGGATATCTTTTGACCAAGGCTCAGGGATAACTATAGGTCGCTTACTCTGTGGGGTCTTGAGTTTGCTTAGAACTTGCCCGTTGTCGCTTACTTGTCTCTCGATATCAATAACGGCAAGAGTCATACCAGCATACTCATAAGACATAATATTTTCTTTCTTTACACCGAGAGATTCTCCAACACGGCACGACCCAATGCCGCAAAGCACGGCCGGAATATAGGCGGCAGAGCCACGGAGAGCTTCTAAGACCTCGCAAAGTTCACGCAATGAGTAAACGCCTGTATCGCACTTATCTGAACGTTTAGGCATCCTATACGCAGCGTTTGCGGGATTTGCTGGCAATAACTCAAGCATCACGCATTTATCAAGAATTTTGCGTAACACCATTAGAGATGTTACTGCAATTCCCTGTGTCATTGAAAGGAGCCATTCTTGAATCCCAAGGGGCTTGATTGCCGTAACCGGTTGATCGCCCCACACTGGCTCTATGTGTATCTTCCATCTACTGGCATAACTTTTATAAGAATTTTGAGAAAATTCGTTTTCCTTTAACTGTTCAAGCATTTCCGGAAGATACCACGCTTCATAAGCTTGTCTGAGCGTTGGTACAGGCTTGTCTTGGCTGTGTTCTATACGTCTTTGGGCTAATACTTCATCAGCTTGTTTGCGCGTGCCGTAGACGGTCTCAGAGTGTCTTGTGTACCCTCTTCCGTCTCCTGTGTCGGCCATATAGCGAATCCGGCGCTTACCTTGCCCCATTGATTGATTAGAACCCCATGAAGAGCGTTTCCGTGTCATAATATATTCACCTTCTGTGTCTGAGTTGTGAAGGTTGCCCTCTGCTGTCCGCCAAGATCAGGCAGAGGGCGTATTATTTGCCTTGGATATGTCACGCTGTATTCTACGGAACCGTGACCAAGACAGCCGGTATGAGAGATACTAGTCCCTCTCTCGCGTGATTGTAGTGGTTCCCGAACGGGAGTAGGCCCCAGGGCTGAGAAGTCCCTCAATCACACACCGGCTGTTTTTTCTTTACTCTTTTTCCATCTTTATGGTTTTAGTTGTCCCTAAAGCCGTGAAATCAAAGGAGAGTACACCATTTTCGTATTTGAAATCCTTAGTTTTATCTTGGGAGCCTAGAAGCGACTGTGAGAGAGCTTCTGTATCTGCTTCGCTAGTAAAGTCATACTTGTCTTCTGTGGTATCAGGCGTTGGAACTGTACCCTGCCAGTAAAGCATCTTCGTATCTTCCTTGACATTAACAAGGTAGATAGTAATAGTTCCCTCCTTGATCTCTGCTTCCATGGTAGAGGTTGCTGGATCGGCGGAATTGGTAGCTTGCCAGGTGCCGTCAAGACTCAAAGGCTGCTTTTGTTCCTGTTTCTGCTCTGGTGTTGTAGACCCCTGATTAGAACTTGTTGGTGCGCCGCCACAAGCTCCTAATGTAAGGGCTAAAGCTGCTCCTGCGACTGCTACAGCAATCTTTTTTGCGTTCATACTTTCTCCTTACTTACGTTACCTAACACCTACTCTTGTCTTACAACACAGAGAGGACAATTACCATGGATAAATACGAGATACATCTTTCTGTCATCATCGTTGAGCTTTCTGCAATCTTTTTCTTGCTGCTTACTAAGCTTTAAGGAATATGGCAGAAGCCAGAAGCTGGAATAGAAAAGCTAATACTGCACCTAAGACAACCAGTAAAACGTCATGTAGAAGCTTGCTTTGCTCTGCTTTCTTCTCGTTTAGTCGTTGCTCTTCTAGGCGTTTCTGCTCAGCTTCTTTCTCTTCAAAATAGTGGATAGCTTTAGTAGATAGCTCTACATATCCACCGCCACTTTTATAAAGAGTTACTTTAGACAGCATACCGCTCTCATTAAGCTCATGGAATGCAATAGATTGCGTATTCGTGCAAGATACGTGTCCCGCACTATCCATTTTGCTAATAAGCTCTCTCAGTAACTCTTCTGCTTCCGGAGACATCTCTTCTCCTCCCTTAAATCTCAAAGCCAAACGGGACCATGTACCATACGACCTCGCCAATAATGGAGACGGGCTGTGTGTCAATCTCGTTGAAGTCGAATATCTTCACAGCGTATCCCTCAAGTCGATAGGTTTTTGTAGTCGTAAATTCTTTTTGAAAGCTCGTTTGGATAGCATCTTTCTACATACGCAAGATGCAAAGACCCATCTATTATTTTTCCGCGAATTGACCAGTGGGTTTTATCTTCCCATATATCAACTCTTACTTTTCCTGGAATAAGATTTTTCAAATACCAAATTTCTCCGTGAGATCCATTTTCACCTCCATACCACGTACCAAGTTGATTCTTTCTCATCGTCCCATAAAGCCCAAAAACAAGCTCCGCTACATATTTTGGCTCTTTCCCGCTTTTAGTTGGTTTACAAACAAATGTCTTAATGACATTTGGAGTTTCTGGACGTCTCGTAGCTTTAAGAAGAGCTGCATTTGGCATGGGAATAGCAGGATCAATTTCAAAAGCTTCTTGAACTAATTCGTAAACAGGAAAAAGTCTAGGATCTATCACGTAATCAGTAAGAGGTTCATCAAATCTCGGAAAATACTCTCTTCTAATTTCATTCATTATTTCGTCTTCTTCAGCTTGAGATTGCAAAAGATTATCCTTTTTACTGTATAAGGTATCTTTTTTGTCTCTTTTGTTATGCAGGAAACCAAGCAGTTTCATCATAGTCTCCTATCCCATTTCTTCTGCTGCTTGATACCAAACAACAACACCAAGTAATTTCACGGCTACGCTGATATTCTCTTCACTAAAAACAATGTCTTCATATTCTTCATAGCTATCAGTGGTGAGCATAAGTGTCTGAGAACCTTTATACCAACGTCTAATAATTGCTTGATAATCTTCTGTTTCCACAACTACTATTGAACCATTAGAAGGCTGTTTACGAGGATCTATAAGCACATGAGAACCTTCTGGAATAACTTTATTCATGCAGTTCCCCTCAACTGTCAAAACAAAACAGCCAGGATGATTGTTAGCAACGTCAGCCGGTATACAAACGTCTCTATCGGTTTGTTCTTCATCTTCAAAAATACCAGCGTGAACTTTGCCTATAGCCTTTAGCGGCGCGTATGCTTTCCCCGTAGATATAGCTCTCTTAGACCCGGGAACGAGCGAGTATACTACCTCGTCCATCCCATTATCTTCTATAAGATTGCTTTTAGTGATTTTGAAGTAATCCGCCATTTTTTGGATTGCTCCCATACGAGGTTCTGAAAAACCGCCCTCCCATTGAGATACAGCACCTCTGGAGACGCCGGCAATATCGGCTAATTGCTCTTGAGTTATCTGATATTTATCACGGAGCTTGATTATGTTTTCCCTAATAGCCACAGTCGCTCTCCTTCTGTGTTAGATTTTTTTAACATTTTACGTTAAAATTACTTGACACGCAACGCTAGTTTAACTAGCATACTAAACATGCCCTAAGCAACTAAAAGGAGGTGTAAAAAATGAGAGGTAATGAGTCTTTGCTTGAAGCGCGTAAAAGCGCAGGCATAACTCAGCAAGAAATAGCTGATGAGCTTGGAATTACACGCCAAACTTATATGAAGATCGAAGAAAACCCCTCTGTCGCTACGGTGCTTCAAGCAAAGCGTATATGCAGCATCTTAAGCCGTAGTTATGAGAGTATTTTTTTCGGTCGAAATGCTAGTTTAACTAGCGCTCAAAGCCACTAATCACTACCACACCTTGAATTGTTAGTTTGCTCTTTGATAATGCGAAACAGTAATAAGTGCGAATAAAAGGCGCACCTAGATATAGACGCTAGCTTACTGCGGAGAAGATACCAGATATGGCACAAACAGGGGGAGCCTGCAGTGTCCGCTATCTGCACGCTGTCAGTCCTCACAAGAAGGACTGTCAATTAGATTTTTAATCATCTAAGTCTTCTGGGACTTCATCAATTAGATCACGAGAAACAGAAGCACAATATTCACCGTATTCAGTAAGCCTTAAAGAGTATTCTCGATCTTTTATCTCAGAAATCAAAAGCAAATCAGCTCCAAAAGAAGGATTTAATCCATGGCTAAAAAGACTTGTATCAAATCCCTGGTAAATAACTGGAGATTTTTCAAGAATTGCTTTTATTGCCGATTTTTCGTCAGCAGTAAGGCTCGCAATGCGCCAACGCGCCTCTTGTCGGTTTTTGCATTCTTCTCTTTCTTGTTCTTCTTTTTGATATTTCTTTTTATCGAGATAAGCAAAAAGATTATGAGAGCTTCCTAAGAGAGCACCAGCAAGAATACATACAAAAGACCAAATAGCCATCTCAAATGCGTGAGCACGCCAGAGAGCGGCTATATCGTTTATGGTTGCCCATACGCTGGCGAGCCCTACAGCAGAGACGATACCGATCAGGGCTTCTGTGGCGTGGTCTTTTACGTATTTCCAGACAGACTTCAGCATTTTTTTACTCCCAGGAGGTGGTGAATTGAGTGCAGAAACGACTACCGCAATTATAGCGTGGTCATTCTTTTGTTTTATGGTGGGCTATTTCATTGCCAAACCAAGCAAGTCATAACTACATAAGTTTGCCCTCATACAACCTGACTGCATGAGGGCTCGTCCAGAAAGGAGCCTACCCAAATGGACAGACCCATTATACCAACCAAGATTAAGGCTCATATCGTCAATGCCTATGCAATTCTCGCGCTGACCGGAGTCTTATTTATTGGTGTTTTCTTTGTTTTTGATAGGTTCGACGTCTTTGGTTTTATCGGCTTTGTAGTGGTTTCCGCGATTATTTGGAGGTGGTCAAGAGATGTCGAGCGAGCAGAAAGAAATTACTGCAGACGTAAGCGTACTCGCCAAGCTCTTTGAGAAGTTCATGCTTGCGTCAGCTGAAGCACAGCGCGAGCTTGCGGAGAAGACGGGCACGGTCAACGGCTCTAGATCACTCAATGCCGCAGTACTTGCAGGGTTTCGCCCGCAGCTTGCCTATACCATTGCGCAAACCTCCAAGTATTCCGGTATTCCAGGCTCGATGCTAAGAGCCGAACACAAAGCGGGAGCACTTAAGTTTATCAAGCCAGCAGGACAAGAGCGTGGATACATGATTACCTGCGAGGAAATGGACCGATGGCTTACAGAATGCACGAGCTAGCCATGAAGGAGATGCTTTTGGTGCTAACGGCAATCACATGTGTGGTTGCTTTTTCTTTAGCAATTTACTCAGGAAGGAAGTACAAATGAAAAAGAAAGACAGAGAAGCCTTGATAGAGCAGGTGTCGTTTTTAACTGCTCTACAGAAGAAGGTCAAAGAATATCTTGATGCGCATAGTGAGGACTCCCCGCGCTCAGAACTCGATTCCATGGTACGTGATATGTACCAAGGTATGGGCGTCTCAAAGCTCGACCTTAAGGTTCGAGGGCAAAAGGTTGGCACCGTGTCCGCTCGGCTCTCCAAGCCGGTACATGAGATAAAGCCGATGATAGAGAACGGTACGGAGTTCTTGGACTGGCTCTTAACCTCTGACGGCGGGCGTGACACTCTCTCACGTCTTATTGCACAAAAGCCCGATCTCCTCCTTGAGCTTGCAACCGCTGATGGAGAGCTGCCTGACGGGTGCCGAATGGTCGAGCGTGATGTTCCTGAGTCGTGGCTCGGCACCACCCTTCGCGTTGACGCTGACAAGGTAGCTAAGGCATACGGTGGCGAGCTCTCAGGGGCCGTTGTTGGTCTTCTTGGAGGTGAATAACATGGCAATTTATCACGCGAGTTGTCGAGACGCTAAGACGGCGGAAGAATATCTGCTTAAGTGCCTATTTAAGGCAGAAGACGAGCGAGACGAAGCAATTGCTTATTGTGATGGTGTGCGCCGGGCTGAAGAAGAGCGTATCAAGGCAGCAGAAGAAGCTCAGAAAGAGCTTGAGGAGAAAGTCAAAAACGCCCCAGTGTTTTCCGTGAAGGAGACAAAGACTGTCAAATACAAGGTGGCTCAAGATTACAAGTTTTATGACAAGGATTATGGTCTAGCGGACACTGAGGTGCTTACTAATGCCCTCAGCCTCAATGATGAAGACCTGTACGAATGGGCTTGTAAATCTTATCACGGAGAAAAGTCTTGGTATTCAGTTATACCAATCGAGCGTTCTGAAAAGACATTTGATTATGTGCTTGCATTCTCCAGTGATGATGGTGAGTCTCTATACACATTTATCTCTGATGAATGTTCTCCTGAGAGCTTTGATGAGCTCGTAACGGGCGAAGCGAATACAGGTGTAATTTGTCCAATCTCTAAAGATGCTGAGATTAAAGCCCTCGCAATCGCTGAACTGCGTGAAGCGTTACAGAGAGCCATTTCTCGGCTTTTGAAGGAGGAGCAACAATGAACATTGAAATAATAGCTGACGATTTGAGCGACAAAGAGATTGTCAAGCTGCATAATTTAGTACGCGAAAATCCTCTTGTGAAAAACCTTGTAAAACCTGTTAGCGAAATACAAGGCAAGTCAGTCTTTTTATCCGGCCCCATAACCGGAGTAGATGGCTATAAGGGCAAATTTGCAGATGCAGCAGAAGTTATTAAAGCATTAGGTGCAAGCTCTGTCTTTAATCCAGCTACAGAAATACCAGACGACACAAAGCGCGAAGAAGCAATGCGTATATGTACTGGCAAGGTCATTACGATTGACTGTGTAGTAATGCTTCCCAACTGGCGAGATTCAGAAGGCGCATGCTTTGAGTATGTTGCATCTGAAATATGTGGCATACCGAACTACAAGCTGAAAGAGCTTATCACCAAGTCAGTCTTACAGCAGTTAAAGGAGGACAAAGGTGACTCTGATGACCGATGAAATCACAACCAAAATCATAGACGAGATCGCAAAGCGCTTTGACGGCGCCTATAGCATCGCAGCAGAGTCTATGTCTCAGTATGTACAGACAAAGATAGTGGATTCTTGGCGTTGCTTAGTCATGGTCGGTATAGCGATCATTTTATGTACTGTTTTATCAATTATCGTACTTCTCATAGGCCGTAAAGCAACGTATTGCGACAACGAGGACTTCTTTTTCGCCGCTTCCGTTTTTCTTGCCTGTATCGCTGGAATTTTTATAGCTGTTTTTATCTTTTCCGCTTTTGATACATACAACTGGATAACCTTCCCGCAGGGGATGCTTATCCACGAGATTTTAGGGAGGTAGGCAATGAATGATCGCATCACCCCAAAGGATCGCCATGAAGTAGCGGAGCGGCTGCGTCGTCTTACTTCCAGCAAGCACGACCAGGATTACAAGCCGCGGTACACGGATATTTGCACCGCTATAGGCGGCAAAAAAGGCTACTGTCTTGGCATATCAGCTCTTGCTGAGCGCCTAGCCGACCTCATAGAGCCAACGTGCAGAATCTACTACACCGACACTACTACCAACACGCCAGAGAGAGGATACGAGCCAGACGGCTATTACTCCTGTTCCTGCTGCGGTAGTGAACTGGATAGCCCATTTGACGAAATATGGGACACCTACCAGGCATATGACTACGAAGGCGAACCGCCATTTGAATATTGCCCCTACTGCGGGTCTAGGGTGGTGAAGCCATGAGAGGTATGAAGAACATTTTACGCTGGAACTACGAAAAGCAAGCCTATAAGCTGTACGTGATTCCGAGCACGTGGAGTGTAAAAAAAGCCGTGTCGTCTATGTATCTCAACGCCAATTGTGCGCAGTGTGGCAGGCTCATTAAATACGGCGGGATGTACGAAAGTCGCGAGTTATACACAGATAGTGGTGAAGGATATGCGGTGTGCAAGGAGTGCCACGCAAAAGAGGTTGCGCGGGAAAACAAGATACGGGGGCTGGACAATCGCAATGAAACTACTTAGACGATGGGACCACGACAAACAGGCCTATGAGCTTTACGAGGTTCCGGATGAGTGGATCATAAGAAGTTATGGAATTGATTTAGACGAGACCATAAATTGTGCTCAGTGCGGGCGAGAAGTAGCATTTGGCGACTGCTATACGAGCAAGGAGATACACACACCTCACGGCTTTGGCTATGCCGTCTGTGGTGAGTGCTACCACAAGGAGAGAGCACGAGAGGAGGAATGGAGGAAGCGTGAGCAAACAAAAACAGAAAGGCACAGCCTTTGAGCGTGTGGTAGTTGAGTACCTTTCCCATGCGCTCGATGCACCAGAGATAGAGCGCCGGACTATCGGCGGAACAAAAGACCGTGGCGACATTGCCGGGGTCTTTTTTCGTGGCCAACGAGTTGTTTTGGAGTGCAAAAACACTACACGTCCAGAGCTGCCTAAGTGGCTCAGAGAGACGGAAGTTGAGCGCATTAACGACAACGCAGAATACGGCTTTGTTGTACACAAACGGCGTGGCTGTGGTGTTGCACAGGCAGGAGAAACATACGTCACCTGCACACTTGAAACACTTGCAGCAATGATTGCCGGAGGACGCGAGTTTCTCCAGGACTAACCAAAAAAACAAAACCGAATAGAGGTGATATGAAGCCACATCTCACGATTGATGGCAAGGCACCTTCTGCTGACCCTCCGTGGTGGGTGGTTGAGTTTGACAATGTCTGTAAAGGGCTTTTCGTTCGTAATGGCAAAGGGTTTTATGAGGAATTGACGATTGTTAAAGTTCTCTCAAGAAGTCATTTCCCCTTCTCCATACATCCCACCACAAAAGAGGGCGTGACGTTCGTTGAGTTCAACTTAATTGTGCTTTTCGTTCCGGAGACGGAAATGAAAGACCTTATGGAAATTGTCCGGCTCAACAAAAAACATGGTGCCTATTTTCAACAAGTCCCCCAAAAAGAAAAAGAATACCGATTTTAGAAAGGAGGAAAGATGGCTAGAGTTATCGCCATTATGGGCGAGTCTGGTTCAGGTAAAACCACAAGCCTAAGAAATTTAACGCCTGAAAGCACCTTTATTATCGACTCGGACAAGAAGGGACTTTCGTGGCGTGGATGGAAAGGCGATTACAACAAGGATGCTAAGAATTATTTAGTATCTGATGATCCGGAGATAATCCTTAAAACGCTCAAGGTCATAAACGCCAAGTTTACCCATATCCATACGATTGTTGTTGACACAATCAATGGAATTATGGTCGCAGATGAAGCCAGAAGACGCACAGAGAAGAGCTACGACAAGTGGGCTGATTTAGCCTGGTCAATCTATGGGCTTATAGATTACGCCCTTATCATGCGCCCTGATATAACGGTAATTTTTACCGCTCACACCCAAACCGATATGAACGATGCTGGATATGAATTTACTCACATCAAGACGAGCGGACGAAAGCTTGACAAGATCGTCCTTGAATCCAAGTTTACGACAGTCCTAAACACGCGCTTCAAGGATGGCGAATATATCTTTGAGACAAGAAGCGCAACCTCGACCGCAAAAGCACCCTTTGAAGCACTACCCGAGACAATGCCAAACGACATTGTAGATGTAATTAACTCCCTTAACGAATATGAGGGATAGAAGAAAGGAAAGTACCATGAAAGCAATTAAAGGTTGGAACGACATCGTAGCAACAAACGGCGGAGGAACACTGCTTTCCCCCGGCGGATACTTGGCAAAGATTATCCGTGTCAAGGACAAGACGGCCGAGACAAAGCCTTACCTTGAGGTGGTCTACGACATCTTGGCTGAGGACAAGAAGACTCTGCTTTTCAAGGAAGAGTCCAAAGACGAGAAGAACGACTGGAAGCATTCTTTCCGCTTCTATCTCGCCGATGAGTCCGGCTTTGGCCTTGCGCGATACAAGAAGCTTGTTGAAGCCGTTGAAGGATCACCTCAGAACAAAGGCTTCGCTTATGCCAACAAAGCAGGAGCAGAGCAAACACTTGTTGGTAAATGGGTTGGCTTCGTTATCCGCGACCGGCTCTACACCAAGCAAGACGGCACCGATGGAAGAGGTCCAGACCTTGCCGGGTGCTTCACCACGCAAGAAATTCTAGAAAAAAGCTTTCCTGAGTCCATGCTTGAGGAGCGAGATACACGTAAAAAGACTGAAACAGTCGCAGTACCGGACTCCATCCCCTTTGGCGATGAAGAGGAAGCGCCCACACAAGAGACAGCTGTCCCCGACCTTTATGACAGCGATATTCCGTTCTAGGATACACGCCCACGCAATACGTAAGGAGGTGATGGCACGTGGCTGACTACACAGACGGACTCGGATGGGCAAAGCTGGATGCAACAGCTGCGTGCCATCTAGGGCGAATTATTGAGAACTTCAGCGACAAGACAAGAGGAGCAAGGGCGACCATGCTCCTCTTCTGTTACTCACAACTTCGTGGAGACAAACTTCCAACCTTTAAGCTTGGATTAAGGACAATTTCAAAGGCTTGTGGGCTAACTGACAGGCAAGCACAACGCTTTATGGAATATTGCGAAGAATACGAATATATCGTCCAAGTCGATGAAACTCCGGAAGGCAAAATGCCTAAACGTACATTCTGGTGGTTCGCTGAGGGGTGTAACCAAATAAGGTTACAGGGTGTAACCAAACATCCTGTGAAAGTGGTACAGGGGTGTAACCAAACCCAAGGGGAAAAGGTTACACTTCAGACTACAGAGAGTAAGAGAGATTCCTTAAAGAATCTCTCTCTTACTCCTAACTCTTCTGGAGATGAAATTTCTCCCCGCGCATCCTCCGTCTGCGCTGACGCTCCGACGGATGCGCGGCAGAAAGAACAACCCATGACCGGAATCGAGTTTGCTATTGCCGAAGAAGAGATACTCCAACGGCTAGACAAAGCCCCTCATAATTCCCCCGAACAGAAAAAATGCTCAGCTGAGTTGACAGAACTTCGCAATCTCCGTGACAGACAAAAGCACGGTGATGTGTAATGGGCTTTCAAGAATTGCTTAACTTCAGCCACCCTGAACACAGTTGGGCGGTTGATTGCTATCTTCAGGGTACAAAGCCCCTGCTTACACATACACATCTCGACGAAGCACTGAGTGGCGGTCTTATGCCAGGACTCACGATTTTAGGCGGCGTAGCATCTGCCGGAAAGTCTTCGCTTGCCGTGCATGTAGCCACAAATGTTGCTGCAACAAGGCGGCGTGTAGCGTATTTTACGCTTGATGATACATGGGGAAATGTCACCGCTCGCTCTATAAGTTGCTGGTCTTTTGCCACTCAAGGAGCGAAGTATCAAGATATCGAAATCGTTCCGTTTCGGTGGTCTGATGTCTTAAACCGAACCGATGAGATACCAAAGCTAAACCTTGACCCCCTGCAACTCTCGGCATATGCCTTTAACATGAGAAAGCAAAACAAGGTTTTGGGAGACGCAGCAGTTTACGAGGATGTTGTGGCCCCCTATTTAGCTGTTATTGACTCTGTAGCCACCACAACAGAAATTGAGCAGCTCCTAAAGACTGCGGCAGCAGATGGCGAAGCACCCGAGCTTGTAGTAGTTGATTATGTGCAGCAGTTTCAAACCGGCTCTTCTGATGTTGACAATAGCGACTATGCGAGAGTCTCTGAAGTTGCAACACGACTCCAGCAAATAGCACTTTCGATGAATGTTCCGATTCTTGTCCTCTCCTCGCTCAAAAAGATTGATGCCAAAGAAAAAGACGATCCGTCACTTGACTGGTTCAGGGGATCTGGTGTTGTTGGCTATGCGTCTTGGGCAGCCGTCATCATCACACGTGGCGAGAAACAGGGATCGGGATTTCAAGAAATCAAACTCCATACGGTCAAAAACAAAGCAGGACGCACAGGACAGGTTACAAAATGCCTGCTTAAAGGTCCTTATTCCTATATCGGCGATTTCTATTAGCGAGGTGATATACATTGCCTGAACAGGTTGATTTTCTTCTATGCCCCTTCACAGGCTCTAGATGCGATGCTAGATGCGCTTTAGCCTTATCACTCGATGGCAAACGTGTTTGTGGCTTAAATGCGATTCTGTCGCGCTACAGCGGCAATATTGAGCCTGTCTGTGTTGCTCCTGCGCATAGTTCCAAAGAAACAAAGCGAGAGAAGATTCGAGAGAGAATTTCGTATATCCAGGAGCATCCGGATGAATTTCCGATAATCCCCGATTTTTCAATACCGAAAGAAGGTTAGATATGGCTTCTCACTATCCGTATGCTGACGTACCGGAAAAAGACCTCTACCCTACTCATTGGTGCCGTTTTATACCGGATATAGGAGACGCTGGCACATGGTGGGAGTGTTCTGCGTGTAAATGTGCAATAGACGATTCTCTGTATCAAGAGCTTTTAGTTGACGAGCTCCTTGAGTTCTGTCCGGCTTGTGGGGCTAAGGTGATAGATGATGATCAATGAGTGTCTCCTCTTCGATAGCAGAGATAGCGTTACTTCTCTTTGAAAATTAAGTATGGCAAAAAGAGAGGAGTAAACGTGTGTTTTGAAGAAGGCTCAAATAGGACAAGTTGTGACAGTTCTTTTAACTTCATTAAATCTCCATATAAGCCGTGGACTCATAGCGAGCTTAAAGTGTTGTGGGAATATCCCGACCTCACCGCAGAAGACTTGGCGAACATTCTTGACGGCAGGACTCCTCAAGCAATACGCAAAGCACGTCAGAGATATGGGCGCTATAACGCATATGAGATTCCTCTTTGTCAAAAGTGCCACGAGCACCCTGTCGATGTTGCAACTCCCAGGGCGGCCAGACTCGGCCTTTGCAGCGAGTGTTTCATCAAGGAAGAGACATGGAGAGTCGAGCACGCCAAGGAGATCAAGCGGAAGAAGAATGCTCTTCGCCAGCGTCGCTTCAAAGCACGTCATAAGCGTAAGTGAGTGCGCATACTCAAAGCATGAAGACGCAACCACTGAAAAACCCGAAGTATGAAGCCTATGTGCAGGAACGCCTGAGCGGTAAAACACAACGTCAGGCGATGCTCGCGGCATATCCAACACGCAAGAAGTGGAAGCCGGAGACAGTAGACCGTGAAGCATCAAAGCTTGAAAAGCGTCCCGAGGTTAACGCGAGGTTGGAAGACCTTAAAGAGCGAGCATCTAAGCGCGTCACGATAACCCGCGCTCAGGTACTTAATGGCATGAGTGATACTTTCATGTGTGCTCGTTCCTCCATTGCCGCCGATGGTGTCTCACAGACTGCGGTCACGGCTATATCAAGCCTCGGAAGAGCACTTCTCGATGCAATCCCGGAAGATACAACAGACGATAAGCTGCCGTTTGTGGCAGACTTTGCCCTTCTCTTAGCCCCTCCTTTCCTTGCTCTGCATCGTGCCATTGCGGCGGATGCAGGCGGAGAGTGGTGGCTGAGAGGAGGGCGTTTTTCGCTTAAGAGCTCTACCGTTTCTCTTGAGATTGCAGCCGGTCTTATGGAGCATGAAGACAGAAGCGCCTTCGTTATGCCAAAGATCGGAAAAGACATTGGCGAGGGTGTCTTTGAGCAGATGCTCTGGGCGCTCGATAAGCTCGGTATACGTGATGAGTGGACCGCTTCCAAGAGTCCCTATAAGCTTACCAGGCACGCTACGGGGCAAGTAATCACCTTTCGTGGTGGTGACAGAACGCAGAAGACCAAAGCTATCAAAGCACCAAACGGAACGTACTACGCTTATCAGTGGTTTTCTGAGGTAGACCAGTTCGATGGCTGGGGTGAGCTCAGAGTGGTTATGCAGTCCGTCACAAGAGACGCGCCTGAAGGCTCGGCATACTTCCGTTTCTTCGACCACAATCCCCCACGCTCTCGCGATGCCTGGGTAAACCAGCACATCAAGGCTATCAAGGCAGACCATAAAGAGCGAGTCATTGAGTCAAGCTATCTCGATGTTCCACACGAATGGATACCGGAACAGGTACGGCGCGACGCTGAGGACTTAAAAGAGCTTGACGAGGAAGCATATCGCCATGAGTGGCTTGGCGAAGAAGTCGGCTATGGCTCTGAGGTCTTTACCCGTGTTGAAGTGCGAGACATTACACACCAAGAGCGAAGAGAGCTTGAATACCGGTGTTATGGTGTTGACTGGGGCTTTAGCCAAGACCCATTCGCCTGGGTAAAGATTGCCTATGATACGAAGACACGCACGCTCTACATCCTCGATGAGTTCGTCAAGTGCGGACTTTCAAACCAAGAGTCGGCTGAAGTGGTAAGCCAGAGGATGCACAGCACGCTTGAGGATGATGACGGCGTCTATGAGGACGCAGAACCGTATGCGGTCGTGTGGTGCGATAGCGCAGAACCAAAGAGCATTGCTGACTTTAAGGCCAACGGAATTGACGCACGCCCGGCACTTAAGACCGGCGCCCATAACATCAGAAACTCTATCAAGTGGCTACAGTTCCGGAAGAAAATTGTAATTGACGCTAAGTGTACCGTCGCAGCGCGTGAGTTTGCCAACTACTCCTATGTGATGACCAAAGACGGACAGCTTACAGGGCAGCTCCCCGATGCAGACAACCACACTATAGACGCTGTTCGTTATGCGTGTATGACCCTTATCAATGACAGGAGTTTGACGTAAGGGAGTATGCGTGGATAACAAGCTGAAGATGGCAAAACCTGAGTGGGCCGTAAAGTATTTGCGTGGTATGAACTATACCCCTGATACCTCAATGGATAAGTTGCAAGAGCTCTGGTGGGGCTGGTACATCCGAGACAACGACTACTACAAACAGCCATACGTTATAAACGATAACTCGCAAAGCTATGATCGTCTTTCCATGCGTCCGGCATCTATGGTAGCTGAGGAGATTCCCAGCCTTGTCATGAACGAAGGTACGATCCTCTCAAGCACTGATAAAGATGTTAGCGCATGGCTTGAGCGCACGATACCTGACTTTGTAGACGAGCAAGCGGAGTTCATGAGTAATGTCTTTGCGCTTGGCTCCGGTGCTTGGGTGGCTGACTTTACCGGCACACAAGGTAGCGTTGTGACTACCATACGCCGTATGAATGCCTGGCAAGTAATACCTCTCATTGGCGATGGATGCGCGTTTGTCTCTAAGGTCAGCGTTTCCGGCAAGCGTTATGATCAGCTGCAGATTCGCACGCTCTCAAGAAAAACCGGTACCGAAGTAATAGAGACACTGCTCTTCGACCCAAAAGGAAACCACCGCCGTGTGATAGAGCTTGACGAGGTAACTCGTATACTTGACACCGGACAAACGCTTCCCACCTATGCCATCGTCAAACCTGCTAAGTACAACACACACGACGAGCTCACGCCATTAGGTGCATCACTTCTTGAGGACATTTGCGATACATGCCGACTCGTTGACGAGGTATTCAATCAGCTGTATTGGCAGGTTAAGGTATCTCTACCGAAGACGATTGTTGACGAACAAGCACTGGTTAGAGACTCAAAAACAGGAGAGCCAATCTTCACCGAGACCATGAACCAGTTGATGTTTGCACCAATCAAAAACGGTGTTGGAATTGATGTGCCGGTTACGGTCTACAATCCCGATACACACATTGACGATATGGTGACTGCCATAAACAATGCACTTGGTATTTTGGGGCAGCGCACCGGCTTTGGTGCCGGATATTGGTCGTTCACGCTTGGGCAAGGGCTCAAGACGGCAACTGAGGTTGTAAGCGCAAACTCTCAGCTTATGCGCACCATCAGACGTCATGAGCACGCTATAGAAAACTCCGTGCGTGATCTTGTGCAAGGTGCCTACTCAGCAGAATGTGCGCTTAATGGACACTTAATCACAGAGCCAATACCGGTTGATATCCTCTGGGACGACTCGGTTATTACTGATGACAAGGCCGACCGCGACATGATGAAAGATGACATTGCGCGTGGTCTCTGTCCTAAGTGGAAATACCTCACCAAATACCAGGGTATGAGCGAAAAAGAAGCCAAGACATACACCGGTGAGACCAGCGGAGTAGCGCTTGACGTTGAACTTGGCGAGTAGCTATGAACCCCACAGAGGAGATTGCTGCACGTCTTGTTAGAGGGGCGCAAGCGGCATACGTTCGCGAGCTCTCGTATTTCTTTTTGCATCTCTTCGGCGAGGTTGTGCGCACCAATGGCGCTGTCCTCAAAGGTCAAGAAATAGCAGACTTTGACCGGTTGGCGAGGATATCAAGAGAAGAAGCACTTGGCATCTATTACAAGTATCGCCCCTACATCGAAAAGCAGACACGAGAGACGCTTAAAAGGTCGCTCAAAGCTACTGACGACATCCTTATAGGGCAGTTTATACGTGTCTTTGGTAAGCGCCGCCACATGACTAATTTAGCGACTCTCATAGGCTCTCAGACGGCGCAGGGGCTATATGAGGTGATAAACCGCCAAAACATCGCGCTTGCAGAGCAGCAAGAAGCACTGTGGTACGAGATTACAGCAGAAGCAATTGCGCGCCACCAAGCAGGCGAGCCAACAAAGGCTGTTATGGAGCGTGGCGTCTCAAAGCTTGCTAACTCAGGACTAGAGACGATCGACTATATCAGCGGTACAAAAACGACCATTGACGCAGCTTTAAGACGCCACATTGTTTCTCAAGCAAATCAAGCAAGAAACCGCCTTCTCATGCAACGTATGGATGAGTGGGAGTGGGACTTGGTCTTTGTCGATGCACACTTTGGAGCGCGTCCCACACATGCCCTGTGGCAAGGCAAGGTGTATTCAAGAAGTGGCAGAAGTACTGAGTATCCACCGCTCGTTGAGTCAACCGGATACGGCACGGTAACAGGGCTCTGCGGGGCAAACTGCTACCACAATATGGTCCCTTATGTTCCCGGGCTATCTCAGTTGCCTGACACCGAATTTGAAGCTCAAGAAAAGCTTGTCGGCATGACTAGTGATGAGTACTACGCTGCTACACAAAAGCAACGGAGATATGAGCGCTATATCAGGAACAAGAAGCGCGAGATTGTTTCTTTTCAGGAGGTAGGACTAGATGCCACTAAGCAGCGCCTACAGCTCGGGACGGCGCAAGACAAGCTCAGACAGTGGGTGGCCGACAATCATTTAAGACGCGACTATCAAAGAGAACGCGCCTGGGCAGTTGACAGGCAACCGAGGGCGCTCACTGTTCGCAGATCATATACGGCAAGTGCGATTACGACAGGTAGTGAATTTATTAACAACAAGTGGAGTTTTACGAGGGAATATGGGGCAATACTTGATGAAAACGGAAACGTTGTTGGAGATGTCATTGTTGGCAAAGAAAACACCGTATCTTTTTCCTTGCCAAAAGGATATACATGGGAAGAGCTTCAGATTATCCATACCCATCCTTACAAATACGGCGGGACCTTTTCAACAGGTGCAGACGGTCATGGAGATATCTATCATCTAACAAACGCAAATCTTATATCGCATACGGCCGTTTGTCACGAAGGCGTATATCGCATTGTACGCACCGAAACAGCAAGACCAGAAGAATTTTATGAAGCGGCAAGAAAAGCGGAATTGCGCATTCACGACGAATCGCGTGAGGTAGTTTACGATCAAGCTGAAAGAGAGGGGAAAACGCCGTATAACGGCTTTCCGCAATCAAAATTAGATGAAATACACAGGGTCAAAATGGCTGAGATGATGCATGAATGGCTCTCGGAAAATGCTAGAATATATGGGTACAGATATTGGTTTGAGCCTTCCGGAGAATGACATGAGAGAAACATATGTTGCAACTCCTATTTTGACTCACTCAACTGTGGATGATTGGGTGAAGATGGTTGCTAAGCGCAAAGGTGAAAAAGACTTGAAGAAAGTTGCTCAAGGTTTTCTTGCTCCTGAAGATTTTAAGAAATGGCTTAAACAACATCCAAAATATAGCGAATAACTTCCAAAGCCCCAGTAATGGGGCTTTTTCTTTGCTCGTTACTAGCCTAAGACAATCCTTTCAGTGCAGGAAAAGGACCTGCAAAGGCTGAAAGGATTGGTTTTATGCCAGGCAAATTGACTGAAGGTGTGGACGAGGAGACAAAGCCGAAAGGCGCTGCCCCCCAAGACCCCAAACCTGATGATCAGCCCCAAGACCCCAAAGATGGCGAGGAAGACAATTCCCAAGACCCAAACGAGGGCGAGGGCACAGATGAGGAGACAGGTGCAAAGCCTGCCGGAAACACCAATGTCCACAAGCTAGAGCGCGACCTTGCCAACCGCGACAAGCGCATTAAGGAACTGGAAGCAGAGCTTGCAGAGTCCAAGAAGTTAATGGCTTCCTCTGATGAACGCATTTCTGCCATTGAGCAGCAGCTTAAAGACGCAGCAGATGCCAAGACAAAGGCGGAAGCTGAGTCGGTGCTTACCGGTGCCGGATGTGTTGACCTTGAGCTGGGACGTATGGCGCTCGATGCTCTAGGCGGAGACATTGAGAAGCTTAAAGAAGCAAAGCCTTTCCTTTTTAAGTCTGAAGACGCACCGAAGAATATCAACACCTCCGGAAAACCGGCAGGTAGCTCTTCTGGCGGTGTCGCTATGAACATCCGCGAAGGATTGAAAGGACGATAAATGATTACACTTGCCGATTTGGCCACAAACTCAGGCGATAAGCTTGTCCAAGGCTTTATCAATGAGCTTGTGACCGACAACTACTTGCTCGGAGCTCTCACCTTTGATGACTGCATGACTGCTACCGGCACATCTGATTTGGTTTACAGCTATAAGCGCGTCAAGACTCCTGCTTCTGCTGCTTTCCGTGCGCTTAATGCTGAGCCTGTTGTATCTGAGCCTGCTGTTGAGCGCAAGAAGACGCAGCTTGGTATCCTTGGCTCTACGTTCTCGATGGACCGTGTGGCCAAGGCTGCAGCTGAAGACCTCTACGAGATGCGCCTTGAGGAAGCGAAGAATGCGGTTATCCGCAAGTTCAACGCTACCGTTATCAATGGCGATATCACTAAGGACACCAACAGCTTTGACGGTATCGCTAAGGCGGTCAAGGGCACGAGCACCGAGGTAACTTCCAAGACCGATATCAAGGTTACGACCAAAGAAGCCGCTCTTGCTTACTTGGAGGAGCTTGACGGCATGCTTTCCGCCATGACACGCACGCCTGACGTACTGCTTATGAGTGCCGCTCAGCGTGTGAAGTTAAACGCCCTTCTTCGTGTCGTTGGTCTTGCCACTGAGACCAAGGAAGGCGCAGGCAACCCTGTACAGACCTATAACGGTATTGCTATTCAGGAGATGCGTGATGGCTGCATTGCAACAGCTGACATCTACGCTCTTTGTCTTGGTATTGACGAGTTCCACGGCGTCACTTTGGGCGGCGGGAATGCGCTCACCGTATCTCTTCCCGACTGGACCACTCCGGGCGCGGTCAAGAACTTGGACGTTGAGTTTGTCTGCGGTGTCGCACTTAAGGCCACCAAGGCCGCTGGCGTACTGCATCCGAAGGCGGGCTAATGGCCACCCCAAGCCTGACATACGACTTTTACAGGGATACCTACCACGGGACTATGGACGAGAGCGACTTTACAGCCGCTCTCGTCAAAGCACGTGCGGTCCTTGTCTCTATGACAGGAGAAGAGATACCGGAGCAACACGCCGAGAAGTGGAAACTCGCTCTCTCGGCTCTTTGTGAGCGCGTATCCGGCAAAGACACGCAAGGCACGCTTAAAAGCGAAACAGTAGGCTCTGTGAGCTTCACTTATGCCGACCGTATCGCCGAGATAGACGATCTTTCAGTTGTCTATCCGTTCCTTGTCGGTACAGGTCTTTTGTGGCGAGGTGTCCGATGATTGCTTATGACACCGTCACTTTTTGGCGCAAGCGCGACAATGCCTTTTCACGTGTTGTTATGTCAGGCGTTCACGTAGAGAAGAAGCTCGGCAATACAGCCGATACTGTCGGCTCGAACCATGCAGACACGCTCAAGGCGTGGTTCTTTAAGGATCCTATTCTTCGCCCCGGAGACTTTATTGTAACGGGCACAAAAGACAGCGAGAGGCCGCCTGCTGACGCATTCATGGTGAGGTCGGTAAACCCTTATTCAGTGCGTTTTAAGACGCATCACGTGGAGGTGGAAGCAAGATGAAGATGCGTGTTGTTTCGGCAAATGTTGCACCGGCAAAAGAGAAGGTTTCTGCTCTTTGCCAGCGTGCTTTAGGCATTACGGCAGAAAATGTACTTGCTGATTGCAAGTCGTATGTACCGTATGACTCAGGCGCGCTCCAGGGTTCTGGAACGACACGTCAAACAGGCAGCTCAGCTTTCGTTGAATGGGGTGGCGGAGACGCAGCGGCATATGCACGAATTCAGTACTTCTCGCCCCATAATCACCAAACCACGCAAAACGCTCTTCATGCCCCTAACGCCTGTGACCACTGGTTTGACAGGTGCAAAGGCGTAAGAGGTAGCGCGTGGACGAAAATGTTTTCAAAACTCATGAAAGGTTGATAGAAATGGCAGACGTTGCAGAAGCAACCACTAACTGGGTAAAGGAAGTTCTTAAGGATGTTGACGTGGAATATGGTCAATATCCCGAAACAGAGCACGCACAGGCCACAGGCGTTCGCGCCATGGTCAAAGCTGCTCCGGGAGAACCTTGGATTCGCCGCTACAGATCAGGTGGCGGCGTCAAACAATTCCCCTATGAGGTATATCTGCAAACACGCCCGCTCAATGAGGGCGAGCGTGTAGACGGCCTTGCCATGCTAAGACGCTTACAAGCCGCTATTGAGCGCGGTGGTGGACCAAACGTTGGCTTTGTTCTTTGGGCTCACGATGTCACCACCTTGCCATCTCCGATCAGTATCGGCGAGGATGGCGTCACTACCTATCAACTTATTGCAGTATTTACGTACAAGGTTGACTAGCCTTGTCAAGAAAGGAGGGCATTATGCCCGAGCCAGTAAAGCAAGAGACAACTACTACTCGCTCCCCTGTCTCTATCTATGAGATTCAGCACTGGATTAAGCCACAAGGAGCGCAGGAGTACATTCGCGTCACTGAGGACACCAAGGCCGAGACCGAGCGCGAAGCAAAGACTTACGAGCCAACCTATATCGACCGTAAGACTCAGCCAAAGTACAACCTTGGCAAGACAGACACCTTGAGTTTTGAGGTTGATGCCATGGGTCCCGGCGGTATCCAGCAGCAGCTTGCCAAGTTTGAGGATATGCTCGATGTGCCGGTTGACTACATTCGTACTTGTGGCTATGACTTTACGAAGGGTCAGGCTGCTCCCAAGGGCGCTCTTATCGCCAAGCACGCCAAAGGTACGCTTAACGTCGATCCCTTTGCCGGAGATGATATCGCACCCATTAAGATTTCTTTCAAGGTTGCGATTACTGAAGAGTACGAGTACGGCACCTTTGACCCTGAAGCCAAGAAGTTTACCAAGTCTTCTGAGTAAGATTTTCTGTCCTCTCCCCAAGCCCTCTGTCAAATGGCAGGGGGCTTTTTGCGTTATCTATCCATGAGAATACTTCCAAGGAATCCGGCCAGAAAGGAAAATATGATGGCACTTAAAAACAATGTAATCTCTGACATGCCAAAAAAGAAAATCAAGCTTGACGGCAAAGCCTATGAGATGGAACTTGGCAACTTTACCTTCGCCATTGACGCTCAGGAGTGGGTAGAGCAAATCCAAAGCCTAAGCGGCGGCGAGAAAGCACTTGGCGAACTTAAAGAGCTCTCTTCTAAAGCTCACTCGATGATTGCGTCTATTCTCGGTGAAGATGCGGCAGAGGAGCTTGTGGGAGGTCAAAACCGCCTGAATATCTACAAAATTGTCCGTCTTCTTGGCATTTTGGCTGAGGAAATCACCTCACAAGACGCTTTCGATTCCCTGGCATCTGCAATTACCGCAGAAAACGAAACTCTTGATAACTAATGTTTTTTGATTCCATCATCAAGGGAGCACCCGTAACAGTTGATGTTGCGGGTGTACTCATACCAATAAACTCCGGCTTTCGTACCTCGCTTGTCTTTTCTGTCATGCAAGATAAGGCGTCTTTAATGGCAACGGCAAGGATTCTTAATCTCTTTTTTGCTAAGGCAGGAAAACTCCCCGACCAAGTATCAAAGCATCCAAAAGAAGCACTTGCAGCAGCTGCAACGTGGTACAGCGAAGCCTTCGACACGATGCAATATGGAACACAATATTCACAGAGAAGTGCTCACAAGCGCACGTTTGACTGGCAAGAAGACGCAGGTATTCTCTCTGCTGATTTCATGCGCTTCTATGCACTTGACCTCACGAGCCCGAGCACACAGCTCCATTGGTATACCTTCATAAACCTTTATATGGCACTTATCGCAACACCTAACTCCCTTATTAACCAGGCAATAGGGGCTCGCGCTCCGCTTTCCGGAGACACAACAAGAGAAGCTGAGAGAGCACACGCAAGAGCAGCGAGAGCTTGGGCGTTATTGCCTACAGAGAATGAATTACGAGAGATGGCACTACGTAATTTCTAACTCTGGAGGTCGAATGTGGCCGATGGCAAGGTAATAATTGAGATTTTGGGAGACTCCGCAAAATTTGAAAGCGAAGTTTCTAAACTTGCTGATAAAGCGTCTAAATCTGTTAGCAGTGTAGGCTCGTCTCTTTCAAGGGTCGGCACCGGTCTTACGGCCGCTATTACCGCTCCTCTTGCTGCAGCAACCGTAGCTGGCGTTAAATGGGCGGCTTCCACTGCATCTAATGCCGAACAGGTCAATCTTGCGTTTACGACAATGCTCAAAAGCCCTGAGCGTGCGCAAGAGATGATTCAAAAGCTTGTCAAGTTTGCTCGTGAGACTCCCTTTGATATGCCAGGGCTGCAGACAGCAACGCAACATCTACTTGCGTATGGCTTTGCCGCAGATGATGTCATTCCAATGCTTACTGATATTGGAAACGCGGCAGCAGGTCTAGGCATTGGACAACAAGGAATTGACTCCATTACTCGTGCATTGGGTCAGATGCACGGAAAGACGGTGGCTGCATCACAAGAGATGATGCAGCTTACAGAAGCTGGTATCCCTGCATGGGAGTATTTGGCTAAAGCACTTAATACCGACGTTGCAGGGGCCATGAAGGCGGTTGAGAAACGCACGGTATCGGCTGACACAGCCATTAAAGCCATACGTGAGGGCATGCAAGGCGATTTCGGCGGACTTATGGCCGAGCAAGCAAAGACGCTCTCCGGAGCTCTTTCCAACCTCGGTGACTCCGCTAAAGCAACGGTTATGGAAATCTATAAGACAGACGGATATAAGGCGCTCACAAAAGCTATTCAAAACCTGTCTGACCCTATGCAGCATCTCTTTGAAGCCATTATGCCGCTTGCTGAGAAAGCCCTTGAAAAAGCCGGTAAAACTATTGAGAATCTAGCCGGTGCTATAAGTAAAATGAGCCCTGAGCAAATACAGCAGATTGCTAAATCTATTGGCATGCTCGCTGGAGTTGGACCAACGCTTCTCGTGACAGGCAAAGCGCTTGAGGGGGCAGGAACTGGGCTTAGCATCTTTAGCAAAGTAGCAGGGGTTGCTTCCAAGGCTACAAAGACCATAAGTGGAGAGCTCCCGAAAATAGCGAAATCTGCAACCGACTTTGGAGGTAAGTTCAAAGCTGGTTTTCAAACGATTGGCAAATCAGTACAAGAAGCGCTTTCCAATATCGTTTTTTCTGCTTCGGGATTTGCATCGAAGTTTGCACAGTCTTTTGATGGTCTTCTTTCCCCCATTAAAGAGAAGTTTTCTTCCATGGGGAAAAATGCTGCAGAGTTCTTCGCTACCGGCTTTGAGATGGCAGGAAATACCGTCAGGGCGGCTGCAGAAGGTATTGCAAACATAGCAAAAGCGGCGTTCGATACTATCGCGCCGCATGTCGCATCTGTTGCTCAAGCGATTTCTTCCAAGCTCTCCCCCATTACAAGTGCCGCAGGAAACATCTTCAAGACTGTAGCCGATAAGGTGAAAAGTAGTTTCGAAGGTATCGCAGGACATATTCAAGGAGCATTTTCAGGAATTGCGGGAAGTCTTTCGAAGTTCTTTGAGCCGCTTACAACAGCTCTTTCAGGAGCGAAAACCGCTGTTGTAACATTTGCCAAAGATATTGCAACGAACCTCGGAAATGTCGGAAAAACTATAGGAGATGTCCTAGGTCCCGCTTTTAGCAATATCGGGAGCGCGATTACAGGATCTATTGGACCTGCTCTTTCCTTTGGCGGAAAACTCGTCTCGGCCTTTGGCGGTGCTACCGTCATTTTAGGTGCACTCTCTCTGGCGGCCGTTGGTGCAGCAGTTGCCTTCACCGCCATGGGCGGAGATGTGGGCCAAGCTGTCGCCAATATTGGCTCAAATATCGTAGGTCTTGCCAATGAGATTCCTGCGATGTCCCAAGCGCTCGCTAATATGATGCCGCAGGTGATAGAGGGGCTTAAGTCGGCAGGTCCGGCACTTGCAAATACGCTTCCTGTCCTGTTCGCTCAGGTGGGCGCAGCATTTGAACAAAACATGCCGCTCATTTTGGAAGCGGTAGGTGCGGCGGCACAGTCAATCTGCGAGGTACTCGTCGCGTCTGCTCCTGCCATCTTTGACGGAGCATTTGAAGCATTTAATTTTATCCTGCAAGCTCTCTCTGAGGTTGCGGGGCCACTCGCGGAAGCACTTCCACAGATTATCAGTAGTTTTGTTGCAGCGTTTGCGGCAAATGCTCCGACAATCTTTGCAAGCGCACAGGTGCTCTTTATGCAGCTTGTACAAGGTGCAGTTGCCATTATTCCAAGCCTCGCAGCAGCACTACCAACTATTATCAATACCGTTATAAACGCCCTTCCCGGCTTCATTGGAGCACTGCTTTCCGCAGCTGTAACACTCTTCACCGCGCTTATTCAAGCCATTCCGCAGATTATGCCTGGACTTCTCTCGGCAGTCGGAAATCTCATCAGCACCGTTGTCCGCAATGTCCCAAGCTTTGTCGGTGCCTTGCTCTCAGCCGCTGTAACGCTTTTTACGGCGCTTGTCACAGCAGTTGGGCAAGTAGTCGGACAACTTGTTTCTGCGGTCGGAAACATGCTCAACTCGGCTAGAAATGCTATTTCAAGCTTTAGTCTTGCAGATGTTGGCAGAAACTTTATCCAGGGCTTTATCAATGGCGTAGGAAACATGGCAGGGGCCGTTATGAACGCCGTCCAGAGCCTTTTTGGCGGTTTAGTGGGAGCGGTTAAAACAGTACTTGGTATCGCATCTCCGTCTAAAGTCATGATTCAGATGGCGAAATACACCGCAGAAGGCTTTGTAATCGGTCTTGCTGGAGGTGAGCGTGATGTGTACAAGGCATCCCAAGAGCTCGCCCGATCTGCCCAAAGGGGTGTTGATGATTTTGCGCTTAATATCCCGCAGAGTCGCGCTTTTGACATGGCGGCAAACCTTGTAGCAACAAGCGCATACGCAGATACAAACCGCGCCATCAATGACTTGAGCTGGCGCATGGAAGACATGACGCAGCGTATGGAGAGAGCTCTTGAAAGCCCCGTAACGCTTAATGCAAACGAGCGTGAGTTTGCACGCATGGTGAGAGAGGTCAGATAGTGAGAACCGACATTCGATATGTAAATAGCAAAGGTATCTCAATGGAGTTCGGAGGAGATGATGCATCTCTCCACTACTTTGAAAACGAACTGAGAGATTGGGAGTGGGAGTACACGAGTGCGAGCTCTTCTTCTCGCATTACCTCTTTTTCAAGACGCTCCAAAAAGCCAAAGAAGATTAAGTTCCACGTTGGCATTGCAGCAGCTACGGAAGAAGAGGGACTTGTCAAAAGAAATGAGCTCATCACTCTTGGAGAAGCTGATATCGTCTCTAAAACTCCCGGTAAACTCTATATTGGAGACTGGTACATTAACTGTTATATCATTGCAGGAGAACCAACTAACTACTGGCTAAGCGATCGATTCGCAGAATTCAAGCTAACCCTTTTAGCTGAAGACCCCTCATGGATCCATGAGATAATTCATTACTTTAACCATGAAATACAGGCAAACCCCGGAGGAAGTAAGAAAGACTTTCCAAAAGAGTTTCCTTTTGACCTTGGGCAAGGCAAACCATCTAAGATTTTTACAAATGACGCTCTTGGATCTGTGGGGTGGCTTTGGCGAGTGTATGGACCGGCCACAAACCCTTATATGCGCATAAACAATAATCTTCATCAGGTTAACACTCAAATACCAAAAGGTGCCTATATGGAGGTTAACTCAGTTGCAAAGACAATTGTACTTATAGGCGCTGACGGTAAGCGAGAAAACCTTTATGCCGCAAGAGCGCGTGGAACATCCACATCAGACTCGTATATCTTTAAGGCGATTGACTCCGGAGATGTATCGGTACTTTGGGACAATACATTCGATTTCGACCTAACGATTTTCGAGAGCTGTTCTACGCCGCCTTATGAAAAAGAGAGAAAGAGGATAGCTAAAGCGGCGTCCGCACCAAAAGAAGAGGTGACTCACAATGGCTGATATCTGCTATACCGATGCAAAACACAAAGATATCGGCGTTATTCGCGGAGCAAAACTTGACCTTGAATACGGAGATACAAGAAACGACTTTGAACTCACGCTTAACGCTCCTTGTGAATACAGTCTTGTTCCAGGGGCTTATATTTACATCGAAGACAGCGAGTGGGGCGGCGTGATTGACTCTCTTGGCTCAGTCTCAAAGACAAATACGCTTACCTACAAAGGAAGAAGCTGGCATGGAATCCTTGCTGACAAGATACTAGAGCCGGACTCGAGACAAGACTACCTTAAGGTCTCCGGAGACGCTCATACGGTCTTAAAACAGATTATCAGTCGTTTGCAGCTAAGAGATGTATTTAGCGTATCTAATTTTCTCTCAAACATAGAGATTAACTACAGTTTTGACCGTTACTGTAATGCCTATGAAGGTATCAGAAAGATGCTAAAGGCCAAAGGTGCGCGGTTAGATCTATCTTTTGATTCAGTCTCCGGGCATGTTGAGCTTTCCGCAAAGCCAATCGTTAAATACTACGATGCAGCAGACTCAGACCTCACAGACGTACAGATTAAAAGTGTTGTTCGTCCATATAACCACCTTATTTGTCTTGGTAAAGGTGAGCTAAAAAATCGTATTGTCCGGCATTTTTACGCTGACAAAAGAGGAAGCATCTCTACCACTCAAACGCTTTTTGGTATAGACGAGCGCTCTCTTACCTACGACTATTCAAACGCCGAAGAAGACGAGCTTATCAAAGGTGGTATGAAAAAACTCAAAGAATACCAACAGGCAGACATTATTAAAGTAACTTTGGATGATTCTAAAGAGTTTGCCATAGATGATGTGGTTGTTGGTACAGATATTCTCTCCGGCCTTACAGTTGCAGCTACCGTTGGAACGAAAATTGTCGTTATTACCGACACAGGGTGTTCCATCTCTTATAAAGCGGGCGGCGTATTTATCTAACTCGTTACTACCCTCAGATGATTTTAGATGAGATGGTATCTGATGGCTACGTGCGAGGGAGAAAAACGCATGTCAAAAGAGAAGGGATACTCGCGTCTTCGTTGCGACAGGTGCAATAAAGAGATTTACGCGAAAGACGATTCTGTGAGTGCCGGCGCCTGGGCAACAATCAAGCGCTATACCGCTGATGGAACACTTCAGGAATATCTTGTCTGTCCGTCCTGTAAGGCAGCTTGTAGAAAGTTTGCCGACAAGGAAGATAACAACTTCCTTGATTTCATGATCAGCAATACAGAGGAGGTGTAATTATGGCTTTTGAAGGTGTAGTTGCATATCAAGGAAAAGAACACATCACAGCTCCGCAAATCGGGCGCTTAATTGCCGGTGTATGCGGCTCTGTGCGGGGTATCTTGCAAACGCAAAATCGCATCAAGGCATCCATGCAAACCGCAAATAGGGTCCGTATTGATACCGGAGACGTCATCATGGATGGTCGCCTGGTAACAAATGAGGAGCCAATGGAGCTCAATGTCGCCAATGGTCGTGCCGGATATAAACGAAACGACCTTGTTGTGCTCAAATTTACGCGCGCCGTGAGCGGAGTTGAGAAGTTTGAAGTCGAAGTTTTATCCGGAGACGCCGTAAATACTGGCACGCCAAAAGACCCCGTTTATACGGCAGGAGATATCCTGTCCGGCTCAACAAGCGCTTGTATGCCGCTTTGGAGACTTCCTATTGACGGTATTACGGTTGGTGAGCCGGTGTGCATGCTCCCACAGATTGCAAGCCTTGGAAGCGAGGATTCTCTTGATTTGTTTAGCTGCTATAAGCCTTCTTACTCTGGAGGTTCAAAAATCTTCTGGCGGGCTTTTGGCAACAAACAAACGGTTACTATCCAGGCTCAAGTATTCCTCTCTGACACGAGCGCATGGGCGTCTATTAAATGTCCTTTTACTATCCCTGAAGGCTATCGCTTTAAGGGCTGTGGTGAGCGAATTAAGTCGATTGGAGAGGGTGCTGATGGGCTCACGGGAGACGAGCTGAGAGTTCCGTTTGCACTAAGAGATGGAGATCACGGCACGGAGCATCTGGTTGTCTATAGTGATGGCTCAATCATGGCTCAAAACATGGGCGGCGGCGGCCATACAAACGGCTGGCGATGGGGAACACTTTCCTATGCTGTAGGTGATTAGTATGAACCCAATTACCTTTGAGCAAATTGTTGCCGCTGTAAGTTTTGTCGGCCTTGTAGCCACGCTCGTCCATACGGTCCGCACTATGAACGCAGCTACGAAGCAAAAAGTTGTAGACGATGCTCTGCAACTTGCGGAGATCAAAAGTGACATTAAGGATATAGGACGAGACGTAAAGCAAACCAATGACAGTCTTATCTCATATATGTCGCATACCGATGAAACAATCTCAAACATTAAAGAGACGCTCTCTTTACACGAGGGGCGCATCATCAAGGTTGAGGGTGACGTGCGCCACCATACCGACGAGCTCAACCAAATTAAACGGAATCGTTAGAAAGGAACTAATCATGATTAATTGGAAAGTACGCATGCAGTCCCCGAGCTGGTGGCTTGGCATGGCAGGAATTGTCGCAAGTCCGGTACTTGCTTATCTTGGCCTTGCTTACTCCGACCTCACGACCTGGTCGAGTGTTGGCAACGTCTTTGTGCAATTCGTCGGCAATCCCTACCTTATCGGAACTGTGATTGTAGCTGTCCTTGGTGCTATTGGCGTTACGGCTGACCCAACCACTAAAGGTTTTAGTGACTCTGCACGCGCAATGACATACACCAAGCCAAGCGAGAAGCCCGCACATACTGCTATGGAGGGTGGCAATGCTTAAAGGAATTGACGTATCAGGCTACCAGTCCATAAGTGGCGGTACCTATGACAGTAGCTACGTGGAGACAGCTTACAGCGGCTCTGACTTTGTGATTGCCAAAGCGACACAGGGCACGCGACCGATGAACTCGTATATGACGGCTCAGCTTGAGCGTGCGTTGGCAGACGGTAAGCTTATCGGAGTCTACCACTACGCAGACGGTGGAGACCCCGCAGCTGAAGCTGACGCTTTCCTCGACCGTGTTAGTGGCTATATCGGACGTGCTCTTTTGGCGCTCGACTGGGAGACCACAGACAACGACGCATGGGGCTCTACTACATGGCCGCGGCGCTTTGTAGACCGAGTGCACGAGCGTACCGGTATATGGCCAGTGGTATATACCTATCCGGCTGGACGTCCTCACGTGGCATCGTGCGCGAGTGATTGCGCGCTTTGGATTGCAGGCTATCCGGACAATCGCTTCTCGTGGGAGCTGCCGGAGATGATCTACAATACCGGTGCGTGGAATGACTGGACTATCTGGCAGTTCTCAAGCTCAGGCGGTCGATGCGACCTTAATGTGGCGCAAATCGAGCCTGCGGGCTGGGCACGTATCGCCGGTGGCACCGATACCGCCTTTACTCCGCACTGGGTGCACAATGATCATGGCTGGTGGTACGCACTCACGTCTACGACGTGGTACTACGACTGCTGGGCATTTATTGACGGCTACTGGTACGCCTTTGACAAGGACGGCTATGCTCGCAAAGGCTGGTACTTTGACGGTGAGCACTGGTACTACTTACGTGAGATCGAGGACGGCTACGAGTGTTCTATGGCTGTTGGTTGGCAGGATATCGGTAAGTATCGCTATTACCTCAAGCCGGATGCGGGCGCTCCCATGGGTGCTATGGCTACCGGGCTTTTTAAGGTTGACGGCAAGATGTATCTTGCCGGAGAAAATGGCAATCTCTTAGACAAGGGTGTACATGTGCTGGACGGCCACGCATACGCCGTGGCTGAGGATGGCTCAGTAAAGACTGATGACACTGTACAAGTCGATACTGACAGTCAGGGACGGCTGACGTCACTACGCTAACCATAAACCCCCTCTCGCTTTGTGCGGGAGGGGGTATTTTTTATGAGCTATGCTAAACACATCCTTAAAAAGACTGTCTGCATATTTTGGTTTTCAATCTCTTATAACCTAAGTTCATCATAGCGATAATTACTGAAATATAAGGTAAACAAATCGTTTGAGGCTACCTCGCTTAATGGGTACCGCCAATCATCACATACAGATACTTCTAAAATCTTGTCGAACTTTGGATTTGTATAAGGATAAAGGGCGCGCTTGATTGCAAGGTATAAACTCAATTTTGGCTCCTGCTTTCCGCTCTCGATTTTATATATTGTTTCTTTAGAGACTGGATATCCAACAACTGCAGTAATTGCATCTGCGAAAACTTCAGCTGTTTTAAATCCAGCTTCAGAACGTGCGTGCCGTATGAGAGCTCCAAGCAGGCCTAAGTCTATCGATCCTTGACTTTTATCCATTGCTTCTCCATCCATTATTAGATTTATAGCAAAATTTTAGTACAAATTGAAAATTTTTGTTGTACTCGTCAATGTATAGTAGTATTGTCTAAAATGACGAAAATTCGTAAGGAGGTGAAATAAAATGCTACGAATGAGAACTATCAGAGAACTAAAAGGGAAGACTCAGAAAGAGGTAATGAGCGATACGGGTATATCGAATGACTGGCTATCCAAAGCTGAAAAAGGAGTAGCGCATAACCTAAGTGTTGAAAAGCTTAAAACACTTGCGAAGTACTATGAAACAACAATCGATGAACTAGTACAGGAAGTAAAGTAGAACGCCCCTCCACCTACCAAGTCAAAGGGCGTTCTAAAGAAATGGAGTACAACAATGTGTACAACTAATGAGATTATACCATTTAATAATGATGAATTTGGCATCGTAAGAACATCGGGAACACCAGAAAAGCCTGAATTTTGCTTAATTGATGTTACTAAAGCTATTGGATACAAAGATTCCAATAATGCAGCTAAGCAGCATTGCCGTGGGGTGGCGATTTACCACCCCATCCAAGATAGACTTGGAAGGTCTCAACGAGCTCGATTCATTACTGAAGGAGATTTATACCGTCTACTTGCTTCAAGTAAGCTAGAAAGTGCGCAACGCTTTGAAAGTTGGGTATTTGACGAAGTCCTCCCCGCCATTCGCAAAACCGGCTCATACTCTGTAGAGCAGACGAAGAAACTTGAAGCAGCAAATAACCATATAGCAAAGCTTGAAAAAGAACTAGAAGAGCAATACGTGCTCTCCCGCAATTTCGACCGTATGCTCGATATATTCAAACGCAAAATCGAAGAGACTGTTTCTTTGCAAGAAGAAGTTGATAGGCTCAAAGCCAAACAAACCCGTGCTCTACCTGCCCCTAAAGTTGGAGCAGCAGAAGGTACTATGAGCACTGTACAAGCCGCAAAGCTCCTACAGATGTACTATCCGTTTGTAAACCGTGATTGGGTTATATATACGCTCAGAAATGCCGACTGTATGTGTCAGAACTCCTGCGAGCCAACAGTAAACGGCATTCGCTGGGGAATCGTGGTCCCAAAGCTAGACGTTTACTTCAAAAACGGCGTGAAAACCATCGGGAGACAATACTCACACATTACAAGCAATGGTTTTGATTGGCTTGCAAAAGTCGCTAAACGATCCGCTGAAAAGGAGCTGGTATAACTATGACGAAATCAACTTTTGAAGTCGGCTCTGATGCCGAAGGTATTCAGCTTTCTCTTGAATGCCTAAGTGAGCTTCTCTATATGCTTTCCGGAACTAGAGAAGGTACCGACCAGAAGGCAGCTTATGGACTGAGTGAATACGCTAAAACCATAGCCGAGCGGCAAGGCAAGCTTACAAGCGCAATCTATGGTCGAGATTAGAGCTCATTACCTCCGACAGATGATTGATACAAGCCTTTTTGCCATAAGGCTCCTTTCTGGGTTTGGGGTGTCGGCTTACCGTACAGGCCGACACCCCTTTACTGTTAACTTTTTGATTGGTTTTTCGCGTCCTTGACAAGTCCCAAATGTCCGAGAACACATCAAAATATAAAACTTAGTAATAACAAAACAGCAGATAAAATATACTGTATGATATACAAGTGTTTTCTTACAAGACAAGCCACATATTCGATCGGCTTCCCCTCTGAAAAGAAATTTTAGAATGCATGAAATTCAGGCTCCATATGATTACCCACAAGCAGGCTACGTGAGTTTGCTATAAAACCAGTCAGACCTCTCACCCTCAATCAAACCGTCGGCGGTTTGGTCCCAAAAATTGAGCCATTATATTTTTTGATTGCTCGTAACGCATCAATAATTGGAATAAAAAGAAACACGGTAAATGCTATACCGGCAACATAATAGGCAAGTGAATCCTGCTCAGAAAAAGACATCTGAATCCATGCAACAAATGGAACTCCCACAGCAACAAGAATTCCTATAACAACCTCGTCAATTCCGGTTCTCCATGCGAGTTTTGGCTTATCAGCAGGTGAAACGCACACGGTATGGTAATCGTGCAACAGGCTGACGCTTCCTGTTTTCATCTGCCATATGCCAATAATAATAAAAACAATTCCGAATAAAGTGCTTCCTATAAGATAGACAGCCATAGAGTCACCCTGCCTCATTTTGGCAAACCCTTAAGGACCAAGGTTTTACAAATTAGTACCCCTCAGGATGATATTTTCCAATCTTATGCTCGGTAGTCATAACGTCACCCTCTGACTTAAAGTTAATCTTGGCATATGTCATAACGTGAGTACAGCCCGCCTTTGCACCGATAAGCTGACAGTTCTTGAGTACCTCCATGCAAAGATCATAGCTGCCCTCAATGACCGTCTCAAACGGTCCGACAAAATACTCCACGCCGGTACTCGCAATATAGCCAATGACCTCATCAACGATATGACACGTCTCTTCATCGGAAGAAGCGTCCATCGGCAAATACTGAATGGCAACGGAACAATTCATACCTACTCCCGGGATTCTTTTGTTGCCTCTTTTATGGCATCTTTCGTTGCATCTTTTGCCGGTTCTTCTCCCGCTTTCTCAGAACCCCGCATCCGCTCGTACTCTTCTTCCGTCAGGACATCCTCAATACGCAAATTGATGCCGGCAACTTCAAGACCCGTCATACTCGTAACCTGAGCTGACACCGCCTGCTTCACGTCTTCGAAAACCTGGGGAGCGTATGCGCCAAAGCGGATAAGAACCGAAATATTAATGCGCACCGCATTTTCATGAGCCACTTCAACGCTCACGCCCTTAGCGGCATCAGTTGCACCAAGCACATCTTGTACGCGGTTAAGCCAGTTGCCACGAGCCCCCACCACATTGTCTACTTCCCTGAGCGAAAGGGCGGCAATCTTTTCTATAACCCCATCGGAAAACGTTAGGGAATCCTCATCTGCGAGCTCAGTATCAGGCTGAGCCTGGGCATCCGTAAGCTCAGCACTCGGGTTTGCGTTCGAATCTTTTGTAATATCTGCAGAGACGATCTCATCTGCGGGTACAATCTCGGTACCAACGGTCTCATCAGCCATGAAAACTCCTCACCGGTTAACAAACATTAACGATACATCAACGACGATCAGAAAAGAACTCGCGAAACTTTGTAATGAGCGTTGCGGCACCATCGAATATCTGGCCGATAGCTACGCCGACAATAACCAAGATTATCAAAATTAATGTCCGCCAAAAGCCCAAATTAAAGAAGAGAATAGCCGTCAGCAGGCCGCACACACCACCAATAAAGGCGTTTTCGTGACCGGGAAAATGATTATGAATCCATGCCTGAATCGTATTCATAGGCCTTACGCCTCCTCGGAAATTGAAGTCTCGGATCCGCCATGCTCCGCTGTCATGGAAACCCTAATCTCAGATGACGAATCTGCTGAAGCCATAGGCTGATCAGACACCTCAGCATTACGTTTTTTATCGGAAGAATCTGTACTTTCTTCTGGTGAATTCTCTTCCGGCAGGTCTTCTCGTGGCGAGAAGTGCGCACCGTCCACAAACGCTATATTAATGGAAGCCACCGTATCTCCACACACCGCTGCCAAATAAGTTTCAAGCTGGCCGTGAAGACGTGAGCCGACTTCGGTAACGTCAAGTGCCTCCTGAGGTATCACTCGTACCGATACCCGCACACGATTACCACGGGTAATATCTACTCGCACACGATCGCAAAGACAATCCCCTTCAGCGGCAACGGCGCTTTTTGCCTGTGAAACAATGGCATCGCGCGTCACGGAGATAACTCCTCCGTCAAGGGTTGCAACCGTGAGTGAATGAACATTTCGAGAGAACAGGCCCATCAAAAGACACACGGTAAACCCGGCAACCGAAATAATCATGCACACCTGAAGCGCAATAAGGTACACCTCATTGAGCAAAAGATTTGATGCAATTTCAGTCCATGGACCAAACCATGTAAGAGCAAGTCCTGCAAGAGAGGCGCCCCCTGCTAACGCAAATATAACGAGACAAAACCTCTTGAAACCGTTCATGAAACCTCCCACCGGAATCAGCTTTTTCTACCGGAATCGGCTTTTGTATAAGTTTACTCCATCACGCTTGCTTCATCGCGCTTGCTCCATCGTATGAGCAAAACACTTTAGGCCAACTTGACAAGTTTTGACAGGATTTTGAAGCCCATGAAACGGCTCATTCAATCTACAAGGTGACTCTTACGACCTGTGATGTAGTTTTGAAAAGCTGTGATGTAGTTTTTCATGGCGAGAAGAGCGGTTTTCTCGCCATATCTACATCACAGCACTGGTTTTTGAAGCAGAAAAGTACATCACAGCTTCAGAAAAGTACATCACAGCTTCAGAAAAGTACATCACAGCCCTGGCTTTAAGCTACGCCGTTGAGCTACATCTTGAGCCGCACCTTTGAACCGCGCCTTTGACCCGCATGAACTGCGCTTCAAAACTTAGCAGTGTTTCTCGCGAAGATCTGACCTACATAAGATCTGACTTAAGCGTTCTTCATAACCACTGAGCGTACAATACCTGCTGCTTTATCGCAGGAATCGAGAACTTGCTCCATACAGTCAAAAATACGCAACCACGCAACGGTCTCACGACCGGCCATCTCATCGCGGAAGAGACGGGAAAGAGCGTTATGGTACACAAGGTCTCCCTCATCTTCAACGTGGCCAACAGCGATTGCTTTCTCCATCACGATAGGGTCTTTCTTATAGTCAGCCAAATGGTCCAGCATCTCTTTGACCGTAATGCATGCACGGAGAGTGAGCTCGGCAAGCTGCGCGCCTTCTTTGCGGAACTCTTCAACATTGAAGAGATCAAGACGCTCGGATACGGAATTCATACCGTCGACAATGTCATCAAGGCCAAGCGCAAGATCGGAGATGTCTTCTCGCTCAAAAGGAGTGACAAAAGAGGTGTAGAGTTCTTTCATGATGCGCTGGACCTTTTCGTCACATTCACGCTCATAGACCTTCATCTGTGGGATACGAGCCCCCGTTTCGGGATACCCATCGAGAATGGTTGAATACTCCTCAGCCGTCTCGACAATCTTTGCCCCAAATTCCTTAAACAGCGTATAAAAAATATCTTCTTTAGGCTCACCGAACATACAATCCTCCAATAAAATTCAGCTCAACGAGACAATCTTTTACCTCAAACAATTGTGCAGATTAGAACAGCATCAAAAACAGCTTTGCAAACAAATACCCGATAAGCCCACAACCCGGGAAGGTAAAGACCCACGCAAGTACCATATCTTTTGCAACGCCCCAATTTACTGAACGTGTATTTTTGGCAGCACCGGCGCCCATCATGGCAGTCATCTTGGTGTGAGTGGTGGAAACAGGAAGTCCGGTAAGCGTAGACAAAAGCAGGGAGGCTGCGGCAGAGATGGAAGCGGCAAAGCCTTGGTAGCGCTCAAGTTTTACCATCTCCATGCCTACTTTTTTAATAATGCGGCGGCCTCCGATGGCAGTACCAAATGCCATAAGTCCGGCGCACACTACCTGTAACCATAAAGGAAACACCTCTGTGCCGGAGGTTCCCGCACCGGCGGAAAGTGCAATAGCGAGCATGGCGATGGACAAAAATTTCTGTCCATCCTGCGCTCCGTGCATCATGGCAACAAACGCCGAACCCAGCACTTGAAGATGGCCAAACGTGCTGTCGGCGTGTTTTCTGTTGACGTTTTTGCAGGTTGCATGAATGATTTTGACAATCACCCAACCGGCGATAAAGCCGGAAATAGTTGAGAAGATAAGACCAATGATGACCTTACTCCACTCATCCCAATTCACCGCATCGAAATTGCCGTGGAGCGCCAAGGCTGCTCCCGTAAGACCGGCGATAAGAGCGTGCGACTCTGAAGTGGGAATGCCAAGTGCCCATGCACCCACCGCCCAGGTCACAATGCCAACGCAACCTGCCGCAAGCGCAATCAACGCCTGGTGATAGTCGGTTCCAAAATCGACCATACCAATAATGGTGTCCGCAACTGCGGTAGAAACAATACACATGACCACAAGACCCACAAAGTTGCAGATAACACTCATGGCAATGGCATTGTTGACCTTAATAGAACGGGTACCGACAGACTCGGCAATCGCATTTGCCGCATCAGTGGCACCGTTCACAAAAATACAGCCGAAAATAAGGACAATGACAACGGCAAGAAATGGATTTGCCACAATCATGTCAAGGAAGCGTCCAAAGGTAATCATTCGGTACCTCTCCAGTACTTCTGCTCTGTCCTTCTCATAATAAACGAAATAGACAACGTTTAGCGAGAAAATACTACCGTCTGCCGGAGTAGTTGTCTACATCTTGCCAGGTTGAAGAAAGCCGTATCGACAACATTGCTCAGCTATCCATATATGCAAGCTGCTTGACCATCTGCAAAACTATCTCGGCACACCTTTGCGAAGCAATTCTTTCAAAAGTTGCATAATCAAGTTGAGACGACACTCCCGGCTTGTCAGACATAAGCCGTACAATCACAAACGGAAGGTCGTTGAGCCATGCGACCTGTGCGATAGCCGCGCCTTCCATCTCACAGCAGAGCGCTCCAAACTCTCTGAGCTCCTCTACCTTTGACGCATCTGCAACAAACTCATCGCCCGATACGATTCTCCCCTGCATTGCCTTTATATAGGGAGCGACTTTTTCCACCGCATCAAGCGCCTGCTTGCAAAGTCCCGTGTCCGCTGGAAATGAAAACGTTGCAATACCGGGAATCTGACCTTGTGGATATCCCAGTGTATGCACGTCAATGTCGTGTTGCACACAATCAGACGACACCACAACATCTCCCACAATAAGATCATCAACGAGAAGCCCTGCAATACCCGTATTGATGACGCAATCAATCTCAAAACGGTCAACGAGAATCTGTGTGCACAGTGCTGCATTAACCTTGCCAATGCCTGATTGCACCACCACAGTGGCCGTGTCTCCGATACTTCCTTCGTAAAAATTTCTTCCGGCCACAGATATGACACGCTCAGACGACATAGTGCGCACGAGAAGAGCAACCTCTTCTTTCATGGCGCCAATAATTCCAACTTTCATGTGAGGCTCCACTTCTCACGTTCGAACTGCACTTGACTGGAGTCAAGTGGTCGCTGGTTTAAATCTCCACTCCCAATACGCTAGGACTCCACTCCCGCAAGCCACAAGCGGCCGGCGAGAGCACGCACGAGCTTGTCTGCCACGGGTTCTGCCTGTACCGAATCTCTGATGTGAAGGTGAACGAGAGCTTGAACGCCCACGTTCGTAATACTCTCAAACCGAACTTCAATCGGAAACGTAAGGTCAAGACTTTCGGTAAGTAACTCTTGAGCAACTTCAATAATCTCTTTTGTAACCACATCAAGATCTGCCGTTGGCTTTACCAGAACAGGCACGGCAACGTCTGTAATTGCCCAACGGGTTCGGTGCGTAAACGCGGTCTTATTCAACACTGAATTAGGGATAATCTGAACTCGGCCGGTACGCTCGCGCACAATGGTTGAACGCCAGTTTATATCCGTCACCTCACCGGAAATATCCCCTATGGTTACATGATCGCCGGGTTTAATAACCCCCGCCAGCATCAAGCCAAGTCCGCCAATAAGATTTGAAACGGTGTCTTGCAAACCAAACGACAGAGCAATGGAGGTCACGCCCAATGCCGTAACAAAGGCAGTTGGTTGTATACCGAAGACGGGTTGCAATACGGACAGGATGGCAAACATCCAGATAATACTTCGGATAACGTTCAGAAAGATGGAAGCCGAAGGAATCCGTGAAGCATCCAAAGCTCTTCTCGACACACGAATTACCAGATGCTCAATGATGAGCGCAATAACAAAAACCGTGGCGAGAAATACGGCGCGATAGAAAAAGTCTGCAGGCTCAAGACCAAGAATTGTCTGATTGGTATCGGATAGCATCCTTATCCTAACTTTCTATTTTGACGATGGGTGCAAAGCCCTTCATCAACTTTTTAACCTTATTCGTCCGTGTAAACTTAACCTCAATGGTATCGCCTTCTGCCGAGAGTACAATCCCCGGGCCAAAGGTTTTATGGGAGATCTGATCCCCCGCCTCAAATGTCACTTTTGCCCGTACGGGGTCTTTTTGTATCGGTGTAAACGATGAAGAACCCGTAGATGATCCGCCGGTAGAGCGTGTCCGTGAGCCAAAAACATTGCCACCGTATACCTCTGAGCCGCGGCCTGAGCCAAACGTACCGTGACGGTCCCCTCGCTTTTCCCAACCGACGCCCAAAAAATCCGACGAACCGACGCCTATGGCTCTCACGTGCTCGGAAGGAATTTCCGAAATGAAGCGAGATACGGGATTTGCCTGCGTGGAGCCGTACATACGTCGTGTGGAAGCATAGGTAAGGTAGAGTTTTTTGCGCGCGCGTGTAATGGCAACGTAGGCAAGACGCCGCTCCTCCTCCAAATGTGCCGAGCCCGTATCGGAAGCGATGTGCGGGAATATGGTTTCCTCCATTCCCGCTACAAAGACGGCCGGAAATTCAAGGCCCTTTGCGGAGTGAATGGTCATAAGCGTTACGGCAGAGGTCGATCCCGCAAGGCTGTCCAAATCTGAGCGAAGTGCCAGCCATTCCATAAACGCCGGCAGTTTCTGGGCAGCCACGGAAGGATAGTCGGGAGCGCTATATGTCGCCGTATCAAAAACCGTTTCGCTGGCACCCGTCGGATTGGAAGTCGTCGCACTAACGTCTGCCACATGAAAAGTCGCATCGGCCGTTTGCGCATCTCCGCCATCCAAAGCACCCGCCGCACGAAGTTGTTGGAGGCTCTCGAGTGTCTCTGCAATATCATCATGCGTCTCATCAAACTCAGCGGCAACGCCAAAGAACTCGCGGATATTCTCAATGCGGCCATCGGCCTCCATGGTATGCTCCGCCTCATATGCACGGATAAGGCCTGATCGATCGACTATTGCCTCAATGACTTCGTCAAGCTCTCCGTCTATCGTGCGGCCAGCCTCAATGGCTCCCGTAAACTCCGCAAGCGAGTTTCGAACCCTGGCAGAAAGCAGGCCTTCTTCAGCAATGCACGCCTCACACGCAGAAAAAAACGACAGCTGATTGTCGAGAGCAAATTTCTGAATTTTGGAAATGCTCGTGGAGCCGACACCACGCCGAGGCGTATTGACCACACGAAGTGCTGCCACATCATCGTCAGGATTGAGAATGACCTTCAGATACGCCATGACATCACGAATTTCAGCCCGATCAAAGAATCGCGTGCCACCTACGATCTTATACGGAACGCCTGCTCTGAGCAGCATATCTTCAAGAATACGGGACTGTGCGTTGGTACGGTAAAAGACGGCAATGTCGTCGTAGGAAGTTCCCTCGTCATGAAGTTTTTCAATTTCCGAGCCAATCCAACGACCCTCATCACGCTCGTCTGCCGCGCGATACACGCAGATCTTCTCGCCGTCACCTTCATTGGTAAAAAGCTTCTTCTCGGTTCGATGTGCATTATGGGCGACAACCGCATTTGCCGCTCCCAGAATATGCCCCGTTGAGCGGTAGTTCTGCTCAAGTTTGACTACATGAGCGTCTGGATAGTCTCCCTCAAATGCCAGGATATTTTTGATATCAGCACCACGCCAGGAGTAAATGGACTGGTCGTCATCTCCTACAACCATAAGGTTTTTATACTTTGATGCCAAAAGGTTGGTAATGGCGTACTGAACGCCGTTGGTATCTTGGTACTCATCAACATTGATATAGCGGAATCGCTCCTGATACGCATCCAAAATAGCGGGATTTTTTGAAAGCAATTCGAACGCTTTGACGAGAAGATCATCAAAGTCCATGGCTTCTGCCCGCTTCAGGCGGCCCTGCAAGGCTCGATACACACGAACGGCAACATAATCAGCAGGTGATGATGCCATCTGCTCCATATCGTCTGGCGTGATGAGTGCGTTTTTTGCGGCACTTATCTTTGACCTCAGAGAAGCCATGGGAAACTGGCGAACGTCAATGTCCAAATCGGCCATAATAGCCTTTACCAGACGCTTGGAATCGTCGTCATCATAGATGGTGAAGTTGGGACCAAAGCCTACGGCCTCAGAGTCTTCCCTGAGCATACGCACGCACATAGCATGGAAGGTGCATACCCACATACCACGTGTACCTCCGGGAAGAAGCGCTCCCAGACGCTCGCGCATCTCGGCTGCGGCCTTATTGGTAAACGTAATCGCAAGTATCTGCCAGGGGCGCACGCCTTCATCGGCAATCATATGCGCAATGCGATAGGTAAGCACGCGCGTTTTGCCTGAGCCTGCTCCGGCAAGCACCAAAAGCGGTCCTTGGGTAGCCAACACCGCTTCACGCTGAGCGGCGTTAAGATCTTGAAGACTCAGGCGCGAGGGATTGACAGAAAAAAGATCTAGCTGTAACGCATCAGACATAGTGCTCCAATTACATCGTGGAGAAGCCCAATAGGAAACTCAATAGAATACGAGCGTAGCGCTAAGCGCGGACAACAATTCTTTTTGAAAGCCGTTATGCAAACAAGGCAAAGTATGCGATAACCGCAATGCCTAAGATGATGCGGTACACCCCAAACGGCTTAAAGTCGTGTTTGCGCACGTATCCCATGAGGGCTCGGACAACGCCCAAAGACACCACAAAAGCCACCACACAGCCAACCGCAAGAATTGCAATTTCAGGTGAGGTAAATGAATTTCCCTTCAAGAAAAACTTTACCAAGCGCAAACCCGAAGCACCCACCATCGTAGGAATTGCCAAGAAAAACGTGAACTCAGCCGCAACCGAGCGCGAACATCCAAGCACCAAGCCGCCAATGATGGTAGCTCCGGAACGCGATGTTCCCGGAATGATGGACAACACCTGAAAAAGGCCGATGCCAAATGCCGTCTTCCAATCCAGCGCATCAATGTCAACAACACGTGCTTGTTCATCGGCACTACAACGCTTTACTACAGTGTCTTCAGAGAGGCGCATGTGCTTTCCGCGAGGCTGCACAACGGGAGCTGCCTTGGCGACCTTCTCGCGATGTGCTTCCAAAAGGATAAAGATCAAGCCATACAAAATAAGAGTTGAGGCAATGACATACGGGCTGCCCAAGCGCTCTTCAATAAAATTATCCAAGGGAATACCGACTGCTGCAGCGGGAATACAACACACCACAACCTTTGCCCACAACTTCCATGTGCAACGACGCTCTTCTTTTGTTTTATGGGGAGAGAAGGGATTGAGTTTATGGAAAAAGATGGCACACACGGCAAGGATTGCTCCAAGCTGAATCACCACGACAAACATATCCCAAAAGTCAGCAGACACACTCAGCGGCACAAATCTATTCAAAAGCAGCATGTGCCCGGTCGAGGAGATGGGTAGCCATTCCGTTATACCTTCAACAATTCCATATACTGCAGATACGATAAGATTAAAAACTTCCACAACTCCCCTTTCGTTTTGTTTGTACATCATCGCGCAAAGCGTAAGTACCGACAAGTACGAGTTCTTCTCGACATGAAATCTGCTTTATAGATACCCCGTATGGATTTTCCTATAGCCGTCCCCAGGCGCCCCAAAGCACTGCTTTCAACGAGCAGCGCCCGTCGTCCCTGGGCACCACCCTCATTGAGCTATCTACCGCCCCAAAGCACTGCTCTCACCTGCAATTCTTGCAAAATACCCCTCAAAACGTGTAAACTTGATACCCTCGCACGAGCGGAGAAGAGGTCATTGCGCACCCACGCATGCAAACCCCAATCGCGGAGGTATCGTATTTTGAGTTTTGAACAACATAGGGCACACGGCAATAGGATGCACGGCATCAAAGGTTCTGTATTTGCCCTTACACTTGTATGTATTCTTTCCGTTTCTCTTGTTGCTATGCCTTACACGGCATATGCCGAGTCTCTCGAAGATCTTCAGGCAAATATCGAGAAGAGCAACAACAATTACAACAACGCAACCAATCAGGTCGCTGACTTGCAGCAAAAGATTCAAGACAATGAAGCCCGTATCAAAGAGATTGAAAACCAGCTTCCGGAGCAACGCTCAAGAGCTGCGGCATCTATCGCAAATACCTATCGGATGCAACAGGGCTCTCTTGGAATTATTGATTTGATTTTATCGACCGACAACTTCAATGATCTGATTTCACTTCTGCAATATCTCAACATCATCTCAAGTCGCAATGCTGACACCATTAACAACCTGGTCAATCTCTCAAACGAACTCGACGCTACCAAAAAAGATCTCAATGCTCAGATGGCCGAGGCTGAAAAGCAAAAGCAAGCTGCCTCTGATGCGCTACAAGAAGCCGTTGATGCCCGCAATGCGTTGCAAAAACAAATGGAGGAGCAGCGCGCGGCAGAGAAGGCTCAAGAAGAAGCCGCCATTGCTGAAGCACAGAAAAAAGCTCAGGAGTCCAACAACACCTTCACCAACGCATCAGGTCAGCAGACCGACTATGTGGCACCTTCCGACAACTCGTCTGATAACTCTTCGGATTCATCTCATTCTTCCAATCCTTCCGGCTCCGTTGATTGGTCGGATGGAAAGAGTGCTTTTGTTTCAAAGTGGAGCAGCAGAATTGATGCATATCTTTCCGGGTCACCCTTAGCGGGATATGGCTCAACGTTTGCGGAAGCCGCGTGGGAGTACGGTGTTGATCCGCGTTTCTCGCCTGCAATTTCTGCCGTTGAAAGCACCAAGGGAGCCTATTGCTTCAGACCACATAACGCATGGGGCTGGGGTTCTTCCAGCTGGGGATCTTGGGAAGAAGCCATTTGGGCTCACGTTGCCGGACTCGCCAGTGGATATGGCGGTTACCTCACGTATTCAGGTGCGGCAAAGTACAATCCCGCAAACCCCAATGGCTGGTATTCGGCCGTTCAAGCCAATATGAACATGATTTGATAGATTGGTCGCCCTGTTTACCGCTCGGTATCCACGCCTCACTCGACTACCTCGCGTACCGCGCAGGCGCCATGCGTACCGTTCGACCGCTCCGTTTACCGCTTAACTTACTTTTCCAACCAACTTCCCTCACGTTATGCCATACACTCTAAGAGAGTACGTTTGACGGATAGGGGTACGTATGATTTATGTCGGCAATTTTAGCTATAACGATACAAATGACGATAAAGACAACTACTGTCTTATGCCCTGCCTTGTGGAAGCTCAAAGTACCGAAGAGGCCTTGGAGCTTTTCTCCGAGCATCTCTTTGAAGTGAGCAAAGTGTCGGATTTGCTTGACGGCGCTCAGGAGATCTATCTTGACTCAATAGTCGAGCTGCCTGAGATTCCATCAAACCCGCTCATTATGCAATGGCAAAAAATTATGCCCGCAGGAGATGGTCTTTGCAGCATTACAAGTGCCCTTCCTACGGTTGAATTTGATGATGACGTCGCAAACGCATATTCGTGGAACGAAGCCGAGCACAACCATAGCCATGGCCACGATAACTGCGAACATGATGACTCCATCTACGACCACGAAGATTACGAAGACCGCGAAGATCATGAAGATTACGGCACTCTCGATGACCTGAATGAGGAACTTCTCGAAGAATTGGCTCAAGATGAAGAGCCTTTTATGCGTTTCTAAAGGTATTTTTCCTATTTGAAATAAACAAATACGAGAAGATTCCCATAAGCGCAATTACGGTTGTTCCTCCAAGAATGGC
>ERZ773005.273-NODE-273-length-45129-cov-6.435151_pt1 | contig 45129 bp, 35 predicted proteins | sample MGYA00580666_ERZ773005 | MGnify/ENA primary metagenome ERZ773005 (study PRJEB29015, sample SAMEA2737999) | human oral metagenome | biome: human oral; feature: human-associated habitat; material: dental | place: China | collected 2061 ...
CTTCTGTAAGGGCGGCGCACAATGTCCACAAAGTGGACGTTTGTGCGTGTAGTTTGTGAGAGAAAGGAGCATTTGCATGAAGAAGAGTCTTTTCGTATGCTATCCGCGCTGCACGACATGCCAAAAGGCGCGGCGCTGGCTTGAAGAGCGCGGCGCTGCAGTCGAGGAGCGCGACATCAAGGAGGAGAGGCCGACGGCCGACGAACTGCGTGCCTGGCACGCGAAGAGCGGCCTGCCGCTGAAGCGCTTCTTCAACACGAGCGGCTTGAAGTACAAGGAACTTGGACTTAAGGATAAATTGTCCACCCTGAGCGAGGCCGAGCAGTATGACTTGCTCGCTTCCGACGGAATGCTTGTCAAGCGTCCGCTTCTCGTCGCCGCTGACTTCGTGCTCGTCGGCTTCAGAGAAAAGGAGTGGCAGGAGCGCTTTGAATGAATTTGCAGGGAAGCTGCAGCGGAATGGACAGCTTCGCTTTATCCGCGCTTTCGGGGCTGCGCCCGGGCTTTTGCCTTGGGTGCAGTCCCTTTTTGCTTTCTGGAGGGAGGCATCTGCCGAACGATGGGAAGCCCTTGGAAAACTACACGCACAAACGTCTGCTTCGTGGACAAAAGTGTGCCGCCATCAAGGAAAGTTTGCCAATCAGCCTGCGCCTTCGGCTTGGCTTCTCGGAATTTCGCAGTAATTCTTGGATCTTCCCTTAGGAATAGAGGCGTTCGAGACGATAGATACATTGAGCGCTTATGTTTTGGAGACTTTTTACGAGGAGAGATACGGAATGAACGGAAACCTGAAGAATTGCCCTGCGTGCGGCAAGCTCTTTCTCGCGCAGCCGAAGCAGAGGCTGTGCGCCGACTGTTTCGAGAAGCAGCGCGAGGAGGAGGAGCGCATCATCCGCTATGTGAATGCACATCCGGAGGTGACGACGCTCGACGAGATTGCAGCAGGAACAGGAGCCGAGCCGAAGGAGATCCTGCGCATGATTCACGACTCCCGCCTCCTGCAGGCGGACACGGAGATCCGCTATCCGTGCGAGAGCTGCGGCACGCTGATCACGCGCGGACGCTACTGCGCGGGCTGCATGCGCGACTTCAAGGCCGGGGCGGATCGCATCGGTTGAGCGCGGGGAGGAGGAGCGCGTTTGCGCCGCTTTTTGCAGAAACTTCTCATGGAGGGAAGCTTAAGCTGAAAGAATCTTTTTCCGATACTACTCATGAAAGACGGGTATGTGAGTGAGGATGCTCCGTCTCCGTCCATAAAAAGAAAGGTGGTGAGGTGCGATGTCCATCCAGGTGCAGGGGCGTGTGCAGTCCCTTTACAATGTCTATGCGGCGAACGAGGCTTTTTCCGCCGTGCAGGCGCAGGATCGGAGTCAGCTGGAAACGCCGCGCAAGGACGCTGTTGTGCTTTCCGAGGAAGGCAGGACGTTCGGCGAGATTCTCAACCGCTTGAAGGCGGATAACGATAAGGTTCGAGAGGACAAGGTCGGCCTTTATGCAGGGCGCATCGCCGCAGGCGATTACTATGTCGCAGGCCGCGACATAGCCGCGAAGATGCTCGACCAGCGCATTTGAGCGAGCCTTGTTTGACGTGTCGCCGCGAGGAGGATGATTATGTGGCGTGAAATGAAGGAAATCATGAGCGCACTCTCTTCGTGCTATGCGGAGCTTGCGAAAGTCAGCGGGGAGAAGCACAAGGCGCTGGCCGCGATGGATCTCAAGGCGATCGAGCGCGTCGTGAAGGAAGAGGAAAAGTTCGCGGCGGAGATCGAGCGGCTTGAGACGCGCCGCAAGGCGGCTCTTCGCGCCCTTGCGGAGAGGGAAGCGGGCATAGAGCCGACGATGAAGCTGCGCGAGCTTCTGGCACGCTGTCCGGACGGGCGGCTCGTGCAGGAGCTTGAAACGCTGCACGAGGAGCTTGACCGGCGCATGAAGGAGGTCGAGCGCTTGGGCGAGAGGAATACGCTGCTTGCCGAAGGCGCGCTCGCCGCAGTGACGGCGAACCTCAACCGCATCGGCGGCACGGTGGCGGGCGCGTCCTACGGGGCGGGCGGCAAGGAAAGCGTGACGCGCGAGCGGCGCTTCGATTTCAAGGCGTGAGGCTATGGGAGAAATCATCAAGCTGCTCAGGCAGCAGATCGACTTGTGCCGGAGCCTTCTCCTTGCGACAGAGCGTCAGCGTCAGGCTCTTTGCGACGGTTCGGGCGATTCGATGAGCAAGGAGACGAAGGCGATCGAAGTCCTGCTCATCGGGCTGCGGCGAATTGAGAAGCGGCAGTCGCTCCTCCTCAAGGGAACGGCGACGAAGAACCTCGCTGAACTCCTCTCGCGCACGGCTCTGTCCGAGGAGCGCACGACTGCAAGGCAGCTTCTGCAGGAGGCGGACGGCCTCATGCGCGAGATGCGAGAAGCCGTCGCCATGAACGGCGCCCTGCTCGACCGTCACATGCAGTTCATCCTCTTCAACATCAACGTGATGGCGGGAACGCCTGCGGAGGCGACGTACACGGCGAAGGACATGAAGAAGGGAAAGAAGCGGACGGACGCGGACACGAAGGTGTTCGACGCGAGCGTCTGAGGGGATAGATTATTGAGGAAGCACGGATTCGCAGGAGCGAGGCGGCGCCTCTGAAGGAAAAGGGTGAAGAAATGCGATCGACATTTTCCGGACTGAACACGATGGTTCGCGGCATCTACAACAATCAGCTGTCCCTCGATACGGTGGGGCACAACATCACGAACGCGAACACGGAAGGCTATTCGCGCCAGCGCGTGAATCCTGCAGCTACGCGGCCGCTGGAGCACAGCGGCATGTTTGGCGGACTTTTCGTCGGCACCGGCGTCGATTCGGAGTCGCTGACGAGAGCCCGCGATTTTTTCGCGGACAAGCAGTATTGGCAGGAAGAAGCTACAGAGTCCTACGCGAAGTACCGCCAGAAGAACTACGACAAGATCGAGGCGGTCTTCAACGATTCCAAGACCAAGGGGCTGCAGAACTCGATGCACAAGTTCTACAGCGCGTGGAACGACCTCAGCGTCTACGCGAGCGATCCCGCGAAGCGCGTCTCCGTCATCGAGGCGGGCAAGCAGTTTGCCGACCGGCTCGAAGAATCGGCGCAGAACGTGCAGAAGCAGCTCGATCTCGTCTATCGCGAGATGGACACGCAGGTCAAGGACGTCAACGAAATCACGCAGAAGATCGTCGAACTCAATAAGAACATCTCGCTCGCCGAGGCGAACGGCGCGATGGCGAACGACCTGCGCGACAAGCGCGACCTCCTCGTCGACAAGCTGTCGGGCTACATGAGCCTGCACGTCTACGAGATGGACAATGGCATGTACCAGGTCGTCGCGGGCGGCGCGTCCATCGTCAACGGCATCTCGCGCCTCGAACTCAAGATGGACGGCCCTATTGAAAACAAGCGCTACGGGGTCAACGACTACTCGCTTGTTTTCAAGGACACGAACACGCTCTTCACCCCGGGCAACGGCTCGCTGCAGGCCGCCGTCGACTCCATCAAGGAGGACAAGGCGTACATGGACAAGCTCGCGAACATCGCGGCGACGTTCATGACGCAGTTCAACGACCAGCACCGTGCGGGCGCGGGCATCGACAAGGACAAGACGTCGAATCTCAATTTCTTTGGCAGAAACGACAAGTATTACGTCTGGGACAAGGAACGCCAGTCGCTGCTCGCAGCGAAGGTGACGGGCACGGCGTCGACGACGGCCGGTTCGCCGCCCGTGACGACGCACACGACAACGCTTTCCACGACGGCCGGCGACACGCAGGAACTGCAGGGGCTTGAGATCATCAAGGCGATGAAGGTCAGCGCCGAACTTACGGCGCAGAACGGCGAGCTGAAGGTCGCGGCGCGAGGCTTCGGCGACAACAGTGACGCGAAGAACTCCTACGTGCAGAATTTCAGCTACAGCAATTCGACCGTTCCGCCGAACATCACGGGCACGGGCACCGTCGTCCACAAGACGAGCGACATGAACGGCACGGCGGACGGCAGCAACGCCGTCCTTTTGACGAACATCTTCAACATGGAGCAGAAGGACACGGGGCTGACCATCTACAAGAACCCGACGGCGGGCAGCCCGACGGAGCACCGTCCGACGGGCACGGTCTCGCTCAACAACTATTACAACTCGGTGACGAGTGCGCTCGGCATCGACTCGAACGCCATGGACACGAAGGTCAAGTTCCAGGAGGATGTGATGACGCAGATCGAGGCGTGGCGCACGTCGGTCTCGGGCGTCAACTGGAACGAGGAGCTTTCCAACATGATCAAGTTCCAGCAGGGCTACAGCGCGTGCGCACGCTGCATGACGACGATGGACGAAATGCTCGACCGTCTCGTGAACAACACGGGACTGGTGGGAAGGTAAGGTGAAATAGATGAGAATCGGCAGCTTGCACATGGTTTCGCGCTATCAGAAGCAGCTCAACACCGCTGCGGAGGAGCAGGCAAGGCTCATGGAGCAGTCGGACGGACAGTCGCTGCACCGCCCGTCGGACGATCCCGTGCGCTACTCGAACTGGCTGCGCTACGGCACGGAGCAGAACGAGAACGAGCAGTACAAGAAGAACGTCGAAGCGGGCAAGTCTTGGATGCAGCGCACGGACGGCGCCGTATCGGGCATGGCGGACATCTTCAAGACACTGAAGGAGAAGACGATCCAGGCGGCGCAGTCGCCGCATCAGCAGACGGACATGGCGGCGATCGCCAAGGAGATGACGGCGAAGCTGCATGAGATCGTCTCCCTCGGCAACTCGCAGCAGGGCGATCGCTACATCTTCTCGGGACAGTCCGACCTCACGCAGCCGTTCCTTCTCTCGGAGAAGAAGGTCGCGCGCGGCATCCCCAAGACGCTCGACGATCAGCAGTCGAAGTTCTTCAGCAATACGAACGTATCGGGCCGCATGAAGCAGATGATCACGCTCCAGGGCGACGACAAGAACGAGTACTATCTCGACACGAAGACGGGCGACGTCTATTCCTACGACTTCATGAAGGACGGCTACAAGAAGAAGGTCGCGGCGGGACAGGCGGAGGTCAATCCGGCGGCTGACCGCGCGGGCAATGTGGGAGCCTTCAACGTGGCGGACAACTTCCTCAACACGGGGCAGATCAAGGATGCCTCGACGACGCCGCCGGCGGGTGCCGGACAGGGCGCGGGCTGGACGAAGAGCATCACGGTGAACGGTCAGACGGTCAACTTGAAGCTCAAGACCGTCGACCAGCAGATCGTCAAGTACCAGGGCGATTTCAAGCAGATCTCCATGGTCAAGAAGAACGGCGCCGTCGAGCCGACCGCCGACACCGTCAACGCTACGGCGGGCGACATCTTCGGCACGGACATCTTCGACGATGAGAACTCGGGCAACACGCGCTCGGGCACGGCGGCGCTCAACGACATGCTGACCGTGGCGGCGAAGGTCGACTCCTCCGACGTCAACTGGCTGATTTCTGACGGCGTGACGCTCGCCGACGAGTCGCACAACAACGTCGTCATCGCGCAGGATCATATCGCGGCGCGGCACAACGTCTACAAGGGCATGGCGGACATCCTCGACGACTACGCCGTTTCCATCAAGCAGGACATCTCCGACACGAACAGCACGGACGTCGCGAAGCTCGCCGTCCAGCTCATGCAGGCGTCGGCGATCTACAACATGTCACTTTCCGTTGGCTCGCGCATCCTGCCGCCGACCTTGACCGACTACTTGAGGTAAGGAAGCGAAAGCAAGGCTGCAGAAAGGAGGGGCGCGATGCTTTCCAATATGACGTATCTCAACGTGCGCCATACCCTGCCCATGCTCGGCTGGCAGACGCGCTCCTTCCGGCTTCAGACGAGCATGACGCCGACGCAGATGCGAGGGACGCGGCGCGAGGCGAGCGCGAACCTCGGCGCGACGCAGGTGCGCATCGACATCGACAGTTACGAGAGCCGCAAGGCATACGGCTTCCGCAAGGACGCCGACCTCTGCGCGGACTTCAAGAATGCGGGTCTTGCGGGCGTGAAAAGCGGCACGAGCCGCCGCTCCTCGGAGGCGTGGCAGGCGATCGACGGTGCGGCGAAGCCGAATGCCGACTTTTTCCAAAAGCAGGCGAAGGGCAGGATCGAAGCCGAAATCAAGGAGCAGAAGGAGATCGAGCTGAGGCCCATCCCGCGTCCGAAGATTACCGTGTATCCGGCCGAGATCAAAGGAGCGCCCGATGTCGGCGAGCACTCGATCGACATACGTTCCGATCCTTTCGCTGCGTATGATTATGAGCCGGGCAGCATCGACTATCACATGAAGGTGGAAGGATCCATTCACATGTGGACATCCATCGGCCATTATGATGTATACGCATAGGGGAGAAGAGCATGAGAAAGATCACGACGACACGTTTTGGAGAAATCGAGGAAGATGAGGGAAAGATCGTTCATTTTGCCGCAGGCCTTCCGGCCTTCGAGGACGAGCATGAATTCATCATCGTTCCGTACGACGAGGAAAGCCCGTACGTCTTCCTGCAGTCGGCGGCGACGCCCGACCTCGCCTTCCTGATGACGATCCCGTTCCTTTTCTTCCCTGACTACGAGTTCCGCTTGGAGGACGATGTGCTCGAAAGCCTCGCCTTGGAGAGCCAGGAAGACCTTCTGCTCTACGTGCTCCTGACGATCCCGGGCAGCGACATCCGCGAGATGACAGCGAACCTTCTCGCGCCCGTCGTCATCAACAGCCGCACGAACGAGGGATGCCAGGTCGTCCTCGACAAGAGCGACTACCGCACGAAGCACAAACTGTTTTCCAAGAAGGAGCAGACGGAAGAAAAGAAGGAAAGCGAGCGGGAGGCGAACTGAATGCTGGTATTGACGCGCAAGCCGCGCCAACAGATCATGATCGGCGACGACGTCGTCGTTCATGTCGTGGAAGTGCAGGGGGACAACGTCCGCATCGCCATCGAAGCGCCGCGCGAGGTCAAGATCTATCGCGGCGAGATATATCGCGCCATACAGGACGAGAACAAGCGGGCGGCAGCGCCCGCCGACATCGACCTCAGCGGCGCGCTGCCCGGGACGGAGTGAAGAGCCTCGTCCGGGGCAAGACTTTAGCAAGTCGTTCCTTGCAGGAGCAGGAAGCTCCTGTGCTGCCTCGCGCAGGAAGCGCCCGGCAAACAAGGGATTGCATATATTTTATCTATGGAGGGAGAAATCATGACAAGCAAGATTCAGGACGCGCTCGGCGCGGCGGCCGTCATGCAGATGGCCGATCTTGCCGTGGGGGGAAGCCCGGCGCCCGCTCATGCTGCGCCCGCAGACAGCGGACGGCAGGCAGCGGCGACGGGCGTGGAGAACCCTGCGGCGAGCAGCCCTGCTGTTGATGCTTCGCCCGCCGCCGTCGTCGACGAGCATCTGAGCACGCAGCTGCAGGCGCGGGAGATCGGCGAGGCGGCGAAGACGAAGAGCGAGGCGGCAGAGCAAGAGCGCAAGGAAAAATCCGGCAAGGACAAGCCGGTCGACGAGTCGCAGATGACGTACCTCATGAAGGAGATCAACCGCATCATGAGCCGCATGAACTGCAACATCGCCTTCGAGTACCACAAGGAAGTCGACGTCATGAGCGTGCGCATGCTTGAAAAGAAGACGGGCAAGCTCATCAAGGAGATGCCGCCCGAGTACATGATCAAGGGCATGGAAAAGACGCGCGAATGGCTGGGCACGTTCCTGGATCAGCCGGCCTAAGGAGGAAGAATCATGGGTGTAAACGGAATTTACGGCCTTTCTGGCTCGGGACTTGACGTAGAGTCCCTCGTCAAGATGGGCATGAAGGGCAAGCAGAACCAATACGACAAGATGTACAAGCGCGAGATGACGAACGAGTACACGAAGACCGCGCTCAACGAGCTTTACAACAAGGTCAACACGTACAATCTTTCTGAGCTTACGAAATACAAGAAGCAGTCCGACATGGCGGCGAAGAGCGCGTCAAGCTCGGACGACAAGACAGTCACGGTCAATGCGAACGGCGCGGCGGCCGTCATGAGCCATACGGTCACGGTCGAGAAGCTCGCGTCGAACGCCTACTTCGTGTCGAACGCGCCGATCACGCGCTCCTCGGACAACCCGGACAAGGCGAAATCGAACGAGCTTGCCGACATCGCTTTCAAGCGGATCGACAAGCTGACGACGCTCGGCCCCGGCGGCGTGAAGCAGTATCACGTCTACTATGCGGACGGCACGGACGCCGTCGTCAATGAAGGCGACACGGCGATTGAGATGGATCTCGCGGACAAGGATCCGGCGTCCGCCGACGACATCTATCACGTCAAGTATACGTTCAAGGATCTCGTGGAAAACAAGAAGACGCTGAACGACCTCGCGAGCAGCATACAGAATGCCAAGCGTCCGCCGAAAGGGCCGAAGGACGTCGCGCACAAGGCGAACTTCAACGCGAGCTACGATGCGGCGACGGGTTCTTTCAGCATCTACAACAAGAGCGGCGGCGCCGCCAACGTCATCAGCGTCAAGACGCTCGACAAAGGCTCGACGCAGCTCGTGAACAATTTGCACCTCGCGAAGTTCGACCAGTCTACGAACACCCTGACGAACCTGCCCTCTTTCGTGCAGGGAACGGAGCAGAAGTTCGGCGGCACGGCGGGCAAGGTCAAGGTCGACGGCAGGGAGTACGTCGTCGATGAGAACCGTCTCGTCGCGGGCGGCGTCACCTACAACTTCCTCAACAAGACGCAGCCCGGGCAGACGGTCACGGTCTCCGTCTCGCAGAATGTCGACGCCGTCGTCGACAGGGTCAAGAAATTCGTCGAGAGCTACAACAAGCTCCTGGACGAGCTGCAGAAGGAATACAACACGCAGCACGACAAGGACTACGACCCGCTGACGAAAGAGCAGGAAAAGGGCATGTCGGAAGAGCAGGTCAAGCGCTGGAACGAGAAGGCGAAGGGCGGACTCCTCTACCACAACACCTACCTCGGCAGGCTCATCAGCAAGATGAGAGAAGCCGTCGCGACGCCCGTCGCGTCCGCCGAGTCGAAGTACAATTCCGCATCCTCGCTCGGCATCACGACGAAGGTCGGCAACAACCACGGTCATCTGACGCTGGACGAGGACAAGCTCAAGAAGGCTCTGGCGGAAGACCCCGACTCCGTCTACCGCGTTTTTGGTTCGCTGGACGAGAAGGACGACTTCAAGAACTCCGGCGTCTCGATGCGCCTGTCGAAGGTCGCCTTGGACAGCCTCAAGGAGATCAGCAAGGAAGCGGGCACGAAGTCCGATTGGGACGATGCGTCGACGCTCGGCAATCTGATCCGCTCGCAGAAGCAGAAGATGAAGAACTTCAAGCATCTCATGGACGACTTCCAGAATCAGCTCTACAAGAAGTACGACGCGATGGAATCGGCGCTGCAGCGCATGAACAGCACATACAGCTCGATTTTCGGCGCGAAGTGACAGGGGAAGGCAGGGGGAAAACGAATGGTAAATGCAGCAGCGGAAGCATATAAGAGGCAGCAGATCATGACGGCGACGCCCGAAGCCCTGACGCTCATGCTCTACAACGGCGCCCTGCGCTTCATGTCGGAAGGCAAGGAGGCTCTGGAGAAGAAGGACTACGAGTCGGCGAACAACTCGATCATCAAGGCGGAGAAGATCATCACGGAATTTCGCGTGACGCTCGACTTCAACTATGAGATCTCGCATCAGCTCCTGCCGCTGTACAACTACGTCTACGACTGCCTCGTGCAGGGCAATCTGGCGAGCGACACGGCGAAGATCGACGAGGCGGCGGGCATCATCCGCGAGCTGCGTGACGCTTGGGCGCAGGCGATGAAGAAGGCGCGCGCCGAAAAATCGGGCGAGAGCTTGGAAAGCGCGGCGCCGCCCATGCCCGAGATCTCGACGACGCCGCCGGCAGAGGGCGCATGATGGAGCGGCGCACGCCCGAGGAGCTTTGGCGGCTGTACTTGGAGCTTTCGCGCGAGATGCTGAAGTTCCTCAAAGAGGACGACGTCGACCGCTTCTTAGACATCGAAGCGCAGCGAGCCAAGGTCTTCGAGCAGATGGAAGCATGCAGCATCGAGGCCTTCCGCGTGACGCAGGAAGGGCGCACGCTCGTCGAAGAACTCAAACCCATCGAGATGCAGATCATCTACAACACGAAGGTCTGGCTGAACAAGTCGCGCACGCAGCACGAAACCGTGCTCGACTACGAGGTCAGGGGCTTCGACCCCAACGGTCATCTCGTGAATCGCGAGATGTAAGGAAGCGCTCGGGGCGACGACGCTTCGACGGAACTTGTTTCAGCGGTGCGTCGCAAGAAAAAATTGCCGGCGGGAAAAAAGTTTCAAAAAACGCTTAAGGAAATGGCGCGTCCCGCCGATAAACTAATTGAGCAAAGGCAAGAAATGCTTGCCGCTCAAAAAAGTGTCAGCAACCAGGCGGGGCTCCGATCGACCCGCTGCATGAAGCTAGCTAGCGGCGGCATGCAGCAAAGACGGAAAACGCCTGTTTTGCTTATTTGCGCCGCAAGGCGCACGGACGGCGAGAGCCGTCGCAAGCACCGGACAAGGATGCCCGGCAGAAGGAAAACTAGGAACAACCAGGGAGGAAAAGACAAATGGCATTGGTAGTTAAGAACAACATGATGGCGGTCAACACGCTGAACACGTTGAACAAGAATCAGAGCGCGCTCTCGACGAGCCTCAAGCAGGTTTCGTCCGGCATGAAGATCAACGGCGCTGTCGATGACGCTTCGGGCTATGCGATTTCCGAGCGCATGCGCGTCCAGATCCGTTCGCTCGATCAGGACAACCAGAACACGCAGAACGGCAACAGCATGATGAAGGTTGCCGAGGGCGCTGTTTCCAGCACGGTTGACATCCTCAAGACCCTCAAGGAGAAGGTCATCAACGCTGCGAACGACACGAACACGGATGACGACCGTCTGACGATCCAGAAGGAGCTCAACCAGAGCATCGACCAGATCAACGACAACGCGAACATCACGTTCAACGGCAAGTACCTCGTCGACGGCACGCACAACCAGAAGGTCACGGCTACGACGACGACGTTCACGAACCAGTCGATGAGCACGGCGACGGCTGCTGCCTCGGTCATGACGAGCCTGCTCGACCGCACGGGCCGCAACCTCAACATCCACACGCAGGATACGATTACGATTTCCTATGTCAACCAGGGTAAGACGGTGACGACGAGCTTCAAGGTTTCTACCTGCACGTTTGAGGATATCATTAAGTCGGTTTCCGGCGCGGCTGGTTCGGGCAAGATGCTCAGCAAGGTCGGCGCGGATTCCATCATCGGCACGAATGTCGCCGGTGACACGGTCTACACGGCTTCGGGTGAGAGCGCGATTTCGATTTACGCTGCAGGCACGGGCGTCGGCAACTCGATCGGCGGCATCACGTTCAGCATCACGGACACGCAGGGCAACATCAACAAGTCGGCGAATGCTGTCCTTGATGCTTTCTCCGAGACGGTTCGTGCGCAGGACAGCTCGCAGGACAACTCGATGAACTTCCAGATCGGCACACGCGCCAACCAGGCGATCCGCGTCGGCATGACCGATATGCGCGCCCAGGCTCTTGGTCTCCAGGGTTCGGACGGCTCCACGCTGAACATCAGCACGCGCGACAAGGCGAATGCTGCCATCAACGTTCTTGACAACGCGATCAGCAAGGCACTCGACCAGCAGACGACGATCGGCGCTGTTCAGAGCCGCTTGAACTACACGAGCCAGAACTTGACGACGGCAAGCGAGAACGTCCAGGCTTCCGAGTCCACCATCCGCGATGCCGACATGGCGAAGGCGATGACGAACTACACGAAGAACAACGTTCTCATGCAGGCTGCTCAGGCTATGCTCGCTCAGGCGAACCAGTCCAGCTCCGGCGTTCTCAGCCTGCTCCAGTAATTTCGTCAGAATTACAAAAGAGCTCTCAAGAACCTCCCCTTCGGGGGAGGTTCTTTTTCGTTCCCCGACTTTTCTTATCCGTATTTCCTTAGAAGATATTTCGTAGTATAATAAAAACAAGAAGAGAATCTCAACAAGGAGAAGCTGCCATGTTGCTGTACAAGAGCCGAGGATATGTATTATGACGTATTGGCAGAACGGGTAAGATTTCTTAAGGAAACAGAGGAAGGGGCTGGGATCATGTGCGAAGCGATGGAAAATCTTGCAAAGGACATTGCACAGGAAGCAAAGGCACAAGGCATGGCACAAGGCATGGCACAAGGAAAAACGGACATCGTCCTGGAAATGCTGCGGGGCAAAATGCCGCTTGAAACAATCGCGCACATGTCGAAATTCTCTTTGGAAAGAGTGAAAGAACTTGGCAAGATGCACAGCTTGCTTTAAGGAAGTGCGGATCAATCCGTCCGCCATCTTCAGATATCGTTTCCCCAAATGGATTTTTCGTGAATAGATGTTGCGATTCTGCCTTTGTTGTGGGCGGAATCGCAACTTTGATTTTAGCTGTGCGGGGCAAAGAGGCATAATTTCGTCTCATTAAGTTTCTCGTCTTTTATCACGATACACGGTTCGATAAGCGCGTATGTTTCGCGAAAGGGCTGTATGTATTCGGTGATTTATATAAAAGGGGCATCTGTATGATGAAGATTTCAGCTTGCTATATCACGAAGAACGAGAGCGCGAATATCGCCGCATCCATCGAGAGCATAGAGGCGAGCGTCGATGAGATCATCGTCTGCGATACCGGCTCCGAGGATGATACGTGCCGCATTGCGGAGGCTCTTCCCAAGGTGAAGCTCTTTCGCGGCGCGTGGCGCGACGATTTCGCGGCGGCACGAAACGAGGCGCTTTCTCATGCGACAGGCGACTGGGTCGTCTTCCTCGATGCGGACGAGCGGTTTTCCGAAGCGACGCGCGGGAATCTTCCTGCCGTTCTGGAAGAAGCGAAAGGGTACGACGCGCTCGCCGTGAAGATCGTAAATCTTGACATCGACGGCCAGGAGGAGAAGCGCATCGATCATACCTACGTCGTGCGTGCCTTCCGCCGCTCGCCTGAGATCCGCTACGCGGGGCGCATCCACGAGCATATCGAGCGCGGGGACGGAGAGCTGCGCCTTGCCTTCGCTGCAGAGGAGCAGCTCGTACTGCTCCATACGGGCTATACAGCGAGCCGTATAAAGGGCAAGGCAGAGCGCAATTTGAGGCTTCTGCTGCAGGAATTGGAGCGGACGGAAAGCCCGGAGGATCTCTACCGCTACCTCGCCGAGGCGTATGAAGGCGTGGGCGATGCGGAGCGCGCGCTGCACTACGCGCGGCTCGACATCGCAGACGGCCCTCGCCCCGTGCTTTTTGCGAGCCGCTGCTACCGCATGATGCTCTACACGCTTCCTGAGGGTGAGGAGCGCACGCGCGTGCTGGAAAAGGCGCGGCGCGACTTCCCGCGCATTCCTGAATTTCATGCCGAATACGCCGAGCATCTGGCACGAAATCTGAAATTTTCTGAGGCGGCGGCGGTGATGGAAGAGGCGTTTCGCGCCTACGCTGAGCACGAGGAAGACGGCGAAGCCATGGAGTTCGACGATGCGATGCTCGCCGTGGCGAAAAAGCGCACAGTCCTTTGGCAGAGAATTGCAGAGAGGGAGAAGACGCTCAAAATCTCGGCGTGCGCCATCGTGCGCGACGAGGCGCATGACATGCCGCGCTGGCTTGAAAATACGGCGGTCTACAGCGGTGAGCGCATCGTCGTCGATACGGGATCGAAGGACGAGACGAAGGCGCTGGCCGAGGCGGCAGGCGCACGCGTCTACGACTATCCGTGGCGCGACGACTTTGCGGCGGCGAAGAACGAAGCGCTTTCTCATGCGGCGGGGGACTGGGTCGCTTTCCTCGATGCTGACGAATATTTTGCAGAGCCGCAGGCCGTGCGGCCGTATCTCGCCGCACTGTCCGTCGAGCAGCCTGAAATCGAGGCGGTCATGCTGACGGTTGCCAATCTTGACGAGGACGATCATTTTAAGGAGATCCAGCGCTTCCCGACTGTTCGCATTTTCCGCCGCCGTGCAGATATCGCCTTCGCCGGGCGCATCCACGAGGCGGTCGGAAAGAAGGAAGGCCGGCTCGAAATCAAGCTGGAAAGGAAGCATCTGCTCGTCTTCCATCTCGGCTATTCTTCGGGGCGTGTCAGGAAGAAGAGCGAGAGGAACTTCGCGCTCCTGCAGGCGGACATCGAGAAGAACGGCGAGCAGCCCGGGCATTGCCGCTATCTGGCGGACTGCTATGCGGCTTTCGGCGATTGGAAAAAGGCGCTTTATTACGCCCTTTCGGCGCTCGATTCCCCCGTGACTGCCATCGGCAGCGACAGCGATATGTACAGGACAGCGCTGCAGGCGATGCGCGAATGCCGGATGGGGGCAGAGGATATGCTCGCCTTGACGGAAAAGGCGCTGGAAGCCTTTCCCGAGTTGCCCGATTTCTATGCGGAGAAGGGCATGATCCTCTCGTCAATGGGAAGGCTCAGGGATGCTGCTGCTTCTTTCGAGCACGCCTTTTTCCTCGCCGCACGCGAGGATGGCGTGGTATGGCAGGCGTCGCGCTTTGCTGCAGACGCGCCGGTCGCTTGGCGTCGTCTGGGAGAGATCTATCTTGCGCTCGGCGAGACGGAGAAGGCGAAGGAGGCGCTTGCCGCTTCTTTGCGCCTCCATCCGTTCAGCGAGGAAGCGCTCGCCGCATGGCAGAGACTCATGGGCGTATCGTGCGGCGAAACCTTGCGCGAGTTCTTTCCACATACGGCGGAGGCTCTGCGCTTCCTTGTGCGCTGGGCGGCGTCCGCAGGGGAAGCGAAGCTCGCTGCCGATGTGGCAGCGGAGCTGGCGACGCTCTTTGGCGAACGCCTGCCCGAGACGGATTGCCTCGCTGCTTGGCAGGCAGGGGACTGGCAGAAGATGGCGGGGCTGGCGACGAGGGAGGTCGCGGACACGATGCAGGACTTATTCCTCACGCTGCTGCAGTTGTCGGAGCAGAGGGAGATGGAGCCTCTTCCCGTGCAGGAGATGCAGCCGCTTCTGTCCCCGCTGCAGGAGATCGTGCGCTGCTATGCGAAGGAAGAGCCGCTCGCAGAGGAGCTTTGGGAGTCGTATCGGGCGTTTTTGCCGGCGCTTGCACAGCGTCTGCCGCAGGAAACCTTGCTTCGCTATGTGCGCCTCCTCTCGAAGCTCTCGCCGGAGAAGAAGCGCGAGGCGGCGGCACTCCTCTTGGCGGCGGAACAGTGGCGGGCGTCGCTCGAACTTCTGGCTGCCGTGCCAGCGGATGCCGCAGCAGCCGACGCCTCTTTCTGGCACGATGCGGGCGTCGTTTTCTATCAGCTCGGCGACTTTGCAGCCGCGCGAGACAGTTTTTCACGTGCGCGGCAGAAGGGCTGTTCGCTGAAGGATATTGACGCTTATGAAGCATGGATGAAGGAGGCCTTGGCATGAAGCTTTCCGCCTGCGTGATCACGAAGAACGAAGAGGAGAATATCGGCACATGGCTCGCCTCGATGAAGAAGCTTGCCGACGAGATGATCGTCGTCGATACGGGATCGGCCGATTGCACGGTCGAGATGGCGAAGGCGGCGGGCGCCCGTGTCTTTCACCATGCGTGGCAGAACGACTTTGCCGCCGCGAAGAACGCTGCACTGGAAAAGGCGAAGGGCGACTGGATCCTCTTCCTCGACGCCGACGAGTATTTCAGTCCGCAGACGCTCCCCCAGGTGCGCCCGCTGCTGGAAAAGGTGGAGGCGAGTCCAAAGCCCATCGTCGGCGTGATCTGCCGCCTCGTCAACATCGACAAGGATCACGGAAACCGCTTCACGGGCGCGATTTTCCAACTGCGCATCTTCCGCAATAGTCCGGACCTTCGCTACGAGGGCAGGATTCATGAGCACGTCGTGGATGCACATCGGGCGGAGCACGAGATGTTCGCAACGCCGGAGATCGTCATCTTCCATACGGGCTATTCGGAGAGCCGCGTGCAGAAGAAACTTGAGCGCAACCTCGACTTTCTGCGGCAGAAGGAAGAGGCGGAGGGCGAGTCTGCCGACGACGCCCTGCACTATATGGACTGCTACTACGGCCTGGGCGATTTCATCAAGGCGGAGGAGTATGCGAGACAGGCGATCGCGAGCAAGATCGTCTACATGGGACGCGAGGGCGCCGAGTACTGGGGGCTGGTGCGGGCGCTGCTCGCCCGGAAGCGTCCGAAAGAAGAGATCATCGCCGTTTTGGAAGAGGCGATGGCAAAGTATCCCGACCTCGCGGAGTTCCCCATGGAGTACGGTCTTCTGGCATGGGAGGAATGCGATTATCTGCTTGCAGAGCGGATGTTCCGCCTTGGCATGGAGCACAAGGAGAAAGCTCCGGCATCGCTTCGCTCGGACAATTCCCTGCAGATGTTTCCCTTCGTCTGCGCCGCGCTCGGCAAGATCGCGGCGATGAAGAAGAGGCCGGCGGAGGCCTTCGACTATTTCCTGCGTGCCGTCAAGGAATATCTGTATGACAAGAGCCTCTTCCTCGCTCTTTACGATGCGCTCGCGGGGCAGGAGCCGGCGGACGTCATCGCGCTCCTCGATACGCTCTACGATAAGGAGCACGATGCGCCGTTCATCATAGAGGCTCTTCGTTCGCGCGAGTTGACGCCTGTGCTGCTCTACTACGCGCGATTTCTGCCGGCCGAGAAGCGTGACGAGACGCTGCTCTATCGCGCGGCAGGCCGCACGGATGCGGCGGCGGTCGAACTTTCGGCGCGGCTCAAGAGCTTTTCCTCGCTGCTCGCCGAGGCGAAGGGGGAGCAGGGCGTGCTGCCCGAGGAGGACGCCGCATCGCTCCTGCTTGCCGGGGCGTACAAGAGGCATTGGCGCAGGAAGGCGCTGCCGCTCGTCAGCATCATGATCCCGACGTACAATCGCCCGCAGTTCTTCGAGCTGGCGCTCCAAAGCGCTCAGCGGCAGAACTACGAGAATCTTGAGATCATCGTTTGCGACAACAGCACGGACGACAGGACGGAAGCTTTGATTGAAAAGTATCTGGGCGATTCGAGGCTGCAATACCATAGAAACAGGGCGGCGAAGACGAAGGAAGAGAATTTCGCGCCGTTCGAGCATCTCGCAAAGGGCGAGTACCTGCAATGGCTGATGGACGACGACATCCTGCTCGACGGCAAGATCGAGAAGATGATGCAGGCATTTCGCGAGAATCCTGCAGCGAGGCTCGTGACGTCGAGACGCGCTGTGATCGACGGCGCGGGCAGGCTGCAGCCGAATCCCTATGCGGCGGGCGTGCCCGAAAGCGAGGCGGCGTATTCCGTATTCGAGGGCGAGGCCGTCGGCAGGGAGACGCTGCTCGGCTGGAAGAACTTCCTCGGCGAGCCATCGGCCGTGCTCTTTCGGCGAGCCGATCTCAAGCACCCCTATTGGCATGCCGAGAGCCGCGGCTACAAGACGATTTCCGACGTGGCGATGTGGCTGGAGCTTCTGGAAGGGGGCGACTGCGTCTTCTTCCAGAAGCCTCTGAGCTGTTATCGTCGCCACGAGGCGCAGGAGGGACAGCAGGCGGCGGTCATCCTCCTGAGCCGCTTGGAGTGGCTGAGGCTCATCGGCGAGTATTTCGAGCGCCGCGTCTACATCAAGACGGAAGAGGAGTATCGAAAGCCGCTGGAGCTTCTTTACGGCGAGTATCTGGCGGAGCGCGACCGCTTCGACCGCGCGGCGGCAGGAGAAATGTGGCGCGAATATGAAGAGGCGATGCGCTCTGTACGGCGCACGCTGGAGAAGATGGAGGAAAAGGAGCGGCGGCATGGCAAGCGAGAAGGAAAAGGATAGGCTGCGCGAGAGGATCGGCGCGTGTCTCGCCGTGCGCGATTTCGACGCTGCGATGGACGCCGTGCGCGAGCTGGCGAAAGACGAGGCGGCACAGGCGGAGGCGCTCGGCGCCGCCGCGAGTATCCACATCGAGGCGGGCGACTACGAGGGCGCGGCGCCCTTGGTCGAAGCACTCCTGCAAAAGGAGCCGCAGTCCGTCTACGGCGCGTTCCTCCGGGCGCGTCTCCTCTTCGCCGAGGGGAAGTTGCTCTCGGCACATGACGAGCTCGCCGCGCTCTTGCAGCGCGAGGAAGGTCTTGCCCCTCTCTACGTCGAGAAGATCTGCAACCTTCTCGGCCAGACGGCGCGTACCATGGGATTGGCGGAGGAAGCAGCAGCCGCCTATGAAAAGGCGGCTGCTGCGGCGGAAACTCCCGAACTCCGTGCCGTAGCATGGAGCAATGTCCTCTTCGCGCTGCATTTTCTGCGCGTGCCGCAGGAGGAGGCATACCGTGCGCACTGTGCTTACGGAGAGCTTTTCCGCGACGTGACGCCGTTTCTTCATCGCCTTCGGCAAAAGCGGCGCAAGATCCGCATCGGCTATATCTCGCCCGACTTGCGCCGTCATGTCGTGCTGCGCTTTGCCGAGGCGCTCTTCACGCATTACGACGCCGAGCGCTTCGAGGTCTATTGCTACCAGAACGGCCCGGAGGACGAGGAGAGCCGCCGCATCATGCGTCTCGTCGACGCTTGGCGAAACATCTCGCCGCTCTCGCCGCGGGAGGCGGCGCGGCGCATCTACGAGGACGGCATAGACGTCCTCGTGGATCTCGCCGGTCATACGCGCGGCACGGCGCTTCCCGTGCTCGCCCATCGCCCTGCGCCCGTGCAGATGTCGGGCGTCGGCTACTTCGCGACGACAGGGCTTCCCGCGGTCGACTATATGATCGGCGACGTATGGCTCGACGGCGCACCGGCGGGCATCAAGGAAGCGCCGTTCTTTACGGAGAAACTGCTCGTGCTTGCACATACGCACCTCTGCTATACGCCCGAGGCGGCTGCGCCGCCTGCGGGCGCTGCGCCGTGCCTGCGGAAAGGTTTCGTGACCTTCGGCAGCTTCAATGCTTTCGCCAAGGCTTCGGACGAGACGCTCGCGGCGTGGGCGCAGATCCTCTCTGCAGTCCCGAGCTCGCGTCTGCTCTTGAAATCCGCCGCCTTTTCGAGCGAGGAGGGACGCACGGCGGCACTCGCGCGTCTGCAGGCGGCGGGAATTGACAGCGAGCGCGTCGAACTTCGTCCCGATACGCGTGAATACCTGCACGAGTATCATGATGTCGACATCGCGCTCGACACGTTCCCCTATCCGGGCGGCGGCACGACGTTCGATGCGCTCTACATGGGCGTGCCCGTCGTCATGCTCAAGGGAGATTCGCACGGCACGCGCTTCGGCTTCAGCATCCTCGCCAATCTCGGCTTGGAGGATTTGGCAGCGGCGGATGCGGCAGACTACGTGCGGAAGGCGGCAGCGCTTGCCGAGGATACGGAGCTTCTTGCCGCCCTGCACAAGAATCTGCGTCCCATGATGGAAAAGTCGCCCTTGATGGACGGCGCATCCTATACGGCGGCTCTCGAAGCCGGCTGCGAAGCGGCGCTCACCGCGCACGATGCGGCACAGCCGCTGCCTTCGCCCGAGGAAGCGGCGAGGCTCGCCGTCGCGCTCAAGCGATTCTTTGCGGCGGGAGACCTTCGCCAAGCGCTTGCCGCCTCCGACGCGCTCCTCGCCGCAGGCAGGGCGGAGCGCGATGTATGGCGGCTGGCGGCGGGACTCTACATCGACGCGGAGGAGGGGGAGAACGCCGCGCGTGCAGCCGGGCTGTATCTCGCGGGCGGCGAGGACGGCTTCGGCTTTCTCCTGCGTGCGCGTGCCGTATTTTTGCTCGGGCGCTGGCGCGATGCGCTCGAAGATGTGCGCCGCGCGCTCGCCGCGCGTCAGCTCTCGCGCAGCGAGCAGGTGCTCGCGCACAACCTCGCCGCACGCATCTGCCGCAGCCTGGGCCAGGTCGAAGAAGCCCTGTGCGCGGAGAAGGCTGCCTTCGACGCCGCTGAGACGCTGGCGGACAGGGCGGCGTCTTGGAGCAACTACCTCTTCGCCCTGCACTATGTCGAGCGCGAGCCGCAGTTCATGCTCGATGCGGCACGACGCTATGGGGAGCTTTTCCAAAGCGTGCCGCGCATGAAGCGAGCGCCGAAGCGGCGAGAGAAGATCCGCGTCGGCTACATCTCGCCCGACTTCACGTTCCACATCGTCGCGCTCTTTAGCTTCGCCTTTTTCACGCACTTTGACAAGAGCCGCTTCGAGGTCTTCGGCTACTCGCTCGCCGGCGAGAATGCGATGGCGGCGGAGCTTTCTTCTCATGCAACGGCTTGGCGCTATGTGGGCGGCGGGACTCCTGCAGAGATTGCCGAAAGGATCCGCGCCGATGAGATCGACATCCTCTTCGACCTTGCGGGACACAGCGCGAACAACGCGCTTCCCGTGCTCGCTCTGCGTCCGGCGCCCGTGCAGATTTCGGGCGTCGGCTACTTCGATACGACGGGGCTTTCAGCGGTCGATTATTTCTTGACGGATGTGCATACCGACCCTATGGGGGAAAACGACGGCTGCTTTACGGAGAAGCTCCTGCGCTTGCCTGAGAGTCACCTCTGCTACCGTGCGAGCCGCGCGGGGGAAAAATCTCGCATCGCGCCCTTGCCCGCGCGGAAGAAGGGCTATATTACGTTCGGCAGCTTCAACAACTTTGCGAAGGTCACGGACGAGATCCTGCATCTTTGGGCGAAGATCCTCCGTGCCGTGCCACGCTCGCGCCTCTTCCTCAAGACGGCGGTCTTCGATGCGTCGGACGGCAGAGAGGAGGCGCTCCGCCGCTTGGAGGCGGCGGGCATCGACCTCGCCCGCATCCGGACCGAAGGCCATACGGCGGAGTACCTCGCGGCCTACGGCGAGGTCGATGTCGCGCTTGACACCTTCCCGTATCCGGGCGGCGGCACGACGTGCGACGCGCTCTACATGGGCGTGCCCGTCGTCACATGGGCGGGGGCGCGTCATGGCGCAAGGTTCGGCGCGAGCATCTTGGCGAACCTCAGCCTTGCCGACACCTGCTGTGCGCGTACGGCGGACGAATATGCGGAGAAGGCGTGCGCTCTCGCCGCTGATGCGGCCTCGCTCGCTGTCCTGCGCCGCACCTTGCGCACGCGCATGGAGGCGTCTCCTCTCATGGACGCCGCACGCTACATGCTCCATCTCGAAGCGGCGTATGAAAAGATTTGGGCGCACAAACTCGGCGAGGACAGCAAGAAGCAGCGCAGGAAGCTCGTGCCCGCGCTGCAGGCCGAGGCGGACGCCGCTTTCGCCGCACGCGATTGGCGCAGCTTCCTCGCCGCCGCTCATCGTCTCGTCGCGCTGGACGCCGCAGCGGGACGGCTTTGGATGAGCATGGGATTTGCTTCGCTGCAGATGGAGGAGCCGAAGAAGGCACGCTGCTTCTTGGAAATGGCGCTCGAAAAAGCGCAGGAAGAAACGCCCGAGATCCTGCAGCTTCTCGCCGAAGCGCAGAAGACGACGGGAGATCATGCAGCGGCGCTGGCGAGCGTGGAGGAAGCGCAGGCGCGGACGGAAAAGACGCGAGAGACGCGTCCCTTCCGCCATCGCCTCGCACTCGCCGAGGCTCATGCCGCCTACATGCTTGCCCGTGCCGACGAGGCGTCGAGAGCTTACCGCGAAGCCGCAGACCTCGCGGACGATCTTTGCGCACGCACGGAAGCTTACAGCTCGCACCTGCTCGCCCTGCACAATACGGCGATCGGACAGGAGGAGCTTTTCGCCGCGCATCGAGGCTATGAGAAGCTCCTTGCGGGCATCGAGCCGCTTGCCGAATGCGCTTGGAAGAATCATGAGAAGATCCGCATCGGGTATCTGTCGCCCGATTTTCGCCGTCATGTCATGTTTTCCTTCATCTATGGGCTTTTCGTGCGCTTCGACCGCGCACATTTCGAGGTCTGCGCCTATTCGCTCGCGGAGGAGGAGGACGGCTTCACCGCCGCTCTGAAAGAGCGCGCGACGGCATGGCGCAATGTCGCGGGGCTTTCCTTTGCGGAGATTGCTGAAAAGATTCGTGCCGATGAGATCGACGTCCTCGTCGACCTCGCGGGGCACAGCGCGGGCGGCGCTCTGCCCGTGCTCGCCTATCGCCCCGCGCCCGTGCAGGTATCGGGACTCGGCTACGTCAACACGACGGGGCTTTCGGCGGTCGACTATTTCCTCACGGACGACGTCGCCGATCCGCCGGGAAGGCACGACGCCCTCTTTACGGAAGAGCCTGTATGCCTGACGAGCCAGTTTCTCTACACGGCGAAGAGCGATGTTCCGGAGCCTTCGGGTGCGCCGTCGAGAAAGGCGGGGCATGTCGTCTTCGGCGTGTTCAACCATTGGTACAAGGTCACGGAGGAAATGCTTTTCTGCTGGCGCGAGATCATGGAGCGCGTGCCGAAGAGCCGCCTGCTCGTCAAGTGTCAGGAGCTTTTCGCGCCGAAGATGCGAGAAGAGGTACTGCGCCGCATGGCGAAGTCGCAGATCGACATCGGGCGCGTCGACTTGGAGCCTGCGACGAGCGACTACATGGAGCGCTATTTGACGGTTGACATCGCGCTCGACACGTACCCGTACCCGGGCGGCGGCACGACGTGCGACGCGCTCTACATGGGCGTACCCGTCGTCACGCGCTATGGCAGGCGGCGCGGCACGCGCTTCGGGCTTTCGCTGCTGAAGAATGCGGGGCTTGAGAGTCTTGCTGCAGCCGATGGAAAAGCGTACATCGAAAAGGCGGCGGCGCTCGCGCATGACGCGGAGCTTCTGGACGGGCTGCACAGGCAGCTTCGCGCACGTTTTGCCGCCTCGCCCGTCATGCAGGCGACAGGATATATGGAGGAATTGGAGCGTTTCTATCGCATGGCGGTCGAACGAAAGAAGGGGGAACAAGGCGAAGCATGAAAGATTTTTCAAAAATTGCAGAAGAGCTTGCCGTCCTGCAGAGCAGGGGAAGATGGGAAGCGGGAGTCGAGCGCATGGAATACATGCTCAGAAGGCATGCGGCAGATCTCGACCGCGGCGAGAGGAGCTTCCTCTGCGGCAAGCTCGGCTACTTCCTGCACTTCATCGGGCGCATCGAGAAAGCCGTCGCCGCTTACCGCGAGGCGATCGCGCTTGCGCCCTGCCTCGCGCAGCAGAGGAAGCTCTACAGTGACTATCTGATGATTTGCCACTACCTGCCGCAGCTCAGTGATGAAGAGCTGGCGGAGCGCCACTTCGCCTACGACCGGCTTTTCCGGCCCGAAGAGGAACTGCATCACGAGAGAGAGGTGCATCGCCGCCACAAAAAGATTCGTCTCGGCTACCTGTCCTCGAATTTCAAGGCGCATGTCATGAGCTGCTTCATGATGCAGCTTCTCGCTCTTGCCGACCGCAGCCGCTTCGACGTCTACTGCTACGACCTCGGCGGCTGCTCGGATGCGGCAGCCGAGCAGATGAAATCTTTCGGCAACAACTGGCGCAACATCGTCCTGCCCGAGGCGAAGGATCGCGCACGTGCGATTGCGGCGGACGAGATCGACGTCCTCTTCGACCTCAGCGGTCATACGGACGGCGGCCACGGACTGGCGACGCTCGGCTACAAGGCGGCGCCCGTGCAGCTCACGGGCATCGGCTACATGAGCACGTCGGGACTCAAGGCGGTTGACTGCTTCCTGTCGGATCGCTTTCTCGACCCGCCCGGCGAGGGCGACGCACATTTCTCGGAAAAGCTCCTGCGCCTTTCCCGTTCGCATTTCTGCTATACGCCGTTCGAGAAAATCTTCAAGAGCACGGTCGATTGGCGGCCGCACGAGAGGCCGGTGTTCGGCTGCTTCAACAATTCCTCGAAGATTTCCGACGATATGCTGCGCCTTTGGCACGCGCTCCTCGTGCGAGTGCCCGGCTCCACGCTGCTGCTCAAGGCATGGAAGCCCGAGCGCCTGCAGAAGCGGGCGATTTCCCTCGGCATTCCTCCCGGGCGGATCGAGGTGCGTCCCATGACGCTCGACTACATCCACGAGTACATGGACATGGACGTCGCGCTCGACACCTTCCCCTACACGGGCGGCGGCACGACGTGCGAGGCCATTTACATGGGTGTGCCCGTCGTGACGCTCGCGGGCACGCGCCACGGCACGCGCTTCGGCCTGTCCCTTTTGGAAAATGTCGGTCTCGGCGAGCTGGCAGCGAGGACGCCCGAAGAGTACGTGGAGAAAGCTGCGGCGCTTGCATCGGACGGGGAACTCCTCGCAGCGCTGCACAAGAACCTGCGCCGCATGATACAGCGCTCTCCCGTGATGGACGGCAGAAGCTATGTGCGCGAGGTGGAAGCGATGTACGAGGAGATCTGGCAGGAATGGCTCGCCGGGCGGGAATAATTTAAGGAAGCGCAGATGCGTGAAGATGGGCGGCTGAATTTATCCGTGATTCCTTAAGCCCCTTTCGAGCTTTTCCGATATAGAGACGTATGATATAATGGACGCAAAGAAAATCTGGGAGGAATATATCTTGTCAAATTGGAAGAAAAATGCCCAGCAGGGCAAGGCGGCTTCGCTGGATGAACTGAAGCGCGAGCTTGCCGCGCAGATGGCGGATGAGGAGTACGGCGAGGCGCTCGGCACGGTCGCGGCGATGATCGAGGCCGGGCTGCAGGACGCTGACGCTTTTTACGATGCGGCCTACAGCTACTTCATGAGCGGCGACTACGAACGCGCGACCGAGTGGGTGGACAACACGCTGCGCTTTGCGCCGCAGCATGTCGGGGCGCGTATCCTGCTCGCACGCATCTGCTTTTTGGAGGAGCGCACGGCGGACGGCCTTGCCATCTTCGAGTTCGTGCTGAAGAATTATGGGGCGGCTCTTTCGACAGAGGAAAGGTACGATATCGAAGAAGCGCTCGATTACTACGGCACGGCGAAGGGGGACGAGATTCGGGCGGATTATCCCGCCATCGCGCAGTTCCTGAAGCTGGAAGGCGCTGCGCCGCAAGCGCAGTCGGCGGTGTTCCGGCCGTTAGCGCAGCAGGTGCAGCGCATCGAGGCGCAGCCCTTGCAGCCCGTGCAGCAGACGCAGCCCGCAGGGCGGACGGCAGACGATGAGGCGGAGGCTCTGCGCTTGGCGCAGGAGATCATGGAGAAGGATGTCGCATTCTCGGAGAAGGTGCGGCTTTTGAATGCGTTTGCGGGCGGCTTCTTCCTCGCGGGTTCGTTCGCGGCGGCGAAGAGCCTCTTGAAGCAGGCGCTCGAACTTGATGCGCACGATGAGATGACGCTTAAGAATGTGGGGTATACGCTCGTCGCTCTTGGTGAGCGCGATGCGGCTCTCGACGTTGCAGCCATGATGAAGACGCCCGATTTCGGGCTTCTGACCGTTGTCCGTGGCTGAGGCGCATACCTTCGCCGGCGAGATGGAGCGCGTCCGTGCGCTGCTTGCTGAAGGCAGGGAAAGTCTCGCCCTTGCGGAGATGCGGCGCATGGCACGGCTTGCCCTGCCGCCTCGCGCCGCCTTCGAGCTGGCGGCTGCCATGGCTTCCGTCTGCGCCGCCTTGGGCGACGTGAAGAGCTTGGCTGAGGCGTACCGTGCAGCATGCTCTTCAGGCGGCGCTCTGCCCGAAGAGCACAGAGCGGCGTACAGCAATTATCTCTTTGCGCTTCACTATCTGCCGGGCGTGGAAGATGCCCGGCTTTTTCGCGAGCACTGCGGCTTTGCCCGGCTTTTTGCAGGCGTCAGGCAGTACGCGCACGAGGCGGGGCGGCATCGCCACGAGAGACTGCGCGTCGGCTATCTTTCGCCGGACTTCTCCATGCAGATCAACGCCTTCTTCATCATGGCGCTCCTCGTCCATCGCACGAGGGAACGCTTCGACGTCTATTGCTACGATACGCGCGGTGCGGGCGGCAGCGTAGCGGAGCAGATGCGTTCTCTGGCGGACGCTTGGCGCGATGTGTCGGCTTTGACGGCGGAGGAGACGGCGGCCTGCGTCCATGCGGATGAGATAGACGTCCTCGTCGATCTTTCGGGTCATGCGGCGGGCGGGCGCACGCTCGCTGTCGCCGCGCATCGCCCGGCGCCCGTGCAGATGACGGCGATCGGCTGGTTCGATACGACGGGACTGCCCGCGATCGACTATGTGCTTGCCGACGACTGGGCGGCGACGGAAGAGAATGAAGAACTTTTTCTCGAAAAGCCGCTTCGCCTGCACGATCATTCCCTGCTTTGCTACATGCCGCCGTCGTCCGTGCAGTATGTGAAAGGGCGGCGCGAGCGCCGCGCGGCGCCCGTCTTCGGCAGTTTCAACAACTTTTACAAGATCACGCATGAGCAGCTTCTCCTCTGGCGCGAGATCGTAGAGCGCGTGCCGGGCGCACGCCTCGTGCTCAAGAATACGGCAGACAGCGAGGCGCAGGAGCGCCGCATGCGCCGCATGACGGCACGTGCGGGGTTCACCGAAGGCGCGGTCGAGTTTCGGCGTGCGACGAGCGATTACCTCGCGCAGTATCTCGACATCGACATCGCGCTCGACACCTACCCGTATCCGGGCGGTGGCACGACATGCGATGCGCTCTACATGGGCACGCCCGTCATCACGCGCTGCGGCAGACGCTTCGGCTCGCGCTTCGGACTGAGCCTCTTGTCGGCTGCAGGGATTTCGGAGCTTGCGGCGGCGACGCCCGGCGCGTATGTGGAAAAAGCCGTCGCACTCGCACGCGATCCGGAGCTTTTGAACGCGCTGCACGAGGATCTGCGCAGACGCATGACGCTGTCGCCCTTGATGGACGGCGCCGGCTATGTGCGCGAGGTCGAGAAACTTTATGAAAAGGCATGGCAGACATGGCTGCAGCAGAAGGAGAGGGGAAGAGCATGAGCTTGCCGTACTATGCGAAAATGTTGAAGGAACTATGGAAAAATGGTGTTTTGACGCAGGAGGAAACAAGCGGCAAGGACGTCCTCCTCGCCGGACTCTCTTACTTCGGATCGGGGCCGGTCAGCGTCCTGCAGCAGCCGTTTTTTGCGGCAGGCGCCAAGGTCGATTACGCGCCCCTTTTCAATGACGCGCTGGGCGTCAGCGCATCCTTGCCGCAGTTGGAGGAAACCGTAGCGGGCAAGAAGTACGATCTGGTCGTCCTGTTCGAGGGTTTGGAACGGGAACCGCACTTCGTGAAGAGCGCTGAGGCGCTGGCAAATTGCTGCCGCATGGGAGGAAGACTCCTGCTCCTCGTGCAGACGCCGGACGTCGCAGAGGAAGCATGGGGGGCGGGGCGTTGCTTGGAGACTTCGTGGGCATACGACCTGCAGGACGTCGCGAGCCTCTTCCCGGGCTTTTCCCTGCTCTTTCACGTGCGCACGAACCCTGCCTGCCTGCTGGCGGCGAAGCTCGAAAAGCGGCGCGAGGCAAGTCCCCTGCACCCGAAGGCGTTCAGCCGGCGCCTGGGATGCCGTGTCAGCGAGAGGAAGGGACTGCAGGCGGGGTTCTTCCATGAGTTTCATGAGCTTGACCGCATCGGCACAGAAGAGTGCACGGACAAGTGCCGCTATAGGCACAACTATCTTCAGAAGTATGAGTTCTTCCTGCGCGATTGGAAGGAGAAGCCGCTGCGCCTCTTGGAGCTTGGCGTTTTCAAGGGCGGCAGCGAGCGCATGTGGAAGAGGTACTTTCCACGGGCGCAGGTTTTCGGCGTCGACATCGACGAGGCATGCAGAGTCTATGCGGAAGAGCGCATAGAGATCCGCATCGGCGATCTCTCGCAGAATGAGACGCTCGAAAGTCTCAAGGAGATCCGCCCGCACATCATCATTGACGACGCCTCGCACTTTTGGAGCCATCAGCTCAAGGCGCTCTTCACGCTCTTTCCTGCGCTGCCGAGCGGCGGCGTCTACATCCTTGAGGATTTGGAAACATCCTTGCAGCCGCAGGTCTACTCTGCCGACTACCATGATGCGCCGCTCGACGCCTATACGGCGGCGGAGCGCATCACGCGCGTGGCGGCGAGCCGGACGCCTTGCACGGAAGGCCCGTTTGCCGAGGAGATCACGGCGGTCGGCATGGCGACGGAGCTTGTGGCGACGATGCTGTCGAGCTGCATCTTCATCAAGAGATAGGGGGAGGGCATGAACAAGATCATCGCTGTATCCCTGATCGCGGACTGCGCCGACATCATCGAGAGCTTTGTGCGCCACACCTTGACGTATGCGGATGAGATGCTCGTGATCGACCATGCGGCAGCGGACGGCACGGGAGACGTCCTGCACGCGCTCTGCGAGGAAGGGCTGCCCCTTTGCATCGAGCGCTACGAGGCGGCGGAGCTTTGCCATGACGAGATCATGACAGCCCTGATGCACAGAGCCTTTGGCGAGCACGGCGCCGACATCGTCGTGCCCGTCGACGCTGACGAGTTCCTCGTCACGGAGGACGCCGCGAAACCTTGCCGCGCCGTCCTGCAGCGTCTGCGCACGGACGTGACCTTCTATGCATGGCATTGGATGTACGAGTTGGAAGAGCCGGAAAAAGATGCAGGCGAGTTCCTGCTCTCGCGTCCCCTGCGGCGAAAGAAGCGGCACGAGCCGGTGCAGAAGGCGATCATCGGGCGTGAGGCTGCACGCTCGTATCCTTTGCTGGCACAGGGCACGCATTACCTCTACCGCATGGAGGGGGAGGAGCGCGTGCCGGCGCCGGCGCTCCCCATCAGCTTCCTGCACTTCGCGCACTTCCAATGGCGCGGCCCCCTGCATACGGCGGTCAAGGTTCTGAACGGCTGGATCGGCAATGCGGCGAAGTATTCCGTGCACACGGCGCGCTGCTATTACTGGAAGGAACATTTCGATACGGTCTTCGAGGGCGGAGAGCCGCCCGTTGCGCTTTCTCCCGAGGAAAGAGAGAGGGTGCAGAACTTGGTCTTGCCGCAGGGGCGGATCGAGCTTCGCTATACGAAGGGCGCGGCGTTCTCCCCGCTGCAGAGCCTGATGCGTCTCTCCGAGCAGCTTGCACAGGATTTCGCCGAGGAGCGCGTGCTCGTGCGCCGAAAGCTCGTGAGCGTCGTCGTGCCGTACCTTGGCGATCTTTCGCTTTGGCGGCGCGCGCTGGAGAGCGTCGCTTCGCAGACCTATCCATATATGGAGGTTGTCGCGCTCGATTTCGTCGGCGATGCATCCAGGCTGCGCGAAGCTCTCGCGGCTCTTTCCGTGCCGCATGTCGTCGTTCCTGCCCTGTCCGGCGGCTGGGGTGCGGCGCTTTCGCGTGCGGCGCATGGCACGTACATCCAATGGCTGCTGCCCGGCGATCGCCTGTTTCCCGAGAAGATCGCGCAGATGGCAACGGCGCTGGAACTTGATGACGAGCTTGACTTCGTGATCGCCGATGCGGCAAGGGCGGCGGATGACGCCCTGTCGCCGTTCGTCTTTCGCATGAAGCAGCCGCACTGCGTTGTCGCCGCAGGCGCGTGGCATCGCAAATTCGTGCTCTCCGCCGGGGCGTCGCCCGAGGGGGGGCTTTCGGGTGCGCTGCTGCGCCGCAGCGTGCTCGACGCTTGCGCGTGGCTGGAAACGGCGTTCTTTCGCGCACACTTTTTCCCGTTGGCGGCTTTCGTGCTGCTCTTTCAGACGCGAGGGGACTTCCGCGTCGGCGTCTTTGAGATTCCCCTGCTCACGCATGAGGTGCAGGATGCGGCTGAATTGCCATGGCATCCGGCCGAGTGGGCGGCGCTGCTCCTTTCGTGCGGCGGAGAATTGGAGCCGGAAGTTTTCCAAAAGGCGCGGGCGTCCTTGGCAGAGCGTGCGCAAGATGTTTTCCGACGCGAGGATGCTTGCCGTGCGCAGGACTTTGCATGCGCTCGCAAGGTGTTCGAGGAGATTTTTTCGCAGCTTCCTGAATGAAGGCTGCTTTCGACAGGAAGAAGGCGAAGATCATGCCCAAAGCGCCGTACGTCGCTGAACGCGCCATCGTCCTCGCGGCGGGGCGCGGCGAGAGGATGCGCCCTTTGACCGACACATTGCCGAAGCCCATGGCATGCGTCGGCGAGCGGCGCATCATCGACACTTTGCTCGCCGCGCTCGTGGAGAGAGGATTTCCCGAAATCTGCGTCGTGCGCGGCTACTTGGGCGAGAAACTTGATGTGCTCAGGGAGGAGTACCCGATGATTCGCTTCATCGACAATCCGCACTGGCATGAGGCGAACAACATCTCATCGCTGATCGCCGCAGGCAATCTCGTGGAGAACGCTTTCATCATCGAGGGCGATCTCTTCCTGCAGAATCCCGCGCTCCTCTCGCGCGAGCAGCAGGGGACGAACTACTTGGCGATTCCCGTCAGGGAGACGACGGACTGGTGCTTCTTTCCCGACGAGGCGGGCGTCATCCGCCGCATGGCGGTCGGCGGCAAGGACTGCTGGAAGATGGTCGGCATATCGTATTGGACGGCTGAGGACGGCAGAAAGCTCCAAGCCTCGCTCAAGCGCCTCTATGCGACGCCTGGCGGGGCGGCACGCTACTGGGACGAGGCGGCTCTGTCGGCGGACATCGAGGATTTCTGCGTGCATGTGCGTGCGTGCACGGCGGACGACGTGCAGGAGATCGATACGTTGGCGGAGCTGGAACTCTTGCGAAGAGGCTTGGAGGGAAGGGGATAGGATGGAAGAAAAGATTGCTTACGCCTGCTTTTGCACCGATGTGATTCATGAGGGACACAGGAACATCCTGCGCGAGGCGAAGAAGCGCGGCACGGTCGTCGCAGGCGTTCTGTCCGACCGCGAGATGGTGCGCTACAACCGCTTCCCCGCCATATCGCTCGAAGAGCGCATCGCGCTTCTGGAAGCCGAGCCGGAGGTCGAGCGCGTCGTCGTGCAGGACGCCATCATGTACGATGCGGTCATCGCGTCGCTGAAGCCTGATTTCGTCGTGCACGGCGACAACTGGCGCGGCGGCCCCATGTCGTTGATTCGCGAGAATGTACTGGCGAATCTGAAGAAAACGGGCGGCGAGCTTATCGAAGTGCCCTATACATGGAATCCTGCCGTGAAGAAGATCGACGAGCGCATGAGGGAAAGGCTCGTCATGCCCGAGTTCCGCCGCCGCCGTCTGCGCCGTCTCTTGGAGATCGTTCCCATCGTCAAGACGATCGAGGTGCACGACGGACTCACGGGGCTTCTGGCGGAAAAGACCGTCGTCGAGCATGAGGGCGGCCTCGATCAGTTTGACGCACTTTGGATTTCGAGCCTCTGCGACTCGACGGCGAAGGGCAAGCCCGACATTGAGCTTGTCGACATGTCGTCGCGCATCCGCACGATCGACGACGTCATGGACGTCACGACGAAACCCGTCATCCTCGACGCCGATACGGGCGGCCTTATCGAGCATTTCGTCTACCATGTTCACACGCTGGAACGCATGGGCGTTTCCGCCGTGATTCTGGAGGACAAGATCGGACTCAAGAAGAACTCGCTCTTCGGCACGGAGGTCGAGCAGCAGCAGGATACGATCGAGCATTTCGCGGCGAAGATTCGAGCGGGCAAGGAGGCGCAGCGCACGGACGACTTCATGATCATCGCACGCATCGAGAGCCTGATTCTTGAAAAGGGATTGGCAGACGCCTTGGAACGCGCCGCCGCCTATGTGGCGGCGGGCGCGGACGGCGTCATGATCCACTCGCGAAAGAAGACGCCGGACGAGGTCTTCGCTTTCGCTGACGCTTTCCGGAAAGAATATCCGCATGTGCCGCTCGTCGCCGTGCCGACTGCCTACAGCGCCGTGACGGAAGCGGAGCTGGCCGCGCACGGCGTGAGCATCGTCATCTACGCGAACCAGCTGACGCGCAGCGCCTTTCCCGCGATGGAGCGCACGGCGACGTCCATCTTGAAGCACCATCGTGCGCTTGAGGCGGATGCGGATCTCATGCCGTTCAAGGACATCATTCGCCTGATCGACGATGTCTAGTCGCTTTGAATGGATGAAGATGCAGACGCTAAAGTGCGGGAGCAGGCTGTGAGCAGCTGAGCGGATGAAAGGACGGAGCGTACAGGGATGAATGAGGAAAAGAGGGATGAGGAGATGGAGGAGCAGGAAATGCAGCCCCCGCAGGGGAACGTGCAGGACGCGAAGAAGATCGCCGTCATCGTCGCGCGTCATGGCGAGGCGCTTCCCGCAGATTTCTTGATGTCGATCCGACTCTTGGAGCAGCCGGCGGACTTCACGATGGAACTCGTCGAGGTCGAGGGCAAGGCGGGCATGGCGGCGGCTTACGGACAGGCGATGGAAGCGAGCGCCGCGAAGTACAAGGTCTACATCGACGAGCGTGTGCGTATCTTGGACTCGCATCTCTTGGTGCGCATCGTCCGCCTCTTCGAGAAGCACGCCGATCTCGGCGTGCTCGGCATCTCGGGCACGAAGCTCCTGCCGCCCGACGGCATCGCCTTCCACTCGACGCGGCGCATCGGCTCCCTCCGGCTCGCAGGGGAAGGGCGCACGGTAGCTTGGGGACGGGTGCTCGGCGAGGCGGAGAACGTGCTCGCCGTCGACGGCTTCCTCATGGCGACGCAGGTCGATCTGCCGTGGCGCGAAGATCTCTTTCACGGCGCGGCGTTTTTCGATGCGGCGCAGTGCCTGGAGTTTCGCCGCCAAGGGCTGCGCTCGGCCGTCGTGGCGCAGGAGGAGCCGCTTGCAGAGTTTCAGGGCGACAGCTTCCCGGCGGACGAGGCGGGGAGACGTGCTTTCCTCGCGGAGTATGCGACGGAGGCGCTGCCTCTTGTGAGCATTCTCATGCCGACGCACGAGAGGCCGCAGTTCTTCAAGCTTGCGTTAGAAAGCGCCCTCGCGCAGACATATCGCAACATCGAGATCATCGTCAGCGACAACAGCGAGGATGATCGAACGGAAGAGCTGATAAAGGCGTATGCAGCTGACGAGCGCATACATTACATGCGTGACGCAGGGCTTCCCGCGCTGCGGAACTGGCTCAAGCCGCTCGAAGGAATGCGCGGCGAGTATTTCGCCTACCTTTTCGACGACGATCTCTATGCGCCCGAGAAAATCGAGCGCATGGCGGATGTTCTGAGCATGGAGGACGGCGTCGCTTTTGTGACCTCGCATCGCTGCGCCATCGACGAGGCGGGAAACATCGTAGCCGATCCGGCCATCGACCCGCTGCCCGTCGAGGAAACATCACGCATCCCCGGTGAACTGGCGATTTACGGACTCCTCGAAAAACAGGCGAATTTTATCGGCGAGTTCACGACCGTGCTGCTGCCGCGCCGAGCGAGGGAAACCGTGCGCGAGATCTTGCAGCGAGAGCCGCGAACTGTCCTGCCCGATGTCGAGTGCTGGATGCGCCTTTTGGAGGAGGGCGATCTCCTCTATATGGTCGATACGCTCAGCTATTTTCGCAGGCATGAAGGACAGGCAAGCGCAGATCCTGCCGCTCAGATCGAAGGCGCGTGCACTTGGGCGAAGCTCCTGCGTGAGCGTGCGGCACGTGAGAGCGGCATGAAGCGCAAGCATTTGTTTGAGAAGGCGGAACTCATTGAGACGGTTCTGCGCGCACGCGGGAGATGACGATGATGGAAAGAGAAGAGAAGCGGCGGGAGCTTCATGACAAGATCCTCGCGCTCGTGCGCGAGTACGCCGACGAATACCACAAGCCTGCGCCATGGACGAAAGGCGCACGCATTCCCTACGCGGGGCGCGTCTACGATCACGAGGAGATGGAAGCCCTCGTCGACAGCGCCTTGGAATTTTGGCTGACGGCGGGACGCTACGCCGCACAGTTCGAAAAGGGGCTGGCCGCATTCCTTGGCACGCGCCACGCGCTCGCCGTCAACTCGGGTTCAGCGGCGAATTTGCTCGCTTTCATGGCGCTGACCTCGCCGCTCCTCGGCGAGCGTGCCGTGCGTCCGGGCGATGAGGTCATCACGGTCGCGGCGGGCTTCCCGACGACGGTCGCGCCGATCATCCAGTACGGCGCCGTGCCCGTCTTCGTCGACGTGACGATCCCGCAGTACAACATCGACGTCATGCGGCTCGAAGAGGCGCTGTCGCCCAAGACGCGTGCCGTCATGCTCGCGCACACGCTCGGCAACCCGTTTGACCTCCAAGCGGTCAAGGCGTTTTGCGAAAAGCATGGGCTTTGGCTCGTCGAGGACAACTGCGACGCGCTCGGCTCGCGCTATGAGATTGACGGCGAGCAGCGCTGTACGGGAACGGTCGGCAACATCGGCACGTCGAGCTTCTACCCGCCGCACCACATGACGATGGGCGAGGGCGGCGCCGTCTATACGAAGGACGCTCTGCTCTTTCGCATCCTGCGCTCTTTGCGCGACTGGGGGCGCGACTGCGTATGCCCGCCGGGCGAGGACGGCTTCTGCGGCCATCGCTTCGACGGGCAGTACGGCGAACTGCCGAAGGGCTACGATCACAAGTACGTCTACTCGCACTTCGGCTACAACCTCAAGGTCACGGATATGCAGGCGGCGGTCGGCTGCGCACAGCTCAAGAAGCTGCCCTCCTTCGTCGAAAAGCGTCGGAAGAACTTTGCACGCCTCAAGGCGGCGCTTCAAGGCATCGAAGAAAAGCTCATCCTTCCCGAGCCGTGTCCGCACAGTGAGCCCAGCTGGTTCGGCTTCCTCCTGACCTGCCGCGAGGGCGTCGAAAGAGAGCCGATCGTCCGTGCCCTCGAAGCGCACGGCATACAGACGCGCATGCTTTTTGCGGGCAACCTCGTCAAGCATCCGTGCTTCGACCGCCTGCGCGAAGCGAAAAGCGGCTATCGCGTCGTCGGCGAGCTTTCAGCGACCGACCGCATCATGCGCGATACCTTCTGGCTCGGCGTCTACCCGGGCATGACGGCAGAGCAGATCGACTATATGGCGGAGGTTTTGCACGGCATCTTCAAGGCATAGAGAAAATTACGGCGCGGCAGGGAAGAGAATCCGTCGGCGGCTTTGCATCTTGCAAGGGCAGGAGGCTTTATGAAAACGATACTTGAGGCATTTCATGCTTTCAGTGAGCGTCTTTCGCTCGATGAGCCTTTTCCAGCGCGGGACTTCGTGCGCGTCATGGAGCCTGTCTTTGCGGCGGGGGGGTATCGCACGCCGCGCACCGCGGGCGAGAAGATAGACATGCTTGTCATCATGGACGCGGGCGTCGGCGACTTCCTGTGCTTTTCGGGCGCTCTGCGCGAGATTCGCCGCCTCTATCCTGCGGCGGCGATCACGCTCGTGATTTTCCCGCCGGGCTTCAAGCTCGCCGAGCAATGTCCGTACATCGACTTTCTGCTTGGCAATGAGCAGCTTCCCGTGCTACGCCCCTTGTCGGAGCTTTTTGCAGCGCACGCGGGGTATGCGGCGGAGCATCTTTTGGGGCAGCGCTTCGACCTCGCCTTCGTCTTCGGGCACTATGCGAGCGCATACCTTCTCGCCTACATGGCAGGCGCGAAGGAGCGCATCGGTCATATAGGCGATTTTTCGGAGGGCGGACTTTCGCGTGAGGACTGCGCCGCTCTTTTGACGCGCCCTTTGGAAAGGCCTGTGCATCCTTTGCACATGGCCGACTTCTGCTTCGATGTGCTCGACCAGCTTCTCGCCGCGCCCGTGGCCGATCGCTCATTGGAGCTTTGGCTGACGAAGGCGGACATCGCGGGCGTGCGCGAAAGACTCGCACAGCTCGGCGCACCCTTGGCTGGGCGCAAGCTCTTCGCCGTCGGTCTGGGCGGCAGCACGCGGCGCAAGCATTGGCCGCCCGCCTCCTACGCTGCATTCTTGCGCCTGCTTTTGGCGGAGGAGCCTCAGGCGTTCTTCCTGCTCCTGGGCGGCAGGGATGATGCGGCGGAGGCGGCGGAAATTGTCCGTGCGCTCGGCGAGGAGCATGCGCTTTCTTTGGCGGGCGCGCTCGACTTTCGTGAGACGGCTTCCGCCGTCACGCTCTGCTTGGCGTACATCGGCAACGATACGAGCCTCCTGCATATAGCGGCAATCATAGGCCTTCCCGTACTGGAAGTTTGCTGCTACGGGAGCGACCTGCCGCTCGACGAAAAGGCGATTCCTCAAAGCTATTACCCTTATCGTACGACCTCCGTCATCGTGCAGCCCGCGAGAGCTTTGGCGGACTGCGCTGAAGAGCCGCGCGACCCCTACGGCTGCAAGCACATAGAGGAAGCGCATTGCATCGCCTCAATCAAGCCGCAGACGGTATTGGAAGCGTATCATTTGCTGCTGCAGCAGGTGAAAGAGGGAAAACGAGAGCCGCTCTTCGTCGCGGGAGAAGCGTGACGGAGGGGCGATGAGGAGAAGGAGGCGCGGCATGATGGAAATGTCCTTCGATGAAAGACTCTATGCGGAAATGGCAGCATTCTTCTCCGAGCAGATGGCGGCAGATGCTCTGCTTATCGGCATGAGCGCGGCGTGGCAGAGGCGCTTTCAGCAAGACTTTGCAGACTGCGCCTTTGCAGCGGCAGCGTGGGAAGAAGCTCTGCCCGCCGCATGGCACGGTCGCTTTTCGCTGGTCGTGCTTGCGCCGGGAGTCGAGGAATTGTCTGCGCCCGAAAGCCTGTTGGAGTCCCTGCAGGATTTTCTCGTGCCGCAGAAAGGCGCGGTCGTCGTGCCGTTCCGAAACCCATGGCATTGGAGCGTCTTTCGCGCGTGGCTTGCGGGCGATCTGCGCTACGGGACGAATCCTCTGCTCGCCGGGCGGGGGCGGCTCTTCTCCTTTCCCGAGGTGGTGCGCCTTGCAAAGCTCGCCCATTATGAAGATCTCGCTGTGCGCCAGATCATCGAAGAGGGCTCGGAAGAAACGCTTGCGGCAATGCAGAGTTGCGGCGTACAGAGCGGGCATCGGGAGACGGAAGCCTCGTGGCAGGTCGTGCGCCTTGCCGTGCTCGATGCACGCACGGCACGCCTCAAGGAGCGGTACACCGCCGAGGTGCGCCGCCTCCTGGCGCGTCTGCTGCATAGACTGGAAAACGGCATTGAAGCGGCGGAGACAGCCGAAGCCCTGCGGCGCTTACTTGCTGAAAGCGGCATTGACGGCGGCTATCTCGAAGAATTCGTCTCGAATACGGCAGCGGACGCCGTCTTCATGCGCGACATCCTGCAAAAGGAGGGGCTGCTTCGATGAGCGAAGACGCGAAGAAGATCGCTTTCATCTCGTGCGTGAACGATGAGGAGATGTACGCCGAGTGCGTGCGCTATCTCAGGCATCTCGATCTGCCGCAGGGCGTTTCGGCAGAGCTTGTGCCCGTGCGCGGCGCACCGTCGATGGCGGCGGGCTACGAGGCGGCGCGGCGGGCATCGTCGGCGCGGTACAAGGTGTACATGCATCAGGATATACTGCTGACGGAAAAGAACGTCGTCGCGCGACTGTTGGAAGCCTTTCGGGCAAGACCTGAGACAGGACTCCTCGGCTTTATGGGCTGCCGCCGCTTGCCGCCTGACGGCGTATGGTGGAATGCAAGGGAGTGCTGCGGCTCTGTGTGGCAAGTCCGCGATCCCGAGGCGATGGTGCGCGTGGCGTATCGGCCTGTGCCGGAAAGCGGCGTCGAAGCGCAGGCGCTCGACGGCATGTTCCTGGCGACGCAGACGGATGTGCCTTGGCGCGAAGATATTTTCACGGGCTGGCATTTTTATGATATGTCGGCAGCGATGGAATATCGGCGGCGCGGCATGCGCCTCATGATCTTGCATTTTGAAGAGCCGCCGTGCATACATGAGACGGGGCGCAAGCGCCTTGACGATTCATGGGAGACAGCGCGGCAGGTCTTTCTTGCCGAATACGGAAAAGAATTGCAGCATGGCTGAGAGGGGGAGCGCAGATGAAGAAAATGACGCGGCAGGATGACCTTGCCTTTTATCGCGGCAAACGCGTGCTTTTGACGGGGCATACGGGCTTCAAGGGGATATGGCTCTCGAAACTGCTGCTCGGCGCAGGAGCGCAGCTTACAGGATTTTCGCTCGCTTCGCCGACGGCGGACGGCGCACGGCTCTTTGAGAAGCTGAAGCTGGCGGATTCCATGCGCTCGATCGAGGGCGATGTGCGCGATCTCGCATCTCTTCGCGCAGCCTTTCGTGAGGCTCGTCCTGAGATCGTCGTGCACCTTGCGGCGCAGCCGCTCGTGCGCGAAAGCTACCGCACGCCCGTCGAGACGTATGCCGTGAACGTCATGGGCACGGCGCATGTCCTCGAATGTGTGCGGGAAAGCGATACGGTCCGTTCCTTTCTCAATGTGACGACGGACAAGGTTTACGAAAACAAGGAATGGGAGTGGGGCTACCGCGAAGACGAACGGCTCATGGGCTTCGACCCATACTCGAACAGCAAGAGCTGTGCGGAGCTTGTGACGGCGAGCTATCGCCAGAGCTTCTTTGCGGACGGCAGCGTGCGCATCTCGACGGCGCGCGCGGGCAATGTCATCGGCGGCGGAGACTTCTCGCCCGAGCGCATCGTGCCCGACTGCATCCGCGCGGCGAGCGAAGGACGCGCCGTCGTCCTCAGGAATCCCGCATCGACGCGGCCCTATCAGCATATCTTGGAGCCTCTCTCCGCTTATTTGCGCATCGCGCACGCGCAAGCAAGAAAAGCAGAACTGGCGGGAAGCTACAATGTCGGGCCTGCGGATTCCGACTGCGTGACGACGGGCGAGCTGGCCGAGCTTTTCTGCCGCGCTTGGGGCGAGGGCGCTTCGTGGCGTGCCAAGGCGGAGTGCGGCGCACCGCACGAGGCGGGCTTCCTGAAGCTCGACTCCTCGCGCATCAAGGCGCGTCTTGGCTGGCAGCCGCGCTGGCACATCGAGGAGGCAATCGCGCGTACCGTAGACTGGGCGAAAGCATGGCGGGCAGGCGAGGACGTCGGTGACGTCATGGAGGTGCAGATCGCCGCTTATTTCGAGGAGGCGGAGGCGTGAATCGGCAGGATGAGTGCTTGGAAAAGGACGCAGCACGGGGGTTGGAGAGCGATGAAGGCGGCGGGAAGGCCGCTGAGTCCATCTTCGCGCCTGCCGCTGCGCCGCGCCTGTGCCTGCAGTCCGTTTATATGCGCCGCTTCGTCTGCGACGGCAGGCGATGCGGCTCGCTCTGCTGCTGTGCGAAGTGGGGCGTCGCGCTCGATGCGGCGATTTTGGCACGCTATGAGGGTCAGCCGGAGCTTCTGCACGAATTGAAAAAAGGTTTGGAACGCAGCGAGGCGACGGGCGGCTGGATCATGCGCCACGAGAACGGACGCTGCGTTTTTTTGCGCGAGGACGGGCTTTGCTCGCTGCAGCGGCGCTTCGGCATCGGCGCGATCTCCGACGTCTGCGCCGAGTACCCGCGCAAGATGCACGAGGTCGGCGATACGCTTGACCGCGCTCTGTGTCTGAGTTGTCCCGTGGCGGCAGAGGAAGTCTTGTTTGCCGAAGAGCCGCTGGCATTCGAGTGGGTGGAAGTCGCCGCACAGCGCCCCGATTATGTTGACCGCACGCCGCTTGGCGCACCACTGTCGGCGGCGGCCTTCCGCAGCCTGCAGCTTGCAGGGATCGCGCTCCTGGCCGAGCGCCGCCTCTCGCTCGATGCGCGTCTTGCGGCGCTCGGCCTCCTGCTTGCGCGTGCCGAAGCGTATGTCGAGCAGGGGGCGGCGGAAGATCTGACAAGGGACGCCGCCGCCATCGCCGATGCCGCCGCAGGGGAGGCAAAGGCTCTTCTCGCGGCGAATCCTTTCGATGCGGCGCTGTATCTGCGCTTCTTCCAACGGCTCTTTCCTGCTCTGGCGCAGGCGACGGAAGACGACCTGCCCGAAACGGCGGCGTACTTGGCAAGGATTCGCAGAGCCTTCGGCGAAGGGGACGGCGACGCGGCGAGCGGGCGAGGGGATGCGGAAAAGAAAAGCGTCTGCACAGCCCTTGCGGAGCGGCGCAGACGCTATGGCGAGCGAATCCTTTCAAAGTACGGCAATGCCTTGGAAAACTGGCTCGTCAACGAATTTCTGCTCGGACGCTACCCTCTGACGGGCGGCACGAGCTTTTTGGCAAACTATGAAGTCTTCGTCGTGCTTTACAAGATGCTGGAATTCCTGCTGCTTTTGGATGCCGCACTTGAAGAAGACGAGGGCATCGGAGCGGAAAGAGCGGCGGACGCGAAGGAAGAGGACGCCGAGAGCGCAGAAAGGGACAAGCAGCTGCGGCAGAGCATCTTGGCTGCCGCAGGCTGGCTCGCCGTGCGCACGAATCATTTTCCTGGCTATATCGACGCGTTGGCGGAAAAGATTGCCCGCCTGCTGCCCGAAGATCGTCTGCTTCGCCTGCTCGACGGGAATGTGTGACGCTGCATGAAGGCTATGACCTGTGCATGGACAGCTAAATCGCGAGCCGTCAGCAAGTCTGGGGCATAATCCTCTGCCCCGCAAAAAAGAGGATAGAAAATCCCCCAAGGTACTAGCTTGGGGGATTTCCGTGCTTGCACATGGCGTAGTCCAATCATTCTGCCACCCATAGTATACCACATCCGCCGCCTCTCATGCAAGCGGCATCGCTTTTGAAAAAAATCATCGCCCTGCTTAAGGAAAATGGAGGAAGCTACGATATAATTGCTGTAAAGTGATAGGGAGGTCGGCAAAGACCTCAGGGCATATCAGGGAAGACAGTCGCAGCGTAGGGAAGCGCGTTTCTTTGGCTGTGGCGTCAATGATCAGGGAGGTTTTTGCTGTGCCACTAGTAGTAAAGAACAATATGCAGGCAGCGAATACGCTGAACACGCTGAACAAGAACGAGAAAGACCGCGCGAAGAGCCTGAATCAGGTTTCCTCGGGCATGAAGATCAACAGCGCGGGCGACGATCCTTCGGGCATGTCGATCTCCGAGCGCATGCGCGTGCAGATTCGTGCGCTCGATCAGGACAACCAGAACACGCAGAACGGCAACAGCATGATGAAGGTCGCCGAGGGCGCTGTCGCCTCGACCGTCGAGATTCTGCGCACGCTCAAGGAGAAGTGCATCAATGCGGCGAACGACACGAACACCGATGACGACCGCGCGACGATCCAGAAGGAAATGGACGCGATGGTCGATCAGATCAACGACAACGCGAACATCCAGTACAACGGCAAGATCTTGATGAGCGGCATGTACAACAATCAGGTGTCGGTAGAGCATGGTACGCAGTCCTCGTGGGCGAATCAGGCCTTTGCCGAGGGAACGAGTGCGACGGGCACGAATCTCACGGACTATAAGGATCGCAACGGCAACAGTCTTGGCATTCTGCCGACAGATTGGCTGACGGTCTCCTATGTCAAAGATGGCAAGACGTATGAAAAGACGTTCCGTGTTGGCAGTTTTAATTTGGCAGCTTGTTTCGCCAATGCTGCGGGCGGAACTGGAAAGTTTGTTCCGGATCCTGGCAATGTGGATTTGGAAGCGTATCAAGGCTCGGCGCCGAACGCACTGTCCAAGGTTGGCATTGACCAGTACGGGAACGATGTCGTTACGGCAGACGGCAAGGATGCTCTGACGATTCGCGCGAAGAATGGCGGCACGACGGGTCAGATTGGCGGAGTGACGTTCTGCTTGACCGATTCGCGCGGCAACATCAAGAAGGCGCAGAACAATATGTTCGACAAGTTCCAGATGACGGTTCGCGCCCAGGATCCGACGCCCGACAACGCCATGGTCTTCCAGATTGGCACGCGCTCGAATCAGGCGGTCAAGGTCGGTTTCACCGATATGCACGCGAAGGCGCTCGGCATGATGGGCTCGGACGCGAAGGCGATCCAAGTTACGACGCGCGCGCGCGCCAATGCGGCAGTCAATGTCATTGAGAACGCCATCGGCATGTGCCTCGACCAGCAGACGGTGCTCGGCGCGGCGCAGGCTCGCCTGCAGTTCACATCGTCGAACATCATCACGGCGAGCGAGAACACGCAGAACGCCGAGTCGGTGATTCGCGACGCTGACATGGCGAAGGCGATGACCGACTACACGAAGAGCAACATCCTCACGCAGACAGCGCAGGCCATGCTCGCACAGGCGAACCAGTCGTCGAGCGGTGTCTTGAGCCTGCTGCAGTAACAGGAATATACAGGTGGCTTTTGCCGCCTCAATGCCCTGCCGAGGCAGGAGTCGAGAAGGAAAGAAAGCCACCACATCTTGTGGTGGCTTCTCTTGCGATAGAAAGGAAGATGAGAAATGAGAGGAATGAGCAAGAAGGACGCCTTGGCGTGTCAAGTCAGCCTCGGCCTCTTTGCCGGACTCCTCGGCATTGCCTCGACGGCGCACGGTGCGCCGATTGCTGACGGCGGCGGAGCGAAGCAGGACGGCGTGCGCACGGGCGGTGCGAAGATCGTTCAGTCGGGCGCGACGACGAATATTACAAGCGACAACACGAACAATGTCATCGGCTGGAAGGATTTCTCCATCAAAACCGGTGAATCTGTAGTGTTTGACAACGACACTCAGACGAACAACTACCTCAATATCGTCACGGGCAAGGTCACATCGCATATCGACGGCACGATGAAGGGCGGCAAGAATGTTTATATCGCCAACTCTCATGGCGTCATCTTTGGCGACGGCGCCAGCGTCGATGTCGGCAATCTCTATGTGACGACGCGCAAGCTCGATGCTGATGCGATCGGCACATCTGTCAAAAATGGCACGATCGACCTCGATGCTCCGACGAGCGCCGGAGTCACGGGCAATATCATCAATGGGGGCGCAGCCAGCTCGGCGGGGCTGGCCAAGTCCGATATCGTCAGCCTTGTCGACGGCAGCGGCTCGGTCAAGGCGACGAAGATCGTCCTTGAAGGCAAGAGCGTGCGCATCATGAACGATGCGAAGATCGACTCGTCGGATGTCTCTGCCGTCGCCGACCAGAGTGCGCTTGAGGTGAATGCCGGCGGTATGAAGACCGTGCGTGCCAACAAGGGCTATGTGCATGTGGGCTATGCTTCTTCTGCACCGACGTATGGCAGTACGGGCAAGTACAAGAATCTCACGGATGCCAATATGTACAAGCTCGTCGGCAGCAAGGCGGATCTCGATGCGATAAGGACGACTGCCGGAGGTCTTGCGGGCAGATATATGCTGCGCAATGATATCGACTTTGGAGGCGCGGCGCATACGTCGATCGGCACGGATGCCGATCCCTTTACAGGCAAATTCGACGGCATGTTCCACGAGATCAAGAATATGACCGTGGCATCGGGCAGTGCTGCGGAATATGCGGGTCTGTTCGGCACGACGAATGGCGCGACCATCATGAACGTCGGGCTGAAGAATGCAGATCTCTCTATTGTTCAATATGGCGGCGGTCTTGTCGGTCATGCCAAAGGAAAAACGGTTATCAGTGGCGTCTATAATGAATCGACGATAAGTATTGGTGCGGGAAACGATGCCGGCGGACTTGTTGGTTGGCTGGATAGTTCGTCTTTGGATAATGCCTACAATACGGCAGACGTTGGTCATGGCGGCGGTTTGGTTGGACGGTTTGACGGCAGCAGTAAAATGTATGCAGTTTATAATACCGGCGCTATTACTCTCGGTGTGTCATCTTCAGCATATAAGATATATGGCAATAATGTTGTTACTACTGGCTCGGATGTGGCTTTTATCAAAGACGCATATACAAACAGAGTCGAATTGACTCCGTCGGTAAATAACAGTATCATATACAATTCTTATACCATGGATTCCACTGGGACGGCAAGCCTTGTCATGCCTAGTGGTACGCCGAAAACCGGTGACAGCAAACAGTCTGCCACCTACGAAGGCTGGGACATCTCCGACGAGGGCGGCGCGAATACGACATGGCGCATCTTCGCGGGGCAGTCGACGCCGCTTCTTACCGCCTTTATGAAAGGGACGGTGCAGGCGGAGTATTCGTATGCCGATTTCCAGCAGGCGGATCATGCGCACCTGGGCAATACGGCTTCCACCTATACGGTGCAGGCGGAGGACAAGAAGAACGGCAGCTATGTCAAGCGCCTAGGTACGGAGAGCAATGGGGGCAAGGACATCACTCGCACCTACAATGCCGACTATCTGAGAATCGCGCATAAGAGCGGCGACAACTACACGCACGTCACGAGCGTAGGCACGACGGATGATGACATCAAGCTCTACGGCGCGAAGGATCGTAGCCTTGTGGAACTGAACAAAGCAGATTCGCAGGGCAAAGGCGGCGGTGGCGGCCGGCGCAATGCGGGCAGGGAAGCCATGCTCGTCAGCGGACAGCACGGCTACGACATCGCGGGTGCGAACGTCACGATTGCCAAGCGCAAGGTTATCGGTGATGTTGGCCAGATGGGCAAAATCGAGCGTGAGTACGACGGCACAGCGAACGCCGGAGATGCGTTCAAAGCAGCGCTCACGGCGGGCAATGTTGTCGTGCGAACCGAAGGGCTCGTCGACGGTGACGGCGCAACGATGACCATAAATACCGACGGCGTGACGTTCCGCGAGAAAGGCAACTGGACGTCAGGCGCGGCTCTAAGTCCCAATGCTGGATACAACAAGTCGATTTATGTAGACAGCTCCAAGGTGAATTTCGGCGACGCCGACGGCAATTACGAATTTGATGCGACGAAGATCAACGACAAGAAGCTCACGGGTAATATCCTTCAGAAGACGATCAGGGCGAAGCTGACTACGGATACGGGGATCAACAAGACGTATGACGGCACATCGGCTGTCATTGGCGCTGCTTATCAGCCGAATCCCAATCTTGTTTTGGATTCGGCGACACAGCTTGTGGCATCGGGTGATGTAGAGCTAAACCAGGCTGATGTCACGGCGAAGTACAAGACGAAAGCGACGAATAAGGAAGCAAAGAACGCAGACGCGCACGATGTCGCATATGAAGGCATCAAGCTCCAGAATACTTCCGACCCAGCGAAGACGAAGAACTACAAGCTCGTTGACAAGGACGGCACTGTGCTCTATCGCGAAGCGATCGACGACGATCCGAACGCCGCCGTGACTTCTGGCACGCTCTGGGGCACGGGCGACATCAAGAAGCGCAAGATCGACGCAGGGGCGTTCACCGTCTCAGGCAAGCCGAAGGTCTACGACGGCAAGGACTATCTCGTCGTAGACGGCACGAAGCGCAAGGTGCAGGGCACGGTCGACAAGGAGGCCGGCAAAGCTGGAGATACGGGAAAGAACGTCATCGAGGCGGACGAGGACAAGCTCAAGTTCACCATCAGTGCTGCGGACAACAAGGCCTACTACAAGAA
>ERZ773005.274-NODE-274-length-45099-cov-7.009124_pt1 | contig 45099 bp, 60 predicted proteins | sample MGYA00580666_ERZ773005 | MGnify/ENA primary metagenome ERZ773005 (study PRJEB29015, sample SAMEA2737999) | human oral metagenome | biome: human oral; feature: human-associated habitat; material: dental | place: China | collected 2061 ...
GCTCGTATGCGAAAACGTCCCAAGAATGCAAGTGCGAAGCGCGCCGCATGATTGGTTGACGTTGACCGCTATAGATACAGCACATTTGTGCAAATCTGGGCGACCTCATTTTATCAGCGCTTCCTATAATCGGTGATGTTGTCTGGAAACTGTGCACATTGTGGTGTAGAAAGCTTGTCATGCCGCACGAAAGACGCTCCGGTAAGGAGCGTTTTTCGTGCGATTGTGCATTATGGACCGTATCCGGGCTATGCTCGAAAGTGAAAAGCCACCAGCTGTACGGGTGGCTTTTTTCATGCGGATTGTCTCGTCTTGTGGAGATTTTCCTGCATGTTTGTGCAGATTTCTCGCTTTTTGAGAGGATTTCTTCCTCTAAAAGCGAATTAGATAAATACGACGGAAATTAGAACAAGAGGCAAGGGGGAAGGATAGATGGCAATCAAATTGCAGGCGATTCTTTTTGATACGCGCTCGATTCAGAAGTATATCTTCGCGAGCAACCGCCTCAAGACGAATATAGGGGCGTCTTTCTTGGTGGAGAGCGCTTTTTCGCGCGAGCTGCTTCATGTTCTGCGCGAGCGTTTCGGCGAGGGTGAAGTCGACGATGCGACGTGGCGCGAGGTGGAATCGCCCGATTGGACGAAGATGGAGCAGAAGTGCCGCATCGGCTATATTGGCGGTGGCAACGCCCTCGTGCTGTTTTCTGAGGGAACGACGGATGAAGAACTTGTCGAGGTGATCCAATCCTTCACGAAGCGACTGCTGTGGACGACTCCCGGACTGCGCACGGGAGCGGCGCGCGGCGAAATGGTGCTCGAAGCGGACGGCGCCTATCGCGTGACGCGCGTGAAGCGTGCAGATGGCGAGGAAGAGGGTATCGACGACCTCACACATCTCGTCCGCAAGCTCAAGGCGCAGCAAAATTTGTTCTTTCCTGCCGTATCGCTCCCCTATACGGGACTGACGCTTTCGTGTGAGGCGAGCGCGGAGACGGCCAATGCTTACGATGTGGACGATGTGCGCAAGGAGAGCCGCTTTCTTTCATGGGAAGTGAAGAGGAAGCTCTTGGCGGCACGTCAGAAGGGAGGCGTCATCGCACCCGCTGAGGAAGCGCTTCTCGACAAGCTGCGCAGCATCCTGAGGACACAGGCCTTGGCGGGTGAGACGGTGCCGCCGTCGCGAGTCCGCGCTATGAGTGATCCCGAGGAATTGGCACGAGCGCTGCAAAAGTATGCGTTTCCTTCCGAGTTCGAGAAGCTCGGGCAGAGGGAGACGGAAGACTACATGGCGATCGTCCATATCGACGGCAACAACATGGGCGAGAAGTTCCGTGACTGCAGCACACTGACGAAGCGCAAGAACATGTCGCGTGCCGTGTACTGGAAGACGGTTCTGGCGTTCTGCACGCTCCTTGCGAACATCTTAGGCGATTATGCGGCGATGCAGAAGCATCTCTCGCTGGAAGAAGCTGACGACGGCAAGATGCTTCTGCCGATTCGCCCCATCGTGCTCGGCGGCGACGATATGACCTTCGTCTGCACGGCGAAGTACGCGCTCTCCTTCACGCGTACGATCATGGAAGCGCTCAATGACCTCGGCATCGACACTTGCGGCGGCGTCAGCATCCTGCCGACCGCCTATCCGTTCTTCCGCGGCTACGAGATTGCCGAGCAGCTTTGCGGTGCGGCGAAGTCGAAGATGCGTGCCATGCGCGAGGAAGGAAGCTCGTGCTGGCTCGACTTCGCCATCCTGCACGGCGAGCAGCCGCCGACCTTGGAGCAAATCCGCGAGCAGCAGTACAGCGGCAAGTGCGGCGCGATGCACTTCGGCCCCTACCGCGTCGACGGCGATGCCTCGACGCCTGAGTACGTCGGCAATCTCATCGAGGCCGTGCGCCAGTTCGTGCAGGGCGAGGGACGCATGCCGATGAACAAGATCAAGGAACTGCGTGCCGTATTGGCGGCGGGCAGACATGAACATGCGCAATTCATGGCGCAGTATCACCGCTTGATTGCAAGCGGCGGAGCGATGCGCCTGCCCGAGATAGCGGCTTGGTCATCGTACCGCGAGTCCTTGTGGCAGGAGGGAAGGACGCCCTACGTCGACGCCATCGAGATGATCGACTTCTATGTGCCCGAGGAGGTGCAGCATGGCTAAAAAGAAGAACAAACCGAAGGAAACGCGCGAAAACAAGAAGAAGGAGCTGTTGGCCAAACACGCCGAGAGTCGCAGACAGCAGATGGAAATGAACCGGCAGAAGCAGCAGGCAGCGCAAAGGCCCGCTCCGAGCGAGCGCGATGCGGCGGACGATGGCATGCCGACGCTGGAAGAACAGCTCAAGCGCGTGCCCGGGAACGTGCAGTCGTTTCCTCCCGTGCGATTCCCGGAGCATCCCTTGGCTAAGTCCAAGGAGATTCGCTTCGACGAATTTACGCTGGAAGTCACGGCGCTTTCACCGCTGCACCTCGGCTCGGGTCGCGCCGACGTCAACGTCGATGCCGAGGTCGTGCATGACCGGGCGGGGCTGCCCTACTTCCCCGGAAAGCGGCTCAAGGGGCTCATTTATGAGAGTGCGCTGGAAGTCCTTGAGATGTCCGAATTGGCGGGATTGAACCTCTTTACAGAAGAGGAAATGGAGGAGCTTTTCCAGCATAACGTGCAGAGCGATACACAGCTGACGATACCGAACCTTCAGCTTGTGTCGGAGGAAGCGGCGCGGCAGATGGAAGAAGACTGGCTTTACCTGCAGCAGCGCTATCCCGACCTCGTCTCCGCGCAGGATGTTCTTTCGCTCTATACCTCGCTGCGCTATCAGACGATGATCGACCGTGAGACAGGTACGGCTTCCGAAACGTCGCTCAGGAACATCCGCGTCGTCGATGAAGGCCTCGCTTTTTGCGGCACGGTACGCCTCAAAGGAGGAACGCGGAAAAAGCTCACGATTCTTGCGCTGGCGCTGCGCAACCTCTCGCAGGCGGGCATGAAGCGCAATCGAGGCTTCGGCCGCATATCGTGCGCGATGCTGCAGCATGGGAAAGATATACGGAGCGTCCTCGTCGATGAAGCGCTGAAAGGGGGCAAGGCTTGAGATGAAAAAGATCCGTGTAAAAATAGAGACCCTTTCGCCGATCGTGCTTGCGACGCGCACCAATACGACCGTCATGACGTCGTCGCACGATTTCTTCAGCGGCACGCTCGTGCGCGGTATGCTGGCGGAGCGCTACATTGAAGCGAAGAAGCTTGGCAGTCAGGCGCAGGAGGACGAGGATTTTCTCGGACTCTTCTTCGATAAGCTGCGCTTCGTCGCCGCCTATCCCGTGCGTGTGTCGGATGGAAAGCGCACCTCTCTCGTGCCCGCTTCGGTGCAGCGCCTCAAGGACGGCGAGGCAGTCAGGGATCTGCTCGTGGATGTTCCCGAGGCAGGGTACAAGACGCTGCGTGGCTTTGCCGTGATTGAGGACGGCGGCATCGAGAAGGCAGATGTCGCGAAGAACATATCGCTCCACATGAGCCGCAGCAATATCAAGGCGCGGCAAGGAAAGGACGCAGGCGAACCCTCTCTGGAGCGTCTGGCGGGGCGGTCGCGTGACGGTGCAATCTACAACTATGAAGCCGTGGAAAAAGGTGCGTGCTTCGAAGGCGAAATCTTCGGCGAAGAGTCGGAACTTGAGGCATTCCTAAAGGCTTTGGGTGCGGCTTCATGGACGGCGCAGGCGGGGCGTGCGCGTCATGCGCAGTACGGCGCCTGCCGCGTGCAGCTTGAGATGGTGGAATTCGCGCCCCAGGGCATCGAGCCTGATGCGGACAACCGCATCTATCTGCGCCTTGAAACGCCACTTCTCGCTGAGGACGAGCTCCTGTCGAGTGCCGATGCGGCTCTGCGGCAGATCGTCGATCGCCTCGATGAAAGCGGTACGGACGGATTTATCCTGCCTACTTACGATGCAGTGCAGACTGCAGCGCAGGGGGATGTGGAAAACAAGGTCTTTGCCGATTTCACCGAAGTGGACAACTTCGTAGGCGTTTGGGGCATGAAGCGGCCGCGCGCCGTTGCCCTTGCGGCGGGAAGCGTCTTTGCCGTGCAGAAGAAGTGCGCGTGGACACAGAGCGATAAGGAGCGTTTGCAAAGACTGCTGTATGAGGGCGTCGGCGCACGCACGGAAGAGGGCTTTGGTCAGCTGCGTCTCTGGCAGCCGAGGGAGCTTCATGTGGAGAAAAAGGTGCAGTCATGCGAGCGACGTGCAGTCAAGTCGCCCGAGGTGCGCAAGGGGGCGAAGGAACTCCTCCTCTGCGCGGCACAGCGGAAGATGATCGTCTATGCGGCGGAGGATGTGCGGAAGATCTCGGGGGGTGAAGGCACGGCGCACTTCTTCGCACGGCTCGATTCGATGTGGGCTCATGGCAGAACGAATATGCAGAGTGCCTTGCGAGAGGAGATCCGCAGTCAAAAGAGCAATGCGTCGACGCCCTTTGCCAAGAACCTCAAGACGATCAAGGTGGATGGGCGTTCTTTGGAGGGACTCTTGCTGGAAGCGAATCTTGCCGACATGCCGTACAACAAGGGACGCCGTTGGAGAAAAGAACTGGGCGAGAATGTCGAAGCCTTCTTGGAAGACATTGGCGAGCCGGGCCTCTTGTCGAGCGCTGAGGCGCAGGACGCGCTCTTCTATGCCTACTGGCACGATTTCTTCCGCTTCGCGAGGAAAGCGGCGGCAGGGAAAGGAGGCGAGGAATGATGATGATGAACGAAGAAAGCGTCAAGGGCAAGATTGTCCTCGAAGGTACGCTCGTCCTCGATGCGCCGCTTCTCATCGGCACGGGCGGGAATGGCGCAGGACAGGATGTCGATGACGAGGTGCTGAAGACGACAGCCGGACAGCCGTTCATTCCCGGCACATCGCTCGCCGGGGCGCTGCGAGACTTCATGACAGCGGAAAATGCGCTCGGCATGCGTCTGCTCTTCGGCACGGAAGCCGCGTATGAAAGACAGCATAATGCGGCTTGGCAAAGCTCCATTCGCATCGACGACATCAAGCTGAACAACGTGGAAATCGTCGTGCGCGACGGCGTGAGCCTCGACGAGATCACGGGCACGGCAATCGAGCATCATAAGTTCGACTACGAGGCGGTGGGCAGCGGCGCGACGGGGAAGTTCTTCGCCGAGATCACGCAGCGCGGCATCCATGAGAGGTACGAGGACGCTATGAAGGAGGCGGTTGACCTCTTGGCGCATAGGCTCGCTGCAGGGTTCTTCTTGGGCGCACATACGGCGAAGGGCTTTGGCGAAGTGCATGTGAAGGATTTGAAGGTCTATCGCTACGATTTCAAAAATCCCGCTCATGTCAGAGCTTGGCTTGGTCCAGAGGGAAAGAGCGAAGCTCTTGTCGAGCCGGAAATCTACGAACGGCAGAAGTGTTTCTATGCCAAGGATGACTGCGTGCTCGAAGCGAAGTTCGCCTTGAAAAGCTCGCTTCTCGTGCGCGACTACGCGCGTGCCATGAAGGTGAAGACGGCAGGGCGCATGGATGAGGAGACGTCCGTGCAGGCGCCCATGCTGCGCGAAAACGATCATTGGCTGATTCCCGGCGCGAGCATCAAGGGGGCGCTGCGTCATTGCGCGGCGGAAATTCTGCGCAAACTCGATATTGACGGCGCATTGCTCGACCGCATGATGGGGCCTTCGCTCGCACGCATCAAGGCGAAGCCTGACGAGAAGTGGAAGAGCCGTCTGCTCGTCTCAGAAGCATGCCTCGAAGATGGCGTTGTGACGGGACTGCAGACGCGCGTGCGTATCGACCGCTTCACGGGCGGCAAGATTGACACGGGGCTTTTCACCACGGCTCCCATCTGGCAGAGGGAGAAAGAGGGCGCGGCGCTTTTCCTGCGCCTCGTTCTGCATGAACCGAAGGAAGAGGAGCGTGCTTGGCAGATCGGTCTCCTGCTCCTGCTGCTCAAGGAATTGTCGCTCGGCAGACTGGCGCTCGGCGGCGAGAAGGGTATCGGCCGCGGTGTGCTTGAGGGAAGAGGCGCCGTCCTGCACTATCATGGTGAGGAAATTGCCTGGGATGCGACGCCCGGCGCCTTGACGGATGAAGAGAGACGGAATTTGCAGGGATTCGTCGAAGCCCTGCTGAAAAAGAGGGAGGCGAAAGCTTTATGAGCATCGAACTGGCATTGGAAGATCAGATGTGCATACAGCAGGGAAGCTCAGAGAGGCTCGCCGTAAGCCTCGCGAGGAAGGAAGCCGCCCTCTGCGAAAAGCTCGAAACGCTCGGCATGAAGGAAGCGAATGTCGTCGTCTGGCAGGTGCACGGCATCACTTGGGGATGCTGGCAGAACGGCTCGCTCAAGCTGGCAGGCGATGTAGCGAAGAATTGCAGCCTGTGGCTGGAATTGCGCGTATTCAACGAGGAGGAAGAGCTTCATTTGAAGAAGAGCGGCGACCTGTGGCTCGGGCGTTGGCGCAAGGACGGCGCGGGCGAGGCGACGGAATACGTTGACAGCATCTCACGCTTCTGGGGCGAAATGGTGGAGGCGGCGGATTTGCCCGAAGGCTATATGAAGCTCGAAGATGCAGCGCGAAAGCTCAAGCAGATTTTGCCGCAGGCCGAAGAGCATGCGAAATACTACGGCTTGGTGACGCGCAGCTATATTGGCTACGAGGCGACGGGGCAGGCCGGCTATGCCGACTATCGCTATGTGCGCATAGCGGCGGCGGATGTGGAAGGAGGTATGGAAGATGGCAATGCGAGATGAAAAAGCCACGGCATCGTACAACTTCGTGCCGTTGCCGGAGACGGTCATCCGCTCGCCCATCGACGGCGGTGCGAAGAATGATGCAGAACGGCAGGAAAACTACAAGAGATATGTGAGGGAACATGGCAGGCTCAGCGGCTATATTGAGCTGAGCTGCCGCACGATGACGCCCGTCTTCATCGGCACGGGCGACAAGGAAGGCGCGTTCTTCGCCCCCGTCGGCAAGCCCGTCCTGCCGGGCAGCACGCTTCGCGGCATGGTCAAGAACATCTTCAAGATCGTGACCTGTGGCGCGATGCGCTGGGACAAGGATAACGCTGATGTTGTGGACGGTCAGCGACAGGATTTCGATGTCGACAATCGGAGACTCTATTTTCGCACTGTAGCTGCGAAAAAGAACAGTCTCACGAAACTCTATGATGAAGAATTGCTCGAAAGAACCGATACGGATGAAGATGGCGAACGGATCAGCATAACGAAGGCGGAAGCAGCATTTCTCGTCCATGACAGTCAGGATGGAAACTATTACATGTGCCGTGCCAAATACCGCCATAGGAAGAACAAGGTTTTCGTTCAGAATAATGCCGGAAAGATTCTTTGGGAAACGTACGAAAAAACGGGAGAACTTCCCTGCGTTACAGGCGCGATGTTTTCCAAGAAGCGTTATACCATACATTACGACCCGGACTGGAATGACCGTGTGCTTGTTACGCCGAAGGTTATAGCGCAATACCAAGAAGATCTTTTGCGCAGCGATGCCTTGGATTTGTTCAAGCTGGCGCGCGAGAAAGAGGAGGCGAGGATCTTTACGGGAGATGATCGCTATGATTTCGTTGTGCCTTGCTTTTACAAGAATGAAAATGGCGCGGTGAAACATTTCGGGTTTGGGCAGTTCTATCGTATTTGCTACCCTTATCGGCTTGGTGAGGCAGGGCATATTCCCGAGATCCTTCAGTTGAAAGCCGTTGATTATGCGGATGCTCTTTTTGGTCGCACGGAGCTTTGGGGCAGCCGCTTGTTCTTCGAGGACGCCGTGCTCAAAGAAAGCAAGGGATTTGAAGGGCTTCATTATTCGAAAACCTTGGGCGAGCCGAAACCTACGTCGTTCCAACTCTACATGAAGCAAGAGGATGGAAAGAACCTCAATCACTGGGGGACGGAAAATGCCTCGATTCGCGGCTACAAGTTGTATTGGCATCAGAAGCCGGGTTTTCGCTGGCAAAAAGATGGCGACGTGAAGGACAATGTCGACCGCAAACTGCGCCCTTTGAAGGCGGGCAATGTGTTCGAGGGCAGAATTCGCTTCAAGAACCTCAGCGAAGTGGAACTTGGCGCATTGCTCAAGGTTTTTTCGCTCTCGGCAGAAGATCGCGAGCTTTGCTTCAAGATCGGTCAGGGCAAGGGCATAGGCCTCGGCAGCGTGCGCATCGACGCGAAGCTCGTTCTCGTGGATGAAGTGCATGGCTATGAGCAGCTTTTCGCGGCAGACGGCGACTGGAACAAGGCGGAAAAAGAAACTTCGATGGAAGCATATCTGAAAGCTTTTGATGACGTCATCGCACGGCTTGGCAAAACGGAGCGGACGCGCTATGAATTGTCACAGCAGGCTCTGCTCGACCTCCTCGATTGGAAAGCTGTAGAGCAGAAGGATTGGGCGGCGAGGACGCGGCAGATGACCTTGGGCGACAAGAATTCTTCTGATCGTGACGAAGTTTCCGACGCAGAGAAAAAGCAATTTCGCAATCGTTGGGTCTTGCCGACGGCGCATGCCGTGTATAGCGGGGGAAAAAGCAAATGATCGGCGCTGTCGTTTATCGGCTGCGGGCGGAAGATGCTGCCCGTGTGCCAGTTTTTCACGGACGTTGGCTGCATGGGCTGTTCTTCAAGATCATGGAAGGATATTCGGCGGAGCTTTCCACCTATGTCCATGAGGCGCTTAACGTAAAGCCGTTCACCGTGTCGCTCCTCAAGCAGCGGCAGGGGAAAGACGAGGGCGGCTATCGTGCGATCGCCATGGGCGAGAGCCTGAGCTGGCGCGTCACGGCGCTTCGGGAGGACGTACTGCAGGCGGCACTCCATGTCCGTGCGGGCGAGGTTCTGCAAGCGGGGAAATTGCCGCTTCGCGTCGAGGCAGTCAAGGCGGACGGCGCAGAGGATTCGGGCGTCGTCGATGAGATGGAGCTTGTCGGCGCGGCGCTTGGTGCAGGGCGCATCGCGGAGATCCGCCTGCGCTTCCTCTCGCCCGTCGCCTTTCGTCGCGACGACAAGGACTATCCGACGCCCGATCCCGTATTCATATTTTCGTCGCTTGTCGACAAATGGCAGCAAGCGGCCATGCCCGTGGAGATGGATCGCGCCTGGATTCGCGAGGCGGCGGCGAAGGCGCTTCTGGCAGAGTGGCACGGCAGCTCGCGCCGCGTTTACTTCGGCGGCGACCGCGGCATGCTCGCGTTCTCGGGCAGGTTCAGCTACGATGTCACGGCTCTTGATGAAGAAGAGCAGCACGCACTCCTTCTTCTCGCCCAATTCGCCAACTTCTCCGGCGTTGGCAGACTCACGGGACAGGGTTTCGGCGAGACGCGGGTTGCGTATCGGTGAGGAAGGAGAAAGGGTGAACTATATGACATTTGCGATGAAGATGATGGAAGAACGCAAGGAAGGTCGTCGTGAAGGTCGTCGTGAAGGTCGTAAGGAAGGGCAGCGGGATGAGCGTGTGGCGATTCTTCGCCGACTGGTCATGCAATCGCAGATTCCTGTCGAACAGGCTCTTGAGATGATCGGCATACCGCAGGCGGAGCAGCCGTCGTATAAGAAGATGCTGCGGGCGACGTTGTAAGAGCGGCAGAGGAAGCGGGAACGCTCCCTATGAGTGTTCCCGCCTTTGCGTTTGCAGAGGAAGAAATTTCTCAAGGGATATTGACAGCATTTCAACTTCATGCTATACTTCATTGCAGTGAAGTCCGAGATTTGCGAAAAGATGTCATGAGTTTTAGGTTTTCCTCGTGGACAAAAGTTTCCTTGATATTGCTGGCTTTGCACCCCTTTTGAACCGCTTTTTGCGACAAAAAAGTTCCCCGAGGTTTGGGGAAAAGTGCAAAAAGGGAGGGCGGAGCGGTCAACGTCAGCCAATCGCGCTTCGCCCTTGGCTCGCGTTCTTGGGACGTTTTCGCATACGAGCCGTTGGCCAATCGCCTGCGTCCTTTGGACTTGTCTCTTGGACGGCTCAGTACTAGAAAACCTATTTCTGGGTTCACTGTTTTCAAGGGTTCTGGGAGACAGTATTGCATGCAATCCATACCGCTTGCGGTATTGAAACCACAACCAAATAATCATGGTCGTGAGACGCGACTCATTGCATGCAATCCATACCGCTTGCGGTATTGAAACGTCGCGAAGTTCCATATCAAGGACGAGCGCATAGTCGCGATTGCATGCAATCCATACCGCTTGCGGTATTGAAACAGGGCGGCAGTTTTATTAAACACTGTGTTTCCACCTGATTGCATGCAATCCATACCGCTTGCGGTATTGAAACTCCGTTAAATCCTCACCAATAACACAAATCTTATAATTGCATGCAATCCATACCGCTTGCGGTATTGAAACGGCTACTTCCCCGCTGGGCAGAATCTCGACGACAAATTGCATGCAATCCATACCGCTTGCGGTATTTTTTTATTTTCCGCTGCTTTTTTTCAAACGGCGGATTTTTTTATGGCATAATGAAGCTATCACGAAAATGTTTTGTTGGGAGGGATAGCAATGTGTGTCATTTATATGATGTCGGAGGATACGAAAGCAATCAAAGACCATGGCAGGTTGCTTCTTTATCGCAAGGAGGAGAAGGTAGCGAGTCAGCCGATTTCACGTATTTCAAGCGTCGTGGTCACGAAGCAGGCGCACGTGACGATGCCGCTGGTCTATGCCTTGTTGGAGGAAGGCGTTCCGATTTCTTATATGGATTTCCGCGGACGTGTGCTTGGCGTCTTGGGCGGGGAGAGGATTTCCCTTGAGCATCTGTTTCGCCAGAAAGAGGTCTTTGAGAGTCCGAAGGAGCAAGTGCGGCTCGTGCGGGAGACTGTCTGCCGCAAGATCAAGAGTCAGCGCAAGGTGCTCAAGGAGTACAGCTATTATGAGCGGGAACTGCAGTCGATGGCGGCCATCGGCCGTCTTGCCGCATGTGCACATAAGGCGAAACATCTGATGGATATAGAGGTGCTGCGCGGCATGGAGGGGGCAGCGTCTAGGGTCTATTTTTCGGCATTTCCGTGTCTGCTTGATGAAAAGATTTGGCACTGGGAAGGTCGTGCGCAGCATCCGGCGCACGATGCGGTCAATGCGCGTTCGCTCGCGCGTGGCGAAGTATCTGGAAGGCAAGGCGTACCGCATCCAATACAGTGTGTTTCTCTTTGAGGGGACGGAGCGCGAAGCGCAGGAGATTCGTACGGCTTTGCTCGCCTTGACGGAGCCAGAGGAAGGCCGTGCGCTCTTCATGGCACCGATGTGCGAGGCTTGCTGTGCGCGAATCTGGAAGGCGGGGAAGATGAGGGAGGAAGACGAGATTTGCATTGTGGCATAGCTGCTAGAGAAATGCGACACACGAGGCGCGGTGTACATAAAAATGCCGATAAAATAAAGTGTTGACATAGTTTTTCCCTTTTGTTAATATATATAGGTGCCTGACACTGAGCAGGAATCGTGCGTTGGGAGGGAAGCTGCATGACGTTGGAATCGCTGAGGGACGCGGAGCGGGTCATCGGGGTCAAGCAGGTCACGAAGGCCGTGCAGAAGAGCCGTGCGGACGCCGTTTTTTTGGCGGACGATGCGGACGGGCGCGTGACGCAGCCGCTTCTCGATCTCGCGGACGAGATGGAGGTGCAAGTCGTGCATGTCCCCACGATGCAGGAGCTTGGAAGGGCTTGCTCCATCGAGGTCGGCGCCGCTGCGGCAGCCGTACTCAAGGAAGCGATGATAAAATGAAGTCCCCCGAATGTGTGAAGATGGGTGGCTGAATGTATCAGCGGTTCCTCCGGAGCGACGCCTCAGGTCGGTAAATGCTTCGCCTGCCGCAAGGCGAGCAGCTCAAAGAGCTGCGGCGGAGTAATTATAAATAATAAATTCTCAATATGAAGGAAGGAGGTGCATCAATGCCTACAATCAATCAGCTGGTTCGCAAGAGCCGCAAGAGCATGCAGGAGAAATCGAATGCACCGGCACTGAAGAATTGCCCGCAGAAGCGCGGCGTCTGCACGAGGGTCTACACGACGACCCCGAAGAAGCCGAACTCGGCTCTCCGTAAGGTCGCCCGCGTTCGTTTGACGAACAGCATCGAGGTGACGGCATACATTCCCGGTATTGGCCATAATCTGCAGGAGCACAGCGTTGTCTTGATTCGCGGCGGCCGTGTCAAGGATCTGCCTGGCGTCCGCTACCACATCATCCGTGGCTCGCTGGATACGGCGGGTGTTCAGGATCGCGGTCAGGCGAGGTCGAAGTACGGCGCGAAGCGCGCGAAGAAGAAGTAAGTTTCTTCTGATTGGAAAATTATAGCCAGGAGGGGTAAGTATGCCAAGAAAAGGTGCCGTACCCAGACGTGACGTGTTGCCGGATCCGGTATACAAGTCCAAGACGGTCACAAAGTTTATCAACAAGGTGATGCTCTCGGGCAAAAAGAGCGTTGCCGAGCGTGTCGTTTACGATGCGTTTGAGACGATCCGCGCCAAGACGGGCAAGGATCCTCTGGAGGTCTTCGAGACGGCTCTGAAGAATGTCATGCCGGTTCTCGAGGTGCGCGCACGCCGCGTCGGCGGTGCGAACTATCAGGTGCCGGTCGAGGTTCGTCCCGACCGCCGCATGACGCTCGGCATTCGCTGGCTTGTGAACTACGCAAGGCTGCGCGGCGAGAAGACCATGGACGAGCGGCTTTCGGGCGAACTTATGGACGCCGCGAACAATACGGGCGCGGCGATCAAGAAAAAAGAAGATACGCATAAGATGGCTGAGGCTAATAAGGCATTCGCTCATTATCGTTGGTAATCCCAAGCAGTATCTCAACTAGTTAAGGAGCGATAATAAGTGGCAAGAGAGTTTTCTCTGGAAAAAACTCGCAATATCGGCATCATGGCTCATATTGATGCCGGCAAGACAACGACGACAGAGCGTATCCTCTTTTATACGGGCATCACACACAAGATCGGCGAGGTTCACGACGGCGCCGCCACGATGGACTGGATGGCACAGGAGCAGGAGCGCGGCATCACGATCACGTCGGCTGCGACGACCTGCCATTGGAAGGATCATCGTATCAACATCATTGATACGCCCGGTCACGTTGACTTCACGGTCGAGGTGGAACGCTCGCTGCGCGTCCTTGACGGCGCTGTCGCCGTCCTGACGGCGAGGGGCGGCGTCGAGCCTCAAACGGAGACGGTCTGGCGCCAGGCGGAGAAGTACAATGTCCCGCGCATGGCTTACGTCAACAAGATGGACATCACGGGCGCGGACTTCTTCAACGTCATGAAGATGATGCAGGAGCGCCTGCAGGCGAACCCGGTGGCGATTCAGCTGCCGATCGGCTCGGAGGATACGTTCTCGGGCATCGTCGATCTGATCAAGATGGAAGCGATCATCTATGAGGACGACCTCGGAAAGGTCGCCGACGAGGTGGCGATTCCTGACGATATGAAGGATCTCGCCGACGAGTATCGTGAAAAGCTCCTCGAAGCCGTCGCCGAAGAGGACGACGATCTCATGGAGAAGTATCTCGGCGGCGAGGAAATCTCGGAAGGTGAGATCAAGAAGGCGATCCGCAAGGCGACGATCGCCTGCAAGATGACGCCGGTGACGTGCGGCTCTTCGTACCGCAACCGCGGCGTGCAGCCGATGCTCGACGCCATCGTCTATTTCATGCCCGCGCCGATTGACATCCCCGCGATCAAGGGCGTTGACCCTGATACGGGCGAGGAAGATCATCGCGATTCGACGGACGACGGGCCTTTTGCGGCGCTCGCGTTCAAGATCATGGCCGATCCTTACGTCGGCAAGCTCGCGTTCTTCCGTGTCTACTCGGGCACGCTTTCTTCCGGCTCCTACGTCTTCAACTCGACGAAGGGCAAGAAGGAACGTATCGGCCGCATCCTGCAGATGCATGCGAACCACCGCGCCGAGCTGGATACGGTCTACAGCGGCGACATCGCTGCCGCCGTCGGCCTCAAGGACACGACGACGGGTGACACGCTGTGCGACGAGGCGAAGCCGATCATCCTTGAGTCGATGGAGTTCCCCGACCCGGTCATTTCGGTCGCGGTCGAGCCGAAGACGAAGAACGATCAGGAGAAGATGGGCATAGCCCTGCAGAAGTTGGCGGAAGAAGATCCGACCTTCCGTGTGCGCACGGATCAGGAGACGGGTCAGACGATCATCTCGGGCATGGGCGAGCTTCATCTGGAGATCATCGTCGACCGCATGCTGCGCGAGTTCAAGGTTGACTGCAACGTCGGCAACCCGCAGGTCGCGTACCGCGAGACGATAAGGAAGCCGGCGAAGGCGGAGGGCAAGTTCGTCCGTCAGTCGGGCGGTCATGGCCAGTATGGCCATTGCTGGCTCGAACTTACGCCGCAGGAGCCGGGCGCGGGCTTCACGTTCGAGAACAAGATCGTCGGCGGCGTCATTCCGAAGGAGTTCATCAACCCCATCGAGAACGGCGTGCGCGAGGCGATGGACAACGGCGTCATCGCGGGCTACCCTGTGGTCGACGTCAAGGTCACGGTCTACGACGGCTCGTACCACGAAGTCGACTCTTCGGAAATGGCATTCAAGATCGCAGGCTCGATGGCGTTCAGGAACGCCGCTGAGAAGGCGAATCCGGTGCTCCTTGAGCCTTACGTGAAGGTCGAGGTCATCGTGCCGGAGGAGTATATGGGCGACGTCATGGGCGACATCAATTCGCGCCGCGGCCGCATCGAGGGCATGGAAGCGAGAAACGGCGCCCAGGTCATCAATGCGTTCGTCCCGCTGTCCGAGATGTTCGGATATTCGACGGATCTGCGCTCCAAGACACAGGGTCGAGGGAACTACTCCATGGAAGTTTCATACTATGATGAAGTTCCTAAGAATATAGCCGAGGCTATCATCGCCAAGAACAAGGGCGAGTAACGAGGGAGGAAAAACAATATGGCAAAGCAGAAGTTTGAGAGAACCAAGCCGCATGTCAACATCGGCACGATCGGTCACGTCGACCACGGCAAGACGACGCTGACGGCAGCCATCACGAAGGTTCTGTCCAAGAAGGGCATGGCGCAGTTCGAGGACTACGCGGACATCGACAAGGCTCCGGAGGAGAGGGAGCGCGGCATCACGATCAATACGGCGCACGTCGAATACGAGACGGAGAAGCGCCACTACGCGCACGTGGATTGCCCGGGCCATGCCGACTACGTCAAGAACATGATCACGGGCGCGGCTCAGATGGACGGCGCGATCCTCGTCGTCAGCGCTGCCGACGGCCCGATGCCGCAGACGCGCGAGCACATCCTCTTGGCTCGCCAGGTTGGCGTTCCGGCGATCGTCGTCTTCCTCAACAAGGTCGACCAGGTCGATGATCCCGAACTTCTCGAACTCGTCGAGATGGAAGTCCGCGAGCTTCTGACGCAGTACGAGTTCCCCGGCGACGACATCCCGGTCATTGCAGGTTCGGCTCTGAAGGCCCTTGAGGGCGATGCGGAGCAGGAGAAGAAGATTCTCGAACTCATGGATGCCGTTGACGAGTACATTCCGACGCCGACGCGCGACACGGAGAAGCCCTTCCTCATGCCGGTCGAGGACGTTTTCACGATCACGGGCCGCGGCACGGTCGCGACGGGACGCGTCGAGCGCGGTGAGCTGAAGCTCAACGACACAGTCGAGATCGTCGGTCTCGAAGATGAGACGAAGTCGACGGTCGTCACGGGCATCGAGATGTTCCGCAAGATGCTCGATACGGCTGTCGCCGGCGACAACATCGGCGCCCTCCTGCGCGGCGTGGATCGCAAGGACATCGTCCGCGGCCAAGTTCTCGCGAAGCCCGGCTCGATCAAGCCGCACACGAAGTTCAAGGCGCAGGTCTACGTCCTCAAGAAGGAAGAGGGCGGCCGTCATACGCCGTTCTTCACGAACTATCGTCCGCAGTTCTACTTCCGCACGACGGACGTCACGGGTGTTGTCCGTCTGCCTGAGGGCACGGAGATGGTCATGCCCGGCGACAACGTCGAGATGGAAGTTGAGCTCATCACGCCGATCGCCATTGAGAAGGGTCTGCGCTTCGCGATCCGCGAGGGCGGACATACGGTCGGCGCCGGCCGCGTGACGGAAATCGAAGGTTAAGACGCCAATTCCATAAAGGCTTTTGTAAGGGCTGCGGTCTCGCAGCCCTTTATAAAGGCCTTGTGTATTTATCTCATTTCCGGAATTGCTGACAAGTTCAGCGCTTCCTTATTGCTCCCATGCGATGACGCGGCAGATGGCTCGGCAGAGCCGAGGGAACTGCTGCGGAGAAATGTTTGGGCCATGGAGTCCGGACGACAAGGAGGAAAAGACATTGTCGAAACAGCAGAAAATCCGTATTCGTTTGAAGGCCTACGACCACAAGGCTCTCGACCAGAGCGCGGTTAAGATCGTCGATACCGCGAAGAGGACGGGCGCCCGCGTATCGGGCCCGATTCCGCTCCCCACGGAGAAGAACATCTACACGATCCTGCGTTCCCCGCACGTCAACAAGGATTCGCGCGAGCAGTTCGAGATGCGCACGCACAAGCGCCTCATCGACATCCTCGATCCTTCCAGCAAGACGGTGGACGCACTGATGCGCCTTGACCTGCCGGCCGGGGTGGACATCGAGATCAAGCTGTAAGGGGAGGTGGAATTTATGTCGAAAGCTATTTTAGGAAGAAAACTTGGCATGACGCAGATCTTTACGGAAGAGGGCACGGTCGTTCCCGTCACGGTCGTCGAGTCGGGCAACAATGTTGTCATCATGAACAAGACCGTGGAGAACGACGGCTACAATGCCGTCCAGATCGGCTTCGGCGAAGTCAAGGAGAAGAGGGTCACGAAGCCTCTGAAGGGTCACTTCGCCAAGGCGGGAGTCGCGCCTGTGCGCTTCATCCGCGAGATGCGTCTTACTGATGCTTCGGAATATAACGTCGGTGACACCATCGGCGTTGACATATTTGCTGCCGGCGATCTCGTCGATGTGACGGGCACCTCGAAGGGCAAGGGCTTCGCCGGTACGATCAAACGCCACAACTTCGCGCGCGGCCCCATGGGTCACGGCTCGAAGTCGCACCGTGAACCCGGTTCGACGGGCGCGATGATCAGCGGTCATGGCGGCCGCGTCTTGAAGGGCAAGAAGCTCCCCGGCCAGATGGGTCATGCGAGGGTCACGGTGCAGCGCCTGTCTGTCGTCCGCGTGGACGCGGAGCGCAACCTCATCCTCATCAAGGGCGCAATCCCCGGCCCGAAGAAGGGTCTTGTCGTGGTTCGCGCCACGGTCAAGCCGGACAAGCCGAAAAAGGCGGAAAAATAATCTGGAAGGAGGATTGCTGACTTATGCCAAAAGTAGCAGTTTATAATAGCGCAAACCAGCAGGTTGGCGATATCGAATTGAATGACAGCGTCTTCGGCGTGGAGATGAATGCCGGCCTCGTGCATCAGGCCGTCGTCATGCAGCTCGCGTCGCGCCGTCTCGGCACGCATGCGACGAAGACGCGCGGCCTCGTGAGGGGCGGCGGCAGGAAGCCGTGGAGACAGAAGGGCACGGGTCGTGCGAGAAGCGGCTCTACGCGCTCGCCGCTGTGGGTCGGCGGCGGCACGGTCTTCGGCCCGCAGCCGCGCTCGTATGCGTTCCGCATGCCGAAGAAGCAGCGCCGCCTCGCGATCAAGTGCGCGCTCTCGGACAAGGTGGCGAGCGGCGATTTCATCGTCCTCGACGACCTTCAGTTCGACGTGCCGAAGACGAAGAGCGTCGTCAAGATGCTCGGCGATTTCGGCGTTGATGCGAAGAGCCTCATCATCACGCTCGATGAGAACGAGAACGTCGAGCTTTCTTCGCGCAACATCCCCGGCGTCAAGGCGATCAACACGATGGGCCTCAACGTCTACGACATCCTGAACCACACGAAGCTCTTCATCACGAAGGCTGCGATAGAAAAAATCGAGGAGGTGCTCGCATAATGGACGCACGCGATATCCTCATTCGCCCGCTGATTACGGAGAAAAGCACACAGCTCATGGAGGAAGGCAAGTATGTCTTCGTCGTCGCCAAGAAGGCGAACAAGATCGAGATCGCCAAGGCGGTCGCCGAGGTCTTCAACGTGAAGGTCGCAAACGTGAACACGGTCAACGTCAGCGGCAAGCTCAAGCGCATGGGTCGCTTCGTCGGCAAGCGCTCGGACTACAAGAAGGCGATCGTGAAGCTCGTTCCGGGCGAGACGATCGAGTTCTTCCAGGCATAAAATCGAGCAAAGGAGGTAAAAGAAGTGGCAATCAAAAGTTTCAAACCTTATTCCGCCGGCCGCAGGTTCATGACGGTCGCGTCGTTCGACGAAATCACGACGGACAAGCCGGAGAAGTCCCTCGTCGAGAGCCTCAAGAGCCATGGCGGACGCAATCAGCAGGGCCGCATGACGGTTCGCCATCAGGGCGGCGGCCACAAGCGCCGCTACCGCATCATCGACTTTAAGCGCACGAAGGACGGCATCCCCGCCCGCGTCGCGACGATCGAGTACGATCCGAACCGCAGCGCTCGCATCGCGCTTTTGAACTATGCGGACGGTGAGAAGCGCTACATCCTCGCGCCGAACGGCCTCAAGGTCGGCGACAAGGTGGAGTCGGGCGCGGAGGCTGACATCAAGGTCGGCAACGCGCTTCCCATCAAGAACATCCCCGTCGGCACGATGATCCATAACATCGAGCTGAAGATCGGCAAGGGCGCACAGCTCGCAAGAAGCGCCGGCAGCGCTGTCCAGCTCATGGCGAAGGAGAACGACTACGCGCTCCTGCGCCTTCCCTCGGGCGAGCTTCGCAAGGTGCACATCAACTGCCGCGCGACGATCGGCCAGGTCGGCAACTTGGAGCATGAGAACATCACGATCGGCAAGGCGGGGCGCAACCGCTGGCTCGGCAAGCGTCCGGAGAACCGCGGCGTAGCGATGAACCCGAACGACCATCCGCACGGCGGCGGCGAAGGGAGAAGCCCGGTCGGCCGCAAGCATCCGGTCACGAAGTGGGGCAAGTGCGCGATGGGCGCCAAGACGCGCCGCAAGAAGGCGTCGGACAAGCTCATCGTGCGTGGCCGCAAGTAATTCGTGGGGGAAGGCAGCTCAGGCTGCCTGAGCGGAAGGAGGATATATTTTGTCGAGATCAGTCAAGAAGGGGCCTTTCGTACAAGAAAGTCTCGTGAAGAAAATTGACGCGCTCAACGCGGCGAACGACAAGAAGGTCGTGAAGACGTGGTCGAGGAGCTCCACGATCCTGCCGGATTTCGTGGGTCATACGATCGCCGTGCACGACGGCCGCAAGCACGTTCCTGTATATGTGACCGAAGACATGGTCGGGCACAAGCTCGGAGAGTTCGCTCCGACGCGCACGTTCAAGGGCCATGCCGGCGAAGAGCGCAAGACTTCGCTGAAATAAGAGCGAGAGGAGGCATTTCCCCTTTGGAAGCAAAAGCTACAGCCAAGTATGTACGGATTGCGCCGCGCAAGGTGCGTGTCGTCATGGATCTCATCCGTGGCAAGGACATCGCCGAAGCTTTCGCAATCTTGAAGTTCACGCCGAAAGTCGGCGCGGACGTCATAGAGAAGGTATTGAAATCCGCCGTTTCCAATGCCGAGAACAACTTCGACATGAATGTCGATGACCTCTACGTCAAGACGGCCTATGTCGATCAGGGCCCGACGCTCAAACGCATCCACCCGCGTTCCCGTGGGCAGGCGTTCAAGATCTTGAAGCGCACGTCCCACGTCACCGTCGCCGTGGAAGAAAGATGAGGAGGGAAAAGGTTTGGGCCAGAAAGTAAATCCGAACGGCATCCGCATCGGCATCGTCAAGGATTGGGATGCGAAGTGGTACGCAGACAAGGACTTTGCAGACAACCTGCATGAAGATATCAAGATCCGCAAGTATTTGAAAGACAGCCTCGGCGCTGCCGGCGTGTCGAGAATCGAGACGGAGCGCTCGAAGAACCGCCTGAAGCTCACGATCCACACGGCGAAGCCCGGCATGGTCATCGGCCGCGGCGGCTCGGGCATCGAGCAGATCAAGGAAGGCCTCAAGGGCAAGACGGAAAAGGCGGTCGACATCAACATCGCCGAGATCCGCCAGCCCGATCTCGACGCGACGCTTGTCGCCGAGAACATCGCGCAGCAGCTGGAGCGCCGCATCGCGTTCCGCCGCGCCATGAAGCAGTCGGTCGGCCGCACGATGCGCCTCGGCGCCAAGGGCATCAAGGTCAAGGTCTCGGGTCGTCTGGGCGGCGCGGAAATCGCCCGGAGCGAGGCATACCGCGAGGGCAGCATCCCGTTGCACACGCTGCGCGCCGACATCGACTACGGCACGGCGGAAGCCCGCACGACGTACGGACGCATCGGCGTCAAGGTCTGGATCTTCAAGGGCGAAATCCTTCCAGAGAAGAAGCAGTCCAAAAGGGCTGCCGCTGAAGGGAGCGAAGCTTAATGTTATTACCGAAGAGAGTCAAGTACCGCAAGCAGTTCCGCGGCCGCATGAAGGGCAAGGCGCATCGCGGCAACACGGTCAGCCACGGCGAGTTCGGCCTTGTGGCTCTGGAGCCGGCTTGGATCACGAACCGTCAGATCGAGGCTGCGCGTATCGCCATGACGCGCTACATCAAGCGTGGCGGCAAGGTTTGGATCAAGATCTTCCCCGACAAGCCGGTCACGGCGAAGCCGGCCGAGACGCGCATGGGCAGCGGCAAAGGATCGCCCGAGTACTGGGTCTGCGTCGTCAAGCCCGGCCGCGTGCTCTTCGAGATGGACGGCGTGTCGAAGGAAGTCGCCATGGAGGCCATGCGCCTCGCAGGCCACAAGCTGCCGATCCGCACGAAGTTCGTCACGCGCGAGGAGTCACTGAAAGCAGCAGAGGGCGGTGAAGCAAATGAAGGTTAATGAGATACGCGACTTGAATGCCGGGGAGCTTGGCGAAAAGCTCGCTTCGCTCAAACAGGAGCTGTTTAACCTCCGTTTCCAGCACGCTACCGGCCAGCTGGAGAATCCGATGCGTATCAAGGAAGTCAAGAAGTCGATCGCGCGCGTCAAGACGGTGCAGCGCGAGCTTGAGAATCAGGACGTTTGCTTGGCGAAGAATTGACGGATATGCAGAGGAAGGAGGCTCTTTGATGAGCGAGAGAAATGAACGCAAGACGAGAGTCGGCAAGGTCGTAAGCGACAAGATGGACAAGACCGTCGTCGTCGCCGTTGTCGACATTGAGCAGCACAAGCTCTATAAAAAGTCCGTCAAGAAGACGGTGAAGTTCCAGGCGCACGACGAGAACAACGAGGCGCATGTCGGCGATACGGTGGCTCTGATGGAGACCCGCCCGCTCTCGAAGCACAAGCGCTGGAGAGTCGTGAAAATCGTCGAGAGGGCGAAATAATTTCGCTGCGATCTCGAAAGGGAGGTTCATACATTGATTCAACAGCAGACCATGCTGAATGTTGGCGACAATACGGGCGCGAAAGAGATCATGTGCATCCGCGTGCTCGGCGGCTCGTACCGCAAGTATGCCAACATCGGTGATGTTATCGTGGCTGCCGTCAAGGCAGCGGCCCCCGGCGGCACGGTCAAGAAAGGCGATGTCGTCAAGGCTGTCGTCGTCCGAAGCGTCAAGGGCATCCGTCGTCCGGACGGCTCCTTTATTCGCTTCGACGAGAACGCCGCCGTGCTCATCAAGGAAGACAAGACGCCGAGAGGAACCCGTATTTTTGGCCCCGTGGCCAGGGAGCTGCGCGAGAAGGATTTCATGAAGATCGTTTCCTTGGCTCCTGAAGTTCTTTGATAGGAGGCGCTATTTTGTCACAGGTGAAACTGCACGTAAAGAAAGGCGACACGGTCGTCGTCCTCGCAGGCAAGGACAAGGGCAAAGAGGGCAAGATCGTCGAGGCTCTGCCGAAAAAGGGCAAGGTCGTCGTCGAGGGCGTGAACAAGGTGAAGCGCCATACGAAGCCGAGCCAGAAGTATCCGCAGGGCGGCATCATCCAGAAGGAAGCTCCTCTGAACGCCTGCAAGGTCATGCTCGTATGCCCGGCCTGCAAGAAGGCGACGCGCACGGGCAAGAAGGAAGTCAACGGCAAGATGGTTCGCGCCTGCAAGAAGTGCGGCGAAGTCATCGACCAGACGAAATAAGCGAGGAAGGAGGAGCACGGTTTGGATAGATTACAGGAAAAGTACAAGAACGAAGTTGTGCCTGAACTCACGAAGAAGTTCGGCTACAAGAACATCATGCAGCTTCCGAAGATCGAGAAGGTCATCATCAACATGGGCGTCGGCGAAGCCGTCGGCAATCCCAAGGCGCTCGACGCTGCCGTCAGCGATTTGACGATCATCGCAGGACAGAAGCCTGTCCTGACGCGCGCGAAGAAGTCGCTCGCGGCATGGAAGCTCAGGGAAGGCATGCCGATCGGCACGAAGGTCACGCTGCGCGGCACGCGCATGTACCAGTTCCTCGACAAGTTCATCAACGTCGCCTTGCCGCGCGTCCGCGACTTCCGCGGCGTGAGCAGCACGGCTTTTGACGGCCGCGGCAACTATGCGGTCGGACTCAAGGAGCAGCTCATCTTCCCCGAGATCGAGTACGACAAGATCGACAAGCTGCGCGGCATGAACATCGTCATCGTCACGACAGCGGAAAAAGACGAAGAGGCGCGCGAGCTTTTGAAGCTCATGGGCATGCCCTTCAAGGCTTGAGGAAGGAGGTATGAACCGTGGCTAAGAAATCAATGATCGAAAAGTGGAGCCAGCAGCCGAAGTTCAAGGTGCGCCAGCACAACCGCTGCAAGATCTGCGGCCGTCCGCATGGCTACATGAGGAAGTTCGACATGTGCCGCATCTGCTTCCGCGAGCAGAGCTACAACGGCGCCATCCCCGGCGTGACGAAAGCCAGCTGGTGAGAATTCGCTTTTGAGCGAAAGAAAAGGAAGCCGTCGGGCGTCTTCAGTGCGGCGTTTTCCTCGAAAAGAATGAAAGGGAGGATATCGGTTTCATGGTAATGACTGATCCTATTGCAGATATGCTGACGCGCGTTCGCAACGCGAACTCCGTCTACCACTCCAAGGTGGAGATCCCCGCCTCCAAGATCAAGAAAGCGATCGCCGAGGTCTTGAAGGAAGAGGGCTTCATCAAGGACTACACCTTCACGGCAGACTCCAAGCAGGGCATGCTGACGGTCTTCCTCAAGTACGGGCCTGCACGCGAGAAGGTCATCACGGGCATCAAGCGCATCTCGAAGCCCGGTCTTCGCGCTTATGCGAAGCACGATGAACTGCCGCGCGTCCTCGGCGGACTCGGCATCGCCATCATCTCCACGTCGAAGGGGATCATGAGCGACAAGGAAGCCCGCAAGGCCGGCCTCGGCGGCGAAGTCGTCGCCTATGTCTGGTAAACGTCTGGAGGTGAAAAGATGTCGAGAATTGGCAGAGCACCGATTGAGATTCCCGCTGGCGTAACCGTCAAGATCGAGGAAGTCAACAAGGTGACAGTAAAAGGTCCGAAGGGCGAGCTTTTTCGCGAGCTTCATCCGGATATGAAGATCGCGGTCGAGGGCAATGTCCTCACGGTCGCACGCCCGTCGGACGACAAGGAGCACCGCTCCCTGCACGGCCTCACGCGCACGCTCATCAACAACATGGTGGTCGGCGTGACGGAAGGCTTCAAGAAGACGCTTGAAATCAACGGCGTCGGCTATCGTGCCGCGAAGCAGGGCAAGAATCTGAACCTTTCCTTGGGTTTTTCCCATCCCGTCATTGTCGAGCCGCCCGCAGGCATTACGCTTGACGCGCCCAGCGCGACGAGCATCATCGTTTCGGGCATCGACAAGGAAGCTGTCGGCGCTGTCGCTGCAAAGATCCGCAGCTATCGCCTGCCTGAACCATACAAGGGCAAGGGCATCAAGTACGAGGGCGAGCACATCCGCCGCAAGGTCGGCAAGGCCGGCGCCAAGGCGAAGAAATAAGGCGGCTTGAAGGAAAGGAGTGACCATAGTGCTGATCAAGGCAGACAAGAACAAGGCAAGGCAGAAGCGCCACCTGCGCGTGAGGAACCACGTTTCGGGCACGGCGGAGCGCCCGCGCCTCAACGTGTACAGGAGCCTCGCGAACATCTACGCGCAGGTGATCGACGACGAGAAGGGCGTGACGCTCGTCTCAGCGAGTTCGAAGGACAAGGGGTTCTCGAACTACGGCGGCAACGTCGAGGCCGCGAAGGCTGTCGGCGCCGCTGTCGCGAAACGCGCAATTGAAAAGGGCATCACCGAGGTTGTCTTTGACCGCGGGGGCTACATCTACCACGGTCGCGTCGCGGCGCTCGCGGAAGCAGCGCGCGAGGCAGGCCTCAAATTCTGACTTGCAAGGAGGTAAATGAATGGCTAGAATGGACAGGAACCATGACAGGGACCGGGACAGAAACAACGAGACTCCTGAGTTTGAGGAGAAGGTCGTTTACATCAACCGCGTCGCCAAGGTTGTCAAGGGCGGCCGCCGTTTCTCCTTCAGCGCTCTCGTAGTCGTGGGCAACAAGAAGGGCAAGGTCGGCGCAGGCCTCGGCAAGGCGAGCGAGGTGCCCGAGGCGATACGAAAGGGCATCGAGGACGCGAAGAAGAACCTCATCGAGGTTTCCTTGAAGGACACGACGATTCCGCACGAGATGATCGGCGTCTTCGGTGCGGGCCGCGTGCTCTTGAAGCCCGCCGCCAAAGGTACCGGCGTCATCGCGGGCGGCCCTGCGCGCGCCGTCTTGGAGCTTGCGGGCATCCGCGACATCCTCACGAAGTCCTTGGGATCGTCGAATCCGAACAACATGGTTCGCGCCACGGTCAAGGGTCTCGAACAGCTCAAGCGTGCCGAAGCGGTCGCCGAACTGCGCGGCAAGACGGTGCAGGAACTCTTAGGTTAAGGAGGAAGTTCGATGGCAAAGGTCAAAATTACTCTTACGAGGAGCCTCATCGGCCGTCCCGAGACGCAGAGAGCCACCGTTCGTTCGCTCGGACTTCGTAAGCTCAACTCGTCGGTGGAGCGTGAGATGAACGACGCATTGAAGGGACAGATCCACAAGGTCGAGCATCTCGTGAAGGTCGAGAACATATAAGAAAAAACAAGGAGGTGCAGGCAGTATGAAGTTACATGAATTGTCCCCGGCGGAAGGCTCGAAGAAGACGCGCAACCGCGTGGGGCGCGGCATCGGCAGCGGCAACGGCAAGACCGCGGGCCGCGGGCACAAGGGTCAGAAATCGCGGAGCGGCGGCGGCGTCCGCACGGGCTTCGAAGGCGGCCAGATGCCAATCTACCGCAGGCTTCCGAAGCGCGGCTTCAACAACGTGTTCCGCAAGATCTACGCGGAGGTTAACATCGAAACCTTGAACCGCTTTGAGGACGGCGCTGTCGTCGATCCCGTCGCGCTCGTCGAAGAGGGCGTCCTGAAGAACGTCCGGGACGGCATCCGCATCCTCGGCAAGGGCGAACTCACGAAGAAGCTCACGGTTCGCGCCAACGGCTTCACGAAGTCGGCGGAGGAAAAGATCAAGGCGGCAGGCGGACAAGTCGAGGTGATCTGATTGTTTTCAGCCCTTGCGAACATCTACAAGATTCCGGAGCTAAGACAGAAGGTCATCTTCACGCTCATCATGTTCGCCGTGTTCCGTCTCGGCACGCACATCCCTGTGCCGGGCGTTGATCCGTCGGCGATCGAGCAGCTGTTTGCCACGGGAAATCTGTTCGGCCTCTTGGATCTTTTTTCCGGCGGCGCGTTCAGCAAGTTTTCCATCTTTGCGATGAGCATCACGCCGTACATCAACGCGGCGATCATCATGCAGCTTCTCACGGTTGTCATTCCGACTTTGGAACAATGGTCCAAAGAAGGGCAGGAAGGGCACAAGAAAACGACGAAGGTCACACGCTACCTGACCGTAGCGCTCGCCTTCTTCCAGGCCGTCGGCATGTCGATCGGCCTGAAGCAGGCAATCTTGAACCCCAACCCCGTCTCCATCCTGATCATCGCGATCACCTTGACGGGAGGCACGATATTTCTCATGTGGATCGGCGAGCAGATCACGGCGAACGGCGTCGGCAACGGCATATCGCTCATCATCTTCGCCGGTATCGTCGCGGCATTGCCGAAGAATCTCGGCACGATCTACAGCTACTTGCAGGCGGGGACGATCAGCTATTTTAACGCATTCGTCTTTGCCGTCATCGCTCTCTTGATGATCGTGTTCGTCATTTACATCCAAGAGGGCAACCGCCGAGTCCCGATTTCCTACGCGAAACGGGTCGTCGGAAAGAAGACGTATGGCGGAAGTTCCAGCCATATCCCGCTGAAGGTCAACCACGCGGGCGTCATCCCAATCATCTTTGCGTCATCCGTGCTGATGTTTCCAGTAACCGTCGCCCAGTTTATTGAAGTTCCCTGGGTGACCAAACTCGCCGGTTATTTTGCGTGGGGCACGCCGCTGCAGACCAGCATCTACGCGCTGCTCATCATCTTCTTCACGTACTTTTACACCGCGGTTACTGTAAAGATATCGGATATGGCAGAGAACCTGAAAAAATACGGTGGCTTCATCCCGGGCATACGTCCGGGCAAGCCGACGGAAGAATATCTCGATACTGTCATGACGCGCATCACGCTGGCAGGCGCGTTTTTCCTGGCATTCATCGCCGTGCTGCCGAACCTCGTCGCGGGCGCGACCCACATCGAGGGCGTGTACTTCGGCGGCACGGCACTGCTCATCGTCGTCGGAGTTGCGCTGAACACGATGAAGCAGATTGAGTCCATGGTAGTCATGCGCCATTACCAAGGTTTCATGAAATAGGAGGAGTCCTTTGATGCATATCCTGTTAATGGGTCCGCCGGGCGCCGGCAAAGGCACGCAGGCGGCCAATCTCGTGAAGGAATTCGGCATCCCGCACATCTCGACGGGCGACATGTTCCGTGCCGCCGTCAAGGAGGGGACGGAGCTTGGGCGAAAGGCGAAGGCCTGCATGGACGCCGGCAAGCTCGTGCCGGACGAGGTCACGATCGGCATCGTAAAGGAGCGGCTCTCTAAGCCCGACTGCAAGAAGGGCTTTATCCTCGACGGCTTCCCGCGCACGGCAGAGCAGGCGGACGCCCTCTCCGGCATCCTCAAGGAGCTGGGTATATCCCTCACCGCAGCCATCAACATCACGGTGCCGGCGGCGGATCTCATCGAGCGCGCCGTCGGACGCCGCATCTGCAAGAAGTGCGGCGCGACCTACCATGTGAAGTTCAACCCGCCCAAAAAGGAGGCGGTTTGCGACACGTGCGCGGGCGACCTCTACCAGCGTGCAGACGACAGCGAGGAGACGATGAAGAACCGTCTCTCCGTTTACGAGGCGCAGACGAAGCCCTTGATCGCCTACTACAAAAAGGCGGGCGTCTACAAGGAGATCGACGGCAGGAAGGCCATTGACGAGGTCAAGGCCGCCATGATTGCCGCCTTGAAGGACTGAGCTGCGTGTCCGAGAGCCACCGAACGATAAAGACGCGAGAGCGTCACGGCGGGCGCGAGTCCGCGTCCGAGAAAATACGATGTTGGGCATGGGCAATTCCCGATGCGGAACGCTCCTTTCACGGAAGATGGACAGCTTTCGCCCAACCCAATTTCAGAGAGGGAGAAGCTCATGTCAAAACAAGATGTAATCGAAGTCGAGGGCAAGGTGCTGGAAGCGCTGCCCAACGCGATGTTTCAAGTCGAGCTGGAAAACGGTCACGTCGTCCTGGCGCACGTCTCGGGGAAGATCCGCATGAATTTCATCCGCATCCTTCCCGGCGACAAGGTCACGATTGAGCTTACGCCTTACGACCTGACGCGCGGCCGCATCACCTATCGTTTCAAGTAGACGCGGCCGCTATTCGGCAGGCAGCGCAGAAGGAGGCAAAGTCAATGAAAGTCAAGCCGTCCGTCAAACGGATTTGCGAGAAATGCAAGATCATCAAGCGCAAGGGCCGCGTCATGGTCATTTGCGAAAACCCGAAGCATAAGCAGAGACAAGGTTAAGGAGGTGCTTTTCTATGGCACGTATCGCCGGTGTGGATTTACCGCGTGACAAGAGAATCGAGATTGCTTTGACATATATCTATGGGATCGGCCTGACGACCTCCCAGAAGCTCCTGAAGCTGGCAGAGGTCAACCCCGACACGCGCACGCGCGACCTGACGGAAGACGAGGTCGTGAAGCTGCGCGACGTCATCGACAGGGAAGCGATCGTCGAAGGGGATCTTCGCCGTGAGCGCCAGATGGCGATCAAGCGTCTCGTCGATATCGGCTGCTACCGCGGCCGCCGTCATCGCCTGGGCCTCCCCGTGCGCGGACAGAACACGAAGAACAACGCCCGCACGCGCAAAGGTCCCCGCAAGGCCGTCGCGGGCAAGAAGAAGGACAAATAAAAGGGAGGGTCATTGAGTGGCAGTAAAGAAAACGACGCGGACGAAGAAAAAAGACCGCAAGAACATTGAATATGGCGTTGCGCATATCAGCTCCACCTTCAACAACACGATCGTCACGCTGACGGACAAGAGCGGCAATGCCCTCTCATGGGCGAGCGCGGGCGGCCTCGGCTTCCGCGGCTCTAGGAAGAGCACGCCGTTCGCGGCGCAGATGGCGGCGGAAGTCGCGGCGAAGGCTGCGATGGAGCATGGCTTGAAGCAGGTCGAGGTCTACGTCAAAGGCCCCGGCGCCGGCCGTGAAGCCGCGATCCGCTCCCTGCAGGCGACGGGTCTTGAAGTCAACATGATCAAGGACGTCACCCCGATTCCGCACAACGGCTGCCGTCCGCCGAAGCGCAGAAGAGTTTGATGGAGGTGCAGAAGAAATATGGCTATTGACAGATCCGCAACCCTCAAGCGGTGCCGCTCGCTCGGCATCGAGCCGGGCATGGTCGGCATCAGCCGCCAGTCCAAGCGCCAGCCGCGCCGCCAGGCCCGCAAGGTCAGCGAGTACGGCATGCAGCTCAAGGAAAAGCAGAAGGCGAAGTTCATCTACGGCGTCTTGGAAAAGCAGTTCCGCAAGTACTACGAGAAGGCGAAGACGATGCCGGGCGTCACAGGCGAGAACCTTCTCGGCCTCCTGGAGCGCCGCATCGACAACGTCGTCTTCCGCCTCGGTCTCGCTAAGACGCGCCGTCAGGCTCGCCAGCTCGTGACGCACGGTCACATCCGTGTCAACGGCAAGCGCCTCGACATCCCGTCCGCGCTCGTCCGTGCCGAAGATGAGATCACGATCGACGAGAAGAGCCGCTCGAACGCTTTCTTCAAGACGCTCGCCGAGAACTACAAGCCGCTGAACCTTCCCGCATGGCTCGCAGCCGACGGCGCGAAGCTCAGCGGCACGGTCACGCGCTATCCGAGCCGCGATGAGATCGACGTCCCCGTCAACGAGCAGGCGATCGTCGAGCTGTACTCCAGATAATCTCTTGCCGGTATTTTATATGATCGACTGCATGAGAACAATGGAGGAGGGTTATCCCAGATGATCGAGATCGAAAAGCCAAAGATCGAGATAGTGGAAATCAGCGAAGATAATCGTTATGGGAAGTTCGTCTGCGAGCCTTTGGAGCGTGGCTACGGCACGACCCTCGGCAACAGCCTGCGGCGCATCCTCTTGTCATCCCTGCCGGGCGCTGCGATCACCTCGATTCGCATCGACGGCGTACTGCACGAGTTTTCCACCATCCCGGGCGTCCGCGATGATGTGACGAACATCGTACTGAACCTCAAGTCGCTCTGCTTCAAGATGTACAGCGAAGAGCCGCGCCTTCTTCGCCTCGACGTCGAGGGCGAGAAGGAAGTCAAGGCGGCGGACATCATCACTGATCCCGACGTTGAGATCTTGAACCCCGATCTTCACATCGCGACGCTCAACGAGGACGCAGAACTGCACATGGAAATGACTGTCGAGCGCGGCAAAGGCTATGTGGCGGCGGAGAAGAACAAGAAGCCCGATCATGTCATCGGCGTCATTCCGATCGACTCCATCTTTTCCCCGATTCAGCGCGTCAACTACACCGTGCAGGACACGCGCGTGGGCAACGTCACCGACTACGACAAGCTCATCCTCGAAGTGTGGACGGATGGCTCGATCCGCCCCGAAGAGGGCGTGAGCCGCGCGGCTAGCATCCTCATCTCGCACTTCAAGCTCTTCCAGAACATGGCGGGGCTGCCGGAAGAAGAGGAAGAGGAAGAAGTCGCGCCGCCCGAGCCTGAGGAGCCGGACGCTTCCAAGGTGCTGGAAACGACGATTGACGACCTTGATCTCTCCGTGCGCTCCTTCAACTGCCTGAAGCGCGCGAACATCAACACGGTCGCCGATCTCGTCTCAAAGACGGAAGAGGACATGATGAAGGTCAGGAACCTCGGCAGGAAATCCTTGGAAGAAGTCAAGAAGAAACTCGAGGAGTACGACTTGACATTGAAGAAAGAAGAAGAATAAGAGAGGGATAAACCATGAGCTATAGAAAATTAGGGCGTAATTCGAGTGCCCGCAAGGCACTCTTCCGCAGCATCCTGGCCTCCTTCTTCAAGCATGAGCGCATCGAGACGACGGAAGCGAAGGCGAAGGAAGTCAGAAGCCTCGCGGAAAAGCTCATCACGCTGGCAAAGCGTGGCGACCTTGCCGCCCGCCGTCAGGCGATTGCCGATATTGGCGATGAAGAAGCAGTTAGGAAGCTTTTCAGCGACATCGCGGAAAAGTACACGGAGCGTCCGGGCGGCTACACGCGCATCCTGAAGCTCGGCCCCCGTCGCGGCGACGCCGCGCCGATGGCGCTTTTGGAGCTTGTCTGAAGATGTACTGAAAGCAAGAAAGCAAGGAACGGGAGTCCCGCCCGTAAGGCGGGGGATTCCGCATCCTTGCTTTTTGTTATGACATGAAGGAGGCAGCTCAATCTTTTCGGGAAATTTTCTATGGAAATGTTTTGTGCAGGAAAGATGAGAGGCTTTGCGAGTGGTACGAAAAATGATGAAAAATTATGTAATCGGACGATTCCTGCAGATGGTGCCGATGCTTTTGTGCATCACATTTTTGGCGTTCGCCGCGATGCGGTTGGCAGGCGACGACGCCGTCGACCTGATGTATGAGAAGTCGGGCGGCGTGACGGAGGAGGTCAAGGCGGCAAAGCGTGCGGAACTGGGCCTCGATCAGCCGTTCCTCGTGCAGTACGGAGCATGGCTCAAGGGAGCTGTCACGGGGAATATGGGGAAATCGTACATCTCGGGCAAGCCGGTATGGGAGACGTTCATGGAAAAGCTGCCGGCGACGCTATGCTTGATGCTTGCTTCCGTTCTCATGACGCTCGCTTTCGCCGTGCCTCTCGGCATCTTGGCGGCGGTGCAGCAGAATCGTTGGGTAGATGTTCTCATTCGCATCGGCACATTTGTCGGCAACTCCCTGCCAAATTTTTTCGTGGGGCTTTTGCTCATCTATGTCTTTGCCGTGCGGCTTGAGTGGCTGCCGATCTTGGCGAAGGCGGGCGATGGGCGCGCCGTCCTGCTGCCGGCGCTGACCTTGGCGATTGCCATGGGCGCGAAGTACACGCGCCAGATTCGCGCCGTGGTCTTGGAGGAGCTGGCGAAGCCTTACGTCGTGGGGGCGCGTGCGCGCGGTGTGAAGGAACGCACGATCCTTGTGAAAAGCGTGCTGCGCAGCTCTCTCGTGCTCATCGTCACGCTGCTCGCACTGTCGATGGGCTCTCTTCTCGGCGGCACGGCGATCGTCGAGACGATTTTCCTTTGGGACGGTGTGGGAAAAATGGCGGTCGAGGCGGTCTTGGCGCGCGATTATCCGCTGGTGCAGGCGTATGTGGCATGGATGGCGGTGATCTATGTCGTGCTGAATCTTGCGGCGGATATTTTTTACCGTCTGCTCGATCCGCGCGTCGGCTATGAAAAGGCAGGGGCATTATGACGGTGCACAGGTATCGCCCGCTGCTGCCGTATGCAACGGCTGTGGGCGTCGTGCTCATCGTCGCCGCCTGTGCGCCGCTCTTGTCGCCGCATGATCCGTATGCGCAGGATTTGGAGCAGTCGCTTCTCGCGCCGAGCGCCGAGCATCTTCTGGGGACGGATCGCTACGGGCGCGATCTCTTGTCGCGCGTCCTCGTGGGGGCGCAGACGACGCTCGGTTCGGCGCTGGCGCTGCTGCTCTTCATGAGCTGCGCGGGCAGTTTGATCGGCGCGGTCTCGGGCTATCGCGGCGGGCGGCTCGACGCCTTTTTCATGCGGCTCGCCGATATGCTGCTCGCGTTTCCGCAGCTCGTCTTTGCGCTTGCAATCGCAGGCGCTTTCGGCGGCGGGCTTTTTTATGCGGCGGCGGCTCTCGCGTTTCTTGGTTGGGCGAAGTATGCACGCATCGCACGCGGCTTGACGCTCTCTTTGTGCGCACTGCCGTACATGGAAGCGGCGCGCATGGCGGGCGGCAGTTCATTCGCCGTTCTTCGCCATCACGTCCTGCCGAATATCGCGGGACCGATTCTCGTCACGGCGGCGCTCGACCTCGGCACGCTCACGATGGAGCTGGCGGGACTTTCGTTTCTCGGGCTCGGCGCGATGCCGCCGACGGCGGAGTGGGGTTCGATGATGAGCAGCGGGCGCAGCATGCTGCAGACGACGCCGTGGGTCATCTTAGTGCCGGGGGCGGCGATGTTCCTCACTGTGGCAGTGTTCAACCTGTTCGGCGACAAGCTGCGCGACGTGTTGGCGCCGAAGGAAGTAAGCAAGTAGGAAAAAGAGGAGGCTACAGGAAAATGAAGATGAATAAGAAGAGATTGGCGGCAGCTTTGGCAGGGCTTTTTGCGGCGGCAGTTTTCGCGGGCTGTGGTGCGGACAAGAACGAGGCGGCAGGGGAGAAAGTCTTTACCTACGGCACGATGTCGTACGGCGCGGCGATGGAGAATGCGGGCACGAACCCGCATGTTTCCTACAACGGATGGAGCACCCTGCGCTACGGAATCGGCGAGACCTTGTTCCGCTTCAATGAGAAGATGGAGCCTGTGCCTTGGCTTGCCGAGAGCTTTGAGCAGGTGGACGAATATACGATGAAGATCAAGCTGCGCGACGATGTCGTGTTTTCCAACGGTAAGAAGATGACGGGCGAGGCGGTCAAGGCGTGCTTGGAAGATCTCGTGGCGAAGCATGACCGCGCACCGAAGAATCTGAAGCTCAAGTCCATCACGGCGGATGGACAGACCGTCACCCTCGTATCGAGCGAGAAGATGCCGACGCTCATCAACGCATTGGCAGATCCCTATGCCTGCATCATTGACATGGAGGCGGGAGAAAAGGATCGCATCGTCGTCGGCACCGGCCCGTATGTGGCGCAGAAGGTCACGGATACCGAAATGGAGCTTTCGAAAAATGAGAAGTATTGGGGCGCTGTCAAGCCGAAGCTCGACAAGATCATCGTCAAGAGCATTGCCGACGGCGATACGCTGACGATGGCGATGCAGAGCGGCGAGCTGGATGCCGCGCAGGGACTGCCCTATGCGAGTTTGGAGCTTTTCCAAAAGGACAGCGCGAAGTACAAGATCAGCCAAGCCGATACGTCGCGCGTCTATCAGGCGGCGTTCAACTACAAGACGCCCGAGCTGCAGGATGTGCGCGTGCGTCGGGCGATTTCCATGGCGCTCGATAAGGAGAACTTCTGCAAGGTACTGCTGAAGGGCAACGGTACGCCTGCGGTCGGTCCATTCCCCAAGAGTATGCCTTTCGGCGGTGATGCCGTGCGGGCGGCTGCTTACGATTTGGAAGGGGCGAAGGCGCTCTTGAAGGAAGCCGGCTACGAGGATACGGACGGCGACGGCTATGTGGATAAGGGCGGCAAGAATTTGGAGCTTCGCTATCTGACGTATCCGTCGCGCCAAGAGCTGCCGATCCTCGCCGAATCGCTGCAGGCGAATCTCAAGAAGATCGGCGTCAAGCTGAATGTCAATTCGACGGATAGCTACAAGTCGTTCTTGAAGAGCGGCGATTACGATGTATTCGCCAAAGCGCTCGTAGCGGCGCCGACGGGCGATCCCGAATACTATTTCACGGGCAATCTCCTCAAGGATGCCGTCGATAACAGCGGCTTTTACTACAGCCCGCAGGTGGAAGAGCTCGCCGCCAAGCTGCACAACACCTACGGCGCCGAAGCGCGCGCCGCGCTCGCCGTCGCTATGGAGCAGCAGGTCTTGGACGACTGCGCGGTTCTCTACGCATCGCATCTGCGCATGAGCCTCGTGATGAAACCGGGCATCGAAGGCCTCAAGGCGCATCCGTCCGATTACTATGAAGTCAGTGCGGAGCTGGAGAAGAAATCGTGAGTGATACGCCGCTTCTCGCCGTGCGGAATCTCGCGATTTCGTACGGCGAAAAGCAGGCGGTGCACGGCGTGAATTTCTGCCTGCATCGCGGGGAGATTCTCGTCTTGGCGGGGGAGTCGGGCAGCGGCAAGAGTACGATTCTGCGGGCGGTCATGGGCATCTTGGATGCGGGCGTCTGCGCGGGAGAAATCCTTTGGGAAGGGATGGATGTCCTGCGACTTGCCAAAGATGCACGGCGAAAACTCGCAGGCGAGGAAATCGCGATGGTTTTTCAAAATGCAGGCGCCTCCTTCTGCCCCGTACGCACGATCGGCAGTCAGCTCTATGAGAGCGTATGCGCCCATAGGGCGTGGAGCTATGCTGAGTTTCGCGAACGAGCCGAGGCGCTGATGGCGCAGATGCAGCTTCCGCGCATGGTGCTTGATGAGTACCCGTTCCGCCTGTCGGGCGGCATGGCGCAGCGCGCAGGCATCGCCGCCGCGATGCTCCTGCAGCCGAAGCTCATCTTGGCGGACGAGCCGACTTCGGCGCTCGACGCGCTGACGCAGGTGCGCGTGGCGAAGGAGCTCATGGCGCTTCGCCGACGCACGGGCGTCGCGATGCTGCTGGTCACGCACCACATGGGGCTGGCGTATCACATGGCGGATCACATTCTCATCCTGCGGCGCGGGGAGATGGTGGAACAAGGTGCGCGGAAGGAAATCTTCCGCCATCCGAAGGAAGCCTATACGAAGGAGCTGATCGCCGCCGTGCCGAGATTGTAGGTGGAATGAGTCGTGGAAATGATTTTGAAAGCCGAAGGGCTGGTAAAGTCCTTCGGCAAAGGGGCAGAGCGGCGGCGCGTGCTGGACGGCGTGGACTTTGCCGTTGCGGCGGGCGAGTGCCTGGGCATCGTCGGGCAGAGTGGCTGCGGCAAGAGCACCGCCATGCGCATCGCCGCACGCCTTTTGGATGCGGACGAAGGGCGCATCTCCTTTTGCGGCAAGGACATCACACATACGCGCGGGCGCGAGCTTCGTGAAGTGTACGGCGCGATGCAGATGATTTTCCAAATGCCCGAGGATTCTTTTGACCCCAGAAAGACGCTCGGTTGGAGTATCGCCGAGCCGCTTCTGCGGCACGGTTGGTCGAAAGCGCGGCGCGAAGAGCGCGTGGCGGCGCTCTTGCAAGAGGTAGGGCTTTCTGCGAGCTTTGCCGTGCGCTATCCGCACGAAGCAAGCGGCGGCGAATGTCAACGCGCCGCCATCGCGCGCGCCTTGACGCTCTCGCCGAGACTTCTGATCTGCGATGAGGTGACGAGTGCGCTTGACGTCACAGTGCAGGCGCAGGTCGTGCGCCTCCTGCGCCGCATCTTGCAGGAGCAGCGGGCGGCGTGCCTTTTCGTCACGCACGATCTCGCGCTTTTGCCTGCGATCGCCGATCGCGTCGTCGTCATGCACGGCGGCAAGGTCGTGGAGGAAGGATTGGTGCAGGAGGTCGTGCAGCAGGCGAAGTCGCCTCATACGCAGGAGCTTTTGGAGGCGGATTTTTTCCGTTTGCCGCGAGAGGAAGACGGAGGGGAGACAGCATAGGATGAAGACGCAGGAAATGATAGCGAGAGAAGAAGCGCTGGGAAAGCGGATTGAAAGCTACTGGGATACGAGGAGTCCGGCATTTTCCGACGTGCGAAGAAGAGAGCTCGAAGGCCCCGATGCGGCTCTTTGGCAGCACCTCCTCGAGCATCATTTGCCGCAAGGCCGCCTTTTGCGCGTCCTCGACGTTGGCACGGGTGCGGGCTTCTTTGCCGTGCTGCTCACGCGCATGGGGCACGAGGTCACGGGCATCGACATGTCGGCGGGCATGATCGATGAGGCGCAGAAGAACCTCGCGGCGTTCGGCTGCCGGGCCGATTTTCGGAAGATGAATGCGCAGCAGCTCGACTTTTCGGACGAATCCTTCGATGTCGTCATCAGCCGCAACCTCACATGGACGCTGCCCGATGCGATGGAGGCGTACCGCGAATGGCGTCGCGTGCTCAGGGCGGGCGGCATGCTCTTGAACTTTGATTCGGATTACGGAGAGACGACATTTTCGCCAACGGATGCCCGGGATTCTGTGCACACGGGCATCGGCGAAGCGCTTCTCATTGAATGCAACGAGATCAAGGACGGACTTCGCATCAGCACGCACCGCCGTCCCCTTTGGGACGTGGAACTTCTCTCAAAGCTCGGCTTTTCCGTGCAATACGACGCCGACATGGCGCCCCTTGTGCATGGCGACGAGAGCCTTCGCTACGATGACGTGCCGCTCTTTGGCATCTATGCGAAGAAAGTGAAGTGAGATGCGGGCGGTTTCTTGGCTTTTGCTTCTATGGTATAATGAAAATGGTTTGAAAAGGTGAAAGGGAGATGTAACGAAATGCAGAGCAAAGCATGGATGAGTCTTTGCGCCGCAGCGCTTCTCGTCTTGGGAGCGATGCTTGGCGCGGCGGACTCTGTTTCTGCGGCAGATGCGCCGCCGCGCATGCGCCATGCCGGCTATATCTGGCGTATCGATGCCGATGATGTGCGGGGACTGCCGCGCAACTTCCGCACGATGGAGGATGAGTTCCATGCTCCTTACAAGAAGGACATGGACGATTCCTATGTGCCGACGCGCGAGGGGCTTGAGCGTCTCTGCGCATCGGGCAGCGGAGAGTTTTCTGCGAGCGGCCTGCAGTCCTTATTGGAAGCGCTTGCCGAGAAGACGCAGATGGCGATCTGCATCGTCGACCTGCGTGAGGAGTCGCACGGCTTCTTCGACGGAACAGCGGTCAGCTGGTACGGAGAGCACGATTGGGGCAACGTGGGCTTGACGCAGGAAGAGGCGCTCGCCGATGAGGCGGAGCGCATCCATGGCGCGGCAGGGCAGATGACGGCGGTCGCGCACCTCGGCGGGGAGAAGAATCCCCTCGATGAGCACGAGATCTTCGTGGAAGAGGCGCAGACGGAGAAGGAGCTTGTCGAGGGCGCAGGGCTTCGCTACAAGCGCATTGCGGCGACCGATCATATATGGCCATCGCCCGCTGCTGTCGACGAGTTTGTGCAGTTTTACAAGAGCCTGCCCGAGGACGTTTGGCTGCACTTCCATTGCCAGGCGGGCGAGGGACGCACGACGGAATTTCTCGCGATGTATGACATCTTGAAGAATCCTGCGGTGCCCTTGCAGGACATCCTTTATCGTCAATGTCTGCTCGGCGGCAGCTATGTCGCGCATGTAGAGCCTGAGGGTTCGACGTATTGGAAAGTGCCGTACTATGTGGAAAAGGCAAAGCATATCGCACTTTTTTACCGCTATGTGCAGGAGAACGAGGGGGCGGGCTTCGCTGTCTCGTGGTCGGCTTGGCTTCTGGCGCACGAGTCGGATGACGATGCCGATGAATAACTTTTGAAAAAGGGATTGACGGCGCAAAGAGTTCGATGTACTATATTCACAGGATTACAGAAGGATAACTGTGACAGTGGATGGAGATTCCTCCTGAGGAAACAGATGTCTTTTTGCTGATTCGGAAATGTGTGCCTTTTCTTGCGGCACGAACTTGGGAGGAATCATCATGGAGAAGAAGGATATTGATTGGAGCAGCTTGGACTTTTCCTATCATGTGACGGAACAGCGCTACGTTGCCAATTATAAGAATGGCGCTTGGGATGCGGGCGGACTCACGGGCGACGACAAGATCGTGCTGAGCGAAGATGCGGGCGTCCTGCAGTATTCGCAGTCGGTCTTCGAGGGACTCAAGGCGTACACGGCGGAGGACGGCAGGACGGTCTGCTTTCGCCCCGATCTCAACGCGCACCGCATGTATGAGTCGGCGCAGCGCCTTGAGATGCCTCCGTTTCCCGAGGACAGATTCCTCGATGCCGTGCGTCAGGTCGTCAAGGCGAATGAGGCTTGGGTGCCACCTCACGGCAGCGGCGCGACGCTCTACATCCGTCCCTACATGTTCGGCTCAAGCCCCGTCATCGGCGTTGCGCCGGCAGACGAGTACCAGTTCCGCATTTTTGTCACGCCCGTCGGCCCGTATTTCAAGGGCGGAGCGAAGCCCATTACGGTCAAGGTCAGTGACTTCGACCGCGCCGCGCCGCATGGCACGGGTCATATCAAGGCGGGACTCAACTACGCGATGAGCCTGCACGCTGTCATGACGGCGCACCGCGAGGGCTTTGCCGAGAACATCTATCTCGATGCGGCGACGCGCACGAAGGTCGAGGAAACGGGCGGCGCGAACATCATCTTCGTCGATGCGGACGGCAATCTCGTCGTGCCGAAGTCGCCGAGCATCCTGCCGTCGATCACGCGCCGCTCCATTACCTATGTCGCCGAGCATTACCTCGGACTCAAGGTGGATGAACGCGAAGTGCTGTTCTCCGAGGTGCCGAACTTCAAGGAATGCGGCCTCTGTGGCACAGCGGCTGTCATCTCGCCCGTCGGCAAGATCAACGACCACGGCAGGGAGATCTGCTTCGCGAGCGGCATGGAGAAGATGGGGCCCATCACTCAGAAGCTTTATGATACCTTGACGGGCATTCAGATGGGTCATATCGAAGCGCCCGAGGGTTGGATTTACGAGATCAAATAAGCCTTGTGCGAGGAGCGTATACGAGAAGCCGGGCGGGAGTCTTCCCCGTCCGGCTTCTTTGCAGGAAGGGGAGAGCCATGATTTTGAATACGGGAAGCCGCACGGACATCCCCGCCTTTTATGCCGAGTGGTTCGTGCGGCGTTTGCGCGAAGGATTCGTCATGGCGCGAAGCCCCTATGACCCGCAGCGTATCACGCGCTATGTTCTCGATCCTGCCGTCGTTGATCTCATCGTTTTCTGCACGAAGAATCCCGCGCCGCTTTTCGCGTACAGGGATGCGCTCGCGCCCTTTCGCCAGTTCTGGGGCGTGACGATCACGCCATACGGAAAGGATGTTGAGCCGGAGACGCCGCCCGTCGAGGCGGCGATCGAGAGCCTTGCCGCCTTGTCGCGCATCGTCGGCAGACGCGCCGTGCATTGGCGCTATGATCCCGTATTCATCACAGAGAAGTACACGCTCGACTTTCACAGGCGGGCGTTTCGCCGCATGGCAGAGAAAATGTCGGGAGCGATAGAGAACTGTGTCGTGAGCTTCGTTGACCTCTATAAGAAGACGCAGCGCAATTTTCCCTCTTTGCGCGAGGTCAGCGCAGAAGAGCGTCTCGCGCTCGGCAAGACGTTCGCCGCTGTCGGGCGGGAGTTCGGCATCAAGGTGCGCACCTGCCTCGAAGGAGACGATCTCGCGCCCTTCGGCATCGACACGCAGGGCTGCATGACGCAAGCTGTCCTCGAAGAAGCCGTCGGCTGCCGCTTCCATATTCCGCGCACCTCTGCGGCGAGAAAGGGCTGTGCGTGTCTCCTCGGCAATGACATTGGCGTTTACAATACCTGCGCTCACTTCTGCCGCTACTGCTACGCAAACGCGAGTGTCGCCGCCGTCAGAAAGAACCGCACCCGCCACGACCCCGCCTCGCCTCTCCTCATCGGTCATGCAGAGCCAGGCGACATCGTGCAGGAGGCAAGGCAGGTTTCGTATGTGGCGAAGAATGAGCAGCTGGGATTATTCGAGTGAGACGTGCGTTGCATGGGCGAAAGTATGGTATAATCATGGGGGAAGGAAGTGAGTGTATGCCGAAGATTGTTCCGATTCATGATCTCAAAGATACCAACGCGATTTCAAAAATGTGTGCGGAATCAAGCGAACCGATTTATGTTACAAAAAATGGCTATGGTGATATGGTCATTATGAGTATGAAAACTTATGATGAATATATGCTCAGGCAGGAGATCTATCAAAAACTTTCTGCTGCGGAAGAAGATTTTCATAGTGGAAATGTGATGGATGCAGAGGAGTCTTTGCAAAAACTGAGGCAGAAGTATCATGTATAGGCTTTTTTTGTCGCGGGCGGCAGAAGAAGATTTTGAGCAAATTGTTTCGTATATGACGAAGGAACTTGCGAATCCTATAGCGGCAGAACATTTTTTGGATGCTGTGAACGATTGTTACACGAATCTTAAAAATATGCCGAAGATGTATGAAGAATCGCGCGATCCATACCTGCGATCTTCAGGCTATCGCAAGGCAGTGATTGGGAAATATATCTTGCTTTATAAGATTGATGAATCAAAACAATGTGTGAAAATATATCGTATCTTTTACGGAGCAAGAAATTATAAGGAACTGTTGTAAACTCATGCTACTACCAATCTCTCAAAGCCTTTGCCGTCAAAGAAGAGATCGCCCCGCTCAAGCTCTTTTTGAAAGCGGAGCTTGTCAAGACATGGGATCGTCCGCGATTTTTGCGCCATGCGCATGTATCACGGTGAATGCGGGGAAAACTAGGGGAACGGGTGCAGAAGAGCAAAGGATTTGTCTTTTCCCGTATTCTTCTGCTATAATGATACAGGCACTTCTGGAAGGAGGCAGCTTTTGGAGATTGCATATTTATTGAACAGCGGCTTTGCCGTGCGGCTTTCGCGCACTTTGCTCGTCTTTGACGATTATCTCGATCCCGCGCAGGCGGTTGAGAGTCTCTTGACGGGGGCGGAGCGCGTGTATTTCTTTGTGTCGCACGCGCATTTCGATCACTTCGATGCGCATATCCTCGACTATGCGCCCTCGGTCACGCGCTACGTCATGGCGGCGGAGATTCAGCGCACGAAGCGCGGCAAGCGGTTTCCCGCGGAAAAGACGGTCTATCTTGAAAACTACAGCCACTATGAGGAAGAGGGGCTTCGCGTCGATACGTTTGACTCGACGGACACGGGCACGTCGTTTCTCGTGGAGGTCGAGGGCGTGCGCATCTTTCATGCGGGGGATTTCAACTGGTGGCATTGGAAGGGCGATACGGAGGAGAACAACAAGTTCGCGCGAAACGGCTTCATGAAACAGATGAAGAAGTTGGACGGGCTGACTGCCGATGTCGCATTCTTTCCTGTCGATGGGCGGCTTGAGGAGTTCGCCGACATCGGCGCGAAGGAGTTCTGCGCACGCACGAACATCAAGGCGCTCGTGACGATGCACAGCGTCGGCTATCCGGCATGGCATCCGGCGGCGGACTTCTTCGCCGAAGGGCGTGCCGTGCCGTATTGGACGCCGCTCGAAGCGGGGGAGAGGCGGCACTGGACGGCGGAAGGAGGATTCACACGATGAAGAAGGCTCTCGTTTTTTTGCTGGCGACGTTCGTCCTCTTTACGACGGGCTGCTCGGCGGCAGGCATGAATGACAAGGACAAAGGAGCGAAAAAAATGGCAAATCCCATTGCAGTTTTTGAGACGAATCATGGCACGTTTGAAATCGAGCTTTTCGAGGACAAGGCGCCGATCACAGTGAAGAATTTCATCGACCTTGCGGAGAAGGGCTTCTACGACGGCCTGATCTTCCACCGCGTGATCGACGGCTTCATGATCCAGGGCGGCGATCCGAACGGCATGGGCACGGGCGGTCCCGGCTACACGATTCCCGATGAATTCCATAAGGATCTGAAGCATGACAGCGAGGGCGTGCTGTCGATGGCGAACGCAGGGCCGAATACGGGCGGCTCGCAGTTCTTCATCACGCTCGCGGCGACGCCGTGGCTCGACGGGCATCATTCGGTCTTTGGCAAGGTCGTCAAGGGCATGGATGTCGTGCGCGAGATCGGCAAGGTTGACACGGATTTTCAAGACAAGCCGCTTGCGAAGGTTGTCATGGAAAAGGTCACGATTCGCCGTGAGGAAAAAGAGTGAGGTGAAGGCGTTCACTTACATCCTCGTCTGTGCAGACGGTACGCTCTACACGGGATGGACGAACGACTTGGAGAAGCGCCTTGCCGCGCACAATGCGGGCAGGGGCGCGAAGTATACGAGGAGCCGCCGTCCCGTGCGGCTCTTTTACTATGAGGAGTTCGCGGAAAAGTGCGAGGCGCAGCGCCGCGAGTGCGAGATCAAGCGACTGCCGCGTGAAAAGAAGATCGCGCTTGCCGCGCATTTGACGCAGGCGGGGCTTGGCGTCGCGCTTTCGGCTGAAGCGCGGATTTTTAGCCGCGGCTTTCATTGACAAGGCGCGGCTTGCTACCTATAATGATAGGATATACGGGGCAGTATCAGACGGCACTTCTTTTTGCAGGGCGGCTGGGCGCGGAACGTGCTTGGCGAGCCTGTTCGCGGAGGAGTGCCAAGTGCCGGGAAAAGGGGAATTTTGATGGCAGAAAAGCGTGTAATGCTGACGGAAGAGGGCTACAAAAAGCTGCAGGAGAAGCTCGACTATTTGAAGAGCGTGCGGCGCATCGAGGTATCGGAGCGACTCAAGGCGGCGATCGCGCTCGGCGATCTCTCGGAAAACTCGGAGTACGACGACGCGAAGAACGAGCAGGCGTTCCTTGAGGGCGAGATCCTCGATCTTGAGGCGAAGATAAGAAACAGCGACATCATCCAGGGCGGCGCATCTTCCGACACCGTGCAGATGGGAAGCACCGTCGTCGTCAAGGATGTCGAGTTCGATGAGCAGGAGACGTATACGCTCGTCGGCTCGGCAGAGGCAGATCCGACGGAGTTCAAGATCTCGAATGAGTCGCCTGTGGGCGCAGCGATCATTGGCAAGAGGGTCGGCGACCGCGTCGACGTTTATGCGCCGGCAGGAATCATTCAGTACGAGGTTGTAGAAATCAAGTAAGCAAGCGATATATGAGTTAGGAGAGGAAATATTGGCTGAGAACAAGCAGCAGGACGCGGCGCAGAAGGAAGAGCTGAACGATCTCATGCGCGTGCGCCGCGAGAAGATGGAGAAGTTCCGTGAGATGGGCGTCGCGCCCTTTGGACATCGCTACGAGGTTACGCGCCATGCGGACGAACTGCTCGCGGAATTCGCCTCGCTCGGCGAGGAGGCGGAGAGCGAGACGGAGGTCAGCATCGCCGGGCGTTTGATGGCAATCCGCGGTCATGGCAAGGCGAGCTTCGCCGTGCTCATGGATCTTTCGGGCAAGATTCAGATCTATTTCAAACTTGACGTTCTGGGCGAGGAAAAGTACAAGGAGTTTAAGCTCCTGGACATTGGCGACATCATCGGCGTTCGAGGCGTCGTCTTCCGCACGCGGCGCGGCGAGCTCACGGTGCGCGTCGACGACTTCACGCTTCTCTCGAAGTCGCTGCGCCCGCTTCCCGAAAAGTTTCACGGGCTGAAGGATGTGGAAATGCGCTACCGCCAGCGCTACGTCGATCTCATCATGAATCCTGAGGTCAAGGATACGTTCATCGCGCGCACGAAGATCATCCAGTCGATTCGCCGCTACCTCGACGAACGCGGCTTCCTCGAAGTGGAGACGCCTGTGATGTCGACGATTGCGGGCGGCGCGGCGGCGCGTCCCTTCGTGACGTATCACAACGCGCTCGACATGAAGCTCTACCTGCGCATTGCAACGGAGCTGAATCTCAAAAGGCTCATCGTCGGCGGCTTGGAGCGCGTCTACGAAATCGGGCGCATTTTCCGCAACGAGGGCATCGACGTGCGCCACAACCCTGAGTTCACATCCATTGAGATTTATCAGGCGTATGCCGACTACAACGATCTCATGGACGTGACGGAGGGGATATGCTGCCAGGCCGCGAAGGACGTGCTCGGTACGACGGCGCTGACCTACGAGGGTACGGAGATCGACCTCTCGAAGATTCGCCGCATCAGCATGAACGACGCTGTGAAAGAAGCGACGGGCAAGGACTTCATGAGCGCCCAAACCGTCGAAGAGGCGCGTGCCATGGCGGATGCGATCGGCGTCGCCTACGAGGAGAAGCACGGCATCGGCGGCATCCTGAACGAGGCGTTCGAGGCGAAGGTCGAAGAGTCCTTGATCCAGCCGACGTTCATCACGGGTCATCCGACGGAGATCTCGCCCTTGGCGAAGCGCAATCCCGAAGATCCGCGCATCACCGATCGCTTCGAGTTCTACGTCTACGGGCGCGAGCTTGCGAACGGCTTCACGGAGCTCAACGATCCGATCGATCAGAAGGAGCGCTTCCTGGAGCAGGCAAAGCAGCGCGAAGCTGGCGACGACGAGGCGCACCCGATGGACAGCGACTACATCACGGCGATGGAATACGGCTTGCCGCCGACGGGCGGCCTCGGCATCGGCATCGATCGTCTCGTGATGCTCCTGACGGACAGCCCGTCGATCCGCGACGTGCTCTTCTTCCCGCATATGCGTCCTGAGGCCGCATCGCGTGCGCAGGAGAGTGCGGCGGAGTAACAGAGCGAAGTGCAGACGTTTTCACAAAGAAAGAAGGCTGATTGCATGAATATGAACGGAGTGCCGGAAGTCTCTTCGCGTCCGCTGAAGATGCGTTCGCAGGCGGAGGTCAAGGCGCAGTACGAGGTGAAGATCAAGAAGTACAACGAGCTGATGCAGGCACAGGGCGACCACCGCGAGCAGCGCATGGAGCTGTATGCGGAAATCAAGCTGCTCGGCTGGGTTCTCGGCAAGAAGGAAAAGGCGGTCATCGAAGAACTCGGCTCGCATCACATCAATCGCTGAACGGAAGATGTGATGCATGGGCATGGGGAACTGCCGCACGCTTTGCGTGCGGCAGGACGCTTCTGAAGATTCATGGTTCATGAAAATTCCTTTTGCGCCCTTTACAAAACGTCATTTCTATAGTATAATTACTTCTTGTCAGCCGATGGTTTACGGTGTGACAAAGCATCGCGGGATGGAGCAGTTGGTAGCTCGTCGGGCTCATAACCCGAAGGTCAGAGG
>ERZ773005.275-NODE-275-length-44845-cov-7.471802_pt1 | contig 44845 bp, 37 predicted proteins | sample MGYA00580666_ERZ773005 | MGnify/ENA primary metagenome ERZ773005 (study PRJEB29015, sample SAMEA2737999) | human oral metagenome | biome: human oral; feature: human-associated habitat; material: dental | place: China | collected 2061 ...
CAAGGCCGGCACCGATGCCGGTTGCGGCTTCGCCCTCGTCGTTTTTAGCCAAAACAGGCTGGACGGGGGTGGCCGTTATGTTGCTGTCCGTAATGGTGATGGCCCGAACGTCGCCATGATAGCCCACGCCGATGCAGGTTCCCACGTAATCCGTGTCGGAAAGGGAGATGGACCCGACATCGCTCCTTTGTCCGGTGGCGCCGATGCCCACTTGCCGACCCTTGCCGTTGGTTATGGCATATCCATCCTTGTCTCGCTCTTGAGTCTCGATAGCGCAGTTATCGATCGTGATTTTTCCGATATCGCCATGTTCGGCGGTTCCGATCGCTGCCGCATGCGTGGATGGCGTAGCGATGATGGTTGCGTTTTTCAGAGTGATATCGCCGACATGTCCGCTGCCGCCGCCGATTGCCGCGCAGCAATCCGGATGGTCGTTGCCGCTGTTTCTGCAGGACGCGGCGTATACGATCAGTTTGCGGCCGCCGGCAGCGCCTTCTATGGTGATCGCACCGGCGGATTCCGCATCGGCAGACCCGATGCCGGACGCATAGTCGTCGCCTTCGGCGTGTATCGTGCCTGTTCCGGAAATGGAGATCGTTCCAGACTCGTCGTTGCCCGATCCGATGCCCGCACCGTCGTTCGTACCCTTTGCGTTGATGGTGCCGCCGTCCATGGCGATTTCTATGTCGCCCGATTCGCCATTGCCCGAACCGATGCCCGCGCCGTTTTCTCCGCCTTGCGCGTTGATGGTGGCCGAATCTGCGGTCGAGATCTTGATGGGGCTCTTGCCCGTCGGATAATTGCCCGCAGCGCCGCCGATACCTGCACCGGATTCTCCGCCATGCGCGGTGATGGTGCTTTCGCCCTTGGCGGAAATAGTGATGGTTCCGAGCTCTGCGCCGACGGTCAAGCCGATGCCGGCTGCCTCTTCGTGCGCACGAGCCGTCACGCTGGCCGTGCCGGATGTCGTGATGGAAATGGAGCCGACGCGTCCGTCGTCTTTGGGCGAGCCGTCCGAGGTGCCGATGCCTGCAGAATCGTCGCCATCGGCCGTGGCGGTGATCGAGCCGCCCGTGATGTCGATCTCGATCGAACCTACCGAACCTTTGTATGCAGCGCCGATAGCCGCTGCGTCCTCATGCGTGGTCTTGGCCGTCACGACGGGAGCGCCCGTGATCTTGATAGAGCCAAGGTCGGAGTCGCGGCCGGTACCGATGGCCGCGCCGTCTTGTTCGGGAACGTCCGCATCCACGGTTCCGCCCGTTATGACGATGGAGTCGTTTTCGTCCCAATGGGCGTCGCCATTGCCGGACTTGTAATCGTCGCCCGTGCCGATGGCGGCGGCTTGGCCCGATCCGTGAGCGTTAATGGTCGGAGCGCCATCGACGTCGGAAATCACAAGCGCGCCGCAGCCCTCGTTATGCGAACCGCCGATGCCCGCGCCGCCATCGGAACCGGACGTCCCGTTCTTCGAATCGTCGCGACCATGGGCATTCAGCGTTCCCGGACCTGTGATGGTCACGTGAGACCCCGCCGTGCGCAACGCCGCGCGACCATAGCCATCGATCGCAAAGCCGCGTCTGGCACCGCCCTTAAGCGTGGCGGTGCAGCCATCGTCCAACACGAACTTCGCGTACGAGCCGCTCTCGACGTTGACGGCGGACTTATCTTCGTCCGACATGTCAAGCAGCAGGTTCTGAAGATGCACTACGATCGGGTCGTCCTCGGTACCGCCCTTGACCGTCAAGTTGTGGTCGTGGCTTTCGCCTCTGACGTAATACACATCGGACGGATTGTCCGCAGTGTAGTCCTTATCGGCATCGCCGAAGTCGATCGTAACGTCTGATGCCAACGCCATGCTTGGCGAAGCGGCCAGCATGAAAAGGCTCAGCAGTGCTGCGAACAACGCTGTTTTGCCCGTCTTGATGAGCTGCATATGATCTACTCCCGAAATGGTATGCCAAGGTCTTCATGGAGTGCTGCACACGTTTCCAGCATGTTCGCATGGGCTGCGGACGGCGGATTTTCTTTATCGGCGCATGTGCTTTTCGAAAAACGAGACGACCCCCGGCCAGTCTCGGCTGGCCAGGGGATCGGGGGCGGGAAAGCCCCAAGGGAGGGATAGGAGGAGCGAGATGCCGGAGCCGGGAGGGGGCGGCGCCGGAAAGGGATGCGCTAGCCCACCTGGGAGGTGTAGCTCTGGATGGTCTTGATGGCGTCGACGGCCTCGGAGACCTCGCACGGGGCGAGGAGGGCCTTGCCGAGCTCGCTGCCCATGTCGATGGTGATGCTGCCGTCATCGTTGACGGTCACGCCGAAGGTGATGGAGTTGCCGGAGAGCTCATCGGTGATGGTGATGAGCCTCTCGCCGTTCTGCTCGGTCGCGGTTGCTGCGCCCATGAAGCTCACATGAGCCATCTTCTCGGCATCGAGGAAGAAGATGCCTGTCTTGGAGCCGTCGCCGTTGCCCACGTAGTAGACGGTCTCGCCGCTTTCGGCGACGCCCATGTAGGCTTCGGTGATCTCAGAGGTGGAGATGGAATAGGTCTCGCTTGAGCTGCCGTTCGCCGCACCGTTGGAGGCGTTCGAATCCTGATTCATGGCGGTGTCATTGCTTTTCTGTCCGGCGGAGGTCGACTCGGCGACGGGGGCGGTGGAATCCTCGCCGGCGTCGGAGCCGCCGCAGGCCGTGAGAGCGAGCGGGAAGGCGAGAAGTGCGAGGGCGAGAGCGCCGGTGACGATACGGTTCCTGGTGAGCATGATGGTTCCTCTCTGCGTGCCGTGGTTTTTCGGGGGCTGCCGCGCTACCGCGCTGCCGGGAGGAATTCTATGGAACCGCCGTCGCCCGTACATCATCCCAAAGTATGAGAGGCAAAAACGCGGAGCGTAGGTGGCGCCGGGGCGGCAAGACAGGGGACTACCCCGTCTCGCATCGTCACACCAGATGGAGACGACGGGCTTCACGGGCGGCCTGAACGCGCCTGCTCACGCCGAGCTTGGCGAGAATGTGGCTCACATGGGTCTTCACCGTGGACAGCTTGATGCCCAGAAGCTCGCCGATCTCGACGTTGCTCTTGTCCTGGCAGATGAGATGCAGCACTTGGATCTCCGTCTTGGTAAGGGGCTCCGTCAGCCCCGAGGGCGGCGACATGAAATCGGGGTACCACAGCGCCTGGGCTCGGGCGCCCTTCACAAGGCGCGCCAGCTGCTCTTCGTCCACGTCCATCTCCTCGGCGTGTTCCTGGATCTCGGTGAGCAAGGGAAGCACGGCTGCACCGTACAGCGTGACGGTACGCACGTAGCCATAGCGTTTCGCCTGTTCAAGCGCATCGGTGATCCATCGTTTCCAATCTCCCTTGCCGCTGCGCCATGCGGCGATGGCCGTGAGCACGCCGTAGTGGATGCGGTCGATGACGCCGTTGCGCGACTTCACATGCTCGTCAAGCATGGAAATGAGTCGAAATGCCTCGTCATAGCGCGATTCCGAGATATACGCCTGGCTTACGGCTCGGTAGATATAGCGATTCAGGAAGTCGAGCGGCCTGGAGAGATCCGGTGCGTTCTCCTCGACCCACGCATGGGCGCGTTCGGCCTGCCTCAGGCGCAGCCAGGCGTGGCAGCGCAGCGCATCGAGGTTCGCGATGATCCTTTTGCGCTCGAGAATCTTGCTCTGGGCAAGATGGCGCCTGTGGAGATCGAGAAGCGTCAGCGCCTGACGCGCATCCCCGCAACACATAAGGTTTTTGCACTGGATGCCGATGGCGGCGAACTCGACGGAAGGGTCGCCTTTGCGCCTGATCTTGGGGAGGACGGCGTTGACCCGCGCAATGTATGGGGTGACGTCCTCGCCCTTTTCGAACTTGCTCTCGCAGAGGGCGATCTCGGTGCAGCCCACCGCGAGCTTCCCCAAGGCGGCCTCGGCGATCTTGCCGATGAGGGCGCTGGTCATTTCGTCCGTGGGAACCCAGAGGCTGAGGTCGCGCCCTCCGTTGATGATGCTGGGCATGGCGCTTGTCATGGAAGGCATGAGTTCCGGGTCGTCGCTCGCCCTCACCTTCGCAAGAGCCCCCACGGCATCCGTGAGGCTCGTCAGGCAGCGATGAGGAAGCGCCAGGTCAAGATACGCGAGGTTGGCATGGGCAACGAGCTTTTCGTCCCGCGTGCGCTCCGGTGCGCGTGCGTAGCTTTCGAGTTCGGCGTACCAGCGCTCCGATCCAACGATGTCCACGAGCATCGAGTCGAGAAGGCTCATGGTGCGCATGAGCCTGGGAGAGGCGCATATCATGTCTTCGGGAAGGTCGTGGTAGTAGCGTTCGAGCTCGCAGTAGGTTCCGGTGCCGGGATTGAGCCGCGCGTGCTCGTCCAGAACCGCAAGCATGCGCACGCTGTCCTTGGCGCGCAAGCATAGGTCGAGCGCATCGATGTAGTCGCCTTGGGCCACGTAATAGTCCACGGCGCGCTCGATTATAGACGAGCGCGCGGCATCCTCGTGGCGGCGCATGCGCTCCCACTGAAGAAAGCCGCGCATACCTGGCTTCACGTTCCAGCCCTGGTCGTCGCGCGTGACGAAACATGTGACGTGCTGAAGCGCGTCGAGAAGGGCCTTGCCGTCGGCTTCGCCGAGCACGTTCGCGAGAAAGGGCTCGTCGATCCTGTCCAAAAGCGGTATGAGCAGCATGAGCTCCTGGATCTTCGGGTCGAAGCGTCGGTTGAACTCGGACTCGAAGTAGCGCATGACCTCGTTGGTGAGGTCGGCCTCCCATGCATCCTCGCCGTGCAGGATGTGCATAAGCGCGAGCGAGACCGCCAAAGGGTAGCGGGACGTGGCGGCGGCGATGCGCTCGACCAAGAAGGGCGTGGGCGCAAGGCCGTTGGCCACCAAGAGACGCGCTATGTCCGTATCGGTGAGGAAGAGGTCATCGTTCGTGACGATGACCAGGTCGCCCTTGGCGAAGAAAGGCGTGAGCCATCCAGGCATGGGTGCACGCGAGATGAAAACGAAGCGCGTGTCGCCGCATTGCGCGACCACGGACGCGAGCGCTGCGCCTTGGGAAGAGGAGACGGCGTCATGGATGTTGTCCACGAGGACGGCGTCATGCCCCTGCGCCGCTTCGACGGTGACGGCAACGCCGATGTCGGTCGTCTCGGCGTCGACCTCCAGCACGTCAAGGCCTTGGAGCATCCGATGGGCGAGCTCGGTCTTGCCGAAGCCGAGAGGAGCGCAGATGAGCGCGATGCGGGTGCAGCTCCATTGCGCCCAGAGGCATTCGTCAAGCTCTAGAGGAATCTTGTTCAGCATGGACGCTCACTGTTTCCGGGGGACATGCGGCGCGGCGGCCGGCGGCGTCGGCGATGCCATCTGGACCCTCCGAATCCTCCAAGACGAGCGAGGCGCCCAGCCGCGGATGGTTGTCATGGTAGTGGAAAAGACGCCGGGCGCCAAGCGCCGACGCAAACGGTCGTAAGGGCGCCCCCGAACGGGGGCGCCCGGAAGAGGCCTTTCTACAGGTTGAGCGCCTCGAGCTCGGAAGCCGTGGCCTCGACGAGCCTCTCGATCTCCTTAACGTTGCCGCCGAAGACGGAGCCGATGGAGAAGATCCCGTGGGTCACGGTATCGAAGGCGGCGTTGACGAGCTGGTCGCCGACGCCCACCATCTGGTTCTTCTGGATCAGGATCTTGTTTTTGCCCTGAACCATCACCCACACCTGGTTCTGACGGTCGAGCGGCGGGAACACTATCACGTCCGCGAAGCCGTTCTTCACGAGCTCGGGCTTGCCTGCCGTGAAAGCCTCGTCCTTGATGCGGTCGAACAGCTCCTTCTCGTTCGCGAAGCTCTGGCTGGTCCTGACGGTCTTGAGCTTGAATCCAAGCGCCATGTCGGTACTCCTGTCCATGCAAGGTCTTCGGGCGCGCATGGTGCCGCCCCGGTTGGACGCAGTGTGCAGGCTCGTCCGGCGAATGTCCTCATCCCAAAGTATGAGCTTCGCCCGATCGCCGCAGGAGACCGTGCGTGTTCCGGCCGATTCCCCGCTACTCCCCTGGATGCTCCTCGGACCCCTGCGCATGCAGCGCGTCCAGCAGCTCGCGGCGGCTGTGCACGTCGAACTTTCGATAGATATGGTTGACGTGCGCCTTGATGGTCCCCTGCGCGACGAAGAGCTCACGTTCCATATCTTCCATCGATTTCTCGCGCGCCATAAGCTGCAGCACCTCTTCTTCGCGCGGCGTAAGGCCGTGCAGCTTCGACAGATCGGACACGCGCATGGCAAGACGCCCGGCGCCCGCATCCTCATCCGACGACAGATCTTCCATGCGAATGCCCCACTTCGACGACAGATTGCGCTCGGAGACGAACACCGCCACGAACACGACCATGAGCACGATCGTCAATGCGATATACGCCGTCGCGTATGCGCCGGTATCGAGCGACGTCGCCATCCAGGCGCCCGCCGCCCAGCCGACGAGCTCGACCAGATAGCGTATCCCCCGCTCGATCCCGTTTATCCAAACCGCGCTGATGCCGAAGCGATACGTGATGTTGCTCATGATGAGCATGATGAACATGGAAAGCATCGTGTATCCGGCGTCATAGCAGAACGCCGTGAGTTCCCCCGACAGGGAAAACGACGACGACACGAGCAAAAACCCCACGATGAAGAACGGAAACGCGAGCTGATAGACCGTATCGAAGTTGAACCACTTCGCCGTGGACAGCGCACCGAGGAACACCAGCGCCGTGACGGCGAGCGCGCCGGCCACGTTGCCGACGTTGAGCGTGAGCGCAGGCAGCGTGCCGAAGCCGCCGGCGAACGTGCAGGCCGACATCAGCAGGATCGGCTTCCAGGGAAAGACGCGCGTCGCATCCTTGCTCGTGGCGCGCGGCAGGTCGTGGGCAGGCAGATGGTTCATGCTCGCGCGCACTTGGGACAAGGACACCAGCGGCAAGACAAGCGCGAAGAACGCCAGGTATGGCGCCGCAAGCCCCATGAAGAGCCACTTGATGCACTCTCCCGCGAAGATGGCCATCGCATGATACACGGCGACGCGCATGGGATTGAGCATCCCGTAGAATTCCGCCCACATAAGGATGAGCGAGCCGAGCCCGCATCCCGCAAGCACGAGACCCGCCACCTTAAGCGCCGCGAGCGGCCAAATGAAGCAGGATACGATGACGAGCGCCGACCCTCCCGACATGAACAGAGCCGTGAGCGCACGGGCACGGCCGTTCGACCAGAGCGGCGTGATGCGCGTCGCGGCGAATGCGAGGACCAGCGAAATCACGCCGATCGCGCCTTCGAACATGAAATAGTCGAACGGACCCACCGTCGGGAACGCATCGAACCGAAAGAATATGGACAGCCATGCGCGGTAGATGCCGACGCCGAAGAACACGAACGGTATCGCAGCGATGCGCTTCGACACGTCCTTCCAGCGGCGTACCGACACACGCGCGCGAGCACGTATGGATTCCAATGGACCCTCCTCCCGCACGCCATCATAGCCCACCCGCGACCCAGAACGCCGAAATAGCCTTTCACCTGGTCGGGTTATTTTCGGGTTATCGATTTAACCGGTACGGATAATTGGCTTCGCTCCCCTTCCGCGCTAGATTCCATGACAACGGGCGCGCCGCGCAGGGAGGCGCGGCAACCGATGCCCGACGGTCTAGAGAGAGGGGTCTCCCATGAAGAGGATGTCGAGAAGGTCGTTTCTTGCAACCAGCGGAGCAGCCGCCATCGGCGGCGCGCTCGCGCTTTCAGGATGCGGTGCCGGCGGGTCGAAGGCCGCAGGAGCCATGGCCGACGGCGCATGGGTCGGTTCAGGCGTCGGCAAGCACGGAACCTTCAACGTCGAGGTGGCCGTGAAGGACGGCGCGATCGAACGCATCAACGTGCTCGACGCACGTGAAACCCAAGGCATGGGCGACGTCGCCATGGAAGAGATCTCGAAGCTTATCGTCGACAACCAGACGCTGAACGTCGACGGCGTCTCGGGCGCGACCCTCTCGAGCGGAGCGTTCATAAACGCCGTGGGCGACGCCCTCACGCAGGCGGGCGCCGATGTGAGCGAATGGAAGACGCGTGCCCATGCGGGCATGTCCGATGCGGAAGACATCCCGACCGCCGCCGACGTCGTGGTCGTCGGCGGCGGCGGAGCCGGATTCGCAGCCGCGATCACAGCCGCCAATGCCGGCAAGAAGGTCGTCCTGCTCGAGAAGCTCGGCATCCTGGGCGGCGACACCTCCCTGTCCGGCGGCGAGATGGCCGTGCCTGGCAACTGGATCCAGCTCAAGCAGGGCGTCGAGGACTCGCCCGAAACGCTCGCCGAGGACATGCTCAAGGGCGGCGACAACGTGGGCGACCCCGAGCTCGTCAAGGTCATCGCCGAAGGCACGCTCGACTCAAGCCAGTGGCTCACCTTCGAAGGCGGCGTCTCCTGGGAACACGACCTGCTCTTCTTCGGCGGCCATTCGGTCATGCGCTCCATCATCCCCCAGGGCCATACCGGCAGCGAGATGATCGTGAAGCTCACTAAGCGCGCCGGCGAGATCGAGAACCTCACCATCGTGAAGAACATGCGCGCAACCGAGCTCGTCAAAGACGCGTCAGGCGCCGTCGCCGGCGTGAAGGCCGAAAGCCAGCTATCGGGCGACGCCCATGAATTCAAAGCGAAGGCCGTCGTGCTCGCCTGCGGCGGATTCGGCTCGAACGTCGACATGCGCGTGAAGTACAACGCCGACATGGACGACAAGATCCTCTCCACCGACTCGGTCGGCGCGCAGGGCGATGGCCTGACCATGGCATCCGCCATAGGCGCCGAGCTCATCGACATGCAGTACATCCAGACCTATCCCACCTGCGATCCTGAAACCGGTGCGCTGCTCTACGTCGATGACATGCGCCTTGAGAGCCGCGCCATCATGGTCAACAAGGAAGGCGACCGCTTCGTCGAGGAGCTCGACCGTCGCGATGTGCTTTCGAACGCCATCAAGAGCCAGACCGGCGGCATGGGCTACATGCTGTGGAACCAGGCTGCGGCCGACGAGACCGGCCTGCTCAAGCAGCATGCCGATGAATACGACAACCTCGAGAAGCGCGGCATCATCGTGAAGGCCGACACGCTCGAGGAAGCGGCAGCCCACTTCGAGATCGATGCGGACGAGCTGAAGAAGACGGTCGAGCGCTGGAACCAGTTCGCGAAGGACGGCAAGGACGCCGACTTCAACTATCGCGCCGACCTCTTCACCATCGATGCCGGCCCGTACTACCTCAACTCCTACAAGCCCGCCGTCCACTACACGATGGGCGGCCTGCACATCACGACGAATGCTGAGGTCCTGGATGAATCGGGCGCAGCGATCCCCGGCCTGTACGCTGCGGGCGAGGTGGCCGGCCACAAGATGGGCACGAACCGCCTCGGGTCGTGCTCCATGGCCGACATCTACACCTTCGGCCGCATCGCCGGCGATCAGGCGGCCAACTTCGTCGGATAGACGGATCCGACGGACCGGACGGCTCGCTTCGTCGGATGACGGACGATCCGACTGGATGGTTCGCATGCCTCCTTACGTGCGGGCCTCTCTAGAACGCACGCGTTCAAGCGCGTCATGATCCGCACGTCCCTCTCCGAGCAGGATCCCCTCCTCCTGTTCGGAGATATGTTCGAAGCGTCCTGCGCGAGCCCCCGTTCGTCAACCAGGCCACGGTGCTGACGAATGCGCTCACCTGGACGATGAGCTCGATGGCGGGCACCGCCATCCGATCGGCTACGCAAGACGCTCCATGCGCACGCCCACATCGATCGGCTTCGCGTTGAACGGAGCCGTCGTGGCGAGCCCATCAACGCCGGTCGCCGCATAGGCGGCGGCATTCGTTTCATCAATGCCGCCCGCAGCGATGATCGTGAGACGAGGATCCATCGCACGCAGCTCGCGCACCAATTCGTTCGTCTCGGCAACCTCGACCTTGTCGAGCTGGACCCCGTCTATCAGAGGCATGCCTCTGACGCCGCGCGCGAGCACGCGCGCCTCATCGGGCGACGCTTCCACGAAGATCTTCTTCTCCACGCACTTCGCGCGCATCGCAGGCAGCGCGGCACGCAGCCCTTCAAATCCTCCGAGAAACTCCCTGTGTTGCGCGAAGATGAGCACCGTTTCGGAAACGCCCAATCGATGCGGCCATGCTCCGCCCGCCATGACGGCAAGCGTGAGCAGATCCTTCGCGCCAGGCTGGCTCTTGCGCGTAGTCAGGATCTCGCACGCCGGATTCGCCGCATGCGCGGCATCGACCATGGCGCGCGTCTTGGTGGCCACAGCCGACAGATGGTCGTAGACGTTCTGCCCCACCTTCCACATCGCATGGAGCGAAGATGCACGGCCGCTCACGACCATAAGCGCGCTTCCCGCGCACGCACGGGCGCCATCACATACCGCCTGTTCGACGGAAAGGCCCAGCCGCTGGGCGATCCTGCGATTCACATCGGTGCCGGCGACAATGCAATCCTCGCGCGTCACATAGGTCATGCGGCCCTGGTTCTTCCCGATGCCCAGAAGCTCGGTCGTAAGATCGATATAAGGCACGTCTTCGGCGATAAGCGCGTCGATGCGCGCATCGGCCATCACAAGCATTGCCGTCCTCCTTCAGCCGTCCATTCCCAAAAACGACGATACGTCGTCATCATGCGCCGCATCGAACAGATCGTCCGCCGCAACGACCGCCTTAAGTCCGCCATCAAGCACGATGCCCACGCGATCCGCAAGCTGCTGCGCTTCGTTGAAATCATGCGTGACGAACACGACCGTGCAATCGAAATCCCGATGCACCATGCGCAGCAGATCGTGCATGCGCGCCTTCGTCGTGGGATCGAGCGCCGAGAACGGCTCGTCCAGAATAAGAAGACGGGGCCTTAGCACGAGCGCGCGCGCAAGCGCGGCGCGCTGCGATTCGCCGCCGCTGATCACGCCAGGCATCTTATCCGCCAGGCCCCCGATGCCGAATGCTTCGAGCATCTCCCCGACGCGACATCGTTCTTCGTCCACGCCTATATGCGCGCGCCTAAGCCCGTATGCGACGTTGTCGCCCACCGTCATGTGGGGAAAAAGGACGTAGTCCTGATAGAGGATGCCGATGCCCCGGTCTTGGACCGCGATATCGCGTGCGTCACGTCCGTCCAGCAGCACGCGACCCTTATAGTCCTCGAATGCGCCGGCGATCGTTTCCATGAGCACGGTCTTACCCGAACCGGTCGCGCCCAGCACGGCGAACGCCTCGCCTGCCTCTATCGCAAGATACGGCACGCGCAAGGCGAACGTACCGCGACGAACCACGAGATCCTCGACGTCCACGCGCATGCCCATCAGACATCGCCTCTCACCCGCGTCGCATGCGACGGCCCGTTCAAAATATTGGCAAGCACGAGGGTCGCAGCGCTCACGAGAAGCATGATCATCGCCGTCGCCATGGCGGTATCGGTATTGCCGGTGGAAATGCTCAGATAGATCGATCCGGGAAGCGTTTCGGTGCGCATGCGCGTGACGCCTACGAGCATCAGCGTCGCACCGAACTCGCCCATGCCACGCGCCCAGGTAAGAACAAATGCCGAGATGACGGCATTGCGGCACAAGGGCAGCGTGATGGTTCTGAACGTATCGAACGGAGACGCGCCCAGCGTGCGTGCGACGAATTCCATGCGCGGATTCACATCGGCCATTGCCGTGCGCACCATGCGCAGGGAAAACGGCAGGTTCACGATCATCTGCGCGAACACGATGCCCGCAGGTTGGAACACCACGGAAAACCCTGCATGCGCAAGCGCCTTGCCCGCAGGCGAAGAGAACATCACCAGCAAGGCGAAGCCCAGCACGATATAAGGCAGCGACAGGGTGAGCTCCATCAGCACCTCCATCGCACGTCGCCCAGGAAAACGCACGTGCGTGAGGGCATAGCCTGCGGGAAGCGCGAGCAGAAGGCATATCGTCGTGGATATCGTCGACGTCACGACGCTCATGCGCAGCGAGAACATCACTTCGTCGGAGGATACGGCCTCGTGGAAGTGCGTGATGCCGCTCACGGCGATCGTCGCCACCGTCGTACCTACGAAAAGCAGCACGACCAGCGCGGCGGCACCGCATACCAGCGAAAAGGCCTCGCGCGGCCGACGCGTGGGTTTCGATACGCCCTTCATGGTGCGAAGCGGCGGCGCGCGCTATGCGATTTCGTAGCCGGCTGCCGTCCAGACGGCCTTGGCCTCGTCGCCGCCCAAGTAGCTCATGAACGCGTCGAGGGTTTCCTGGTCCTGCGTATAGGAAAGCTCGACGGCCAGAATGGTCTTGGTGTATGCGCTCATTTCGTCATCCGCGACGGACACGACGCCATCGACCATGTTCTCTTTCCACACGATGCCCGCGTCGCCCTGATCGGATGCAAGCGCGGTGGCGATCTGAGGAGCCGTGGTGGTCGTGGTGATCTTGTCTTGCAAAGAATCCCACAGTTCGGCATCGCTCAGGGCCTTCTTCGCGACCTTGCCGATCGCCACGGATTCAGGATCGCCGATCAGAAGGCTGTCGACGTTTCCAAGATCGGCGAGCGCATGGACGTCCTTGGGATTAGACGAGGGAACGACCAGCACGGGGATGTGCTTCACCAGATCGGTGGACTTAGTCGTCACGTCGGCCACGCGCTTGGCCTCCTCGCCCGAGCCGGCGATCCACAGATCTCCCGATTCCGATTCATTGATCTGGGTCTGGATCTGGGCTGCATTCGCATAGGTCACGTTCATCGTGCAGCCCGTCGCATCCTGGAAATCCTGGGCGATCTTCTTGAACGGTTCGGTCATGCCCGCACCGCAGTAGATGTTGAGCGTCTTGCCGGACAGATCGGCAGCTGTTTTCATTTCCGCATCCGAAGCGGGCGAATCCGATGCGGCATCGCTCGAAGCAGACCCGCCATCGCGTCCGCATCCGGTAACGGCGAGCAGAGCAGCCGATGCTCCGAAAACGCCGGAAAGCTTCAAGAAGTTGCGACGGGACAGGTTGCTTGCATTCGTGTTCAATGTAGTTCCTTCCTTGATTTGCGCAGTTCGAACGCACGGCGATCGGCCGCGCGCCTCCCTGCCATGCGCCCCTCCGACACATAGCCGACGCCGTCCATGCGCTCGTTTCCGCACATGCGGCACGCATAGAAACGAATTATATATTCCTATTTCAGAATATTTCAACCAAGGGATAGGGTATGAATTTAGGCTCGAAGAAGTGAGCAGGAGTTCCGAGAGCGTGAACGCACCCTAAAACCCTAAGACCTCTTTCATGAAAACACATACTGCGGCGTCTTCTTTCTTCGTAAGAGAGCGCCTGATTCGATCGATTTCATCCATATTGAGATGGGGCCAAATGATCCTCGCTGCTTCAGCGTCCTTTTCCTGCTTGCCTTTGCGTTCCTTGTTGATAACCATCTTATGCACCGCATAGGCCTCCGGCGATGGCACGAGCAAGGTCATGCCCAGATAGCTGACCTCAACAGTGTTTCGAGAGAGAATATCCATATGCCAAAGACTTTGGGCCGAAACGCCGATATTGGTCTCCAGGGAGGATTCCGCACCGGCCCCCATCTTGCCGATAAGAAACTCCATCTCCAAACCTGAACGGTCCATTATCTTGGTGGTGCCGGTCAATCTGTCCGATTCGACAATATACCCTGCATTTCGTGCAGCTGAAGCAAGATGTATGGGCTCTGCAGGCTTTCGCGCATTACGTACCAAGAAATCAACGTCCAAGGTTCTGATGTTCGGCTCGAATCCTTCCAGTATGCCAAGCTTGCGAAATAAGTACTCTGCCCATGAGCCGATCAAGATGACATGCTTGAGACAGCCCGTGGCATCCAGAAGCTTAATGAATCGAGCGAACTCATGCTCTTGAATGCTCATCGACATACCCCCTTCCTAATGCTTTCACTATTTGGCGACGACTCTTTGCCTGTTCCTTCAAGGCCGCTTCGTTCTCTTTGCGTCGAGCTATGCCTTGAGCGACGGAGTCGACATCCACCGCCTTCACGTATTCGCTTTTCACATGGACTCCGTCGCGGTACTGCAAATAATAGTAAGGGCGGCCACCGATCATGCGTTTACGCACGCTGCCGCGGGGAAGCGAGTCATTTTCCGCCTCCATGGCGCGGGATATGCGCAGGGAACGATCGTATTCCTCCATGAGCACTTCCTCTAATATCGACATTGCTCCTCCTTTACCCTACATTTATATAATTATATTTAAATGTAGGGTAATTTTGAAATGAAGTCCAGATATCCGAGCCGTCGCATGGAATAAAAGATGGGACGTCGCGCCACGCGAAACCGGCAAGGCCATGAGAGCAGCCAGACACGTCGAAGCGAGACGCCTGCCCTACAATTCCAATCGCCTGTTCGTCTCCCGATCCCTCGGCGCCACGGGCTCCATGTCCAGCCGCAGCGCCTGCTCGACCACCTTCATGAGGTCTTCGTCGCAGATGGTCGGCCTCACCTTCACGAGCCCCACCAGGCCGAATATCACCAAGCAGAACATCTCGTATACCAGGTGTATCTCGATCTGATGATACGCCGCGTATTCCGCAACGATGTGATCGTTCAGGCAGTCTACCGTCTCCACCGTCGCACGCACGTCGAACGCATCGCGCACCCCGAGCTCTTCGAGCACGGAAATCATCGGCCGCGGTTCCCCGTCCGCATCGTAGAGGGCATAGCGGAACGTATGGACGCAGGTGCGCAAAGAGCCGGCCGTATCGCCGAACGCGCGTGATTCATTCCATGCGATAACGCTTTCCACCAGGTCTTCCGCATAATCGTCGAGCACCGCCTCGATGATCCCGTTCTTATTGCCGAAATGGTAGTACGCAAGCTCGCGGGTCACGTTCGCCTCACGCGCGATGGCTGTCACCGTGGTCTTCCGAACGCCGTCGCGCTCGAAGAGCGCCCGGGCTGTCGCTGCGATCACGCCGGGCGTGCCTTGAAGACGCCGCGTCTCGGCAAGATTCTCCCGATGCCTGCGTACGTGTGCGGCAGCCTCCTGCGGCGTTCGCTCTCCATAGCGCCGTATCGTCGCCATGACCGTCCCTTCTCTTTCATACGTCTTCGTCCACGTGAGAGTGCTTCTCTACCGCGACCTGGAGATCTTCCGCAAGACCGAATAGCCTGCGGGTTCGAACGCGCTCTTCTGCGCATGATCCGGAAGCTCTCCGACGGTATTGCACATACAAGAGTATTTTGTGAAATCATATTATATTCCATGATGCTACACTCCGGGTAATTTCACCATCCTGACTTGGGAAAATGTCTCATCAAGGAGGTATGGCATGACGGTTCCCGTTTGGGTCACTCCCGTATCCATGGCGGTCTACACCACGCTTCTCATGCTCTTCACGGAGTTCATGCGCCGCCATTACCGCACGTCCATGTGGTTCTGGGTGGTTTCGCTCGCCACGATCCCCTTCTGGATCATGAACATACCTTCCGACGACTGGTTCCGCTGGGCGAAGAACCTTTCGGTCATCCTTCCGCTCATCTATGCAGGCATCGGGCGCTTCGCCGCCGTGGAGCAGAAGGACACGCCGTTCTGGCGGCTCATGCGCAAGCGCTGGGTACGTTGGACGCTCTACGGCATCGTGTTCTGCAACATCGCCGAAGCCACGCTGCGCGACGTGGAAATGGGCAACTACATGAACGGCCTGGCGGGCCTCATCCTCTGCATCACCATGCCCTTCGGCGACAAGTATTGGAAGTACGACACCGCCCATTACGGCGAGATCATCGCCTATACGGTTCCCATGTGGAACTTCCTCTACACCACGTGGAACGCCTGCTTCGTCTACGCCGAAGGCCACGAGTTCTTCGCCAGCACGTGCTGCATCCTTGCGGCGGCCGAGCTGTACCCCCTGATCAAACGCCAGCCTGAGCTCTACATCACAGGACGTATCTACACGCTCGGCATCCACCTGCTGCTGCGCAGCTGCTTTCCGCTGCTCTTCCCCACCATCATGAACAGCGCCGCCTGGTTCAACCCCAACGTGATGTATTGGTGGGGCATGTTCAACGGCATCATCGGCCTGCCGTTCGTGTTCTGGTACTGCTACCAGCTCCACGCGGGCAAGGCCGATATCTCCTTCCGCCGCCGCAAAGCCCGCGAGGCATACCTCATCGGACGCGAGAAGGGCCTCATCGACGACTACGGCGATCCGGTGAATCCCACGACATCCGCACGCGCGCAGGCCGCGGCCGCGAGCGTCCAGGCAAGCGATGCATCGAAGACGTCCCGGTAAGACATCGACCTTTGCGCCGATAAGGCTATCGACCCTTGCGCATCCCTTATTCCCCATTCGTCGTCGAGGCGAAGAGCGCGGCCGCTGCGTTGGAAGCGGTGGATGCCGCGTCTCAAGAAACGTGGCAGAAGAAACATTCGAGGAGCAACGATGGGAATCCTCTATCAAGCAGCCGACCCGATCTATTGGGCGATATGGGTGTTCGTGCTTTTCGCGCTGATGGCCTTCAACGAACTCGGCCGCGTGAAGCCTTGGTGCGGACTGGCCCTGTTCGCCGTCGTCCCGATCGTGCTCACCCTATTCGTCTGGCCCCAAACCGCCGCGCCCGGCAACGAATACGGCACCGGCACCTGGTTCAACTGGGTCAAGACCTACTCCGCCCTTGCCGGCTGCCTCGGCTTCATGGCCCTGCGCTTCGTGAAGTGGCAAGGTGCGGACGGCGCGACGCACCACCTGTACGAGAAGAGATGGGCGCTCTGCTTTCCGCCGTTCATCCTTGCCCTCAACATCGCCGAGGCGGTGATCAGGGATTTCCAGGTATACGGATTCGGTCTTTGGGAAGGCGGTTTGGTCGAGAACCTGTGGACCATCTCGGGGCCGTGGAACATCATGAACGGCATCGCCGGCATCCTGAACATCGTGACGATCTGCGGGTGGTTCGGCATCTTCATCTCGAAGGATCGTTCTAAGGATATGATCTGGCCCGATATGATCTGGGCATGGATCATCGCCTACGACCTTTGGAACTTCGCCTACACCTACAACTGCATCTCCGATCATTCGGCCTATTGCGGTTTGGCGCTGCTGCTCGCATGCACCATCCCCACGTTCTTCATCAAGCGCGGCGCATGGCTGCAGCACCGCGCCCAAACGCTGGCGCTCTGGATCATGTTCGTCATGACCGTGCCCCAATTCGCCGACGTGCTGGCGCCCATCCCGACGACCCACAACCCCACGGCGTTCTTCGTCGTGAGCCTCGTCGCCCTAGCATCGAACGTGGCCGTGGCAGCCTATCAAATCCATCGCATGCGCACGCTGAAGCTGAGCCCGCTGAAGGACCAGATCTACGCCGATACGAAGGTCTATCGGCGCGTAGTGGACGAGAACCGCTAACGGAACAGACCGCTTCCAAGCGAATTCAAGCGCTTCCTTACGCACGTGCCGACATGTCTACAGCCTCCCCCGCGCTCGCGTTTTCGCCGTCGTATGCAACGCCATTCACATAGAGCGCATGGCCGTTCAGGTCGATGCTGCCCGACACGCAGGCAAGGCTCGTGGTGTGGCACCGGTGATCCCTGGGCATTCGTTTCTCCCGCGCAGCCGACGAGCGAGAATGCCAGCGCAGCCGTAAGGCCTGCGGTTTCGATAAGATGCTTCTTCATGGTCGTGTCCCCGTTCGCGTTTCCGCCTGATACCGGAGACGATAGCCGCTCAAACTGAAAAGCGTCTGAACGATGAAGCATCTGGACCGACCGAAGATACCCCGCCGCGCCGGGCTAATCACCGTATCGAAGCACCAGGTCGCGAAGCGCCTCGCGCGACAGCGGGTCGGGCACGACGAATATCTCGTTATCCTCGAGCGCCTGCGCGAGCTTCCGATACGCCTGCGCCTGAATGCTTTCCGGAGCATACCCAACAACCGTCTTCTGATGGGCTTCCGCTTTTTGCACGAGCGCGTCTCGCGGCACGACGCCGAGCACAGGACACCCGATCGCCTTGGCGAACCCGCTCACCAAATCCATCTCACGCTCGACATTGCGGCAGTTGCAGATGATCCCCCCGATGCGCGCCTGCCCCGACGAGGCGTAGCGGCGCACGCCCTTGCAGATATTGTTCGCCGCATACAGCGACATCATCTCGCCGCTGGTCACGAGATATATCTCGCGGGCGAACCCCTGGCGGATCGGCATGGCGAACCCACCGCACACGACATCGCCGAGAACATCGTAGAAGACGAAGTCGAGCGAGTCGTCGATCAAGCCTTTGCGTTTGATGAGATCGATCGCCGCGATTATCCCGCGACCCGCGCACCCCACGCCCGGCTCGGGGCCACCGGCCTCTATGCATGCTATGCCCGCGAACCCCATCTTCACCACGTCGTCGACGCCTTCTTCGAGACGGAATCCTCGAGAAAGCGCGCGCACCCGATCAAGCACCGTATCGTTCAAGAACTCCCCGGTAAGCATCGACGTGCAGTCGGCTTTCGGATCGCACCCGACCACCATCACCTTTCGACCGGCGGACGCCAGGGCGGCCGCCATGTTCTGGCTTACGGTCGATTTGCCGATCCCGCCCTTCCCGTAGAACGCCACCTGACGTGGTTCGGTACCGCGATCCTGATGAGAGCAGGTCCCCTGTTGAAGACCGATGCCCTGACGCGGGTCGGATATCGGTCGCGGGCCACTGCCCTGATGCAGGTTGATTTCCTGTTGCACGTCAATTTCTCGGCGCATGCTGGAGCCGGACCGCCCGTTCGCGTTATCCATGACGTCTCTCCCTTAGAAATAGCGTGCGATCGGAAGCTCATGCGGTTCGAGCGAAGCTTCTTCCGCTTCGATGAGCGCACCGGCGATGTCGCGCAGCAGACGAATCGTCCCGCGATACCCCATGTATGAATCGATGAAAGAAAGCGGCCGATCCGCATTGGGAAACCCCACCCTCACCAAAGGAACGCCCGCACGCGCCGCCAAACGCTTGTTCCTGCTGTCGCCCAGGATGATGTCCACGGGATGCGCCGCCAGCCACTCCTCCGCATCGAGCCGATCGGAAGAAGCAAGCACTGCGCATGGCAAAACGTTTGCGGCGCTTCTCTCCCCCGACGCGGAGGCGATGCACCCCTGCAGACGCTCCTCGAAATCGGAGGCGGTATCGCCCGCCACGACGCAAGCGGGCACCATTCCCGCATCCACCAAGAACCCCGCCAAGCCGCATGCCGCGTCAGCGTCGCAGATCACCATGGCGCGCTTGCCATAGAGCAGATCGGCCTGCGACATCAGGGCTTCGACCGCCCGGCGACGCTGCTCGGCGATACGGCCCGGCACCACGCGACCCGACATCTCATGGGCCGCCTTCACGATCGCATCGGAGGCCGTGACGCCTATGGGAAGCGCGGATCGCACGATACGGGCATGCGGCGACGCTTCTTCGAAGGCACGCGCCGCCGCTTCGGTCGCCTCGATGCCGACGAACAACCCGAATCCGCACGATGCGATTTCTTCGATCCTGCGCAGCGGCGTTCCTCCCGGAGGATAGACGTCGGCCGCATCCGAGAGTCGCACGTCGTACACGTCGCGTATATCAGGCAACACAATCGTATCTGCGAAGAACGGAGCGACCAGCTCCTCGATGGCTTCGACGTCCGCCGGATTGCACCACCCGGGCACCAGGAGCGCCCTGTCGCCACGCAGCCCGCACGTATTCACGCCTCCGCTGTCGGCATCGCCCCGATCGGGCCACGTTTCCGAACATGGGGAATGCACCTCGGACTGCGAAGGCCATGCATCCGACCGCGCAGGATAGGCATCGAGCCGCGATAGCGGCGCTTCCTGGCGCAAGGGACGCGCCAACTGACCGATCATCGCCGCGACGCACGCGCCGTACCCCGCAAGATGCGAACCGGCGTAGCTCGGCGTCGAAACCCAAACCACACGCTTCCCCTCAGGAACATCCAGCCTGTCGACGATGCCCTGCATATCGTCGCCGATCGTTTCAGAGAGGCACGTGGTGAACAGCACGATGGTTTCAGGGTCGTACAGCCGGAAGACGTTCGCGACCGCCTCGCGGACATCGTCTTCTCCCCCGTACATCGCCGCCCGATCGTCGAGCATCGTGGACGGGACGTGCAGCACGCGCTGGAAATGCCGCGCGATCTCCATCCGCTGAAAACGCACGCATCCTGATGCGCCGTGCGACAGCGGCATCGCTCGATGGATGCCAAAAGCCGCGTACATCGCGCCGAGCGACATGCAAGGATTCAAGGGGTCTATGGTCAAATCGCGACGATCGGGCCTATCGCCGAACGTGCATTCATCGCTTGTCCTGCGCGCCGGATCATCCATCTTGCCTACCCTCCGTCAGCCATGAGGGTTCCGTATCCAGCCAATGCCCCAATTCGGATGCTATAGCCAGATCGCGGGCGAAGCTCATGAACCCTTCGAACCCTCCGTAGTCCGTGCCGCGCTCGTCGGAAAGGAACTTCTCGGAGCGCATGGGCGTACGGATCCTGCCGAACCGCTGTTCTACGCCGGCGAAGCATATGTCAGGATTCAATATCGAAAGCGCATCGGTCACCTCGCGCGAGGAAAACGTCGCGCGCACCCAGTCCGCATCGCGCGCAGATACCGGACGCAACGCATGCTCGCAGCCCGGAAGCGATGCTCTACGTTCGCCCGATGGAAACCCCGAACAGGAGATCCTTCCGGCCAACGCGACGGGAACGTGCATGCAGAATCCTTGGTCCGTATAGTGCTGCGCAGCGTAATCAGGAGCGATCATGATCACATCCATACCCAGTTCAAGAGCCATGGTGGCGAAGGCATCGCTCCGGAAGATATCTTCGAATATGACCGCGATGCGCCCGGCATAGCGTTCCCGCGCCCTCTCGAGCGCAGGCGCGATGCGCTCCATCGACGCCTCGATGACCTGTTCGGCCTTGAGATCAAGCTCCTCCGACCCGAAAGAGCGCGCCATGGCGCGAAGCGATCTCGCGATGTTGCCGAGACCCGTGAACGACACGCGCATGAATCCCGTTCCATACCGTTCGCCATACATCTGAGGAACGGCGTCTATCGCCTTGCCCGAATCCAGCACGATAAGGCGCGCGTCCTGGCTTGCGCGGATGTCCTCATAGGTGGTGGCGCCCATCAGCGAGCATACGACATCGTAACCGACCTGCTCGAGCAGGGAGAAAGCGGCGCCGTTCTCGAAACGGGCCGATTCGCTCATGTAATGGATGGGATAGGGCCCGCGCGGGCGCGTTTCCCGCCCCACCCATTCCTCGAATATGCGCCTTCCCCCTATAAGCCAGCCGGGCTCGCGTTTAAATCCCTCGCATGACAGCGCGAGCACGTCGATTCCATGGCGGATGGCGGCATCGCGCGCCACTTGCTCGATATCGTCGCCGATGATGCCGACCGGACAGGTGGCGCACACCGCTATCGCTTCCGGATGGCAGAGGGCCACTGCCTCGTCGATGGCGTTCGCGAGCTTCTCCTCCCCTCCGAACACGATGTCCGACTCATCCATGCAGGTAACGAATGTGCGCGCCGCGAACGCGGGAACCTCGACGGATGCCGCCGTCGCATCGGCTCCTTCCTTCGCGTTCGCACCTGCGCCCGAACCGGGACCTTCGTAGCCGCTGATGCCCGCGTAATAGGCGCAGCCCACCGGTCCATGCGAGATGAGCAGGACATCGCTGATTCCGCCGAACATAAGCCCACGGCATGCCATGTAGCAGCATCCGCCTCCATAGAACACGCCGGGAATCGGCATGAGCCTTCGTTCGACGGCCGATGCCCCATCGCTCGGACCGTTTCGAACATCGATCATCTGCCCCCTCCTTCGTCAGGGGTTTCGTCGATGGAAACCTGCACCGCCGCGCATATCCGAAAGGCGCGCGGCGGTGCCGATCGTTTCAGCGGGGAGAACCGACGACGGTGGCGGGCAGGCCGTAACCGATCGATCCGCCCAGACTCCGAGCGATCAAGCTAACGAGAGGCAGAGGCCTTCGCGCCCGTGAAGCTTATCGTCTCCTGCTGCGTAAGCTCCGCAAGCTGCTCGTCGGTCAGATCGACGTTGTAGAACAGCTTGAAGAAATCGGAGATCTCTTGGTTGACGTCCACATCGATGTCCGGATAGCACACCTTGGCAAACCATTCGATGCCCAGAAGACGCATCGCGTTCGGCGGGCGGTCGAACCAATTGAAAGGCTGTGCCGGCGTATTGTAGACGCGCCCGTTCTGCACCGCCTGGATGTCTGCCCATTGCGGGTTCGACACGATGTCGTCGGCAAGGACGAACCCCGAATGGCACAGGATGATCTGGGGGTTCCATTCGATGACCTGCTCGATGGATACTTCGGTGCGACCCTGGCCTTTCTTCATCTCGACATCGGCGACATTGATGACATGCACATAGGAAAGCACCTCGGTATGGCTCGAACCTTCGGGGTCGGTAGCCAGACCATCCGTATTCTCGGCATAGTAGACCGTCGGATGCTCGGACGCGGGAACGGCATCGAGCTTGGAGGTGATGTCGGCGAAGTGCTTCTCGTAGTAGGATGCCAGCTGTTCGCCGCGGTCGGTCTCGTCAAGCCAATCGCCCAGCTGACGATACACGGTCGCCGTATCGGCGAGGTCGCTGGAGACGACCACGACAGGAATGCCGGTCTGCGTCTGGATATCGTCGGGAATGCTGGTGTCCGAACCGATGGATTTGCCGGATCCCATGTAGATGATCACATCGGGGTTAAGAGCAATGATGTCTTCGATGTTGGCGGTCACGTTCTGCCCCATCCAGCCGCCAACCACGGGCATCTTGGCAAAGCTCTCCGGCAGGTATCGCAGAGCCTCCTCGGACGGCTCGTTCACCCAGCCGATCAGCTTGTCCGGAGCAAGGGTGGCGACCGTCGCCTCCCCTGTCGGCACCGCGCAGTACACGCCCTTGACTTCGGTCGGAATGGTGACTTCGCGTCCCGCCATGTCCGTGATGGTGCGCTCCGTCGCGTGCGCGGTCGATGCGCCCTGCTGCCCGCTAGGCGCCTGATTTGAATCGCTCGCAGCGGAGTTCGCACATCCCGCCAGCATGCCGAGCGCCAACATGAGCGCGAGAACCGCCGCGGTCAATCCTTTTCTCTTCATCGTCCTTTCCCTTCCTTTCCCTTCCTTTCGCTCCTCTCCCGAAGCGTTTTCGGACAGGCCGCTATTCGGCCGATATCCCTTAATGAACGCAATCGTCCGTTCAGGCCGGATCGTTCCGGTAGCGAACGACGGGCACGCAGCTTTTCAGAAGACCGACGTCGTCGAGGCTCTCTTCGATGATCCGCACATCCACGCCGTACGTTTCGCGCAGCGAGCGCTCGGTCACCACGTCGTCGGGCGCGCCGAACGTCACGTTCTTGCGGGTGATCAACCCTACTTTGCTCGACGCAAGAAAGGCATGGTCGGGAAAATGCGACGTCATGACGACGGCAAGGCCTTCGTCGGTAAGACGGGAGATCTGCCTGAGAACCTTCACCTGGTTCCCGTAATCGAGGCTTGCCGTGGGTTCGTCCATGATCAGGATGCTCGGCTGCTGCGCGAGGGCGCGGGCGATCAGCACCATTTGCCGTTCGCCTCCGGAAATCCGGGTGTAGAGCTTGTCGGCCAAGAAATCTATTCCGAGATGCTCGAGGCACGAGCGGGCATACGCCGCGTCCGTTGCGGACGGCGAGGCCATGGCGCCTATGCGGGCCACGCGTCCCATGGTCACGACATCGATCACCGAATAGGCGAACGGCGGAGTGTGGCTCTGAGGGACGTATCCTACCTGCCGCGCGATCTCGCGCACCGTCATGGCATCCATGTCGCGGCCGTCTATCAAGATCGACCCGGCGAGCGGCTTGAGAAATCCCAGCATGCCGCGAAAGAGCGTGGTCTTGCCGACGCCGTTCGGGCCGAGCAGGCAGAGCGTTTCTCCCCCGGACACGGAAAACGAGATGCCTTCGAGGATAGGCTCTCGAGCGTAGCCTACCGACAGATTGCGAACCTCGAGCTCCATCAGGCCCACGTCCTCTTCCCTTTGACCAGCAGGTAGATGAAGAACGGAGCGCCGATGATCGCGGTCGCGACCGAAAGGGGAATTTCCAGGGAAAGCAGGCAGCGGCACACATCGTCGATCACGAGCAGGAAAATCGCACCGATCAGCAGGGACGCCGGGAGCAGCTGCCGGTAGTTGGGCCCCACGATCATGCGGGAAAGATGCGGGATGACGAGGCCCACCCAGCCGACCATCCCCGCCGCAGCGACGGAGGCTGCCGTGACCAACGTCGCGCAACCGATGAACAACGCTCTGACGAACGCCGTATTCACGCCGAGCGCCCGAGCTTCCTCGTCGCCGAACGAGAGCACATTGACCTGATAGCGAAGCAGCAGCATGGGAACGACGCCGATCAGGAAAGGAACGACTAGCATGGGCAGGTCGTCGGGTTTGGTGCCCGAAAGCCCGCCCATCAGCCAATAGGTGATCGAAGGCAGGGTATCGTCGGGATCCGCGACATATTTCGTGATGGATATGAACGCCTGGAACAAAGCCGAGACCACCATGCCGGAAAGAACGAGGCTGAGCGTCATGTCGTTGCCGCGACTGACCGTCTTGCCCACCGCGTAGGTGAGCATGACCGCGACGATGCCGACGGCGAAGGCCGAGGCCTGCACGAAGAACGCGTTGAGGCCGAGCAGGAGCGCATAGCATGCGCCGCACCCGGCGCCGGCCGACGCGCCGAGCAGGTCGGGCGAGACCATCGGGTTCTTGAACAACCCTTGAAAGCTCGCGCCCGCCAACGAGAGCGCGGCCCCGATGACGATGGCGCCGATGATGCGGGGGAACCGGACCTGCGTGATAACCGTGACGATAGCCGGCGCTACGTCGTAGGAGGTGCCGAAGAGCTGATTCGACGTCACCTGGAGGACTTCGCCGACCGTCATGTCGTAATGGCCAAGCGTGAACGAGTACAGCGCAACGGCGACGAGGATGGCAGACAGCACGGCAAGCGTGCTCCCATAGACAAGTCGGCTTCTTTTCTTCACTACGCACCTCGTTGCGCGGGTGATACGTCCCATCTGCCGTCCATTGGCTACTATCCTTTATTGAGGATAGTATGTTCACGCAAATATAGCATGGTCGATGACGTGGTGCATAGAGCGTGCAGGAAAACGGGTGGAGAGTGAGCCGAATTCGATCAGCGCATGCTTCACCACAAGGCTGTCGCAGCCGATCATCTGTTCGCACGCAAGACGGATGCCCGGAGCGATCGACTCGCTTGAACGTAGCTCAAAGATATCCTCCGACCATGCTCATGATCGGCGTTGGCTCCTCCTTCTGATAACGAAGACCAGATACCCGAGCGCCATGCCGACCAGAGAGATCGCGGCACCCGCAGGCACCATGGAAGCCTCCGGCATGTTCACCTTGCCGAACGCGAGATTGTTCGCCATGCTGAACGTGGCGTACTCCGCGAGCATGTACATGACGCCGAATCCGATGCTGAAAACCCATTTCCCTCTTCCCCAATAGTCGTTCCTGCCGATCAGGAACGAGACGACCAAGGTGGTCGCCGGGAGGATGATCCAGAAGAACGTCAACGAGTACCCCATAGCGCCTTCGGCGTACGTTATGGCGAAGGCCCAGAATACGACGATAGCTGCGATCCAGATGACCAGATACGACGCAATCAATACCAGTTTGGAGGGTTTGCTCTTCATGGCGTTCGTGCTCTCGTTCGGGTGGTCAACGCGGCCGCTCATGATCATCGCTCCCTTCGGAATCCTCGGTCAAAACTCCTTTGCATCCCTCGCGTCGAACATACGCCTTCTTGAGCGCTTTCTCCAGCCGCTCGCCGGTTAATCGGGAAGCAGGATCGCCAGCACGCCCGAACGGCAGCGCGACGATCCTGCGACTGGAAACGAGAGATCCTGCAAAGACCGTCCAAGGGCATGGGAACGACATGAGGCCGATGACTCTGAACCAACCGAATCGCGACCGATCGATTCGGTCGATGGCGAACGGCCGTCGCATGCGCAGCGCGCAGTCGACAGCCGTTTCATTCATTGCACATGCGCAGCATTCGCTACACGGCCGAAGCCGCCACGATCCGCCCGATTAGTTCCCGAGAATCTCCTTCTCGACATACACGCCCGAACCGGCAGCCAAGCCGACCGATGAGCCGGGATTGGAATAATACGGAACGCAATACGAGCTCCCTTGATCGACGCCGGCGACATATAGGCCAGAAGTCAAAGGAACGTTGACCGGCCCTCGAACGTCCTGCATTCCACGGCATGCTATAATACGTACATTCGTTCGTGTTAAGGAAATGCCATGAAACCCTCTCTCGTCGAGCAGGACTCCCTTTTCGATGCACAGGCCGATGCGACACGCCCGCTCGCCGCGCGACTGCGCCCGCGCTCGCTCGATGAGGTCGTCGGACAGCAGCATCTGATCGGCCCTGGCAAGGTGCTGAGGCGCATCATCGAATCCGACCAGGTATCCTCCATGATCTTCTGGGGGCCTCCCGGTGTCGGCAAAACCACGATCGCCCGAGTCATCGCAGATCAGACCGAAGCCCGCTTCATAGATTTCTCAGCTGTGACCAGCGGCATTAAAGAAATACGCACAATCATGCAGGAAGCGGACGAGCAGCGCGGCCTGGGAAGGCGCACGATCGTCTTCGTGGATGAGATCCATCGCTTCAACAAGGCCCAGCAGGACGCCTTCCTCCCCTTCGTGGAAAAGGGCGCCATAACGCTTATCGGCGCCACGACGGAAAACCCTTCGTTCGAGGTGAACGGAGCGCTCCTGTCGCGCTGCAAGGTGTTCGTACTCAAGGCGCTCACTGAAAACGATGTCGTCGAGCTTCTCAAGCGGGCGCTTTCCGAGGAGCGCGGATTCGGCGACGCCGACGTGCGCATCGAAGACGACCTGCTGCACGCAATCGCCCTCTTCTCCAACGGCGATGCCCGCAGCGCGCTGTCCACGCTGGAAATGGCGACCCTCAACGGCGACGAGCAGGACGGCATCATCGCGGTCACGTCCGACACCGTTGCGCAATGCACGTCGAACAGACGGCTCCTTTATGACAAGGATGGCGACGAGCACTACAACATTATCTCGGCGCTGCACAAATCCATGCGGAATTCCGACCCCGATGCTGCCGTCTACTGGCTTGCGCGCATGCTCGAAAGCGGCGAAGACCCGCTCTACATCGCGCGACGCATCACGCGCTTCGCCGCGGAAGACATCGGGCTCGCCGATACGAACGCCCTTAACGTCGCCGTGAACGCTTTCCACGCCTGCCACTTCATAGGAATGCCCGAATGCAGCGTGCATCTGTCGGAAGCCGTCATCTACCTGTCCCTCGCACCAAAATCGAACAGCAGCTATATCGCCTACGAGCATGCCAAGAAAGATGCTCTGACCACCATGGCCGAGCCGGTCCCGCTCGTCATCCGCAACGCGCCGACGCGCCTTATGAAAGACCTCGGCTACGGCAGGGGATACAAGCTTGCCCATCATGAAGAGCACAAGGTGGCCGCCGGCATGCGATGCCTGCCCGACTCGCTTGCGAACCGCACGTACTACCAACCTACCGAAGGGGGACGGGAATCCTGGCTCAAGGAACGCCTCGAACAGGTGAGGGCATGGCGTGGGCATGCATCGGAGGAAGAAGAGATGCTTTCGGCCAAGGCCTGCCATGCTGAGCTGAATGCCGAGGGCGTCGCGATGCCGCCTTCCGACTGGAACGATGAAGGCGAGTGATCGCACGCGCCCAGCCCAACAATCCCGCTACGCCTCATCGGACCCGCATTCTCTCGCAGAGATAGCGGGTTCGGGCGCATCGATCTTAGACGCCTCGCCCTTCCCCGCCGCTACGAGCAGGATGGTGCCCACCATAAGCGCAAGGCCGATCCAGTCCCACGACGAAAACGACGTTCCCACGAGCACGGCCGAACACACAGTGGCGCTTACAGGTTCGATGGCCCCCAACTGGCTTCCCTGAACCGGCCCCACCAGAGCCATGCCGTGCAGGAACAGGAAGAACGCCGCGAAGGTTCCGACGGCGACGATGACCGCAAGCACCGCGACGCCTGCAACGTCGAGCTGCGGGACAAGAGCGGTTCCCATGGCGTTGCCCGCGCTTGCGACGGTATCGATCCCAGGGACGAAGAAGGCCGCTATCCACACCGAAGCGCCGGCGACGCCGCCCGCGAACATGCCCAGCCCCGTCGTGACGAAGCTTCCCCATCCACGACTCAGGGGCGTCGACAGCATCGAATACGCAGCGGCCGTCGCCGCAGTGGCGAAACCCCAGAACAACGCCGCACCTGAAAGCGACAGCGTCCCAAGGTCGCCCTGCGTGGCAATGGCTGCAGTCGCGACGATCGCCAGCACAAGCCCTGCCACCTCGGGCCTTCGAGGAAGGCGCCTCGCAAGCATGCAGCTCGCGATCATGATCATGACGATGTTGAGGCTCTGCATGACCGTCGCCGTGCCTGCATTCGTATACCCGATGGCGATCACGTAGGTAAGCTGGCAGAGATACAGGCCCGCGATGCCGAAGAGCAGAAGACGCCGACGCGCATGGCGGTCGGCCAGAATCCCGCACGCCTGCGCACGATAGCGAACCGCGATGACCGCGATGAACAAAGCGCCTGCACCCAGCATGCGAACCATGGTGATGAACAAGCTCGATATGGCATAGTTCTCAAGCAGGAACTGAGAACACGTGCCCGAGAACCCCCAGAGCGCCGCCCCTACGAGCGTTGATGCTATGCCTATCGTCCGTTTTTGCATGAAAGGCATTATAGAGCGACCGATGCCTCTATCCGCGCGCGCCGCCGTGCGCATGATCCGGAAATGATTAACTGCCGACGAGAATCTGTCCTGCGCCGCGAGACAGGTATCGACAAGATATCCCTTGTACCCCGTTCGGATGCATGTCTGCTAGAAGGATTCGCAATGCGTCCACATGCTGAGAACCCTCACGATTCCCTCGTAGGCAACACCGTCTTCATCGAGCGCTCCTTCGATGACCTCATAAACAAAGCGATGCTGACGATCGATGCGCCTCGAATGCATGCCCTGCAGGCTGCCAACCAGCTGCTCGACGAGGCGCTCGTCATCCTGAACGACCATTTCCGTTGGATGATCGAACGGCAGTGCGACATGCTTGCGAAGAGCCGACTGATCGGCGTGTAGTTCGATGTCCTGCTGGAAGGCGGGTTTTCACCCGCCTTCTTCTATTCAGAATGTATTACAATAATAATATAATACGATTGTAGGTGAAAAATATGGCGAAGACATCGGTCTTGCAAGTACGCATGGACAGCGATCTCAAGGAACATGCCGAGAGCCTATACAAGAATATGGGCACCTCGCTCGCCGAGGCGGTGAGGATATTCGCCCGTCAGAGCGTCCTGGAAAACGGGATGCCCTTCACGGTTCACGTGCCCGCCGGCCATGGCGGTCGCACCTTAGGAATCGCCGACGGGCGCTACGCCATCCCCGACGACATCGACGCAGACAATGAGGAAATCGCCGCCCTGTTCGGGGTGGTCTAGATGAGAGTGCTCCTCGACACGCACATCGCGCTCTGGGCACTGGCCGAAAGCTCGAAACTGCCCGAAGAACTCGTGCCCCTCCTCGAATCGCGCGACAACCTCGTCTGCTACAGCATCGTTTCAGTGTGGGAAGTCGCCATCAAGCATGCCATCCATCCCGAGAGCATGCCTATGCCGGAAGAGGACTTCGTCAAGCTCTGCGAGCAGACGGGCTTCGTTCGCCTGCCCCTCGAGCCTGCGCACATCTACGCTGTCAAGACGCTCTCGCGCGAAAGGAATGCCGCACGGCATAACGACCCCTTCGATCGTCTGCTCATCGCGCAAGCGAAGGTCGAAGGACTCACGTTCGCGACACATGACCAGTCGCTTCCCTCCTATCGCGAAAGGTGTATCACCTTATTCTGAGGCCCGGATCGAAAGTTGCGTTCTGAAGGTCTGGACCGGAAGCCACAGAAACGATTTGGAGGCAGGGCCATACGACCGCCGAGCGCACGGGCAGCGGAACCGAGAACTTCATTGCCTAGATGAAGGAATGCTGCAAGGCGTGGAACGATCCGGCCTCTCCGTCGCAACCGGCTCGCGGGAATCGCGCGCTGTGGCAATGCCGACAGAACGGTATCGCCTTTCCGGTTACGACCAGCTCGGCATAGAACTCCCCTGCTCCGTCATGCAGGCGCCAAACGCCGCTACTTCCCTGGAAAACCCAGGCGTATCAACTTCGTGCGGCGCTTCTTGTCGGCCACGCACATCGATATGCGCGACACGATGCCGAGACGCCGGCCGATCAGGCGCAGGGCGTCTTCGAAGAACACCCGTTCCTCCATGAGCGTCGTCGACGTCTCGTCCGCGAAGGCGCGCGCGTCGTTCACGAAGAACCGCATGAGGGCATCGGCGTTACCCGTGCGCTTGATGAACCAGTTCGCGAATTTCAGGCCGTCCTCGTTCGTGGCGTCGAAAGCCATCTCTCCGCAAGGAAAGGCAGCGGCGCAGGCGTGCACGAAATCTTTGACCTGCTCCGGCTCGAAGTATTGGAAAACGCCGGACACGACGAGAAGCGTCGGGCGTGACGCGTCGAGCGCGCCGACCCATCCCATGGCGAACATGTCGCCCTCGACGAGCGTGAGCGCATTCTCTTCGCCGAATGCCGCCCTGCGCTGCGCGATGGTTTCGGGAAGATCGACGCCGAACCAACGCACATCCTTATCTGAAAGCGCGGAGCCGAGACGATAGACGGCAGTCTCGAGGCCGAGGCCGAGCAGCACGACATTGCATGCCTCATGCGCCTCCGCGAACGCGGAGATCATACCGTCGAGGTTGTAGTATCGGGCGACCGAAGCCATGTTCGAATACTCGTACGACCCCTTCTCCGCACCCGCGGGAATCTTCGCTTCAAGATCGAGGGCCGCCTGGTCGAAGAAATACTCGGGGAATCGTTTCGAGACAGCGATGCGCGCGATGAGCGGAACGTACGTTGTGTTTGCCACGCCTTCGAGCTTCTTCATGCGCATCATCTCCTTGGATGCCGAACGCCGACGCATCTGCCGCACAACGGCATTTCCCCTGAAAATCCAAGCATATCAGCTTCGTGCAACTTTTGCGCGTCATTCTGCGCGACGGTGCTCCATCTTGGAAAGCGTATCGAGCAGCTGTTGCTTCGAATGTACGCCGATCTTCACATAGAGGCTTCTCGTGTAGCCCTTCACGGTATTCTCGGAGATGAACAGCTCCTCACTGATGCGGCCCTTGCTGCGCCCTTGGGCTATGTACCAGGCCATGTCCCGCTCACGATCGGTCAGGCCGAAAACCTCCTGAAGCTCGGCGCAGCGATGCTCCAATGTATCGGCCGCAGAATCGCGCTCTTCAACGGATGGACGCTCCGACGTCTGCGCTGATTGCAGAGAGTCGTTGTACCGGCCGTCCGATCCGAGATCGGCAAAGAAGGGTCGAGACGCAGGCACGTCATCCCGAAGCACGAAAGCCATGCTGAGCGCAAGCAGGCACACCACGATCGCGATGGCAACGGTAACGAACCCATCGGTCACACCGACAGCGGATATGAGATGCCGACCGACCTCGCGCGGTAGAAGATGTATGACCCAAACGCCGCCGAGAACCAGATAGGGCTCATACGAGCTGTGTCGCGAAAAATCATAGGCGCAATACCAGAGCAACCCGAGCATGAGCGTGTTCGCCATCGTGACAAGCACGTCTCCTGTCTCCGCGAACGGCTGGTCGAGCGAGGCGATGAGCAACACGCCCGCCACCATGAACGCTATCTGGAAACGCCACGCAGATCCGAACCCGAACCGCGCGCCGCGTGCAAGCACCCGCCAGACCACGGCGATGCAGATGAGAGCGACTCCGACCTGATGGACGATCTGAAACGGCACCGAAAGCGCAATCGATTGACCATCGGGAAACCCGCGCGCGATGCCGAGGGCGAAATCGAGCAATGCAAGTCCGCATGCCAGGCGTATGAGCGTCGATCGGGGCTCGGCATCATACGCATGGTCGCGCGGCACCGCATCGCCCCCCAAGGTTCCCTCATCAAGCAGCGCGGAAGCACGCCAATACGCGACAAGGGCGAGCGTAGGCAGGAATGCTGCGATGACATAGACCAGGTCTTGCGGCAAAAACCCGACGACGAGCCCGCCGAGCGCACTTGCGGCAAGACAGGCGAACGCATAGAAGAACGCGACCCTAGGCGCTAAGCGCACGAAGATGCCGATCCACATGCCGGCGCCCCATACGAGCCCGAGACCGCCGATCACGCATGCGAACAGATCGAAAGGAATGCCAGACGCGATCGGCTGCACGAGATGAAACACGGGCGCCAACGTCATTGCCGTGACGGAAAACCAGCTCAGATTGCGCTGGACGATGCGTCCCATGCTTCGATGCGAGAATGCGACAAGAAGCAGCACGATGAACGCGACGCGGATAAGGTTTGCGAGAACGGTATATGAGCCGAAATCGGTCGCAGCATATCGGCCGTAGATGATGGCCTGGATCCAAATTCTCACGACCGCAAGCCCGAGCAGACACGGCGCAAAGGAAGAGACGCGCTCGCGGAGGATGGCCGCGGTCATGCGCATGCCATCGCGCGACGCATGCGCGCCTCGGACCTTCCCCTCCCCCATCTGGCAGCCTCCCGTTCCTGCGTTATACGTCCGTTCATTATAGAGGTACGACGCAAAGGCGGCACGACCCCTCCTAAGGATGGATCGTGCCGTATGCACAATGCCGTGCCGCCATTCGTTGACGAGGCGGCGCGATGCTGCATCGTTGATACAAGGAAGGCTCCAAGAAGCGTCCGTCGGATCAACGTGTACGAAAGCCCTTGTCCTCCCCTATGCGAAAACGTACGCGCAGGCCGTCTCCTGGGCTTGACGGCCGTTCACGTTGATGTCGCAGACGGCGTTGCCGCCCAAACGATTGCCGCCGTGGATGCCGCCGGTCACTTCGCCTGCGGCGAACAAGCCCGGAATCGGATTGCCGTCGACATCGAGCACTTCGGCAGCGGCATTCACACGCAGGCCACCCATGCAGTGATGGATGCCCGGCGCCACCTTGACAGCATAGTACGGAGGATTGACCAGAGGATTCAGGCTCTTCACGCGACCATAGGGATCATCTATGCCATTGGCGATATTGTCGTTGTACGACGTGATGGCCTCGACCATAGCATCGGCAGGAACCTCCATCTTGTCGGCGAGAGCGGCGAAGTCGTCGGCTATCTGGATGAGACCGCGCGCAACGAACTTCTCCTCAATGGACAGGTTGTTGTCATGGACGGACTGGTCGAACACGGCCCAGGCGAACTTGCCCGGCTGATCCCATTCGCTTGCAGACACGACATCGCGCGTACGCAGCTCATTGCCGAAGCGCTCGCCGTTCGCGTTGATGAGCACGGCGCCATCGCCGCGGATGTTCTCCGACAAGAGCGTTGCGGTCGTCTGCTCGACGGTGGGATGCACCTGAATCTCTCCGATATCCACCAGATCGGCACCGATGGCCTGGGAAAAGACGATGCCGTCGCCCTGGGTTCCCGGCTGGTTCGTAGTCACTGCATCGATAAGCTCGGGACGATACTGGGCGAGCATCTCATGATTCGCGCCGAATCCGCCGGTTGCGACGATGACCGCCTTGCACGCATACACAATGGGAAACCCGTTGGGATTCGTCGCACGTACACCCGAGATCTTCCCGGCATCGTCGACCATAAGCTCCTCGACCTTGGTATTGCAGATCGCGCTGATGCCGCGTTGACGGCACTGTTCGGTCATGCCTTTGACGATGTACTTGCCGACAGCCTCGCCAGTCTCAGGACGATGTATACGCTTGACGCTCGCACCGCCCGAGGTGCCGAGTTTCGAGAGCGTGATGCCCATGCTGTCGAGCCAGTCGATGGCATCGCTCGAGTTCTCGCACATATGGCGGATCAAGTCGAGGTTGCCCTTTTCGTGCCCGCCTTTGTACGTGTCGCTCACCATGAGATCGACGCTGTCTTCGATGCCCTCGGCGGCTTGGAATTTCGTGCAGCACGCATTCATGCCTCCCTCGGCGAAACACGTGTTGCCGCCTGCCACAGGCATCTTCTCAAGCAAACAGACATCCGCGCCCTGATCGGTCGCACCGACCGCAGCAGCCATGCCCGCACCGCCGGCCCCGATGACCACGATATCGAATTCGCCGCCGTCGATCTCGGTCGACACCGCCTCATCCTCGAGGCTGCGCGGATTCCCGCAGCCTGAAAGCCCGAAAGCCATCGTACCTATGCCGGCGACGAACGCGCTGCCGAGAAACGAGCGTCTCGTGACGCCCCTCTTCATTTCAGCCATGATTCCCTCCCCTGCTACTTCTCTTGACGATACGGAATGCTCGCCCAGCCCTCAGGCACGTTCTCGGCGGCCTGGTAGTGGCATTCGGAGCACACCATCACGGACTGATCGTGCATCTTGTGGCAGCTGCCGCATTCGGTCACGCCATGCTCGGTGAAATCGTGCGGGTTCCACGCCATGCTCGAGGTCTTTTCCCTCAGTTGATCCAGATCCATGTTGTGGCAGCTTTCGTTCAGGCAGAATTCCTGCGTGGCGAACTCTTCGCTGCGCGGCACGAGGTTGCCGCTCGCCTCATCGAAGGCATAATCGCCCGTCACCCAATGGCCCGCCTCCTTGACCTGCTGATCCAGCTTAGCCGGATGGCAGTCGAGGCAGCTCTTGCCCGCAAGCTTATGCACGTGGGCGAGCTGGGTGCCGTCATCGTTGTAGTAGCTCTCCACGTACGAGTCCATCGGCGTATGGCAGATGGCGTTGCAGAATGTCGGCTGCTCGTGCCAAACGGCGAAACCTCCTATCGCCGCGACGATCACGGCCGCCACCACGCCGATCGCGATCGCGCGTTTCCTCTTAGCCGCAGGCGCCTTCGCTTTTGCGGAATCATGGCCGGAAGGCCCGTGCCCGTCTTCATGGATTTCGTCCATGGTCTTTCTCCTTCCTCATCCCCCTGCGGCCGGAATCCCCTTCGCCCGTCCGCTCGATACCGTTCAGCTTAGAGGGGCAACGCAGCGGCCTGCACGCCCGAAAGGGGTGGTTTGCAGCTCTGACAGGGTGGAATGCAAACCGCCCCAAGGAGTTTGATGCGAAAGGGCAGGACCTGCCAACGTGCTCCGCATGCCCAGAAGCAAGCTGCTTCTGATTTTTCTCGAAATATCCTTGCGTTTAAAGTTAACGTTGTTAACATTACTGACAGCCGGCAAAGTTTACGTTGTTAACTCTAAGAGAAAGAAGCCGCCATGCAAACGGAACGCAAGACACCTCTCATTGATCTAAAGGGCGTGAGCAAATCCTTCGGAACGCACCGAGTCCTCGAAAGCGTCGACCTCAAGGTTCATTCTGGACAAGTGCTGGGCCTGCTCGGAAGGAACGGGGCGGGCAAATCAACGCTCATCGACATCATGTGCGGAATGCTCGCCGCGGATGCAGGGAAGGTCTCGATCTGCGGACGCAATCCCGCAAGCCGTCCGGCGAGAAAACTCATAGGGTGCGCGCCCCAGGATATCGGCGTCTATCCCGATTTGACGGTACGACAAAACCTTGCCTGCTACGGAGCGATCGAGGGGCTCTCCCGTCGAAAGTCCCTCGAACGAGCGCAAGAGGTCATGAAGCTCCTCGGAATCGAAGAGCAGGCGCGCCAGAATGCGCGCAGCCTGTCCGGCGGCCAGCGCCGCCGTCTCCATGCAGGCATGGCGATCATGCATAAGCCGCGCGTGGTATTCATGGACGAACCCACCGTGGGCGCGGACGTCGAGGCTCGCTCCAGGCTCCTCAAGACGGTTCGCGCGCTCGCCGACGAGGGCGCTGCGGTAGTCTACACAAGCCATTACCTCGCTGAATTCGAGGAACTCGGCGCAGACATAGCTGTGCTCAACGACGGCCGCATCGTTGCATCCGGCACGTTGGATGGAATCGTCCGGAAGCATGCAAGAGCATCTGTCGTGGTGAAGTTCGCCGGATCCTCGCCGGCGATTCCCGGCTGGAAGGCGGTCGCCGAAGGCATCCAACCCGTCGAAGAACCCACCGATCCGGGCCGCGCGATTGCCGACCTCCTTGCGAATCCGGCGGCAAGAGGCCTGAAAGTGGACGACATCCGGATAGAAAAAGCGAATCTGCAAAGCGCCTACCTCGCCATCATCGGAGAAAAGGAGGTCGACGATGCAGCTTAAACGCTTCGCCGCGGTCGTCCGGCTCAACCTCCTCCTGCAGCTCAGGAATCCGACCATCACCCTGCTCATGACCGTCATCCCGCTCGTCATGATTCCCTTCATGGAACCCGCGTTCAAATCCATGCTTCTTGCGGATGGCTACACCGAGGCAACCGGTGTAGAGCAGGCAGTGCCATCCATGGCCGTCCTCTTTGCGTTTCTAGCGGTGCAAACCGTCATCCAGTCGTTCTTCCACGAACGAACCTGGGGAACGTGGCCGCGCCTTGAGATGTCTGCCACCTCATCCGGGACGCTGCTCATGGGAAAGGCCCTCGTCGCCTACCTTATCCAGTCCCTGCAGGCCGTCGCCGTCATTGTTTTGGGAATGACCCTCTTCGGGTTCCGCCCTGCGGGCGGCGTCGGTGCCTTGCTCGTCGTCGTGCTGGCGTTTTCGGCGGTCCTCGCCGCACTCGGCGTGGCGATAGCCCTCGTAACGCCGTCGGAGGAGGTCGGCCTATCGCTGTCGAACGTCATCGGGATGCTGGCAGCAGGTGTTGGCGGATCGTTCTGCACGGTCTCGAACTTTCCCGACTGGGCCCAGTCGATCGCTCGGTTTTCTCCCGCATACTGGGCGCTTAACGCCTCGCATGCCGTGAGCCTGGACGGCGCATCGGTGGCAGACATTCTGCCGCAGCTCGGGATGCTTGCGGTCTTTCTTGTCGCCATCGTCTTCGTCGTGGTGATACGCTGTCTGACCGAGAAAGGCGATTCGACACGAGGTTAGGAAACGATATGCCGGAACGCACGGGAGCTTCCGTCCGCGCCCATTCGCTGTCGCGAAGCAAAATCATTTCGGCTGCTCTGAAGATGGTGGACGAAGAGGGCCTGAACGCTCTATCGTTCCGCTCTCTCGGCAAGCGCCTCGGCGTGTCTCAGACGGCGTTCTACCGTCACGTCCCCGACAAAGCGGCCCTCCTCGACGGCGTCTCGGAGGAGATATGGCGTGAAGTCCTTGAAGGCTTCCCCGGCAAAACGACGAATAAGGACGGCACCGCCGTAGGATGGCGGGAAATCATGCGCGACTACGCCCGTGCGCTTCACGACGCGCTTCTGGCGCATCCGAATGCAGTCGAGCTCGTCCTCACGCATCCCATCTCAACCCCAGGACAGTTTTCGCTCATCGCGAAGGCGCTCTCCGCGTTTGATTCGGCGCAGCTCGTGCATCCCGACGACATGCTGGCACTCATCACCGTCGTCACCGTCTACACGACGGGCTTTTCGGCAGCAGAGGTGGCCCCTCCTGCCGGCGGAGAAGCGGGCCGTCCATCGTCGGGGTTCGACGAAGCCCTCCCCTTGATGGCAAAGGACGACCGCCAGGCCCTCGAAGCCCTGGTCGGACAGGTCATGATCGGACAATGGAATCTCTCGGAGCAGTTCGAGGTCGGTCTAGAAGCCATGCTCGGCGGCTGGGGGAACCGACGGAACGCTGCCGCAAAATCTCCTGAGGGAATTTCGGAACGCGCAGGCGCATGCGGATGAAATCCGCTGAGCGATGTCGCCTTGAAACGCAAGAACCCGCCTGACGACTCAGGCGGGTTCGCATAGATTCCGAATGGTGCCCCTGGCAGGATTCGAACCTGTGGCTTTCTGCTCCGGAGGCAGACGCTCTATCCCCTGAGCTACAGGGGCACGTAGAATGGATGTCGGTTATTATACGACATCTTGCATGCATGCGACGGATGGGGAAACCGATGCTTGAAGAACTCACCATAGAGCGGCTGTCCTACGGAGACGAAGCCGTGGCGCACCTGAGCGACGGGCGCGTGGCTTTCATCGAGGGCGCCTGCCCGGGCGACCGCGTGCGCGTGGATATCACCGAAGGTAAAGAACGCTTCGTGCGCGGACATGTGACGGATATCATCGAAGCATCCCCCGATCGCGTCGACCCACGCGCGCCCTTCGAGATCGAATGCGGAACCTGCGGCTGGCAGCACGTCGCCTACGAGCGTCAGCTCGTCGAAAAACGCGACAACATCGTCGCGCAGCTCGTCAAAGTGGCGCACGTCGATGCGGAGCGCGCCCAGAGCATCGTCGCACCCTGCATTCCAAGCGATCGACCGTGGGGGTATCGCAACAAGCTCGAATTCGCCTGTGCGACCGACGCCTCGGGCTTCACGATGGGATACCACCGCAGAGGCGCCGACGGCATCGTATCGCCCAAGGAATTCCCCCTGGGATCGCACGCGCTCGCGAAGGCGCCGAAGGCCGTCCGCGGCGCGCTGCGCTTCCTCGCGGGCAGCAACGACCTGGGCATCTACCGCGTCGGTATCCGAGGGTCGATGCGCACGAAATCGCTCGAGGTAGCGCTCTGGACCGAAGGCGGCAACTTCCCGCGCGTCGCCGTGGCGGGCACGCTTGCACGCGCCCTCAAGGCGTCGAGCATCGTGCGCGTGGCGACCGGCGGCCCTCAGGGCGCACGCAAGGTCAAGGGCGTGGAGGTGCTTCACGGAACCGGGTATTGGAAAGAACGCCTCTGCCAACAGTCATTCAAGATTACGGCGCCGTCTTTCTTCCAAGTGAACACCGAGCAGGCGGAACGACTTGTGGAAACGACGCTCGAAGCGCTCGACGTGCGCGAAGGAGACGAGGTGGCCGACCTCTACTGCGGCGTCGGCACCTTCACCATCCCGCTCGCGCGCACGGGCGCCCACGTCTACGGCGTGGAGAGCTACTCGTCAAGCGTGCGCGACCTGCGGCGCGTAGCCGAAGAAACGGAACTCGATATCGACGTCATCGGCGGCGATGCCGCGCGCGAGCTGCCGATGCTTGGGCATCTCGACGCCGTGCTCGTCGACCCGCCGCGCGCAGGGCTCGACGCATCACTCGTGAAGAGCATCGCCGAAGCGGGTCCGACGAAAGTCGCGTACGTGAGCTGCGATCCCGCCACCTGGGCGCGCGACATCGCGCGCTTCGAGGCGCAAGGCTACGAACTCGCACGCGCGACGCCCGTCGATCTCTTCCCCCAGACCTATCATGTGGAGACGACGAGCCTCTTGATCCGAAAGTAAGCGACGAAGGGTCGGCGGCATCGAGTTGCAACCGAACGCAAGGATGCGGGCGCACCGAAAAGACTCGTTGCGCCCACATTTCATTGGAAGATCCGACCTTGGCCTTCAGACGATCTTCGCCTTCGGAAGATCCGACTGCAAACCCGACTGACAAGCCTTAGCCGACCCTCCTATGCGATTCCAAGGCAGCTACGCACTGAAATACGTCCGAATGCGCAGCATTCGCCCAGGTTGCCGCCGCCGTTGTACATGTTGCACCACACGCTGCCGAACTCTCCCGCGCTGAACAGGTGAGGAACGGGCTCGCCGTAAAGATCTATGATCTGTCCTTTTTCGTTGCGACGGGGGCCGCCGTCGGTGTTGAGCATCGTCGCGGAACAGTGGCATGCATAGAACGGCGCCTTTTTGATCGGGGTCAGCGTGTCGGCAGGACGATGGAAGTATGGGTCGTTGCCGGCATCGCATGCATCGTTCCACTGGTTGATGGTGGTCACGAGTTCGGAAGGCGCCATCCCCAGCTTGCCCGCAAGATCCTCGACGGTATCGGCGGAAAAGCCATAGCCTTCGCCCGCCGGATCGAACGCAGGGGCGATCTCGTCGGCCATCATGCCCGCATAGCCATCGGCATCCAGGATATACCAGGTGGTTTCCGGCATGGGCAGATGAGGCCACTCGCCGCCGAACTGCATATGCCCGTGGCGCGAACCGACATTGGTCTCGAGCGTCATATCGCTCATCGTCGACCAGTCGATTTCATGATCGGAGTCCCAATCCATGAAGAAACGACGGCCGGCGGTCGACACCGTGATGCCGTACTTCTTGGGCGTACGCATCGTCACATCCGTGCCGTCAATCGGGGAAACGCTGGTCCAGAATCCGGCGCAGCTGTTCATATGCCACATGTCGGTGCCGATGCGAGCGCAGATGTAATGGCAGTCGCCTTCGTTCATCCGTCCGGCGATCGGGCGTGCCGTGGTGCCCGAAAGGTAGTCGGCACGCATCTGGGCATTGTTCTCGAAGCCTCCGCAGCACATCACGACGCCTTTGCGCGCTTTGATGTAATACGTCTTGTCGTCGAGGTCGTATACGCCGCCGACGACCTCCTTGCTGGCAGGATCCTGCACGAGGGCGGTCAGACGCGCGCCGAGCTTGTGGTCGATGACGTCGGATCGGTCCTGAACGATGCCGTGCAGGAATTTGATGACGTGGTCGTTCTTCTCGCCCTTGAACCACAGGACACCCAGGTTGTATGCGTCGGGAAGCTCGGCGTACTCGGGATAGCAGGTTGCGCCGCTTCCATCGACGAAATGCTCCTCGAACATGACGTCGTCGGCGTTGAAGCCGGGCAGCGATTCGAGCCAGGTGCGATTCTCGTGGATGCCGGCCGCAAAGGCATCGAGCACGGCATCGGGCGTATTGTCCATCGTGCCGCGAAGCTCGTAGAGATACGTGCGGAAGCCTTCGGCATGGTCGTCGTCGGTCCACAAGACGCGACCTGCGGAAAACGGACTGTCGCCCGAACCGGTCGGATTCGTGCCCTTCTCGAGAATGACGCACGACGCCCCATCGCCCTCCTGGGCGACGGTGATCGCAGAGGCCATGCCGGCAAGGCCGCCGCCCACGATGAGAACGTCGGTCTCTTCGTCCCACGAGATATCCTCGATCGACTGAGCGTCGTTGTTCTTGTTGGCCGCCTTCGGCGCGCATCCGCCGAGGCTTGCCGCGGCGACGCCGGCAACAAGCGTGGCGCCTGCCGCCTTGATGAACGAACGACGGCTCTGCGTAAGGTTGAGAGACGTGCTGTAATCCATGGAACCCTCCTTTAATCCAGGGACCGCCCTTTTCGATCCCTCCCTCAGGCGAAGACCTTAGCGCGAGGAGCCGCTCGCACGCACCACCCGAGACGGGGCCTTTTCATGAAAAGACGCCGCCCCGAAACGGGTTGTTTTCACTAAAGCACCGGTTCATTTCCACGCGAGAATCGCCGAAGACCCAAAGGCGCATCCGATTTCAAGAAACCCGAAGGCGCGCCCGACCGAACGCAGAACGAACGTGCCGTCGCGTTACGGGACATGGGATGCACGCGTGCCCGATCGCGTGCCGCATACGTCTTACGCGGGAAAAGGCGCGCCTCTTCCGCTGGAGCGCACCTGATCGCGTACGGGATGAGCGGTATCATGGCGAAGATATTCGAACGAAGATTCCTATGCAGCGCCAGGGCGCGAAGAATTTGAAGGATGGGAATTCATGGCACAGCAAGGGACGAATGATTCGAGGCAGGACGCCCGCAACGGATTCGCAGGATGGTTCCATGTTCCCTTCGTAGGCATAGCGTGCGTGCTGGCTTGGGCGTTCCAAGTGAATGCGCTTGCCGGCACGGGCGACGTTTCCGACCAGACGGCATGGATCGCATCGTACATCGCCCTTTCGCTCGTTATGCCCGTCATGGGCCTGATTGCGAAGCGCATTCCTCGCGTCGTCTCGTTCAAGGCGATTCCCTTCGCTGCGGCCGCAGCAGGAGCCGTCGGCACCATCGGCATCTTTGCGGCAGGCGTGATGTCGATGGCCTGGCTGTTATATGCCTCGACCATTATGTGCGCCTGCGTTATCGGATGGCTCTATCTGCAATGGGCGCTCTTCTTCATCCGCCTGGACGTTTCCGAATCCATCTTCTGCCTCTTCGCAGCGAATATCGTCGGCTCCCTCATGAAGGAAGCGATGCACCTGCTTCCTCCTGTCGGCTCCTGTCTCGCTGCCGCATGCCTGCCTGCCCTTTCGGTCCTGCTCTGCCTGCGCGCCACGACCCTGGTTCCCAAACCCGAGGCGCGCGGCCACCGTTTCGGGCCGAGCACGTTCAAAAGCCTCTGGAAGGTCGGTGCGACCATCGTCGTGTTCAGCTTCGTGACGGCATATCTTATCGGCAGCTTCTCCGGCAACCAGAGCATGCTTTCCCTCGGCGAATTCACAGCCGCACGCATATTCGAGATCTTCGTGTCCCTTGCCGCCATCGCAACGGCTCGAACATTGAAGGGATCGTTCAATTTCGCGCATCTTTGGCGCATCATCCTGCTCGTGCTTGCCATCGATCTTGTCTGCGTCATCGTCCTGCCCCAATACCCTATGCTGCGCTGCGTCGAGAGCAGCGTGTGGGACCTGCTCGTGATCTTCTCCTGGCTCACGATCGCCGACATCGCGCGCCACATGAACGAACCTCCGGCATTCGTATTCGGCATGACCTGGCCGGCCTATACGCTGCCGTTCGCCTTCGGAACGCTGGCAACAGGCTTCATGCGTGCGCACGCTATCGGCGGCGTCTCGGACGCGTTCATCGCGCTGCTCATGTTCGCCCTGCTTGTAACGGCGCTTATCTGCCTTGAAACAAGGGATCAGGATACAAAGCAGATATTCGCGGATGAAAAGGCGCCTGCGTCGCGCGCGTCGATGGACGAAGGCCGCACCCTCGAAGCACGCTGCAACGAGCTTGCAGGAGAATTCAAGCTCACCCCTCGCGAGGTCGAGGTCATGACGTACCTGTACAGGGGACGTACGAAGGCGTACATCGCCGAGACCCTGTTCCTCACGGAGAACACGGTGCGCGGACATGCCAAACACCTCTATGCCAAACTTGACGTGCACAGCCGTCGCGATCTGCTCGACCTGATCGATGCCGTGGATACGGATTCGCAACGAACCGATGCCTGAAGCCTTCGAAGCGAGGGGTAGCCGAGCGTGCCGCGCCAGGATGGCATGCTTGACAGACCTCGCCTGCGCACCAGGATATTTTGCTTCATGTCGAGCGCCTCGACGGGATTCTCGGATGCCATTTCAGCATGACGAAGCATCGTGCATACCGGGATGTCTTGCCCGCCACGCCGCCTTGCGTGCCGAGTCGACTTTGCTATAATTCAACATCCCTGCTCAGCAATGGAACGTCGGGATGTGGCGCAGTTTGGTAGCGCGCCTGCTTTGGGAGCAGGATGTCGCAGGTTCGAATCCTGTCATCCCGACCATCGCATCGGCATCCAAGCGCGTATGCGATGCCGTCCATGGGCTTCTCCGTCCATGCGTTTCTCCGCTGCCGCGTATTGCCGATTCACCGATAGAGTCGATATCATCGAGGCAGCCCTGACGGCCTGACCGCGAATATCCTTGCTTCCCAAGCGAACGGACCGAAGCCGACACCGCCTAGGCGGACGAGAGCCGCTTCAGCACCACGCACAGAAAAGCCGCCAGGAACGAGACGGCCGCAAGCGCGAGCATGACGGGGACAAGCCCGATCGCATCGCCTTCCAGCCCCAGGAGAGGTTCGACCATCCCTCCAGCGCATACGGCGATTCCATAGGAAAGACCCGATGTCATGCCCAAGTGGCGGGGGACGTAGCCCATGCCGAGCGCCACCGCCGACGGATAGAACAGATCGAGCGCAACCGCCAGCACAAGCGTGAGGATAAACGCTATGGCCACGATGCCGTTGAACGCGAACCCGATGATACCGATGCCCATGAGAACGCAGCAAGCCGTCATGAGGCTGATCGTCCCCGTCTTCTCGGCAACGCGACCGGAAAGCGCCGTCGCAAGCGCAGCCGCGATGGAAAAGACCGATATGGCGGTGGAACTTAAGGCTTCGCTCTGCCCGAGCATCCCGACAAGGAACAGCGGAATGAACGCCATGAGGCCGTAGTGCAAGATGGAACGCATCGTGAGCACGCCCATGACGATGCCGAACAGCCCCCAATGCTCGCGTGCCGTCGAATCGCCGTCTGCAGGGGATGCCGCAACTCCCAAGGCCTTGAAGCGCCCGTTGAACCCGAGAAGCAGCATCGCGCAGACCGTGGCCGGCACGAGGAACACCGCCGTGCCATGCAGCCCGAAGGCGGAAACGAAGATCGCGCACAGGATGGGGCCGACGAAAAAGCCGATGTTCCCGCCCACGGCGAAGATGCTCATGCCGTTGCCCTTGCGCTTTCCGGCGGCCAAATTCGAGAGGCGCCCTCCTTCGGGATGGAACATCGCCACGCCGATGCCGCTCACCGTGGCCGACGCCACGACCCACCAGTATCCGTGCACCTGCACATACCCTATGCCTGCCATGCCGAGTCCAGCGATGAAGACTCCGAGCGCCATAAGCCAAGGCGACGGATGCTTGTCGCCCAACCATCCGAACAGAGGCTGGATGACCGCAGACGCGATATTGGCCGCGAATACGAGCATGGTCGCCTCGAAATAGGAGTATCCGCTCCCCACAACGAGAAAAGGAAGGACGGCGGAAAGGGCCCCTTGGTTGATGTCGGAGCACACGTGCCCCGCCATGGTGAGGTAGTTGGCGAGCGCATCGCCGCCCGATCGCTCCGTCGCGTTCTTTCTTGCCGTCATCCGCGCATTCTTCCCCATAGATCCGCTATTCGCATTCGCATTCGCATTCGCATTCGCATTCGCATTCGCATTCGCATTCGCATTCG
>ERZ773005.278-NODE-278-length-44405-cov-7.233145_pt1 | contig 44405 bp, 40 predicted proteins | sample MGYA00580666_ERZ773005 | MGnify/ENA primary metagenome ERZ773005 (study PRJEB29015, sample SAMEA2737999) | human oral metagenome | biome: human oral; feature: human-associated habitat; material: dental | place: China | collected 2061 ...
AGGCATCGCTTGACAGGCTGGATGTCGTGACCCATATGCCGTCTTTGGACGAGGGCGGCGCGGATTTGGATCCCGATACGTTCACCATTGAAGTCAAGGACGTTTCCTTCGGATACGACCGCACGAAGATCCTGCATCATATCGACCTGACCGTGCCGGAGAGAAGCACCTGCGCCATCGTCGGCCCGTCGGGTTCCGGCAAGACGACCCTGTGTTCTCTGATTGCCCGCTTCTGGGATGTGGATGCAGGAAAGATCCTGATAGGCGGCAGGGACGTGCGGGAGTATACGAGTGATAGCCTCCTGAAGAACTTCGCCATCGTGTTCCAGAACGTCTATCTGTTCGAAGACACCGTTGCGAACAACATCTGCTTCGGACGGCCGGAGGCGACGGAAGAAGAGATGATCGCCGCCGCGCAGAAGGCCTGCTGCCATGATTTCATCATGGCGCTTCCCGACGGTTACCGGACGCATATCGGCGAAGGAGGATCGAGCCTTTCAGGCGGCGAGCGTCAGCGCATCTCCATCGCGCGCGCCATTCTGAAGGACGCTCCCATCGTCATCCTGGACGAGGCGACGGCAAGCGTCGATCCGGAAAACGAGCAGGAGCTTCAAAAGGCGATTGCCGAACTGACCAAGGACAAGACGATCCTCATGATCGCGCATCGCCTGGCAACGGTGCGCATGGCGGATCAGATCGTCGTGCTCGACGGCGGTAGCATCGTGCAGCGGGGAACGCACGACGAGCTGATAGTGCAGGAAGGGATATACCGGCGATTCGTCGGCATGAGAAGCCGGGCCATCGGCTGGCGCCTTGCTCGAGGGGAAGTGTGAGGGTAAGGATGCGGGGCTTGATGTACGCTTTCAACCTCGAGCGAGGCAAGGAGACTGCGGAGTTCCCGCATGCAGGGTATCGCATCGAGTTTCGGCATGCTACCATGCATGCCGAAGCGTATCGTCCGCATCCGCATGCATGGCGGTGTGGCGGCGCATGATGGCATGGTGTTTTCCAAAAGACAGAGGAGAACCATAGCGCATTCCTCAACGGCGACAGCGTGCTGCATGCCGACCCGATGGCCTACGAGATGTCTTTGCACGGCGCCTTCGCTCGGGAATCGGCACGGTCATATGGAGCGTTTTCAGACGACGAGGTCAAGGACTTCTGCCACACCATCGCGTTTCTCTTGCAGATTCATCCCTTTTACGAAGGCAATACCCGCACCGTCGCCGTGTTCTCGGAGCTCTACTTGAACAATCTGGGGTTCCAGGTAACCAACGATCCGTTTGCGAAGCATGCGCGCTACTATCGCGACGCGTTGGTGCGTGCGATGTACAGAAACGCGCCTGCGGGTGTTTTCCCTGACGAGCGCTTTCTTGTTTCATTTTATAAGAGGCTTATAGGGCGGAAGGCCGATGAGCTCGACCGCGAGAAGATGATCTGCACACAGCTTTTCGAGAATCCTTCGTTGCTCAGGAACATCGATTCTGAAGAAGCGCTGCATTCGAAGACGTGAGACACGCCGGGTTCTTCAGCAGCGCGACATCTTCGACGCTTATCCTGGAAACGAGCACCCGCCATGCGATGGCCGCAGAGCGGGTGCTGCATCCGCGGGATGAACAGGCGTCTTCCGAGCTGGAAAGGCACCGATGCGCGATATGCGGCTTGTCGGCTCAGCCCTGCACGTCCAATTCTTCTCCAGCGTGCACGACATATGTCTCGAACTTCACGTTCGGCATGCATGCTGTCAGGTCGTCCCGAATCCGCTCGAGCGCTTCCAGGCGGTATTCGGCGGATGTTTCGGCGTTGCCCTGGATGATGAAGATGGCGTTCTTCGTCCCATCGTCGAACTTGTAGTTCTCGCCGTCGCGAACGTCCAGCCATGCCATGATTCCTTTCGCGTCCCGATAGACGTAATCCGTCTCGGCCACGTGCTTCTCGGTGGAAAGGATCGGAAGGAAGGAGCTTTCCTCTTCGTTGATGGTGAATTCGATATACGCGTCGACCTTGTCGAGGTCATGTCCGCCTATGGCCAGACGCGAGCGCAGCGATTCGACGTTGTAGATGTCGATGACGCTGTTGATGTGCGGAATGGAGCCGCGGTGTTGGATATTGCGGATGAGCGCGGGAACGGTGGGAGGGTTCTTCTTGACGCTTCGCTTCACGCGTTTCAGCAGGTCCGTGTAACCTCGGACGACCGGAAGGTCGAGCACGTCGTCCATGGTGCAGCCCAACGCCCAATCTTCCATGTCCTTCTGCTTTTTCAGGAACGAATCGGGCAGGGGAGCGTTCGGGTCCACGTCTCTCGCGATGCCGATCACGACGCTTTCGATGCCGAGTTTTGCGATGCTTTCGTCGACCAGCAGTTTCATGGCGACCTCCTTCATCGGTGTCTGCATTCAATGGTATCGAACGGTCGCGAATTTCGCCAGGGGCGTATGCCTCTCCGTAGCTCACGCAGGCATACGTCGCGTTCGGCTTCATCTTTGGATCTCCAGGCCGGAATCGACCCAGGATCTTTTCCCTCGTGCGGTCTTGCGTCCGCTGTTTTCTTGACGGCTTGCATTCTGCTTGCGACGGCGCAACGGGGAAAGCAGGCATAATACTGTGCCGCAGGTACCTTTCGATAACCTTCGTGCATCGTCTGGAATGTAGAACTATGCGATGATATATCCGAATTCGGTATCGGCAGGCAGGTGGTTGGATGACCCTCGAAAACAGATTGGGCATAATGGACGACGTGAAGCTTGCCCACGAAGAAGAGCGCCTCTCTAAAACGGCAGCGCTGCTGATGTATCGCGACGGCGCGCTCGATACGCTGGAATCTGGTACGGTTCATGCGCTGACGAGCATTCATAGGGCTTTGTTCTGCACGATCTATGACTTTGCGGGCAAGATTCGCACCGTGAATCTTGCCAAAGGCAGCTTCCGTTTCGCCTCTGCTCTTTATCTCGGTTCGGCGTTGAAAAGCATTGAGAAGATGCCGCAGGATGGTTTCGAGCGCATTCTCGAAAAATACGTTGAGATGAACGTGGCGCACCCCTTTCGCGAGGGGAATGGGAGGTCGGGTCGTATATGGCTCGACCATATGCTGCGGCGCAACCTGGGATTCACTGTTGATTGGAGCAAAATCGATCGCGAAGACTACCTGCTTGCCATGGAACGCAGCCCGGTGCGCGATGTGGAGATAAAGGCACTGGTGCGCGAGGCTCTATCCGATCGGCTCGACAGCTTCACGTTGCTCGCACGCGGCATCGATGCGTCGTACGCATACGAGGGCTATGCCGCCTATCGCGCAGAGGATCTGGTGAAGGGCATTCGTCCGAGCGCCGATCGCGGTGCAAAGTGAATTCGAACACGTCTGCTGCCGTCAGCTCTTCCTCTGCAATTGTCTGAAATAGCCCGCGGTCTTCCGACCTTTAGCGTTTCTTTAGAAACCCCGTCCAGACTGAGAAGCAAGACGTTGGACGGCGGAAGAGAGGAAGCTCCATGGCGGAATGCGTTTTGGAAACGCGCGGGCTCGTCAAGCGGTTCGGGCGGGGCGGCAACGCCCAGACGGCGGTGGACCATGTGTCCCTCCATGTAGAAGAGGGAAAGGTCTACGGCCTGCTCGGCCCGAACGGTGCGGGCAAGTCGACCACGCTCAAGATGATCACGGGGGTGCTGCATCCGACGGAGGGGCAGATGCTGTTCGAGGGGCGTCTGTGGACGCGAGACGACCTCTACCGCATCGGTTCGCTCGTCGAGCAGGCGCCTCTCTATCCGAATCTGACCGCACGAGAGAATCTGCGCGTGCGCACCACGCTGCTGGGGCTGTCGGAGGCGCGCATAGACGAGGCGCTCGCGACAGTGGGTCTTGCGGATACGGGATCCAAGCGCGCCGGAAGGTTTTCGATGGGCATGAAGCAGCGTCTGGGCATTGCGCTGGCCTTGCTGGCCCGTCCGCGTCTGCTGATTCTGGACGAGCCGACCAACGGGCTCGATCCCATCGGCATCGAAGATCTGCGCGGTCTTATCCGAAGCTTTCCCGCGCAGGGCATCACGGTGCTGCTGTCGAGCCATATCCTCGGTGAGGTGCAGCATACGGCCGATGCCGTCGGCATCATCGTCGGCGGCAGGCTCGCCTATGAGGATGCGCTGCATGAGGGCGAGGATCTGGAAGCGCTCTTCATGGATGTGTGCCGGAAGGAGGCCGGACGATGAAGGAGACGAAGCGCGCGGCCGAAGCGACGGCCATGTCAGGGGCGCAGCATGCAGCAGCGCTATCGTGCGGGATGACGCCGTGGCATGAACCGGCAATGCCATGTGCGGCAGGGACCGACGAGAAACCCGTTCCCATGCGCGGATCCTTCGTTCGCGCCCTGCGTGCGGAAGCGTTGAAATCGAAGCATGCCGCACCGCTGCGCCTGGCTATCGTCTTGGCGCTGCCCCTTCCGCTGCTGGCGGTCCTCGGGGCTCTGCTCGCCCCGCAGGCGAGCCTCACGTATGCGCCGTGGAACTACTGGTATGCGCTGCTGATGCCGGTCGCGATCACGCTTGCCGCCGCATCGGTGGCGCGGGCCGATGCACGCTTAGGCAACCGCGCCTTGCTTTCGAGCGGCGTGCCGCTGCGTCAGGCGTGGGGCGCCAAGGTCGTCTGGTGTCTGATTCTCTCGGCGCTGTCGAACCTCGTCGTCTTCGCCGTGTATGCCGCAGCGTCGATCGCAGCGCCGCAGGGTGCGGCGAGCGTGCCGGCGATGCTGGCCGCGGCGCTTGCGCTCATCGTCGCAAGTTCGTGGATGGTTCCGACGACGCTTTTCCTCACGATGCGCGCAGGGATGCTCGCAGGCGTCTTCGTGCCGTTGGCGGTGCAGATCGCCCTGGCTTTCAGCTGGTCGGTCGTGCCGTTCTGGCCCGTATGCCCGCCTTCGGCCACCATCATGCTGCCGACGGCCTTCCTTCCGGTCCTGCCAAGCGGCGAGCCCGTCGGCGTCGGCATGGATATCGTCGAAACGGTATCCCAAGGAGATGCTATCGCGCTTGCGCTCGGCATCGCGTGTGCGCTCACGGCAGTGCTCGTCGTTGCCGGCGCGTCATGGTTCGAGAAATCGGAGGAGCGGCGATGACGGGATGCGCGACGGATCATGCGGACGATATCCGTAACGCGAGCGGAGGCGAGGATGCGCGGGCATCTGGGCCGAGCATGACGTTTCCGCGTTCCTTGCGCGCAGAGACGCTGCGCCTGCGCCGGTCGTCCCTTGTGCCTCTGCATCTGATATGCGCCTTGGCGGCGGGGGCGGCGTGCGGGGCGTACTTCGCCACAGCTCCCTGGGATGCATCGATGGGTGCCGACGCCTTCGTGCAGCTGCTGGGCGCCATGATGCCGCTTATGGCGGGCATCGTCTGCGGCCTGGACGCGGATGCCGAGCGGGAGGCGACCTGTTTTTCAGGCATGCTCGCCGTTCCGTCGAGGCGAAAGGCGATTGCCGCACGGCTCTGCACGCTCTGGCTTATGGGGGCGTTCGCCCTCGTGCTTGCCGCAGCCGCGTTCGCCGCGCCCCTCATCCTGGTTGGGCGACAGGCATTGGGGCCGGCCGCCTGGGTGGGTGCCGTCGTCGGCCTCGCATTCGGCAGCATCCCGCTCTATCTTGTCCTCTACGTCGCTGCGCTACGATGGGGCCGCAATGCGGCGATCGTTGCCGGCGCGGCAGGACTCATGCTCTCGTTCTTCTCGATGGGAGGGCTCGCGCACGGTCTCATGACCGGTGAGCTCACTGCCGCCGGTGCGAATGCGTTGTCGTATCTGCCGACCAGCTGGCCGGCGCTTCTGGGATCATTGCCTATCGAGCTTTCGATCGCTGGCGGATCTGCAGGTTCGTTGGATGCTGCGGCTCATGTCGCAGGCGCGATCTGGCCGCTCGCAGGCTTATGCGCCGTCGCGACCGTTCTGCTTGCAGGCGGGCTGGCGGCATGGATTTCCCGTTTCGAGCCTGCTCGGCATGGAGAATGAAAAGATGGCTGCCCGGGATCTGATATATCATGGCGACGCCTGTGGAAACGATAGGATGCCCTGGAAGGGGTCTGCAAGACGCACGCGAGGAGGCGAAAGGCATGGCGCGGATTCTCGTGGTCGATGACGATGCGGCGATCACCGATCTGCTGTCCCGCGTGCTTGCGCGCGACGGACATGCCGTCGATGCCGCGAACGACCCGGTTTCCGTGCTCGGCCTCGCTTTGTCACGGTACGATCTTATTCTCTGCGATGTGATGATGCCCGGTATGGACGGCTTCGAGCTGGTAGGCCGCATCCGGCATCTGGTAGACGCTCCGATCCTCTTCCTCACCGCGAAGGTGGCTGAGGAAGATGCCGTGTTCGGGTTGGGCCTCGGTGCCGACGACTATATCCGCAAACCGTTCGGCATCGTCGAGCTTCGTGCGAAGGTCGGCGCGCATGTGCGTCGGGAAGAAAGGGTGCGTACCCATATGCTCGCCTTGGGCGACGTTCGCGTCGATCTCGATGCACGCGAGCTTTCCGCGCATGGTTCGCCTGTGCCGCTCACGCCTACCGAGTATGCTGTGTGCGAGCTCCTCGCCATGCATCGCGGCCAGGTGCTTTCGCGCGAGCAGATTCGCGAGCGCGCGTTCGGCTGGGCTTCGGACGCGGGCGACGATGCGATTTCCATGCACGTGAGCAACGCCCGCGCGAAGCTTCGTCGGGCGAACGTCGATCCTATAGAGACCGTGCGTGGGATGGGGTATAAGTGGCGGGCGTAGGGCATACGCGCCGACGCGTGAGGATCCCTCTGTTCCTGGTGGTGTCCCGCTACTTCCTCTACGTGCTCGTCGGCGCGCTTCTCGCCGTGGGCATTCCGACGGGCGCCTTCGCTTGGCAGATGGCTTCCGATGCCGTATCGGTCGCGAACTACGGCGACACCCACTTGGGCGAGGTGGAAGATATGCTCGCCGGCCAGGCTTCCTTCGACGCCGATGCCATTCCCTCGGCGTATCGCTACGCCCGCTTCGACGCGGACGGCTCTCTTCTGGCAACCGACATGCCTGTCGGCCAGCTTGATACCGCGCATGCCGTCGCGGTTTCGCGCGAGGCGTTCGATGACTCGTATCCTTCCTACGACGCGGTCGGTCTTGCAGATGGCGGGTGCTGCGTGCTTTCCTACGATATCGTGCCTCAGTGGGTCGACAAGGGCATGCGCGACGCCTTGCCGAATCCTCAGGACCTGTTTCTCTGGACCGTGCTGGCCGCGCTGGTCCTTGTGATCATGCTCATCGCCCTGCGTGCCGGACGCGTGCTCACGCGCAAGATGGATCCCTTGACCCGATCGGCCCAAGCCGTCGGCAGGCAGGATTTGGATACGCCTGCAGATAGCAGCGATGTGGCCGAGATCGACGACGTGCTGCGCGCGATGGAGGCGATGCGGATTTCGCTGAAAGACGCGCGCGAGGCGCAGCAGGCGACCGAACGGCAGGCTCGGGAGCAGGTCGCCGCGCTTGCTCACGACCTCAAGACGCCCCTTACGGTGGCGATCGGCAACGCGGAGCTGCTTGCCGAGGATGCGGCTTCGGGTATGCTCGGCGCTGATCAGGCTGCGTGCGCGCAGGCGATACGGGAGGCCGCGCATTCCATGGATGGCTTCGTGACCAGGATCGTGGAAGCATCCCGAGGGCGGGCGGACGAATCGCATCTCGAACCCGTGAACCCCTGGGTTCTTGCCGATAGCGTGGAACGCGCGGCGAAGAGGGTCGTCGTGGCGCGCGGCTTCGCCTTCGAAACCGCGAGGACACGCGCGTTCCACGATGCATGCATCGCGATGCGCGAGGGGGAGGGGGCGCTGCCGCTCTGGGATGCGGACGCCCTTGAGCGCGCCGCGCTCAACCTGGTAGGCAATGCCTGCGACCATGCATGTGGCGGCCGGGTGGTCCTTGCGTTTTCATACGACGTCGTATCGCAGACCGCCTACATCGCTATCGAGGACGACGGGGCCGGCTTTTCGTCCGAGGCTCTCGCGCACGGGACCGAGCGGTTCTTCCGCGGGGATGCATCGCGGGCAAATGTTGGCGGCGTCGGCGGTGGCGGCACTCATTTCGGGTTGGGACTTTCCATCGCCGCCGATATCGCCTCCGCGCATGGCGGCAGGCTGGAGCTTGCCAATCGTACGGACGATGCGGGCGATATCTTGGGGGCACGCGCGACGATCGCGCTCCCTCTTGCTGCGCCGCCTGCATAGCATCGGCTGCACATCGGCAAGAGCTTAGAGACGGGAGATAGAGAGAGACATACTTCCAGGTGAATCAAGAAAAAGGCTCAATGCGTAGAGCGACCGTCATCCTTCGTAGATTGTGCTGCGGTGTCCGACGGAGAACACCTCGATGACGAGCCGGTCGTCTTGGATGACGCATAGGATGCGATAGCTCCCGACGCGGTAGCGCCATTCGCCCGCGCGATTGGCCGTGAGGCCTTTTCCATGGACGCGTGGGTCTTCGCATCCTTCAAGGTTCTTGTCGATCCAGGAAACGATGAGTCGCGCATCGAAACGATCCATCTTCTTCAGCTGCTTCAAGGCGGCTGACGTGTATTCAACGCGATAGGCCATTTACAGTCCCAGTTCGGAAAGAATCCGATCGTGGGCGTAGCGCGTTCCGTCATCCTCGGCCATCGCCGAGCGAAGAGCCTTCAGGTCTTCCTGGTCCTCGATTTTCTCGAAGACGGCATCGCGGATGAAATCGGAAATGGTTTTGCCTTCGAACATGGCGTACTTGCGAACGACGGCGGCGTCGGCGTCATCTATGCGCATGGTTAATGTGGACATGGCATCCTCTTTCATTTCGTTGAATACAATGTATTCTAGCATGTGCCATGAGCGGGTTCAATCGCTTCAACCCGAACGCCGAGGTGCTCGATGGGAACGATGAGCTCATTCCCGGCCTGTTCGCCGCGGGCGAGGTTGCGGGTCATAAGATGGGAACGAACCGCCTGGGCTCCACGTCTATGGCCGATATCTACACCTTCGGACGCGTCGCCGGCGACAATGCGGCCGACTACGTCGGGTAGGAATCGGCTTCTGATATGAAATCCCCCGCATGCCGATTGCGGTTGCGCTTCGGTTCTTGACAACGGCTTTCGACGATGGTCGCGCCTCGGCGCCCTGGAATTCCTCCTCAGGGTTTGAGGCGCGGTCCCGTCTCTCGAGCCGACTATCCTAGAAGGATGAAAGCGCGCATGAAACGAGGGATATCGCGAACCCTATCGTGAACGAAGCTGCATTGCATGCGAGGGAAAGGATATAAGGCCTGTCCGAAAGCCTGGCATGCCGATAGATGCCGCCTTCTGCCACAACGGCCGCCGTCTCAAGGACGATGAGCATCGTGGCGAACGCGAGTTCGGAATCGAAGGCGACGCCGGCGACGATCGTCGCAAGCACGAGGGGCGGATTCGTGACGATCTGCGCCAATACGACCGCGGCGATATGCCGCGAGCCGCGCACGTGGAATACGGCGAGAGCGACGACGAGCTCGACGACGACAGTCAGCGCAAGGCAGGAGAGGAACGTTGCCGCGATCGCCCACGAGGATCCTGTCATGCCCGAGCCTCTGCCTGGAGGGTCGCGGCCTGCGCGTCAGGCTCGTTCTGAATGCCGCGTGCGAGCCGAAGCGCAGGCAGGAGGCAGGCAAGCGAGGCGATCGCGAGGACGCTCAAGGCCATCGGCCCGTCGACATCGAATCCGATCAATGCCGGCAGCGCGCCGATCGCAAGCGAGAACGATGCGACTCCGAAGGCGATTCCCCTGGATGCGGGCATGAGGTTTGCAAGCGAAATAAGCGTGACGGGCATGGTGAAATTGAAGAGGAACGCCGCAAGCATGCCGATGGCGGGGAATGCCGCTGCGAAGGGAAAGAGGGCTGCCGAACCCGCAAGAGATACGATCGAGGCGGCGGCAAGCCCGCGGCGATCGGCCAGCACGCCTCCTGCCGCCTTTCCTGCGACAATGCCTGTGACCAGCCCGGCTGCGAATGCGATGTCGGCCTTCCAAGGGAATGCCATTTCCATGCCCGCATAGCTGCGAAGCGCCACGGTGATGGCGAGCAGCGCGCAGGCGCCGATGAAGCGAACGGACGGCCGAGGGAGCCCGAACGGTTCGTTGCGCACGTTCCATATGCGTCGATTCATGCGATCGACGGAGGCGATCGCGCATATGCATCCGATGGGCAGCGCGGCCAGCACGGGCGTGAGGCTCGCGTGCGATACGGCCATGAGGCCTCCGAGGAAGACCCCTGCCGCCCCTGTCGAAACGAAGGCTCCGGGAAGCGTCGCCTTTCCTTGAGCGACGTTCAGCACGTCAAGGCCGCCTGCGCAGTGGAACAGCGCGTTTCCGACCGCGACGAGCGCCACCGCCGCCAAGGCCGCAGGTGCGTGCGGCGCGGCCGAGACGAACGTGCCTGCCGCCACCAACCCGCAGGCAACCATGGCGGCGCGTGCATTGCGATCCGCGAGATCGACCAGCGCGCCGAAGGGGAGCTGAAGGCAGAAGGCGAGCAGATCGTAGGCGACGATGGCCGCAACCACGCCTTCCGCTCCCTCGATGCCGAGTGCGCGCGATACGGCGCCGAGCATGGTTGCTATGCAGGCGAGGTCGATGACGAAGTGGGAAACTCCGTAGACCGCGGTCATCGACACGCGTGCCGAATCGCCCGTCATTTTCGTTCGTTCAGAATGATCACGATCGCAACGAGCGCAACGATCGAGGCGATGATGACGGGTACGGCTATTCCCGCAATGAGCGCGATATCGAAGAATCCCGACGGCGTGGGATACGAGGGAATCGGCGCGATGTCGGCGAACGCATACGAAGGCATGGCGCACGCGCATGCGATCGCGGCGGCAAGGGCGAATCCGGTCTTCTTCGGGTCCATAATGCCTCCAATCTTCCTGGCGCGAGGATGCATCCGCGTCGCTCGGCGAGGCCGGTGTGCGGCATGCACGTCATGGAGCTTTCGGCGGCTGCCGAGGCCAGCCGTGCAGCGGGCGGAACGTTCGTCCGCTGCACGGGCTTCCTTCATGCGCGCGGGCGCCGGCCCTTGGTTCGAGCTAGTAGAGCTTCGCGCCTGCGGGTATCGCATCGTCGACCATGAGCAGGTTCAGGCGTTCTTCGCCCTTCACCTCATGGATCGCCGAGAGCAGCATGCCGCACGAGTCGATGCCCATCATCGAGCGCGCAGGCAGGTTCACGATGGCGATGAGCGTCTTGCCGACGAGCTCTTCGGGTTCGTAGTACATGTGAATGCCCGAAAGGATCACACGGTCGGTGCCGGTGCCGTCGTCGAGCACGAACTTGAGGAGCTTCTTGCTTTTGCGGACGGCTTCGCATTCCTTCACCTTGACGGCGCGGAAGTCGGACTTGCTGAAGGTTTCGAAGTCGACCTCTTCGTCGGCGAGGGGTTCCGTCTCGACGGTCTCTGCGTTGTTCGTGGCCCCTGCATTCGTGACGGTGCCGACCTTGGATTCTGCTTCGGTATTCGTGGGCGCTTTGTCATGCATGGTGCGGTCGGTTGCAGCGGTTGCGATTTCGTTGATCGGGGAATCGATGGGTTCTTCGGACATGGCGACGTCTCCAATCGTTGAATGCGGGCATGTGTCTTGCCCTGATTCTACCTGATGGAATCGGCGGGCGCATCTCGATGTCGCCGACTTTGCGAGAGCGACGGTCGATGCGGGCATCGCATGCGATAGCTCCTGCGCATGGCATTGCAGAACGGCTCAGCGATTCCGTAGCATCGCATGTTGGGCCTGCGTATTCGCGCACGATCATGAAATGCATGCCGCGCAGCTCGTCTAGGCGCTTCCTCCGAAGGCTATCACGAGCGAGATGACGAGGGGAATTAGCGCGAGCCCGGTGATGAGTCCCTTCATCTCGAAGGCGTCGTTCAAAATCTCCCTCCAATTCACCCTCTCGCCGTCGGTCTTGACGCGTTTCGTCGTGCCGTCGGGCAGTATCCGGTAGAGGATAGGGCGATCGTAGACTTCCATATGGAAGAACTTCATGATGAATGCGGGTGTGGTGGGGATGGAGATGCAGAGCCACACGACGATGCCGCCCAGCCACATGCCCGACGTATCGAAGCCTGCGAATAGAAACCCAAGGAGCAGCGGGAACGTGTTCCAGAGCGCGATGAGCGCCACCCATTTCGCGATGCGTGCGGGCGGGTAGAAACGTATGCGCACGGGTTCTTCCAGGCTGCCGATGCGTTCGAAGAACACGGGATCGGGATCGGGGCGTGATTCGCCCGCGCCCCAGACAAGCGTTCCCCCTTGTCGTTCAATTACTGAATCTTTGCTGGTGAACAGCAGATTCCATTCGCCTTTGAGGCCGCGGTTCCGGCTATATGCGGTGAACGCTATGGCGGCTATGACGGCTGTGATGCCGGCCGCTATACTTGCCGTGTTCGCGGGATCCGAGGTGTCCGCAAGGAGAAAGGCGACCGCGAATGCGAGGATGCCGCAGATCGCGGTGGCGATTATCGGCGGGACGAACCAAGGCATGCTTCGATCTATGCGCTGCGAGAGCACCGCTACCTTCCCTGTTTGGCCGTTGATTGCGACATCGCATGCCTTGCTGTGCAGCACATAGGCCGGCAGCAGCGCCGGCATGATGAGCATACTGCTGATGTCGGCGTTCATGCTCACGGCCTTCGATTGCATGACCTTCTCTACCATGGGGCGGTACCCCTGCTCGACCTCTCGTTTGACGCGCCCTTCGAGCCGATCCTTCTGAAGATCTTGCAGTTTGACGCGCTGGCCGGCCACGTAGCCGAAGTCGAACGGGGCGCATTCCGTCCAGTCGAAAGGCTCCATGGCATCAAGCAGCTCGTTTTTCATCTGCTGCGATGTGTTGACGGCGATACCGTTGGCGAATCCGCGGCAGACGTAATCACGCGACGAATCGATCCTGCGCGCGGTACAGGATATACCGCCGCGCACAAGCTGGTAGGGGAGATAGTATCCGGCGAGCTTCCCGATGTTCTTCCTGATGCCGTCCGTTTCGGGTTTGCATCTTGCATTCTCTTCGCACCAGCGTTCGAGCCGTGCGCGTGCCTCGTCGAGTGTGATTTTGAAGCCGATGACGACCTCGGGGAAGCTGTCATCGTCGAAAAATTCGCTCCGTACGGGCTTGCCGCCGCAGAAACTGCAGGCGGCAAGGGCCTCGCCTTCGGGAACGACCACTTTGGCCGCGCAATTCGGGCAGGTGTAGGTCGCCTGCGCAAGATCTCGGGCATTTTCGCGGAACTGCACCTGACGAGCATCTCTCCATCCTTTGGCCTGCGCCTTCGCGCCTTTTACGCTCGTGGTGCCGCCGCAGTAGGGGCAGCGGTAGCTCTGGGTGACGATGTCGTAGTTCGCCGCGCCTCCGCATGACTCGCAATGCACGGTAAGCGGGTTTTCCTCGTAGGCAACAGCCATGGGGCACCTCGTTTCCTCGTAGGACGGCATGTGCTCGATCTGGTTCTGATTCCGCAAGTCGCAGACGATAGGGGTTCGGTTCGCGAGCGCGCGAGCGATAGTGTTCGCTTCCTCAGGTCCTGGCCGCCAACTTCGCTCGGTCCGCGAGCGCGCAGGCGATAGAGGATCGGTTCGTTTGCGGCCTTCGACTTGAGAGATCGTAGGGTAGACACGGATTCGGTTCGCTTTCAGACCGCACGACCGAGAAGCGACGTGAGCTCGGTTCGTCTTCGACCCAAAAGAACCATACCAGAGCACGGAAGCGCAGGAAATACCCGCGCGTTTCATCCATGGCCGGCCGCATACGGGAAGCCTTGCTCATGTGCGTTGCCGTTGCGTTCAGGGGGGGTCGGGATGTTCGGATTAACCGCTTCTCAAACTGCAATGAGTTCTCCCGCTGTTTTTGCCAGAAATCGCGAGCTTTGCGAATTTACAAAGCTATTTCGTGTCCAACTGCCAGAAATTGCGAGCTTAGAGGGGTTTGAACACGATTCGCGTTGGAAACTCTGTCGCGCTCCGTGAATGATGATGCAATATATAGTGTGTCAAGACGTAATAACACTATATAGTGAGCTCATCATGGCCTCTTTCATGGAAGGCGACTTGCAAAATGCCACTAAGCGTAGATATTTTGTCAGAAGGGTCCGATTGGGCTTACAAGGAGGGTTCAATTGGTTTTCGCATTCGTCCTCGCGGGACTCTCATGAATGCCTTCGCGCGAAGAGCGAAGACCGAAGACCGAGAGCTAAAAGCGGAAGGTGAAGACCCAATACCCGAGACCTCCTGGAGGAGCATGCAAGCACTGAGGCCCTTACACCCGAAACCTCTATAATGCTGCCATGGGCGCATTCTCCGACAAGGCATTCGACATCGTGCGACGCATTCCGCGCGGACGCGTCATGTCCTACGGCGCTGTCGCGCGTGCGATCGGCGAGCCTCGCAAGTCCCGCTTCGTGGGTTACGCTATGCGTAACAATCCTGATCCGGATATCTATCCCTGCCACCGCGTCGTCTTCAAAGACGGCGCGATCTGCGATTCGTATGTCTTCGGCGGTCCCGAGGTGCAAAAACGCCTGCTCGAGCAGGAGGGCGTACCCTTTCTCGATGATACGCACGTCGATATGGCGAAGTGCGCCTGGACTCCTGGGGAAGACACCTTCGGCCGTCCGACCGATATCGACTGGGAACGCGAGATAGGGGACTGATTCCGTCGAGCCACGCATCCTATCATGTCGGCTTCGTCGTTTGGGCCGCGCGCTGGATGGCCGTGCTGCCGCATTCCAGGTGTCGGGTCGTTCGTGGCGAATCGCATCAATATCCTCCCTCTGGGAGGATGCCGTTTTCCTGCGAATCCGACCTGCGCTGCGATAGCCTCCGCGTCGCCTGCGCGCCAATCTGTCCCCAAGTGCCGGCAAGGGACCGGCTGAAAAAGGGATAGAGGAGGAAACGATGGCGAAGCTATCTCGGAGAAGCTTTCTTTCAGGGAGCATGATCGCGGCGGCCGGAGGCGCAAGCCTGTTTCTGGGCGCGTGCGCGTTGGACGGCGGCGCGGCCAAGATCCCGCAGAGCGGCCAGATCGCAGGATCGGGCTCGTCGACGGGCAAAGGCGGCGAGCTGAACGTCGAATGCGTGCTCGAAGATGGCAAGCTTCTGCATATCAACGTCTTGAAATCGCAAGAATCCGCCGGTGTCGGCACCGAGGCCATCGATGTGCTCAGCAGTCTTATCGTGGACAATCAGACGCTCAACGTGGATGCCGTCTCGGGCGCGACGCTTTCGAGCCGCGCATTCGTCCTGGCTACCGCTGATGCGCTCAAGCAGGCGGGCGAAGACGCCGACGAATGGAAGGCGCGTGCCAAAGCCGTGCCTGCCCTGCCCGACAGCATTCCGACCGATGTCGATGTCGTCGTGGTGGGCGCCGGCGGCGCCGGATATGCCGCAGCGCTGACGGCGGCCCGCAACGGATCGTCGGTCGTCATGATCGAGAAGCTCGGCATCACGGGCGGCGATACCATTCTTTCGGGCGGCGCCATTTCCGTTCCGAATAACTATTTCCAGCGCCGCGACGGCATCGAGGATAGCGTCGAAAAGCTGGCCGAAGACATGCTCGTGGGCGGCGACAACATCGGCGATCCCGAGCTCGTGCAGGTCATCGCCGAGGGCGCCTACGACGCCATGGAATGGCTCACCTTCGAGGCCGACGTGGCATGGCAGCCGTACCAGCAGTTCTTCGGCGGGCACTCCGTTGCTCGCTCCCTCGTGCCGTACGGCCAGGAGGGCAGCGAGATCATCGTGAAGCTCGACAAGCGCTGCAAGGAGGTCGACGGGCTGACCATCGTGCGCAATATGAAGGCCGAAGAGCTCGTCGTCGAAGGCGGCGCCGTGACCGGCGTCAAGGCGACGCACGCGCTATCCGGCGATCCGTATACGTTCAAAGCGAAGCACGTGATCCTGGCGACCGGCGGCTTCGGCTCGAATGTCGAGATGCGCGTGAAGTACAACCCCAAGATGGACGAGAGCATCCTGTCCACCGACAGCGTGGGCGCGACGGGCGACGGCATCTCGATGGCCGAGGCGATCGGCGCGAATCTCATCGACATGCAGTACATCCAGACGTATCCGACCTGCGATGTCGAGACCGGCGGTCTTCTGTACACAGGCAATATGCGCCTCAACCAAAACGCCATCTGCGTCAACAAGGAAGGCAAGCGCTACGTCGAGGAGCTCGAGCGCCGCGACGTCATCTCCGAGGCTACGACGCAGCAGACCGACGGCGTCGGCTATATGGTCTTCACGCAGGAACAGGTTGACAAGACCGGCGTGTTCAATGCGAATAAGAGCGAGGTCGAAAACCTCCTGGCGCGCGAGAAGATGGTCAGGGGAGACACGCTCGAGGAAGCTTGCAAGCCCTTCAGCATCGACGCGGCCGAGCTTCAGAAGACCATCGATACCTGGAACGGCTACTGCGCCGCCGGCAAGGACGACGACTTCAACTACCGCGGGACCCTCAATCCGATCAACGAAGGCCCTTACTACGTGATCGTCTTCAAGCCCTCGGTCCATTACACCATGGGCGGCCTGCACATCAATCCGCAGGCTCAGGTGCTCGACGACGCAGGCGAACCCATCTCCGGCTTGATGGCGATCGGCGAAGTGGCCGGCCATAAGATGGGCGACAACCGTCTCGGCTCGTGTTCGATCGCCGATGCGTTCGTCTTCGGCCGCCGTGCCGGCGAGGCCGTTTCGAAATAAGACATCCTGCCGCGCATGGCTGTCGCAACCCCTCCTCCATGCGCGGCGTATGCTGCAGCCGTTCCTGCGCGTGCGTGCTCGGCATCGGTCGAGCCGGATCGGCCGCCTCGCCCGCCTTCATGCGATCCCCTCCCGCGTGAAGGCGGGTTTTTAGGTCTTGTTCCACCCCTCCGCATGAAGACGGGATTTTTTCAGGCTCTATTCCAAGCTCTCGAGAAGCTCGAGCAACGATTGGCGGTTCGATGTCTTCGTCTTCTCGTAGATATGCCCCAGATGGGTCTTCACCGTGCTCTTCGAGATGAAGAGCTTCTTTTCTATGTAGGGGCTGGAATAGCCGCCGGCCCAGTAGCCGAGGATCTCGGCCTCGCGCGGCGTGAGTCCGTAGCGCCTGACGGCGAGCGCGACGTGGTCGCGTGGTTTCGCCCGGTCTTGCACGGAAGCTTCCGGAGTTGAGAAGAATCCTCGGGAAGGGAGCCCTACGGCGAGGAGCAACGCCATCATGAGCGCGAGGAGCACCACGATGCTGAGCGTCTGGCCGGTAGGCGCGACCAGGGATGCGGATTGCCCGGCCACGCTGCCGAGCCATTGGGCGCAACGCAGCATGGCCAGGATGAACAGGGCGGATACCTGATCCTGCGCGAATGAGCGCACCAGCATGAACCACACCACGTACTTGATCGTCTCCGATCCGACGAGCGCGATGCAGAACGCGGCGCCCCCCGAGAACGGATCGAGCTCCGGGGGAATGAGCGCGGCAATGACCATGAGGGGAAATGCGACATAGAAGGTGAGGGAGGCGTTCTTTTGATGCAGGCAGTAGGCGAGGAGCACGGCGACGAGGCTCGCAAGCGCGGGCACGCCGGCGGATAATGCCGAGGATAGAACGCCGCCTGCCGCGTATCCGCCGATCACGCCTGTTGTGCGCATGGCTCCGTATCCGAAGAAGGCGAGGGCGACGATGACGAGGTGCGTCGCGGGGAGCTGCTTTGCAAGCTCTTTGAGCGATGGAGGTCGGGTTGCGACCGGGCTCGTGCCGATATCCCGCGCAAAGAACGCGCTTGCGCGGCCGTTTCGCTCAAGAACCCCGCTCGCGTTCGCATCGCCGTGCGCGGCCGAACCCAGAGCGCTGCGCTGCACGGCATCGGGGCCGGCCTCTTTTCCGGAAAGCTTCGCCCGGCCACCGTCGCCCTTGCTTCTTTTCGGTATCGAATCGGCTGCAAAAAACGAGAGCATCCCGGCAATCGAAAGCACGATGGCGGCTGCGATGACGGCTTCGCTTGCGAGCAGCGCGCATGCGACGAAGAGCACGTAGCCGAGCACGTAGGCGGCCGCCACGGTGAGCGCCACCGTCCTCACGCCGCCCAGGCTGATGCGTTCTTCCCATAGGAGCCTCAACGTGCTTCCCGCTCCGCTGAGAGCGAATGCGATGGAGAGCTGCTGGACCGACTCGTCGCCGCGCGAAAGCGCGAGCAGAACGACAGCGGCGATCGAAAGCCCGCAGAACAGGGCGAATGCGGCGAAACGGAGGAAAGCGCTGGGCGAGCGAAGGGCGATTCCCGCGATCAAGACGGATGCGACGACCGTCGCTATGCCTTGAACCACGAACGCGACGCTCGCGCCTGCAGCATCCCAGGGACCTATCATGAGCAGGGGGCCGTTCCAGAACAGGAAGCTCCAGGCGATGTAGCATGCAAGCCCGAACATGCTGAGAAGCCTCGCGCCGCGCATGCGCGGCGCATCGCAGGCATGATTTCGCAACGCCTTCTCCTTGAACCGTGTGCCCGAAAGCGGGAATGCGCGATCGCGCGCCTCCCGCTCCGCTTTCGTCCTTTGCGCCGTGCGTCCGGCTTCGGCGGCGGGGAACGATCTTCGTTCGCTGAATGCGATTGATTCTAGCATGGTCGTCTGCCGAGCCGGCCGGCTGAGACGATCGGTTGCCGCATTGCATTCGGATTTCGAGCACGAGCAAGGGATGAAGCCGCGACGGCAGAAAGCTACTTCTTCGCCAGAGCCTTGCCGAGCACGCGGCCGAGCGTCATGGCCATGCCGAGGGTCAGACCGGAAATCGCGGTCGAGTACTGCACGGCGAAGCGGCCGCCGCTGTTGTTGCCCGATGCGTACAGCCCGAGGATAGGGTTGTAGTTCTTGTCAAGCACGCGCTGGTCGTCATCGATGACCAGTCCGTTCAGGGCAACCGTGCCGAGCATGGGCTTCTCTTCGACGCTGTACATGCCGAAGAACGGAGGTTCGCTCACGTCGAGGAGCAGCTTGGGGTCGCGCCCGAAGTCTTCGTCCTCGCCCTGGGCGCAGTATGCGTTGTACTGGTCGATCGACTTTGTGACGCTTTTCTTCATGGCGTCGTCGAAGCCCATGTATCCAAGCAGTTCGTCAAGAGAGTTCGCACCCCAGGCGCACACCGTGCCGCCGTCTTCGGTTTCCGCGCCTTCGGCGCCTCGGTCGACCCAGGATTGGAAGAGCTTGTCGTAGTCGGTGGCGTCGGCGATGCCGATCGGCTGGGAGAAATGCTCAGGCGGCATCTTCGACATCATCTTCTTCCACTTGTTGTCGAAGAAGTAGAAGTAGCGGCCCGGCTTGCGACGCTCGACCTGGTCGAGCGTTCCGAAGATACCGAGGAACGCCTCGTCGGTGAAGCGCTTGCCGTTCATGTCGAGGCAGACGAACGGAGCGCCCCAGGGATTCTGGCTCGCGCCGCCTGCGCCTGCGGCGAGGCGGTCGGCCGTCACCTTGAATCCGGCGCCCCAGCGAAGCACGTTGGTGGGGAAATCTTCGCTGTCGAAGATGACCTGGGGCGAGACGAGGCAATGGGGAGACGGGTCGATGGAGCCGCCTGCCCACATGCCCATCTTGATGCCGCTACCGTCGCGGCCGAACACTTTGCACTTCATCTCGTCGACATTAAGCCCATGCGACTCGTACAGGGCGCGGCGCTCGTCCTGGAGGGCGTAGTACATGTCGTGGTTTCCGCCGTAATCGCCGCAGGCGAGCACGATGCCTTTCGTTCCGACGAACTTGTGGTAGGCGCCGTCGGCGTCCTGGGCGATAACGGCGGTCACCTTCGTGCAGGGGGTGTCTACCATCTGCTCCGATATCGTGTTGCTGTCCTTGTCGAACACGGTTGTCTTGACGGATTCGGTCGTCTCTTCGGTGATGAGCTTGACGCCCGTGTGCTGCCAGTACCATTTCGATCCGGCGGCTTCGGCGGCCTCGATGAGCACCGGCGCCGTGTCCTGGAAGTTCACCTGGACGCACCCGCGATAGCATTTGTAGCCGTTGATCTCGGCGCCTTCGTCGAAGTAGTCGTCTCCCACGTAGCTTCCGGGCTCGTTTTCGATCACGAGGGCATCCACGACGTTCTGGGGTGCGCGCTCGACGATCCAGTCGAGCATTTCTCCGGAGTTCTCGGCGTACTGCTTCACGAGCCTCGGATTGGTCTTATTGCGGTTGCGGCGCTGGTATTCCGCTACGAACTCGCTGACCTTCACGGGCTCGATGCCGTGATCGAGCAGATAGTGCGAGTTGAGGTTCGCGATGTCATGCAGGCCGTAGTAGGTCATCGTCTTCTGGTCCTGGGCTTCGAGGACGGCGACCTTCGCACCCGCTTCGGTGGCGGCGGTAGCGCACATGGTGCCCGCGTTGCCTCCGCCGACGATGACGATATCGGTTTCGATGGTGTCGACGATGGAAGCCTCGTCGATTTCGGGCGCCTCGCCGAGCCACGAGGGCGTGCCGGCGGTTGAAGCGCCGGCAGCAGCGGCTCCTTGCGTCGATTTCGAAGCGTTTTCCGCAGGAGCGCATCCGGGAAGCGTTGCGGCTGCGGCTGCCGTCGCGCCGATGCCGGCAGCGACTTTCAGGAATCCGCGGCGATCCATATCGAAGGCCGTGCCCTTCTCACGTTTCATCATGTTCTTCCTCCCTATTCGCGGACGCCGGATGCGTCCGTTCACCGCTGCACGATAGCGTTCGGCCGGTCGATGCGAATCATCATGCGGTGAGGAAAAGCCGCAGATGAGAAGAAATCACCCGAGAATGATGAGAGGATTAGGGGAAGGGAACAGCATTCCGCTCGATTTTTCGCCGTGCGAGAGAGAAAGAGAGAGAGAGGGGTGCCCCATCATGCGCATGGCGAGAATGCGCGCGGAATACGGTTTCGGCCGCATGCATGCGGCGTCTCTCGCATGCACTACAATGGCTCTCATCGATTTCTCGTGTATACGTGAAAGGATTCCCGTGCCGTCGTCGATCGTTGCATGCGCCAAAGAAAAGGCTTCGAAAGGCCTGCTCGGCCGCTCTCTTGCCTTGTCTTTCGCAATGGCTTCGATCGTGGTGTGGAACGGTCTCGTCTTCAGGATGAAGGCGTTCGGATTCGTGTCGCTCGGCATCCCTCTCCTCTCTCAGCCGCGTTCGGATGCAGCCTGGCTGTCCGCGCTGATCGCGATGGCGGTTTCATGTCTCGCGATCGCCATCCTCGAGCGGAAGGGCGGAAATGCCTCGGATGACGACCGGCTTTCCGTATGGCCTCTCGCAAGCGGGTCGTTGCTCATGACCGTCGGAGGGGTAGGGCTCATGCTCTTCGGAGACGAAACGATGCCGTGCGTGTCGTACGGAGCTCTCTGCGGTGCAGGCTTGACGGCCTTGCTCGGTTCCTGGATGCCCGTCGTGACGCGTGTGTCTCTTTCCGATCTTTTCATCGGGGGATCCGCGTCTTTTTTCATTGCTGCATGCATGTTCGGCATGATGGGCGTTCTGCCCGCGATGCCGGCGCGAGCCGTCCTGTGCATTCTTCCTCTCGTCTCGGCCGTCGCCTTACGGCATGCCCTGAGCGACGATGCACTGTTCGAGAAAGCCGAGGGAGAATCCGATTTTCAACAAGGGTCGCTTTTCCAGGTCGTGTGTTTCTGCATGTTGGGATTCGCGTTCTTCATGGGAATCCTCGGCTTCGATTTCGACGCCTTGCCGTCGGATGAGCTGCTGCGCAGTCAGGCGCTCATCATGGGAGCGGCGGCGCTCGTATCCTTCGCTGTGCTCGGCCTTATGCGTCGGTTCGGGGCGATGACGTACCTTTCGCTTGCGAATCCGCTTCTTTTGGCGACCGCGCTCGTGCTTCTGCCTCTATCGGATGCTTCGCGGCTTGTCAGGATAGGCATCGTTCTGGCGCAGGCCTCGCTCTTCTTTTCCTTCGTCCTGGTTGCCATGGCGCTGCGCGCGCGGAACGCGTCCATCGGCGCCCGTCGCTACCTTGCGCTTCTGCTCGGCGCCTCGTCGGGCGTCACCTTGCTGGGCATTCTCGTCGGCGGCGTCGTTCGCAATGCATTCGGCCTGGATACGGCGGCTATCGCGCTGACCGCGCTGTTCGCCATATATTTCATCTTCCTCATGTTCGTCGTGTCCATGCGTAAAAGGGAGACGGTCGAGCATGTCGTGGAGCATGTGATCGCGGGCCCTGTGATAGACGAGGCTGCTCTTGCGCGAGCTCGTGCCGAGGTCATAGCGGCGCGTTTCCCGCAGCTTTCAAGGCGCGAAAGGGAAGTCCTCGAGCTGCTTCTGCAGAACTACAGCAACGCGCGCATAGCCGATGCGCTCAGCGTTTCAGAGAATACGGTCAAGACGCATGTCCGCCATATATACGGGCGCCTCGACTTGAATTCACGCCAGCAGCTCCTGGCGCTCGCCGAATCCATCCCCCTTAAGGAAACGGATGGGCAGGAGGGCTTCCCGGTTTCATGACGGTGTCTGCTTTTCGCCTTATGGGAGGGGATTGAGGGGCGTTTGGGATTCAGGGAGCGACTGGGTTCGAGACGATGTCGTCAGGCGGTTCGAAGGCCGTGCAATCGCCTTCATACGTTGTGATTCCAACAGTCATGCGCTCGTCCTCGGAGTAGGCTTGCGCGATGTGCCGTCCTTCTTGCGAGTGCGGCAGTTCCGTCAGCTCTTTTCGCCCGCATCCGGGCAACGCATGTGGAGGTGCGCATGATTCCCTTCGTTCCCGCCGTCGTTCCCAACATTCTGCAGGCGCTTGTCCTCGTCATCGTGTTCTCGCTCGTGCTCGCACCGTATATGAGGAAGCATGCAGGCGCGTTCTATCTCGGCTTCCTGGCATTCTCGCTCGCGAGCTTCCTGCCTGCGATGGATGCGAATCCGGCGTTCAAGACCGTCGTGGACCTGTTCGCAAGCTGCTATACGGGCGTCGCCTTCTACCTCGTCGTCATGTTCATCGGTGCATTGCCCAAGCGCTGGCAGGCCGTGCGCAGGCTTCTGGCTGCGCGTTCCGAGCTCAGCGTCATCGGCGGCATCGTCATCTGCGCGCACGTTGTCAAGGTCGTGTTCATGGTGCCTCTGTCGCTCACCTTTTATTGGGGCTATATCTGGGACGATGCGGCGCCGTACATGCTTTTGGCCTGCACGGTGATCGGCGCGCCGCTGCTCGTCTGCTTTCTCGTGCCCTGGATCACGTCGTTCAAAGCCGTACGGAAGAAGATGAGGCCTGCAACCTGGAAGAAGGTGCAGAGGCTCGCGTATCCGTTCATGGCGCTGCTTGTCGCGCAGGGCATCCTGCTCGGGATGGGGCATGCGGTTTACGTTGGAACCGATGCCTCGGAATTTCCCACGTATGTGGCGACATCGGTGACGTATGCGGTCATGGGCATCGCGTATCTCGCGCTGAAGCTCCATATGCGCTTCTCGTCGAGTCATGCGAAAGACTGAAAAATTTTTTCGAATTCCCGGTTGACCCTGACGTTACGTCAGGGGGTATACCTGTTTCTGCAGGAAAGGACAGGAGGTTGCGCATGGGCCATTCGATCAAGGAAGTAGCGGACATCGCGAAGGTGTCCGTCCGGACGCTTCACCACTACGACCGAATCGGCCTGCTTTCGCCGCGCAAGCTCGACAACGGGTACCGCATCTATGACGATGCGGACCTCAAGACTCTGCAGAGCATCCTTTTCTACAAGTATCTAGGGTTTTCTCTGAAGGAGATCGCCGGGCTCATGCAGGGCGATATCGACAGGATATCGCTGCTCGAGCGTCAATTGCAGCTGATCGAACAGGAGCAACGGCGCATGGAAGAGCTTGTGCGAACGCTGAAGAGAAGCATCGAAGAGGAGAAAGGCGGGCCGATCATGACCGCAGAAGAGAAGTTCAAGGGTTTGACTTGGAACGACAGCAAGGAATATGAGAACGAGGCGCGAAAGCGCTACGGCAACGACGTCATCGATGCCGGCATCGCGCGGCAGAAAGGAAAGGAAGACGAGGCGACCGATGCGTTCAACGACGTGTTCTTCGCGTTCGCGCGCAATCTGGAGCAGGGGATCGCGCCTGACGCTGCGGAGAACATCGCCATCGCGCAGCGTCTCTTGAACGTGCTGAGGACCTATTCGTTCGATTGTTCGATCGAGGTGTTCGGGCATATCGGCAAGGGGTATGCGGCCGATCCGCGCTTCAAGGCGAATATCGACAAGTTCGGAGAGGGTACGGCGCAGTACGCGAGCGACGCCATCACGGCCTTCGTGAAGGCGAGCGCATAGACGCTCGTCGAAGCAGAGCATGGCTTCGGACATCGGATATGCGCGGCTTCGGATGAACGAACGCGCGTCCTCAGATGGGACGAAGCATCTTCGAAGCCGGCACGTGCGTATGTCGATACGATCGACGGCCATGACTTGCAAAACGAGGCAGCCTCTGGTCGCGCAAGCTTCCAGGGGCTGCCTCGTTGTATGTCGCATCTTGAAGGAGGGGTGGATGCGGCGGGATAGGTCAATCCTTACGCGATGTCTCCTGCCAGGAAGCGGGCGGCGTAGCGGCCGAAGGTGACCTGGCGGCCCAGGCAGTTGCCGACCAGATACACGGGGTAGTTGCCCGCGTAGTAGCTGCCCGACGTGGTGCCGACGGCATGCAGTCCCTTGATCGGTCGGCCATCCTTGTCCAGAACCTGCGTGTGCTTGTTGATGCGCACTCCGTCGAGGGTGGTCAGCAGGCTGCCGCCGAACCACGCGCCGTAGAACGGGGCTTCGCGGATGGCGGAGAGGCGATAGGCTTCCTTACCGAACTGTGTATCTTCGCCGGCGTCGTATAGGGCGTTGTAGGCGTCGACGGTGGCGAGGAAGGTGGTCTTGGCATCGCCCGTGAAGCCCAGCTTGTCGGCAAGCTCGTCGAGCGTGTCGGCCTTCATCATGAGGCCCTTGCTCAGATATTTCTCGTCATAGGCCTCGTCGACGGTCTTGTCCTTGAGCTGCATCTTCCAGGTCATGGCCGAGCATCCTTGGGTTTGGAACCTCTGCACGTCGTCAGGTGCGTTCACATCGAAGACCTGGCACCATACGCCGCCGGGATGCTGCGCGGAGGCGAAGGGGATCGCATCGTAGTTCGCGGATTCGTTCGCGATGCGCTCTCCGTTGCGGTCGACCTTCAGGAAGGGCTGAGAACCGAGGTTGAATTGGCCGTTCGTTGCCCACGCACCGGTCTCGTCCATGCCTGCGTCCACGCCGGGGGCGACGACGCCGCGGTCGAAGACCATCGTGGCGCCCACGGCGTCCATATCGGCGCCTGCCCAGAGCGCCGCCTTGATGCCGGCGCCGGTGTTGTTCTGGTTGTAGTTGAGCGAGGTGACGCAGCGGACGGCCTCGGGATCGCGTGCCTTGAGCATGTCGGGGTTGGCCGGGTAGCCGCCGGTAGCCAGGATGACGCCCTTCGCAGCGTTGATCTGGATGTTCCCGTCCGGCGTACTGAAGATGGCGCCGGCCACCGCGCCGTCGTCGCCCTGGACGAGCTTCTGGAGGTCGTAATTGTACAGCACCTCGCCGCCGTCGTTGACGATGACCTGGGTCATGGCCTTCACATGGTCGGTGCGGCCGCGATCGTCCACGAAACCGGGATTGGAGATGTGGTGGCACTCAGGGGGAATGAAGTACAGGGTGCCACCCGCTTGGCCGTCTCCGCCGTTCTCCACATCGACGACGACTTCGGAGGCTTCGCCGAAGTGCTTCTCGTAGGTGTCGGCGATCCATTCCACGGTTGCGCCGGAGTTCTCGACCCAGGTGCGGGCGACAGACTGGTCGTTCTTGAAGGAGGCGTAGCGCGCCCATTCATTGAGCCAACGGCCCTCGCTGAAGTCGATGCCCTGTTCGATCTGATAGCGGGAATGGATTGCGCCGATGTCGAAGTGGGCCGCTGCGGCGTCGGGCGCCTTATCGACGATGATGTACTTCGCGCCGAGCTCGGCCAAGGTCGCGCCGGCCATGATGCCGGACATACCCGCGCCGACGACCAAGATATCGGTTTCCTTTGTCTCGGCGATATCGCCGATCTCGGGAGCCTCGCCCAGCCAGTCGCTGCCGGCTGCGTTCTGCGCAGCACCGCCGGTCGCCACGGCCTTATCGGCGGTTTCGTCGATCGTCTTCGGCGCGCAGCCTGCGAGCGCAAGCGCTCCGAGGGCGCTTACGGCGCCGGCGCCGGCTAGGAAGTTGCGACGCGACATTCCCTTGGATTCGTTCATGTATATCCCTCCTACGACGTTCATTCCCGAGACGATTCCTTCGCCGTCCCGCGATGCGCCCGAGGATAGGGCGCATGTTTCGCTGCCGCATCACCCCCGATGGGGCCTCTTGTGCGGAACTCGCCGCGAAAACCGCTCACCCACGATGGGGTATTTCGCGGGGTAGATGCTTCCATCAGGCATGATGCTCGACTATCCTAGAAGCTGGATTCGAAGGAAGAAGAGGGGGAAGCGTGTCTCGGCAAGCGTCGCGCTCTGCGCCAACCGATAAGGATTTCTCCGCATCGTCGATCAAACCCGATCCAATGCTCGATGTGACCTCGCCCGACGCGCGCACGCGCGCCTTCGCTTTCGGAGGAACGCGCGCAGGCGTCGCGACCCGTTTCGTCGCATCCATCGTGCTTCTGCAGCTTTCCGGCGTTATCGTGAACGGAACCGTCTATCCCGAACTCGCAGGCTTCTTCGGCATTGGACGCGAGATTTCGACTCTCATGACGGCGCTTGCATTCCTTCTGCTGGGCGTTCTTGCGACGCGCCGGCCGTCCCGCATCGATGCGCGCTGTTTTTCCCAGATCGCACTCGTAATGGCCGCAGTCGTCGTTCCCTTGCTCGGTTTCGCGGTTTCATCTCAGAGCATACTTCTCGTCCTTGCGGGCATGCTCTTGCGATCCGTGTCGTCTGCGTGGGCCATCGTGGTATTCGCCATTGCCGTCCTGCGCTTTTCCGATGCGCGCATCGTTGTCGTTCTCGTCGGTATCGGTGTCGCAGCCTCAAGCCTTGGGTTTTCTGCGGCACCCGCGTTCCAGTCGGGACCATACGTCGCATCGTGCGCGCTTGCGCTGACCGCGGCTATTCCCATCATCCTGCTCTACCCTGATAGCGAGCCGTATTTCACGCGTATCCGCCAAGCATCGATCGCAAGCGCCTTAGGAGTCGACACCTTCGGCGGCACGCGGTCCGTGGCGGGCCTGCTTCTCTGCATGCTTCTTATAGGCGTGGCCACGGGCTTCGGGCTCACATTCAACGAGGTGAACGATTCGCCGCTCGTCACGGTGTCCGATAGCCTGGTCCTTTCTCTCATCATCGTGGGCGCGGTGGTGCTGGAGACATTCAAGAAGACAGGTACGGTCAGGTCGAGGCGTTCTGTGGATGACGCCCTTTTCACGATGGTGGTTCTCTTCGTCCTGGCAGGTTGCCTGATCGCGCCGCTCGCATTCGGCCGCGATGCGACGACTCCTAACATCCTTCTGCGCGTCGGCCACGATGTGTTCACGATGTTGACCTGGCTCGTCATCTATTCCATCGGTAGACGTAACGTGTTCGCCGCCCTGCCGGTTCTCGCCGGCGTGCGCATCGCGGCGGGAGTCGGCATCACCTTCGGCGCTGCGGGCGGCCATTGGGTGAATGGCGTCCTGGCCAGCGATCCATTCATTGCTCAAGCGGCTGTCGCAGCGTTCATCATGGCATTTGTGGCGTTTCTTTGGATTGGGTTCCGCGATTTCAGCTTCGGTCGCGCCATCGAAGGCATCGAAGAAGTGGAAGACGCGGGAATCGAGCGTATGGGCGGCTATCTGGATGAGAGGTGCGAAGTGCTTGCTCGAGCATATGGGCTCACGACGCGCGAGCTCGAGGTTCTGGGCCAGCTTGCGCGCGGGCGCGACGGAAAGTTCATTGAACAGGAGCTTGTGCTTTCCTACAACACTGTCAAGACCCATATCAAGCACATCTATCAGAAGCTCGGCGTCCATTCGCGCCAAGAGCTTCTCGATCTCATCGAGGGTAAAGGCGGACGCGGCGGCGTCAAGGCATAGACGAGGGCGCTGGATGCAGCGATGTCCAGCTCGCGCAGCCTCTCGCGCGACGCCTTTAGGTCATGCATGTGTCGCAAGGCTTTACTCCGAAATCCTTACGCCCGCGCATAAAGCGATAAAATGCATCGACTAAGAAGAATATATATAGCGTACGTCCTATCTCATCTGGTATATAGAGAGCTAACCTTAGCTACACATCGCCATACCCATCGTGTTGGCGCGTGTGCGGGGAAATCGCGTATGCGGGCGGCAGGGTACCGTCAGCGCGACGGTTCAGGGGAGAGGGATCCATGATATCCAAGAGGTTGTGCGGCTGGGCGCTCGCGCTTGCGGCGCTCGCCATCTGCATTCCCGGCGGCCTTGCGTTCGCCGACGACGCGACGAGCGTCGAAGAGATCCAGGCTGCCATCGCCGCTGCGCCCGACGGGGAGCAGACGGACGTTGCCGTCTCGGGCGATATATCCGCGGCGACGCAGGTCGTCGTGCCGTCGGGGAAGAATATCAGGCTCACGGTCGCCGGCGGGGGATCGGGTTCCCTCACTGCCGCGACGAGTTCCATCAATTACTTGGTCAAAGTTGAATCCGGTGCAACGCTCTCCATCGACGGCGGGCTCGTGCTCGATGGTGACGGCAAGGCGTATTACGTGACGAACGAAGGATCGTTCACGCTCGAGGACGGCGATCTTAAGAACGGAAAGCGCGATCACGCGAGCAACGGCGGCGGCGTGTATTCCAAGGGCGCCGATGCCACGTTCACGATGAACGGGGGAACCATTTCGAACACGACCGCGCTGTATTCCGGACAGGGTGCGGTTTGCCTGGATAAAGGCGCTGTCGGCTTCATGAACGGCGGCACGGTCGAATCCACGGCGGTGCAGAACCAGCTGTCGTCTTCGGTGCTCGTGAACGCTTCCACGTTCACGATGGACGGCGGCACGATCACCGGCGGAAATGCAGGGCATCAGCTGCAAACCTCGGGAGGCGTCCTCGTCTTCGCATGCGAGAACGACACCGATACCGGTGTGACGTCTCGTTTCACGATGAACGGCGGCACGATATCGAATTGCAAGTCGCCCTTCGGCGGCGGCGTGTACGTGTACGGCGGCAGCCCCAACTATCGCGACTTCCGCTCGAAGGCGTACTTCACGATGAACGGCGGCACGATCACCGGCAATGAAGCCACGGGCGTCGTATCCGTGAGCGGCGATTTCATTTCCGGCGGCGGTGGCGGCGTCTACGTGGAAAACGGCAGCACGTTCGATATGAACGACGGCGTCATCTCCAACAACAAGGCCGCCGGCATGGGCGGCGGCGTCGCTGCCTTCGATAACTTCGTGACATTCTTCGGGAAGGTTCCGTACTCCAGCGCAACGGGCCAGTATTACGAAGCGATATTCAGCAAGTGGCCCGAATTCTATCCTGCCGCGTTCACGATGAACGGCGGCTCCATCGTCGGCAATAAGGCCGAAGGAGACGGTGTGGTCAACGATGGCGGGTGCGGCGGCGGCGTGTATTCCGCATCTTCCCTAGTCACGCTTAATGCCGGTCTGATCGACGGAAATACGGCCGACCGCCAGGGCGGCGGCGCATATGTCGGGTCCGTCCCGTATGTGCTCAATGCCTACGACGTCGTCGTGACGAGCAATCACGCAAGCGTCATCGGCGGCGGCGCCTGGTTCTGCCCGACGGGCAAGGCGGCCTTCTCCGTGAATAACGGCGCAGCCGTCTACGGCAACGACGCCCAAGGCGCTGCGGACGACGTGGCCGCCGTCCGCATGGCGGGCGAAGAAGCCACCACGACCATTTCCGACCGCATGCTCGGCGGCGGCGCGGCCAACTGGTATAAGGACGGCGGAATCCTCGTGCCGCACGTCTTGGGCGAGCCCGACCCCGATGCTCCGCGCTACGATCCTGCGTCGAGCAGCAACGTTCCGGTTTCCGGCATCTCAGAGAGCACCGACATCTTCGCGCTCAAGGCGACGCCGACCCCGGCGGCGATCGACCTGGCCCAGTCCAAGGCAAAACTGACCATCACGAACAACTCGGCTGCCCGGGGCGGCGGCATCGGCTCGAACGGCGCTTCGACGCTCGGCAAAGTCAATGTCCACACCAAGAAGGTCGTCGTCAAGAAGGTCTGGGACACCTCTGCGAATCCCGATGCGGCCATTCCCGGTTCGATCAAAGTCTGGCTCTTGATCGACGGCAAACGCATCGAAAGCGTCGAGCTCACCAAGGATTCCGGATGGACGCATACCTTCGAGGGCCTTCCTCTGAATGCGGATGTCAGCATCGAGGAAGATGAGGCGGTCGAAGGCTGGACCGCGAAGGTGACGAGTGAAGAGGTGAGCGAAACCGAGATCGCTTTCACGATCACGAACACGCCCGATGCGAAGTCCACGTCGGTTTCGGTGAAGAAGGTGTGGGACGACGCCGATAACAAGGATGGATCGCGTCCGGCATCCGTCAAGGTGCAGCTCTACGCGAATGGCGAGGCATATGGGGATCCCGTCGTTTTGAACAGCGATTCGAACTGGGCATATACATGGACCGGGCTTCCTGTCATGAAAGACGGCTCAGCCGTGGAATACACCGTCGCCGAGGTCGATGTGCCGAAGGGATATAAGGCACGCATTGCGGGCAGCGCTTCGGAGGGCTTCACGATCACCAACGTGAAGGAACCGACGAAGCCGCCGGCGAAGGAGCAGCCCAAGAAGCCGCGGATTTCCAAGATTCCTGCAACGGGCGACGATCTGGGTGCGATGACGTTTGCGCTCGCAGGTGCGTCGGTTGCATCGATCGCCTGCATCGCTGCGGCTAGGAGGAAGATGCGCGGGTAAGTCTGCGCCTCGAGGACGGATGCATTGTGCGCGATTGCGCGATGCGCAAACAGATCAGATCTGATGAGCGCGGTTGGACGCGTCGTGCATGACGCGGGCCTGCCGCGGATACGTTCGAGATTTCGGGGTCCGTTGCACGCGACGGGCCCCGGTTCTTTCGGCGGCATGCCGCTTTCAGGATAGGTTGATTGCCAGGCTGCCGTCTGGTCAGCGCATCCGAGCTTCCTGCTGCTCTATAAGGTCGATGAGTTCCTGGTTGGAATGCACGCCGAGCTTCGCATAGGCGTTCTTCGCATGCGTGCGCACGGTATTGTCCGCTATGAACAGGTGTTCGGCTATGTAGATCTTGCTGCGTCCCATCGCGATGAGCGCGGCGACCTGGGCTTCCCGCTTCGAAAGCCCGAAATGCGCGCGCAGCCATGCTTCGGTGCGCTCGAGAGAGCCATCCGACGCGTCGAGGGCATTGTCGACTGCAGGATTCCGATCCTCCTTCCGTCTGGACGGCAAGGCAGGGGAGGCCGGCACCTCGTCGTCCCACGTGAGCAGCGGACGCGTGCGCGGTATCTCGCTCGTCAGCAGCATGACCATGCTGAGCGCCAGTGCGAAGGACATGGCGCCGACGATGGCGCTCGCGGCGTAGGCGACCGCGCCCATCGATGCCACGAAGACGAGGAGCACGCGAGCCGCATCGCGTGCAAGGACACGTGCGGCCCAGGCCAGCCCGTAGATAACGTATGCATCGCGGCTCGTGTGCCGTGCGACGTCCTGAAGCGTGACCCACATGATGCCGAGCATGAGCGTATCGGCCGCGTTGATGACGGCGACGGCGAGCGGAAGAGCGTCGTCGGGAAAAAGCGACAGCGCCAACGTGCCGAACGCGACCAAGGTGATTTCGATGCGCCAGAGAAACGAGAATCCGAGCCGCCGATTCTTCACGAGCGACCACCAGATGATGAAGAGGCTGACGGCGATGACGCCGAGCTGATGGACCATACGTTCGGGGACGTCCAGCTGCACGGGCTGGCCGAGGGGAAAACCTCGGGCGACGCCGAGGGCGAAGCCGAATGCGGCGAGCCCTCCGACGATGATGAGCGCCGTCGAAATCGGCTCGGAGTCGAAGACGGGTTTCGGCTTCGGCGGGGTTCCGATGTCGATGCGCACGGCGCGCTGGTGGCAGAGGAGCGAAAGGGCGGGCATGAGCATGCCTGCGGCAAGCATCGTGGTGACGGGCGCGAAGCTCAAGACGAGTCCGCCGAACGATCCCAGAGCAAGCGAGAGAAAGGCGTAGAGAATGCAACGCCTCAGGTCGAACCTGATGTAGGCTTCGATCCACATGGCGCCTCCGAGCGCCCCGCCGATGCCGGCGAGGATGCAGGCGGCCAGGAGGATGCCCATGTTCGAAGAAGACGAGCCCAGAAGGATGAGGATCGATCCTACCGTCATGAGGAAGGTTCCCGCGAACGAGATGGCGCGCCGCGCTTCCGGCGTCGCAGGATGCTTCAAGGCGATAAGCGCGCCGATGAGCATGGCAAGACCGTAGAACAGCTGATTGACGATCGTGAGCGTGCCTGCATCGCTTTGCGCGTATGCGCCGAAGAACGTGCATTGCATCCAGACGCGCGTCGCGGCAAGGCCGAGGAACGGTGCGAAAAACGGCGTCGCCCACGGCGCCTTCCATGCATGCGCCCGGTTCCGCGCATCGATATCGTCGGTCATGCATCCCCCTCTTCCACGCATTGTCAGATTGTACGATTCGCACCCGTGCTGCGTCCACCGCTTCACACCTTTAGTGTGAGCTTTACGGAAATCGCTGGTTATTCACACCTTTAGTGGCTTTCTCGGTATGCGTGCGGGGCCATAGGATGCTTTCAGGCAACGCGCGTCGCGCGCACTTGGCTCAGCGCCGTTGGAACCTTCGATGTCACCTTCGGCACCTCGGCTGCGCCTGTGCGATTGGATCCGACCGAGTGCGGGTCGGCCCGGTCAAGTCGAGGCATCAGCGCCTCGCTATGCGCCGCGCGTGCGGTTCGGCAAGAAGACGGGGTCGCTCGTACGGCCCGACCGAAAGGGGAGGTTCGAAGATGGCAGGAGAGGGCATGACGATATCGCGTCGCCGGTTCGCGGGTCTTATGGCAGGAAGCATGGCGGTCGCTGCCATGGGCGGACTCTTCGGATGCGCGCCCGAATCCGCAGCGACGTCCGAGGCGAAGAAGAGCTTCGACTACGATGTCGTCGTGCTCGGCGGCGGCGGGGCGGGCATGTCCGCAGCCGGCAAGGCGGCCGAGGCGGGCGCGAAGACCATTCTGCTCGAGAAGAAGGACTGGCTTGCCGGGTCGAGCTCCATCTGTCTCGGCGGCTTCTATGGCGCGAACAGCGTCATTCAAAGGAATTACGGCATCACCGACGACACGCCCGAGTCGCTCCTCGAGTACTTCATGAGGCGCAACGGCGACAAGCTCGATTACGACGTCCAGGAATTCTGCGCCTATCACTTCGGCGAGACCATCGATTGGCTCGCCGAGGATCTGAACGTTCCTTTTCAGGAAAAGCCGCTGCTCAAGGGTTCCGATACCGTTCCGCGTCAGGCGCGCTGCCTGAACAGCGGCATGGACGCGCTGTCCGCCGTGCATGAATGGGCGCTGGATCAGGGTGCCGAAGTGAAATACGGTATTGCCGGCGAATCCCTTATCGTCGAAGACGACGGCTCGGTTTCCGGCGTCATCGCGCGCACGAACATCGGGGAGGCCATCCGCTATAACGCGAAGAGCGTCATCGTCGCGACCGGCGGGTTCTGCCGCAACCACGAGATGATTTCCGAATACATGCCCGATTTCGCTTCGATCTCGACCGAGGTCGGCGTCGGCAGCACGGGCGAGGGTCTGAGGATGGGTCTGGATATCGGTGCGGACTACATCGGCCACGGCGGCGTGAACGGAATTCTGTGGTGCCCCGCGGCGGCGGGCCAATCGAAGCTCATCGACAAGAAGGCCCTATGGGTCGCACCCGACGGCAAACGCTTCGAGAACGAGGCCGGGCAGACGCACGATATCTTCTACAAGGTCGCGAAGTTCGACGGCACGAAGTTCTATGCGGTCTACGACCAGGCCATGGTCGACAAGCTGGAAGGCGTGCCTGCGAACGATTTCAAGATCGGCATGGAGAAGGGCATGTTCGCCCAAGGCGACACCGTCGCCGAAGCGGCGGAGAAGCTCGGTCTCGATGGCGCCACGGTCCAGGCGACCCTCGACGCCTACAACGCCATGGCCGAGGCCGGCGAAGACACCGAGTTCGGCAAGAAGGCCGAGAATCTCCTGCCCATCACGCAGGCTCCGTTCTACGTCCTCACGATGAGCGTGACGAGCCACGGCAGCTTCGGCGGCTATCGCGTGAATACCGACTTCCAGGTTCTCGACACCGACGGTGTGCCCATTCCGAACCTGTATTCAGCGGGCGAAGTCTGCTCCGGCACCTTCATCTATGACGAGTATCCCGCGGGCGGATGCGGTCTTAACTGGGCGTATACATCCGGTCGCTTCTCCGGCGAGAACGCTGCGAAGGCGGCGGTCTGATCTATACGCCGGCAGCCCCGGTCCATATGGCGGCCGTCTTTCGGCCGCCTATACGGCTGGGCCGATGGCATGCCTCATGGGCACGGGAGATGCACGGAGATCTTTCGGCCGCCTACGGCTGGGCCGGTGCGTCGGGGGTCCATAATGCGTGCGTCGTTCGGCGGCGTGTTGGATCGTGCGGAGGGGTTGAGGCGGACGGTTTTCGGGATGTAAACGGCTGGCGGCTTCCGAGTGTCGCTTTGAGGAAGTTGCCGGCTCAAGCATCTCGACGGAATATAGCCGGAAAACGTGACGTGGGCGGTGTCTGCCGTTTTGTCGCTTCGTCCCTCGTATTGCCAGAAAATCGGTGCTTAGTGGCATTTTGCATGTCATTGTTGCGATGTGTTTTGCGAACTGATGTTGCCGCATGACAGCGAACTGGTGTTTCGATATTGAGGCGATGAGCGCGGAAGCCAATTGGATTTCCCGGTCGCTTCGGATACCCCTAAGCTTAATGATTTTGACAGTTGCGCGAGAAAGAGACGCGATTTTTCGCAAAGCACCGAGTTTTTGACAGATGCAGCGAGACCTCCAAGTCGGTGTTCAACGAAAGACGCGGTCAATGACTCAAGCAGGACATGAACCAGGGAACGCTCGATCGAACGTATGATTTCCCGAATGCAGGCTCCGTCTAAGTGCGATGTCGCATGCACGCCGTTTCTACACCGCCGATGCATATTCCCGTTCGACGCACATTCCCCGTCCTGGCGACATTGCACACGTCCATCCGCTGTCTAGATGCAGGTGCGCGGCTCCGCATGATGCGCCGCCGCGCACCTGCCGTTCCTATAGATGGATCCGGGCGGGAATCTCGGCCTCGGGTGTCTGGGCGAGCAGCTCGGTGAGAAGCCCCATCGTGTGCGCGAGGTTCGAGCGCGGATGGCGCAGGCAGAACTCGAGCGGCATGCCCGTGCGGTTGATGCAGCACAAATGCGCGATGCCGAGCTCCTGCGCGGCGGGGACCACGGTGTCGTCGATGACGCCTGCCACGGCGACGAGCGGCTTGTTCGCCGCCTTGCAGCGCCCGGCAACTCCGACGACGACCTTGCCGTGCAGAGACTGCCCGTCGAAGCACCCTTCGCCGGAAAATACCAGGTCCGCTTCTTGAACGAGTTCGTCGAACCGAGCGGTGTCGAGCACCGTCTGGATGCCCATCTGCAAGGGCGATCCGAAGAACGCCGCCATGCCCGCGCCCATGCCGCCGGCCGCACCCCCGCCGGGAAGTTCTACGACGTCGATTCCCAGATCGCGCTTGAACAGCTCTTCAAGATGGGCGAGCCCCGCGTCGAGCATGTCGACCTGCGCGGGGCTCGCGCCCTTCTGCGGAGCGAAGATCGCCGCGGCGCCCGTCGGCCCGCACAGCGGATTGTCGATGTCGCACATCGTGACGATGGGAATCTTGCGCACGCGCTCGTCAAGCCCCGTCGTATCGATGCGCGCGATGCCCGCGAGCGTTCCGCCGACCGGCACGAACGTCTCGCCGTCCTCGTTGAGGAACCGCACACCGCAGGCTGCGGCCATGCCGCAGGCGCCGTCGTTGGTGGCGCTTCCGCCCAGTCCCATGATGACACGGGTCGCACCTGCGTCGATGGCGTCCATGAGCAGCTCTCCCACGCCATAGGTGGTGGTCGCTTCGACGCGGCGGTCATCGCCGACGAGCGGCAGGCCGGCCGCGGCGGCCATCTCTATGACCGCCGTGCCGTCTTCGAGAAGCCCATAGTATCCCTCGATTCGCTCTCCGTACGGACCGGAGCAGGCGCAGGTGCGCTTGATGCCCGGCATGGCGGCGAGGAACGCGTCGACCGATCCTTCGCCGCCATCCGCTACGGGGATGCTCTTGATCTTCGCCTCGGGAAAGCGCTCGTGCAGCGTTTCCTCCATGATGCGGCAGACGTCGATCGCGCTCATCGTGCCTTTGAACGAATCGGGAACGATGAGAAAGCTCTTGTAGTCGGTAGTGTGCATGCCTGACCTCGTGCGGTTCCTATCCTAGAGGGTGAGTCCGTGACAATCGAATGCGAGAACCCGTGCGAATCCGTACGGTTCGAACGATCCGCGCCGCGCAGCATCGAGATTCAAAATGCTCGAGTCCGATACGGCTGTCGGCGTGAACGTCGAGTCCGATACGGCGGCCGGCGTGGACGGCGACAGCCGTATGACGCGTGTGGCCTACATGGGCCGCGCGGCCTGCATGGCGCGCGGCCCGAACGCTAGATGCCGAAAACGAGGGAAAGAACGAACACGCCGATGATGCCGGCGACGCCCATGAGTCCCGTGACCGCGGACTGCGTCTTGTAGCCTTGCTCAGGCTCCATGCCGCCGAAGCTCGTGACGACCCAGAAATAGGAGTCGTTCGCGTGCGAGACCGTCATGGCGCCGCAACCGATGGCGGCGACGACGAGCGCGGCACCGACCGGGGTGGTGTAGCCGAGGGTCGCCATCAAGGGGCCGAGGATGCCGGCGGTCGTCGTGATGGCGACGGTGGAAGAACCTTGGGCGGTCTTCAGGATGGCGGCCAGCAGGAACGGGAAGAAGATGCCGAGCGCATCGAACGCGTTGGCGTGGTCGCTGATGAACTGGACCATATCGGTGCTTGCGATGACCTTGCCCAGCACGCCGCCGGCAGCGGTGATGAACAGGATGGGACCGACCGTCTTGAGCGTATCCTGAACCAGATCGTAGAACGAATCGAGCTTATGCATCTGGGAAAGCGTGAGCACGGCGAAGACGACGCCGATGGACAGGGCGATGATCGGCGTGCCGAAGAACGTGCAGAGGCTCTTGAGCATGCCGGTCCAGCCGGCCATGTTGGCGATCGAGCCCAGGGCCATGAGCAGGATGGGGACGATGATCGGTGCCAGCGTGGAAAGGCCGCTCGGAAGCTTGCCGACTTCCTTCATGATCTGCTCGTACAGCTCATGCGCGAGCTCGGGGTCGGTCTCGTCCTTGGCTTTCACGCGCGTGCCGATATAGCGTGCGTAGGCGATTCCCGCGATGAGCGGGAGGATCGACACGAGGATGCCGATGCCGATGACCAGCAGCAGGTTGTCCTCAAGGCCGAGGGCACCTGCCGCGGCGATGGGGCCGGGCGTGGGCGGAACCAGATTATGAGAGATGAACAGGCCTGCCGAAAGCGCGACCGTGAGCATGACGCTCGATGCGGCGGTGCGCTGGACGATGGCCTTGCGGATGGGGTTCAGGATGACGAAGCCCGAGTCGCAGAACACGGGGATGGACACGACCCAGCCCATGATCGCCATCGCGATCTCGGGGTGCTTCTCGCCCACGAGCTTGATGACCATGTCGGCGAGCTTGAACGCGCCGCCCGTCGCCTCGAGGATGGCGCCGACGAGCGCGCCCAGGATGATGACGATGCCGATGCTTGTGAAGGTTCCGGAGAAGCCCTGCCCGATGACCGTGGCGATGCCGTTGATGGCGGTGCCGTCTTCGGCGGTGGCGTTGACGAGCGGGATGCCTCCCACGAGGCCGAGCGCCAGCGATACCAGCATGATCGAGATGAATGGGTGGATCTTAAGCTTCGAAATCATCACGATCATCAATACGATCGCGCAGACGAACGCGATGATGAGCGGTATACCTGTCATGGATCCAGCCTCCTTTTGGCGAACTTAGTATTGACCAACTGATAAGCCTAGGTCAGCACATGGAAATTGCTTATCAGCACGGCAGATTTTAGCAAGTTTTTAGCAAATCTGCGCGCTTTTCTGCGAGCATCTCGACCGCGCGGAGCTTGTCTCGTTCGTCGGCGTGCGTGTATACGCCCATGGTCACGCCCGCATCCTTATGCCCTGCGAGGCGCTGCGCCGCCTTGACGTCCACGCCTGCCTTCGCGAGTGCCGTGACGTAGCTATGCCGCAGATCATGCAGATGCAGGCCTTCGCACCCGTAATCCGCGCGCCTCCTTTTCCACCATGAGCGAAGGCTTGTGGCCGTCACCGGCCTTCCGTCGTCGCGGCATACGAGGTGCATATCATCCGGCGCGTCCATGCCTACAGCCTTCATGGTGGATTCTGCTTGAGCGAGCCGCCTATCGACCATCGCCCGCGTATCTTCGTCGAGCGGAATATACCTCGCGCCAGCGTTCGTCTTCGTCATGTCTCGGCGTATATGGATGCCATTTCCCGTGTAATCAGCTGCTAGGACGGCGCACGCTTCGCCCGAGCGCATGCCCGTGCGCGCTATGAGCGCGACGGCGAAACCGTTCTCATTGTCCGGTAGGGAGCGAATAAGGTTCTCGACTTCCTCCATCGAAAGCCAAGGCCTCTCCGCCGTGTCTCGCCGTGCGACGGTCACGTCTTCGGCGACATTGACGTCAACGAGGCCATGGCGGCGCGCGTCCTCGATGCAGGCGGCGATATAGCGTTGTATATGGGCAAGCGTCGCGCCGCACACGTTCTTCCCGATGCGCGCATATGTCTCTTCGAGCATGGAGGCGGTTATAAGCCGGACGGGCACGTCTCCGATGATGTTCATCGTCTTCTTGACCGTGGCGTCCTTCGTCTCGGCGCTCTTCGCCGTGATGCGCCCGATTTCGACGAGCCGCGCGTTCCACTCGTCCCACGCCTCGCGCAATGTCATGCTCTTCCGGTCTCTGAGCTGCGGGGTCTCGCGCTCGACCTCGGCGGAGAACTCGGCTCCCTTGGCCTTCGCGACGCGGCGCGAGCCTTCCACTGTGCACGAGCGCGTGCGGCGCTTGCCGGAGGCGTCGGCGGGGAAGCGAACGACGACGCGCCATCTATGGCATCGCGCGGCGGGCCTGTTCTCCGCGCGCACGAGGTAGAAGGGGAGCATGGGCGCCTCCTTGGATGCGGATGATTGATTGCTTGAGCACGACCGCCCTTTTTATGCTTTGCTGCGTTGCTCTTCCCTCAGGTCGATGGCGCCTCGGATGATGCGTCCCCAGAACGGGTTGACATTCTTGAAGGAGGTGCGGGATCTCATCGCGTCGATGCCCATATCCCACGTCATACGGCCGAACACCTCGTCTGCGAAGGAATTAGTGACGAGGGTGACTCCCTCGAAATCGAACACGACCGGCGTTGAAAGCGACATGGATTCCCTGATGATTTCATCGTATGCCTTGCGGCCTGACACTCGGGAGCTCAAAGCCGTGCCGAACTTGCTCATATTGACGATCATGGCATCCTCCGTATCTTTTCGCAGGTTTCATATAGCATTGCAATTTACCATAGAGGGTAATCGTCTCGATCATCGTAAAAGTATGAATCCGATTGATTCCATCTTAACGGCGCTTCAATTCCATTTCCAAATAGGTCGTTGCCAGTGACTTTCTTGCTGGTTATCGGATATCTCATGCAGACGATTGTTCCGGGGTAATAGAGGTCTTCCAGTTTCGTGCATATGCCGTTCTCTATTCTCATTGCGTCGCCGTGCGAGATAACCCATGCGATTCCATTAAGCGCTTTCAAAACCATAAATGTCATATGCAAGCCGCGTCCTCCGCTTACCTGCGCCGTTCCAAAGCTTGGCAGAGCATAATACTGTCCGGTATGCTCCTCGAATGCCTTGGCAAGAAGCTCGTAGTTAGACAGGCCGGCATATGCGGGATTGTCTGCCATGCTTGCTGCGATTCCAACCCCGCAATCAACGATGCATGCCTCGACATATCTTTTATTAGGATGATATTGTGCTGCGGCGAGCCCGGATATGGAGTCGCCGGAATGCTGCCTGACGTTATCAAGAACTTCACTAAATGTCAGGTCTATCGTATCGATGGCGGAATCGTCTAGGTCAAGATGACCGGTAACCGTTGTCCTTAATCTTGCAGGGATTTCGTTAGTGTTGTCGTCACCGCAAATGGCAGATAAAGGCATCACTGTTATCTCTGCCTCTATCTGGCGGCGGGGACTTTCGTCTACGATCCCGGCGCACTCGAAATACCCCATCTTTTTCATGTAGGCGGTGATTTCAGGTTTTCCGAATCGGATGCTCTGCCTTAATCCAAGATGATGAGCATGCCTTTGCACGGATGCGACCGCGGCGACTTGCGATACCGATGCGAATGTACAATCCTTCCAGTTCGATATGACCCCATCGGCTGCTTTTGCTGGAAAGTTGCCTACGTGACATAGGTCGCACAATGGGGACGATGAGAGGCCATGAGGGGCGTTTCTCACAACGATCTCGTTCATTTATCTCCTCACACTCATATTTCCCAATCGAACGGCACGCAGTACCAGACTACGCGCCCTATCACCGTGATTTCGTCCGTCCCCTCGACGCCGTAATCGAAGACCTGCGAGCGATACGTCGGGTCTGTACTGTCCGGGATGAGCTCGTATCCGTTGGCCAATTTATGCACGCGCTTAATCGTCGCATCATAGCCGTTGACACACACGGCATACGGCTTGCCGTCTCGCTCGACGGTCTGCGCCGGCTCGATGAGGGCGTAGCAGCCGTCCGGGATGACCCTGTTCATGGACTCGCCGCGCACGCGCAGGAGGAATGCACCTGGGTACCTGTCGCGCACGATCGCGGGTATCGGGTGAGTCTCGTCAACGGGAAGCATCTCTATCGGCGTGCCTGCCGCTATGGAGCCGTATAGAGGCACGTCAACGAAGCCGTCCGGGGTGGGGGTTGGGCGCATCATCCCGCCGTCTTCGATGATGTCGCCCTTTCTGAGGCCGTAGCAGGCGGCTATTCGCTCGATAGCGCCCATCCGTGGTTCGGAATATCCGTTTTCCCATTTTGAGACAGCATTCTCGGTTACGCCTGCGACGTCGGCGAGTTCTCGCTGGGTCAGGTCGAATCTATCCCTGATTGTCCGGATATTGTCCGCTATGCTCATCACGCCTCCTTGAGCCGTAATAAATTTCTTAAATTCTAGTAATTAAATTCTTGACAGTAAAGCGTAATTTAATTACTGTTATGGCATCGGCAATACAGGGGGGTGATGACGTTGCAAACGCTGAAGCAGGTACGCGAAGCCAGAGGCGTTAGTAAAATTGCCATGGCTCGCCACCTGGGAATAACCGACAAGACGTATGCCGTCTACGAAAAGAATCCCAAACGTATGCGCATCGGAGTCGCTAAAGAAGCGGCGAAATTTCTCGGATGCGACATTGGGGATATTTTTTTCGCCTGAAACAGTAATTTAATTACTGTTGCACCTTGAAATACCGAGAGCGCAGGAAGCACGAGGCGCATCGCGGGTCTAGCGGCGGCACCCCTCCGCACTAAGGGATGCAACTTCGATAAGCGCATGCGCGGCGACGGGAAAGGAGCCGCGTATGAAGAAGAAAAAGAAGAAAGCGCCCACCATCGAGGACGAGGCGAGACGCTTTCTTTCGAGAATCAACGACAACCTAGAGAGCGGCTATTACCGCGACGGCGAGTGCATGGCCTTTGCCGAGGCCCTGCACGCCTGCGCCGCTGCTGGGCTTCTTAGTAAACGACGGTGGTCTCTTCTTTGTCGCAGATTTTGCCGGCGACCTCGACGTAGATGGCGTCCATAAACTTCGTTACAGCCTCTGGATGCCCTATCACGTTGCTTGCCTTGATCGCTTCGATCGTGACCTCCGCCGCTATCCATGCGGCGAGCTCGTTTCCGTGCAGACCGATATTCGCTTCATTCATGTTCATCACCTCCCTTCACGGGAGATTCTACGCCGCCGCGCACGCGCTTATCGACAACGAAATTTCCAAACAAGCGAAGGAGCACGTCATGAAGGACGTGATGGACGTGACCGAGCTCGCGGCGTGCCTCGGCATCTCGCGCCGCACGGTCGAGCGGATGATCGCGGACGGCCGCATCAGCCACGCGCATAAGATCGCGCGCCGCTGGTACGTGAACGCAGCGATGGAATGGCCCGATGTCTTCGGGCGTGAAAAAGAAATAGCCCCTGGACAGAGGGGCTAAATGTGGGGATTAACCACGAAAGGATGGTACCACATGGAAATGCAATTGTTTAGCAGCGCCGAATTCGGCTCAATTCGCGCCATAAGCCGGGACGGCGAACCGTGGTTCGTTGCGAAAGACGTATGTACCGCGCTCGGCGTCGCCAATAGCCGCGATGCGCTCGCCCGGCTCGACGACGACGAGAAGGGCGTCGGTTTAACCGACACCCTTGGCGGGGCGCAGGAAATGACGATCGTCAACGAACCCGGCCTCTATACCCTCGTTCTTTCCTCGCGCAAGCCCGAGGCCCGCGCTTTCAAACGCTGGATCACCCATGAGGTCATTCCGGCAATCCGCCGCACGGGCGGATACATGGCGGCGCGCGACGGCGAGACCCCCGAGGAGACCATGGCGCGCGCCGTGCTCATCGCCCAGGACGCCATAACCCGCAAGGACGCGGACATATCCCGTCTACGCGCTAAGACGGCCGCCCTCGCCCCGAAGGCGGGCATGTACGACGCGTGCATGGCGGGCGAGCGGTGGACGTCCGTCACGGAGGCCGCGCGCATCATGGCGCAGTACGACACGGCTATCAGGCGGAAAGACCTCTACGAGTGGCTACGCCGCGACCGCATCGCGACCGCCGACAACCAGGCGACTCGATACGCCATCGAGCGAGCCTATGCGGTCAACTACCAGCCCCCGGCGCGCTTCGACCAGGCCACGGGCGAGCTGGTGCGCACGAAACCATACATCAAGCTCACGAGCAAGGGGCTGGACTGGTGCATACGGCGCTACTGCGACCGCCGGGAGGCGGCGCTATGAGGCCGCCGACGCGGGAAGAGCTTTCCATCGCATGGGAGGCGCTGGGGGTTCCGGAGGTGCTGGGAAGCATGGATGCACGGCATGTGCTCGGCGGTATCGTCGCGGCCGTCGTAGGGTGGGCCGTCTGCACGGCGTTCTTGCTAAGCAAGGTGGCTTCGTGATGAGACCGGCCGCGCTTGCGCCTCTAGCAGCATCCGCAGCGCAGATACTCGGCTATATCGTCCGGGGGGCGCAGTATGGCGTCGGGGTTTTCCTCGCAGGCTCGCATGCCCCGCTCGGTAAGCGTCCATATGCGCGCGGCCTCCGTTCCGTAACCGAAATTCGCCGTCGTGTTCTCGTATTCGACCATGTTGCATTTGAAAAGGCCGCTGAGCATGCAGTTGGAGTCTTCATTGTCCGGAAGGATTATCTCACCGCTATCGAACATGACTGCGACGCAATGGCGGGCATCGACCTTGGATTCGCGGAGAATGCGTCGAGCGAGTTTCCTTTCTTCGGCGCTCCATACCCTCGCCGCACGTCGGGCTTGTCGAACTCTGAAAGCCTGCCGACCGACGTTGTAACCGATGAGCAGGCCGATGAAAAGGCTCATGACCATGAGGCCGAGCGTCTCGCCGGGGTGGTCGAGAAAAGCATCGTAGAGATGCCCTGCGTACGCCGCCACACCGCCGCCGACGGTTCCAATAACACCGATGGCGTTCAAGTTCTCTTTAACCCGCTCCCACGCTTTGGCCAAGTCCTGCTCCTTTCCGACGGGGCAGATTAATTATACGCGCGAACGGAGGTCCGAAATGCTGGAGTGGCTATCGCTTCTTGTCGGCATCGCCATAGGCATTGTTGTCAGCTATCTGGAGGAAAAGGAGAGACATGGGTGAAATAAGAAACGGCCACGAGGAGAAGTCCTGATGGCGTCAGTGAGGACCGACGCGCGCACCGGCAACCACGTCGTGCGCGCCTATGCGGGGACGGACCCCGCGACCGGGAAGGCGGTCTATCTGTCGGAGACCGTGCCCCGCGACGCTCCGGAGGACGCCGTGGAGGAGGCAGCGCGGAGGCTCGACGAGCGCGCCAATGCCGCGAAGGCGAGCCCCGAGGCGCTCACGGTCGGCTCCGCCGTCAAGTTCTACCTGGACGGCCGCGAGGACGCGGGCATGTCGCCGACGACGCTCTCGTCGTACCGCTCGTACCTGCGGTGC